>WNFZ01003469.1_pt1 | contig 14749 bp, 14 predicted proteins | sample 5400081 | NCBI WGS metagenome assembly WNFZ01 (sample SAMN13153365, study PRJNA577476) | soil metagenome | isolation source: 80 cm soil or saprolite under grassland replicate 1 | place: USA:California | collected 2016-06-15
CTTTCGAGAGCGATCGTAGTCGCATGGAGGCAGAGCATTGGTTCCGACCGGCTTGATGAGCACAGCATCGCGCAAACCGATCCAACTGTCAAGGGGGCGGGCAGCAACTCCGCCCATGGACTTAGTATACGAGGAGGCACGACTTGAGAACCAGGATACTCACGCCACTGCACTACCTGCTTGCAGTTTTTGCTCTCATGGGAATGCTAATGATCACTGCCTGTAATGTAGGAACAGCACAGAACCCGTCGCAACCACCGCCTGGTACCTACACCACCACGATAACGGGGCAGGATTTGCCTGATCATCCTGAGCTACAGGGCAATTGGGAAATCACGTTCACGAGTGACAGCTTCACTGCGGCTTTGAATGGGCAAGTTCAGGTTGCAGGACGTATTGCCGTCAAGCAGGATCAAGTGACGTTGACCGATGTATCCGGCCCGGGCGCTGCGACGGACTCAGATGCTGTCGGCACGTACAAATGGAGCTTTGATGGAAAGGTACTCACTCTGACAAAAGTGCAGGATCCGAATCCTAACCGAACAGCCGTCTTAACCTCGCATCCGTTACAATTGAAATCCACCGCAGCTCGCCTTCCCGCGACAGGAGACGATACGGTCGCCTCAACGCGCGTTGCTTGTCCTGATATCGCTTAGCTTGGTACTGCTCACCGTGATCCTAGTAGTACGCCGGAGGCGTAACAGTTGACCTAAATGATGCCTGGTCATAATTCATTATGGGGTTTTTGGCAAGAACCCTCAGAAAGGTAAAATCGCAAACCGGGGACAGGCTACTTGGTGCTTCTTCTGGTGACGAAGGGCGACGCTTTCGCATGGTGGCAGGTGTCAGGGCGTATTCCGCTGGCTGGTGTAGATCGCCGTGACACGGAGGTCGATAGGCGGGGGAAGTATGATCAGCGCGGCGCCGCAAAGCTTGATCCGATCCGGTTTCTTTGCGGTTGATCAGGTGTACAGCTTTAGAAAGGCACAAACCAGCACTTTTTACCCTTTTGTGGATTTAAGCAAAAACCCCCTAGATCGCTGGCTTCCCATGTGATCCCTCGCGGAGTCTCGATCGAGGGCGTTTCAGTCGGTTGTGATGCGGTCGGTGCTCCCTGTGCTTCGCCCGCCGCACCGATCTGGGAACCGATCAACGAACCGATCAGGCTTGGTGGCACAAAAAAAAGCGGCTGGGCGCGATCGCCGGCGGCTGGGGCCGGCATGACGCCGAGCCGCCGCGTGCCGCTGTTCGTCAACGCGGTATCGATTGGCCCGGGTTGCTCGTCAAGGTCGAGCGCGCGCTGCGAGATGAGCGCCAGCAGGCGCGGCTCGGCGGGTAGCGAGAGCGCCTGGCCGCTCCGTACCAAGCTGAGCCGGCGCAGATTGGGCGTCTCACGCGGGATATCGGCGAGCGTCAGCGCATAGCAGCCGACGTCGGCGAGCGAGAGCACCGGCGTGGTGACATAGCGAGTGATCGTGCCGGCCTGGGTGGCGTGCGGTGTGAGCTTGCCCATGCAAATATCGAGCAGGCCGCGGTCGAGCATGAGGCGGATGATGTGGCGCGGCCGGCCGAGGCAGGGCACATCCATCCGCCAGGCGCGCGGCACGGCACCGATGCGGCCCCAAGTCGGCGTGTAGCGCTGTTTCTGGTGGCCGGTCTGCGGTTCGGCGATCAGCCAGCCGCGATCGACCAGCCGGTCGAAGGCGCGCTTGACCGCCCCGGCCTTGAGCAGTGGATCGTAGCGCATCACATCGGCGCGCGAGAGCGGGACTGGCTCGTGCATGATCAGGTACAGGCGCGCGACGAGCGCATAGAGACCTATCGCCAGCGGAGTGTCGTGCAGGTCGGCGAGCAGGCGCTGCGGGATGGTGCAGTAGGCCTGTGGAAGTGGTTGGGCCGCGTAGCGTTTGGGGGTGCTGTGGGTCTGTGATGGTGAAAATGTGGCTCATCCGCACTTTGATATTGGTGGCGAACTTAGTGTGAGCGGCCTTCCCTCAAATCGCCCGTACTCCCCTACATGGGCTCCGCGCCATTTTGCCGAGATGGGCTGGAACGACCTCGCCTATCGGCTCAGGACGCACGCAACACGGTCCTGAGACAAAAAAGAACCCAAAAAGTGCAGCATGACGCTGGTTCGAGGTTCGCCACCAATATCATACTGAAGCAGAACCACTCCGGAAAGTAACTGCCGCGTTTCTACCAGCTTGAGCCGTAAGCTCTCCTGGACAGCTTGAAACAAGGGTCTTCCGCTCCCTAACACCACAGGGGCCACAAACAGCCAATACTGGCGTTGCTGCTCGATCTCCTGTAACATGGGCATCACTGGTGCGAGGAGCGCATCACATACGGTCATGCAGCATCTCCTTGTGCGTCACCACACGACGATGCTCGATACCATCGCACACATCAGGAGAACTGTCAATGCCGCTCAAATGTTCTAAAGTAGCTCGAATGTTTTCCGTCCATTATTGCTCACTGTGTACACATTCTGAGACAACGCATGAGCCACCCTATCATAGCGAAATAGTGTGCCCTGCTCCCCGAATTCCAACTATAGTTCACACGAGATCGTATAATGCACCTTTTTGGGGGGATCTGTAAAAACCCCCATGTAGAGATCTTCAACGCAACGTTGCGCGACAACATCACCTTTTTTGATACGACGATCACAGACGAACGAGTACACGCGGCACTCAGTGCGCTGGGCCTGACTGTGTGGCTGGCGCGGCTGCCAGATGGGCTTGATACGCCGATTGCGGCGGGAAGTTTGTCGGCGGGCGAGGCGCAACTAATCGCGTTTGCGCGCGTGTTCATCAAGAATCCTGGCCTGGTGATCCTCGACGAGGCGTCGTCGCGGCTCGACCCGGCCACCGAGGCGCTGCTCGAGCGCGCGATTGAGCAACTGTTGGCCGGGCGCACGGCGATCGTGATCGCCCACCGCCTCGCCACGCTGGATCGCGCCGACGACATCCTGGTGCTGGATGCCGGGCGGATTGTCGAGCGCGGTTCCCGTGCGCTGCTTGTAGCAGACGCGCACTCACGCTTTGCCGAGCTGCGGCGCATTGGTGCCGGGGAGGTGGCGACATGAGCTTCTCGCGTAACGACGCAATGCCATCGGTTGCCTGTTTTGTTGTGCAGCTGATGCGCTACGAACCGCTATGGGTTGGCGTGAACGGGTTGTGCTGGGTGCTGTACCATAGCTGGCCGCTGGTGCTCGGATTGCTCGCAAAGGCGTTTTCGACACCTTAGTTGGCGCAGCAGGAGCCGGGCTGACTTTGGCGACAATCGTGGCGCTGGCGGTAGCGGCGGGGCTGGCACGGGCCACGGTGGTACTAACTGCAGTGGTATCTGGCGTTGAGATGAGCTTCCGCGTCAACGGGCTGATGCGCCGGAACCTGCTGGCATGCATCCTCGACCGGCCTGGTGCGCGAGCAGTGCCGGGCAGTGTCGGCGAGGCGCTGTCGGTGCTGCGTGACGACGTGGACATGGCTGGCATCATCGTCGGCTGGCCGCCCGACGCGCTGGGTGCGCTGGTGTTTGTGGCCGGTGGGCTCGGAATCCTGCTCGTGGTCGACGCCTGGGTTACGGTGTTGGTGTTCACGCCGATCATCGCAATCATCGTGGTCGCGAACCTGGCCCGCGCGCGGCTTGAGCGGGCCCGCGCCGCGAGCCGCGCAGCGACCGCGCGTGTCACCGGGGCGATCGGCGAGATCTTCGGCGCAGTGCAGGCGATCCAGGTGGCTGGTGCCGAGGACGCGGTGGTCGCGCGCCTGCGGCACCTGGGCAATCAGCGCCAAAGCGCGATGCTGCGCGACCAGCTCCAGACGCTCGGCCTTGACGCCGTGTTCGCCAGCACGGCTAATCTCGGGGCAGGTTTGACGCTGCTGGTAGCCGCCGCAGGGATGCGCACCGGGTCATTCACAGTCGGCGACTTCGCGCTGTTCGCCACCTACCTGATGCAGGTCGCACAGTTCACCAGTTTTCTGGGATACCTGGTGAGCACCTACCGCCAAGCCAGCGTGTACTTCGAGCGTATGGTCGCGCTGCTGCAAGGCGCACCGCCGAGCAGCCTGGTGGCGCCACACGCCGTTCCACTGCACGGCCCGCTGCCGGTACTCGACCGACCCATCGGCCACAGGAGCGACCGCCTCAGGACGCTGGAGGTGCGTGGGCTGACGCTGCGCCACCCCGAGAGCGAGCGTGGGATCGAGGATATCAGCTTCACGCTGGAGCGCGGCACCTTCACGGTGATCACCGGGCGCGTCGGCGCAGGCAAGACGACGCTGCTCCGCGCGCTGTTGGGGCTGCTTCCGCACGATGGTGGTGAAATGTTCTGGAATGGGCAGCGGGTGGACGACGCGGCGCGCTTCTTTGTGCCGCCCCGCGCAGCCTATACCGCCCAGGCGCCTACGCTGCTCTCTGCCACGTTGCGCGAGAACCTCCTGCTCGGTCTGCCCGACGACCCCGCGGTGCTCGACCGCGCGATACACCGGGCCGTACTTGAGCACGACTTGACGGCGCTACCTGCTGGTCTCGACACGCCGGTCGGAACCCGCGGCGTACGCCTGTCGGGCGGGCAGGTGCAGCGCGCCGCCGCCGCGCGCATGTTCGCACGCGAGCCCGAGCTAGTGGTGTTCGACGACCTCTCCAGCGCGCTGGATGTCGAGACCGAGCGGGTGCTGTGGGAGCGGCTGCTCCAGGAGTTAGGAGTTAGGGATTGGGAGTTGGGCGGCGCTCCCCACTCCCCGACGTGTAACTCCCACCTCCCGACGGTCCTGGCCGTCTCGCACCGTCGTGTGGCTCTGGAGCGGGCCGACCAGATCCTGGTGCTGGAGGATGGGCGCATCACGGGGCGTGGGAAGCTGGGTGAACTGCTGATGACAAACGCAGAGATGTGGCGGTTGTGGGGCGATTAAACGCAAGCACGACACGCACAATGGTGGTGAGCATGAGGCTCTGGTCTCAGCGAAGAAGCCAAGCATTCCTGCCCTTTGTAATCACCTATACCTTGCTCACGCTCTATATTGTGCGCTATTGCTCATCACAGTGATTGACCTCGTTCAGAATACAGGTCACACGGGTTTTGACGCCATCCACGGCGCATAGGAGCGATTGTTCTATAGCGGGTCACCGTACACAAAAAGGAATTTCGTACGGTAAGCAAAAGCGTGGCTTTCCAAGATGCTGTTGGCGAACCTGGTGCAGGCAGTGCACTCAGGGTGTTTGTACCATCAATGCTGCAAACGCTGAAGTGCGCGTCTGCGCACGCGGTACCTCAGACAACCACGCAATCGCCCGCACGAGATTCAGCGCAATTGCCGTGATCAGATGTTGAAGGTGGACTTTGGCTAGGCCAATATAGCGGGCGTGGCGCAGATCACTGTGATGATTGCCCTGCGTAAACGTTCCTTCCACGCCCGCTCGTCTAGCATACTTTGCCCGGAACTCCTTGGTTAGTTGGCGCGCTCGTGCCGCTTGGATCGCCTCGTGCTGCTCCCGTGGCCGAATGCTCAGCTTTCGGCCAGTGGTTTTCGATTTGGTACAGTCGGTTTGCCGTGGACAGGCCCGACAGTCATCTCGATAAAACTCAATCAACACAATGTCGTTCCCATTCACATCTTGTGCTGTTTTCCACGACCGGCTCAGCTTGCCCTCTGGACAAACCGCCTGTTGCGCCTCCCAGTTAAGACCAAATTGCGCAATCGTGATGCCATTGGGGGTGTGGGCTTGCCAGGCCGGATCGCTAATAACAGGCCCAATCACGCTTACGCCATGCTCAGACTGACTTGTCACCAATATCTCGGCATCGACGTAGCCAATATCCAGATAATGCTCACTTGGCAGCAACTCTTTTGCTGCCAACTTGTCATGGATGGTTGCGGTCAACTCGCTATCAGCAGTCGTCGCCGACGTGGTGACGACCTGCGTAATCAGGTTGGGCATATCATCGTCACACGTTTCGGTCAGATGGGCTTTGTAGCCAAGCCAATTGGTCTCGCGCTTGGTTTTGTAGCGCGCCTCAACATCATAGGGCGAACTGATGATCAGGGCAGAAGGCGGTTGTTCGGCGCTCGTACGCCAGCGAATCTCGACCGCGCCTGGAGCATCACAGCGATAGTATTGCTGGATCCAGACCCGACGTAGGATGTCAACCGCCGGCTCGGTTTGCACCACCAATGGGGCGGTCGGGTTCAGGCACGCTTCGAGCAAACAGTAGCCATCCTGTCCAATAATCGTGGCCAGGGCCTGCCGCTCTGCGTCCTCCTTGGGCAACCGATACTGCTCAACCCGGCGACCGTAGCGTTCGACCCAGGCGAGATCGGCATGCGGCCGGAGCCAGTCCGGGGCGACAATCGCCAGACGATTGAGGGCGTGGCGCATGGTTTCGCCCACATTTTCCAGGCGATGGAGTTCGCGAATGGCGGCCAGCACATGCGTCGAATCGGTGCGCTGCTTGCCCCGCGCCTTGAGCAAGCCCGCATCGCGAAACAGGTTGAGCACAGTATCGAACAGCAACGCCTCGGCATCATCGGTCAGCAAACGGCCGCGAAACTCACTCAGCACGGAGAAATCGAAGCCAGGGTCGTCGAGAGACAAGCCGAGCGCGTACTTCCAGGAGATCCGATCGCGGACATTATCTGCGGCTTGGCGATCGCCAACGCCTTCGATATACTGCATGACGGTGACTAAAGCCAACCGAGCCGGAGAGAGTGCTGGCTGCCCTTCCGTAGCGAAGAGATGGGCAAACTGGTGGTTCTGATAGAGCATGCCGAAGTGATCGCGGATCTGCATAAAGATGTTGCCCTTCGGGAACGCCTGCTGAGCGACCCGGTAGGTATCCTCCGGGATGGAATAGGCCCCGAACAGCGCCTCGTGCATACTCATGTCTGACCGTCCTTGCCAGCAATGACCGCCGGCCCAGTGCCGCCGTCTCACGGCAGAATACCAGAGAACGGGCATCCACATGTGGCAAGTGTGCTGTGGAGCCTTCCTATATGAGGTTCGCCAACAGCATCTTCCAAAGCCATGCTTTTGCTGTTTGCTATGCTGCTGTATCTGTGACTCACAGATCATGCGACAACTTTTACCGCGTTGTGATATGACGTGATCAATGTTGAGGTCGTTGAATGAGTTATCATCACACACCTCCTGGGGGATTCAAGCTCTCCATCGAAACAATCGTGTGCAGAAATGCTGTTTCACGCTATTCTGTTTCTCACCCATTCATCGTTCGACTTATCTGAAAATCGCATCCACCGACATTTTCACTGGCGCAATCCTGACGATCACACGTGTTTCCTCTTCTTGTTGTTCGGGTGGATAAATGTCACCGTAAAAATGGCGCTTGTTAGGGCAATAACGTTGCGTGAGTTTGTCGGCGTGCGCTTCGGCGCAGTCTCGCGTCATTTCGATCACATGTCCTTGCACTTGAATCCACCGACTCGAATCTTTTGGATCAATGACGAGTAGCGCGACTTTCGGATTGGCGAGCATGTTGCGACCCTTTTGTCGTTCCATCGTCGTGTTGATCAAAACGTACTCGCCGTCGTAATCCACCCACACGATGGACGACTGCGGCATCCCGTCGGGCATCATTGTCGTCAGCACGCCGTGAACGTTCGTTTGCAATAAATCGCGGTGCGAATCGGGAATTGGAACGCTCATATATTTTTGTCCGTTTATCGGTCTCGTCAGTGCTGCGTCTCGTCAATACGTTCCCGCAGCGGTAAAACTTCCGTCACTCTTCAGGTAAGTGTTGAAAGACTTTAATACGAGATCGTTCATCTTCTCAATCGTGTTGTGAGGATCCACCTCTTGCCCGCCACCCTTTGGCACTGATGCGTTAATTATCGACACAAGAAACGGTGAGAGAAGCGGTAGGTCAGTCACGCTCATATGATCTGTGCCCGCAAGATGGACTTCATAGGCGTTCGGGGCAGTGGCTGTGACATGCTTGACGGCCACGACCGTGTTTGCGTCCGGAACGGCGTCAATCAATCGCTCTGTAGTGTCAGTAAGAATGTTCAGGAGTGGAACCAGATAAACCTTGTCGTTCATCACGTACTTGCCATCGACATAGTCCAGGTATTCACCGTGCAGGTCAGCGTCCAGATTGACCACTGCGCCAATATCGTTCCGCTCTCTGGCGACCTGCGCACTGGACTCCCCACCCAGGGAGTGACCCATCAAACCGATTTTTCCTGGATCAATCATTTGGTACACCGCGCCGGAGCCAGTGTCTTTGGCTTTCGCAAGGACCGTGTCCAGGACAAAATGGATGTCTGCGATGCGGAGGTTCATCCATTTCTGTTGGAGTTTAAACCCCGTTCCTTCATCATATTTGCCATTGCTGAGGTCAATGACCTCCTGGAGAAATGACTGATCCACCATGGTTCGATGTCCGTCGGCGTCAATCGTAAACAGGGAATGGTAGGGATGATCTATGGAACAGACCACATAACCATGGCTCGCCAGTTCCATGAAGGTCGAAGTATTGCTGATCTTGATCCCGAACGCGCCGTGTGAAAACACGATCAACGGATATGTTCCGGCATCCTTGGGATACCAGAATTCCACATTGACTTTTCTGTTCTCGCCGGTATTCGTGAAGGTTTCGATCCGGTCTGGGTCGGTGTAGGTATAGTTGACTGTGGCGACAGGGTGCGTTCCAGTCACTCTGGGAGGCGTATATTGCGGGAATATCAGCGCAGGCGTGACGGCGATGAAAATCAACAGCAGCATTGCAATAGACATGACCACGGTGCGTCCAGCCGAAAATTCTTTTTTCTCCGCTTTCTTGCCAATCAGCGTCCACGCGCCCAGCACCGCCCAGATGAGCAACAGTAAGACAAGTAAATACCAGCGGAAGCTCCATTGGATGACCAACACCAACGTGAAGAGCACGAATGCGGCAAACGCGCTGAGCCGGATGAAACTTCTGACCATGTTCTGGTTCGATTTCGTGAGGATACAGTAGGTTGTGAATGCTGCTTCCATGACGAAAGCAATCACCAGGATCATTGTTCCCATAACAATTCTCCTTGTCTGTTTCTTGCATTCAGCGCTTTATTGCGAACAGCATAATCGTCATTCTCCAAGATCTTCTATCTCAATGTGTGTCAAGGATTGATATTTTCATGTTGGCTCATCCTTCAACACGAATGTGTGTTGGCGCAATCTTGACGCGTATTGGCGTATAACGTGACGCCAATTCCGCAGGGACCGCATCGCCAAAGAATGTCGCATCGGGCTTACCCAAATACAGCCGCGCGAGCTCGTCGTTGTGTTCGACTGCGCCCGCTTCCGTCATCTCCACGACACAGCCGCGAATCTCAATGTTGCGCAGCGGATGTTTCGGGTCATACGCGAGCAGGCTCACTTTTGGGTTCGCTCGCATATTCTTTTCTTTGCGAAAGCCCTTCATCACATTGACGAGGATGAACCCTTCATGGCGGTTGCACCACACGGGCGTGGTCTGCGGCTGGCCATCGGGCATGACGGTGGACAATGCGACCACGTACGGTCCATCGATCAAATCTTGATGCGAGGCGGGTATTTGTTTCATCATCGTCGTGTCCCTCAGGTTGCTTGCTCCACTTCATGCCGTAACGCCTCGGTTCGGCGCAGCCTGGATTCGCTGTGCCCAGAAAGCGTTTGATTCTCTGGATCACTTCGGCAGGCCGCTCCATCTGCGGATTATGACCGGCGCGCTCGATAATCTCCAGTTGCGCATTCGGTATTCGAGCCGCAAGGATCGCTTGATGTTCTGGCGGAAACAGAAAGTCGTGGCGTCCCGCCAAAACCAGGGTCGGTACCTTGATTTCGCCCAGCCGATCCATCACCGTCCAGCCCTTGAGCAGCTGGCTGTACCCAAAGATGGTGGCTTCGGGTCGCATCTTGGGCCGGGGTCCTGACGAGAACACCTCATGCGCCATCTCCAAGAGGAAGTTGCGGTAAAAGTACGCGCTCATAAACTTCATCACGGTGGGCAAGTACTCGCCGGGTGTCACCTGTCCGTTGTAGAAACGGCGAGCCGCTTGCACGGTGCTTGCGCTGTAGCCTCGTTTCGCGAGAAGTTCCGGCGCATTCTGATTCACCCACCATTGGTCGCCGCCAGTATCCATCAAGATCAGGCGCGAGAGACTGGACGGATAACGCAGCGCATACTCCAGGGCGACGTTGCCGCCAAAGGAATGACCGAGCACCGCCCACTTGTCAAAGCCCAGCCTCTCACGCAGAGCTTCGGCGTCGGCAGTCAGATTTTCAAACGTCATGGACGAGACGGGCTCCCCGTCCGAGCGGCCGTTGCAGCGATGGTCATAAAAGATCAGGGTGAATTGATCTGACAAAGGTCGTAAGGGCAAGAGGCTCGTGTGATCCAAGCCGGGACCGCCATGCATGAGAACCAACGGATATCCCTGTCCGATGACTTGCACAAAGAGGGACACGTCTCGTATTTGCATTGTTGTCATAAGCTACACTCCAAAAAACGGTATGCCGCCTCACTGCTATTCGGATACGCCTACTGCGGATCGATTGGCGTGATGATGCCGAGTCTGTCCTCCAGCGCCGCCGCGGCATCGAGGCACACGTCCTCGCGGTCGCGCGGTCCAATCACCTGCACCGCCTGAGGCAGACCGTCCGCGATGCCCACGGGAACAGCTACGGCGGGCAGGCCCAGAGCGTTTACAGCCATCGCCATGCGCATGTCACGGATGGTCTGCGCCACGCGACCGTCGTCCAGATCGGTGCCCGCCTCGAAGGGGATGTCGCTGCAGATCGGGGCGACGATCAGCGGGTGCGTCTCCTGGAACTCGCCCCACGCCCGCAGCACCGACTCCCGAGTCATGAAGCCCTGCTCGGCCGCCATCACATCCGGCTCGCCCGCCGCCTCGAAGAACGCCGACATGAACCGCTTCGTGTCAGCCGCTGCCAAGGGTGACAGGAACTCCTGCCAGCCCCTCCGGATGCCGGGAGTGCTGAGCATGATCAGCAGCGCCTGCGCCGCCGCGTCAATCCCTGGGGGCTCGACCTCGTCAACGACGTAGCCGGCGTCCTCAAGCGCCATAGCCGCCTTGCGAACGCCGTCCTGCACCTGCTCCGCCGTTCCCTTGCCGCAGGGGTCGAGAACGAGGGCGGCTCGGATGGGCTTGGCAAGCTCGGGGCCGCGCAGTGGTGCGGGCACTGTCCACGGATCCCGCCACGTTGGCCCAGCGATTATCTCGAAGGCTCCCCGAAGGTCGGCAACCCGCCGGGCCAGCGGGCCGTTAACGCCCGTCAGCTGGATGCCGATCGCCGCGTACTCCGGCTCGATCGTGGTCGCGTGCGGGATGCGTCCCAATGTGGGCTTGAGTGCGCTGACGCCGCAGCATTGGGCGGGATGGCGAAGCGATCCCAGCCCATCGTTGCCAAGCCCCAACGGACTCATGCCAGTCGCGATCGCGGCAGCCTCGCCGGCACTGGAGGCGCCGGGGGTTCGTGATTTGTCCCAGGGGTTCACGGTAGCACCCCAGAGCTCACTCTCGCAGTGCCAGCGAATCGCGCCGCTGGGAAGATTCGTGCGGCCGAGCGGGATTGCCCCAGCGGCCTTGAGGCGCTCAACGATCGGTGCGTCTCGCCTCGGATAGGCGTTGGCAAGCGCCTTGAATCCTTGGGTGGTCGGCGTGGCCGCGACATCAATATTCTCCTTGACGGTGAAGGGCACACCGTGGAACGGCGGCAAATCACCGCCAGCGGCGACCACTCGGTCCGCCGCCTTGGCCGCTTCCAGTGCCTGCTCAGCCAGGACGATGACGACGGCGTTGATTGATGGATTCACCGCCTCGATCCGTCGGAGGTGAGACTCGATGACCTCCTGACTCGAGACTTGCTTGGATCGGATTGCTTCAGCCAGTTCCATGGCGCTCATGCGCCAGAGGTCAGAGGTTGTGACGATCATGCCAGCACCTCCTTGTGGGGCCCGCCCTGCCGTGGCTGAACGGTGCCCGCGAAAGCCGGCGCCTTCGGTTGTCGTTCGAGCGCTCGATGGAATGCCGTCCGTAGCGCCATTTCCCGCGGATCTGCGCCTGCGGTCCCCATCCGGTTCGTGACGTAGGCGTATCCGGCTCCGACCTCTGGGTCGGCGTAGGCGAGCGCGCCGCCCCAGCCTGGCATGCCGAACGCGCTCGGGCTTCCGAACTGCATCCCGCCCCCACTCGGCTTGACAAAGCCCAGTGAGAGTTGCCACTCGTACTTCAAGGATTCGTCGAAGAAGCCCCGCGCTGGGGGCACTGCGGGCGCCATGAGCGCTTGCAGCGTGGACTGGCGTAACCCGAGCTCACGTCCGCCGGTCGCGAACACGCCGTAGGCGCGCGCCAGCGCGCGCGCCGTCCCGACCCCGCCGCCTGCCGGTACCTCAAGGTTGCGTGCGTACACGTGCACAGGATCGAGGGGCACATTCGAATGCGGATTGCGATCAGACCTGCGCAGGGGTGAACGCGGGTTTATCGCCGTCAAGAGCAGGCGCAGCGGGATTCGATTCAGATGAAGAAGGGCTTGGAGAGGGTTTACGTCTTCGATCTGAGCGAGGCGCGAATTCGGGATCTCCTCTGGCAGGCGGATGTAAAAGTCGAGGCCGAGGGGGGAGGCGATCTCATCCTGGAAGAACTGGCCGAGGGTGCGGTGCAGCGGATCGACGCGCCGCAACAGCTCGCCTTCGTAGAATCCAAGACTGAGCATGCTGTAGGCTTGCCGCTCTCCGGGCGCCCATTCTGGCTTTTGCTGAGCGAGGATGATTGCCAGGCGGTCAAGATCAGCAATCACCCGCTTGTCGACCGGCGCGTCGAGGGCAAACAAGCCGGCCTGATAGGAGAGCAGCTGCCGAACAGTGATCCTGTCTTTGCCCTGTTGAGCAAACTCGGGCCAGTACCTGCACACCCGCTCGTCGTAATCAAGGAGTCCGCGCGACACGGCGAGCGCAATTGCCAGGCCGCTCATGCCTTTGGTCGCGGACCACACGATCACCATCGTGTCCCGCTGCCAAGGTTCGCGCGTCCTGCGGTTCCGAACGCCACCCCAGAGGTCAACGACTTCGGCGCCGTCCACGTACATCGAGCAGGCAGCCCCAAGCTCGTTTCGGCTCACAAAGTTCTCGGCAAACGTGTCTGCGACGGCCTCAAACCCCGGCTCGACATGACCCGAGATTGCGACGTGTTTGCCTTCCAGCCGTAGCGCCCTCCTTTCGCGGTCGGCCGGTTCCATCGCTTCGGGCAAGTCTCTGGCGTTCATTGTCGTTGCTCCTTGTGAATGCTGCTCTAGGCAGGTACTGGTACTCTCTGCTGTGCCGCCAATACAATGTCGGCAGTCGCCATGGGCTGAGCCTCGCCCAGTCCATAGCCGCTCTCGATCAACTCCACCAATCTCCGCGTAAAGCGCGTCGCCGGGGCTCCGTCAATGACATCGTGGTTGAACATCACTGTCAGGTTGAGAATCTCGCGCGGCTCGAGCCGCCCCTCGACTATGGCTGGCTTCCAGGCAGTACCGCCCACGACCAGGGCGAGCGATTCGGGTGTGGGAGTCAGCCCCCAGCCGCTGTGACCCCCGCCAAACATTCCAACAGAGGTAACAGCAACCGTGCCTCCCATTGACACCTGAATCGTCGGGTCACGACGCATCGCGCTACCGAGCAGAACTTTGAACAGGTTGGACAGCGGCCACGGAAGCAACATGGCAGAACGGAACCAGGTGGGCATGCCTCTGCCCGGCGGCGCGGGTGCGGATTGGACTGCGCGAATCTCGTCGTGAATCTCCCGCACGGTCTTGTGATTGGCGCGCCGAATGACATGCCCCATCAGCGCGCGCTTTTCGCCATCCTTGTGTTCGACCATCAAACCGACGTCCACGTCGTCAAACAGTACGAGCTGTTTGCGTCCTTTCAAATATGCCTGCACCGTCTTATCCTCATCCACCGCGCGGGCGAGGCAATAAACCAGAAATCCAGTGAAAGAAAGGGTCTCGTCGGTGCGGGCTTTGTGCTCGGCGATGAACTGGCGCACCAGCGTCACATCCGCTTCGAGCAAGCCATAGATGCAGTGGCGGGGCCACGACATATCGAGCGTGTTTATCCACACACGGCGTCCCGGTGTGAGATTGACGACATGATAGGGTCCAATTTTCTTATTCATGTTATTGTCTCCTTCCAGGTCTTCGCAGGGTCCGCAGAATCAAGCTGGTGCGCAGGATAGCCCATATTCCGGCAAAGCTCCCGCTTATCTGGACAATCCAGGCCAGGTCAGGCATAAAAAGGTGCAAGAATCGGATCAGGCGGCTGGACTGCAGATATCCCAAGATACCCGCCAGCGCCAGATTGGGCATCAGCGGGAGCAGGATGTGCTGCCCCCAGGTTCGCCCACGGCTTGGACGGCTCTTCGGATCTTCACGCCAGCGCCGCAGCAGCCGCAAGGTGGCGAGGACACCCACGATCTGGAGAAGCGGGATCAATGGCAAGGAACGCATGATCCACTGGATAAAGTCCAGCTTATTCGGAGCGGGCTGCTGTCCGGCGAGCAACGCCGTCACACCCATCCCAACCTCCTCCGTGATAATGGGCAATCCATACGGGTCGGCGTTGAGGAGCAGGGCTACACCTTTCTTCTGCTCAGGAACGACGGCCATGAAGGCAGAAAAGTCGGGAACGTTACCACCATGTGAGTAGGTTTTCGTTTGCCCGAGGTCGATTTCAAACCAGCCCATGCCGTAAAATCCCGCCGAT
>WNFZ01009350.1_pt1 | contig 14744 bp, 15 predicted proteins | sample 5400081 | NCBI WGS metagenome assembly WNFZ01 (sample SAMN13153365, study PRJNA577476) | soil metagenome | isolation source: 80 cm soil or saprolite under grassland replicate 1 | place: USA:California | collected 2016-06-15
CCGACCCTTGCCCTCCTGTACCGCCAGACGGTGACTGAGACCACCAGGACTCAGGCGGCCCTGGATCGCCTGGCCGCCGCGGGGAAACGTTCAGCCTGGATCCGCCGTGCCGAGAACGCCTACATGAGTCTCAACCCTCCCGGCGGGGAATAAAGGGAGGTCGATCAGAGTTTCATCCGTTGGGGTCGCCGTGCTTGGCGACAGTGCTGAGGAGGAACTACCGAATGTCAGATAACATCATACAGGTGAACGACCAGAGCTTCGAGAGCGAGGTCCTCACCGCCGACCGGCCCGTGCTCGTGGACTTCTGGGCCGAGTGGTGCGTCCCGTGCCACATGGTCTCCCCGGTCGTGGAAGAGATCGCCCGGGACAAAGCCGGGCGCATCAAGGCCGTCAAGATGAACGTGGACGACAATCCCGAGACCGCCCGAAAGTTCGGCGTGATGAGCATCCCCACCCTGATCATGTTCAAGGACGGTCAAGAGAAGGCCCGCGTCGTCGGCGCTCGGGGCAAGGAAGCCATCCTGCGCGAGATCGAGCCATATTTCGCGGCCTGAAAGGACTCTGGCGGCCCGGGCCCCCGCCCTCTCAGAAATCACCGGTCCCGAATCAACTTCTCCCGAGATCCTGATAGGAGCACGTGGCTCAACGGGGCCGCGGCGGCGTGGTCAGAATAGTGATGATGCAAACGCTATCCCGAGGTGCTCGCGGCGAAGCGGTCCGAGACATCCAGGCTCGGCTGGCCGGCCTCGGCTACCTCATCGACCCTTGGGAGCACGGCGAGTTCGGAGCGAGCACCGAACGAAGCGTCAGGGAGTTCCAGCAGCGGCGCCGGCTGATGGTGGACGGCAAGGTCGGCGACGACACGTGGAACGAGCTCGTAGAGGCTGGCTACTCGCTCGGCGATCGCGTTCTGTATCTGCGATATCCCTTTTACCGAGGAGACGACGTCCGGGCACTCCAAGCCGGCCTCAACCTCCTCGGGTTCGACGCCGGGCGAGAAGACGGGATCCTCGGCGAGCGCACGGAGCGAGCCGTACTGGACTTTCAACGAAACGTCGGCCTCCCCCCCGATGGCATCGTGGGGACGACAACGGTGGACGCCCTCCGGCGCCTCCGCCCGCTCGCGCCCGGCCCGGGACGTGCGGATGTGCGTGAGGGCGAGGCGCTGCGACGCCTCTCCGCCACCCTCGAAGGCGCGCGCATCGCCATCGACCCCGGGCACGGCCCGGGTGACACCGGGGAGGTCGGGCCGGGCGGCACACTCGAATCGGAGGCCACATTGTGGCTGGCCATGGCTCTGGCCGAAGAGCTCCGAAGCAGGGGTGCCTCACCCTTCCTCCCATGACGACCCGGGGGCCGAAGGGGCCTCCGTCTTCTACTACGGGCGCGAGGATTGGTTCTCCCAGACCGGCCACCGCCTTGCGGAGGCGATCCAGGAGGCCTTGACGGATCGCCTGGGTCTGAAGGACCTGCGAACGCATCCAAAGTCGTTGCCTATTCTGCGAGAGACGCAGATGCCGGCCGTGCACGTCGAGCCGTGTTTCATCACGAACGCTCAGGAGGAAGCGCGGATCCGAGACCCGGCTTTCCAGCGGGAGGTGGCCAAGGCCATCGCCGACGCGGTCGAGCGCTTCTTCGCCGGCAGCGCTCCCGACGAGGACCAACCTGCGTCTGGGGCATCATCCGAACGCGACCGTCCCGACCGGGCCGCGGGATGAGAAACGCCCCCCTGGACAGATAGGTCACCGCTACTTCGGCCCGCGCTGTCCTTCCCGAGGACGAGCGCTTGGTAGCGTCGCCATCGCCAGTGCAGCCCCGAGAGCCATTCCCAAGGTGAAGCCACGAATGGCCCGAACGACCTCTCGACGCTCGATCCGTGCCACCGGGGCACTATCAGTCGGGCGCCATCCCCGGCCCGGAGCCAACGATCTCCGAGACGATCCGCTCGAGGTCTTCCCTGGAGGCGAAGTCGACCACGATCTTCCCCTTCCGCTTGCCGAGACTTACCTGGACGCGCGTGGCCAGCTGCTCGGAAAGGATCTCCTCCACCTCGGAAAGCATGGGGTCCGGCACCTTCTTCAGACGGGAGACGACCAGGCTCGGCCTGTCCGTGTACCTCCGCACCAGATCCTCGACCTGTCTGACGGAGAGCTGCTCCGCTGCCGCGCGGAGGCCCAGCGTCGACCGCGCGTCGTCGTCGGGGAGTCCCAGCAGGGCCCGGGCGTGACCCGCCTGGATGCGGCCTTCGGCCAGCAATCTTTGAACGTCTCCCGGCAGCGACAGCAGGCGGATCGTGTTGGCCACGTGGGCCCGGGAGTACCCGAGCCGCTCGGCAACCATCTCCTGTGTCACTCCGAGGTCTTCCAGGAGCTCTTGGAAGGCCGCCGCCAGTTCGAGCGGCGCGAGGTCCTCCCGATGGATGTTCTCGATGAGCGCCTCCCGGAGGGACTCGGTGTCGTCGCCCTCTCGCACGATGGCCGGGATCGTGGCAAGCCCGGCCAGCTTCGCCGCCCGCAGCCGCCTCTCCCCCGCCACCAGTTCGTATCCTCCATCCCGGGGCCGGACCACCACCGGTTGAAGGACACCGACCTCGCGAATCGAGCGAGCTAGCGCCTCCAGCGTCTCCTCGGGGAACTCGCCGCGCGGCTGCCGCGGGTTGCGAGCGATGGCGCTCACAGGGATATCGAGCAGACCTCGCTCTTCAGTGGCTCCCGGGATCAGCGACGAGAGTCCCCGCCCCAGGCCCCCTCGCTTCACCGTTGACCTCCTTTGTTCCTGCCGAACGGCCATCGACGCTTGCGCTCACCTGCCGGGGGTTCCGTCCCCGGTTCGGCCGGACTCGCAGCCTCGGCCTCTTGGCCTCCTTCATCCTTGGGAACGTTCGGAACCTCCGGAACCTCAGTGCCGTACCCGTCTACAGCAGCATCCGGATTCTCCACCGGAGTCGACCTCGTGGCATCCGTCAGAGTCTGGGCCTCTTCGTGGATGGGAACTGCACCTGCAACCGTCTCTGGGATGGATGGTTCCTCAGAGAGGGCAGGCGGTTCCGCCTGCGCCGGGTCAGATCGCTCTCCTTGTGGGGTCGAGCGAACGTCTGGCTCCAGTGGCTCGTGCCCCTGGGCCGGCTCGTGCCCCTGGGCCGGCTCGTGCCCCTGGGCCGGCTGGTGCGCCATAGATCCGTCTTGCGCGTCCGAATCGACCGCGCGGTTCCGGAGATTCTCCTTCTTCCGGCGCGTCGGTTTGCCTGTGTTCCCGCGCGTTCCTGCCCTCGCTCCGGCACCCACCGATGCGATCTCCGGGGCCTCGCTCTGCGGAGGTCCTCCGGTGCCCTCGCTCTCCGGCTGTCCGTTTCCCGCACCCGCGAGCGTCACCGGGCCCGCTTCCCCGTCGCTCCCGCCCTGGCCCAGAAGCTCCTCGGCCAGCCGGCGATAAGCCACGGCTCCACGCGAGGTCGGGTCGTACACGGTGATGGGCCTCCCGAACCCAGGCGCTTCAGCCAACCGAACGGTCCGCGGTATGACCGCGTCATACACCCGAGCACCGAAGTACGCTCGGACCTCGGCCACCACCTGCTCGGCCAGCTTGGTACGCGCGTCGAACATCGTCAGGACGATCCCGGTGAGTCTCAATCGCGGGTTCACGTTCTGCTGGACCAGCCTGACGTTCTTCAGCAGCTGGCCCAGGCCTTCGAGCGCGTAGTACTCGCACTGGATCGGCACGAGCAACTCCGCCGCCGCGGTCAGGGCATTGACCGTGAGGAGTCCGAGTGACGGAGGGCAATCCAGCAGGATGAAGTCGAATTCCGCATGAACAGGTTCGAGGGCTCTGGCCAGCCGAGACTCGCGAGAGAACTGGGTGACCAGCTCCACCTCCGCCCCGGCCAGATCGATCGTGGAGGGGATGGCCCACAGGCCCTCCACCTCGGTGGAGATCACGGCGTCTTTGATGTCGAGGCCCGCGGTGAGGACCTGGTAGGTGCTCGCCGTCCTGGCGGCATGGTCGATCCCGAGCCCTGTGGAGGCATTGCCTTGGGGGTCCAGATCGACCACCAACACCCGCTGCCCCTTCTCCGCCAGGCAGGCTCCCAAGTTGACCGCCGTGGTGCTCTTGCCGACGCCTCCCTTTTGGTTCGCGATGGCGATGACCCTGGCCCGGTCGGTCGGTCCGGGGCCGCCGTCCCGTTCTTCGGCCGGCCTCCACGCTTCCAGCTCGGCGACCATCTCCTGCGAAGGCATGGGTGGGGAGAGCGGCTCCATCACCGCAGTCTCACCGGTGGGGGCCGAGTCGGATCCTCCACCCCAGATTGGGGGGCCCTCGGACAGGGCCTCGTCGGGGGTCTGTGGGAAGGGCGGGGGGCTGAACTGAGTGCTCGGCTGAGGCCCCTGTCGCGACTGGTTCGGGCGTTCTTCAGGCTCCGTCATTCGTCCTCGAGGGTGTCGGGGAAAGTCGAAACATGATAACCAGTGGCCCCTGCCATTGGAACTCAGGTTTCAGACATATTTTGGCCGTCGCTCCAAGTCGCTCTAGGCGCTGGCGTTCGCGTTCATTCCACGTCCGACCTGCCCAGTAGAGGATCCGGCCCTGGTCCGACAGCAACGGGGACGCCGTCCGCCATGTCTCGGTCGGCGCGGCAAGGGCCCTGGCCAGGCACACGTCGGCAACCCGGGCCACCGCCTCCGTCCGAAGGGCCAGCACCGACACGTTCCCCAGCTCCAGCGTATCCACGGCCATCTCGAGGAACGCCGCGCGGCGGCGCTTCGGCTCCACCAGGGCGAACCGGACGGCGGGCAGGGCGATCGCCAGGGGGATCCCCGGGAGGCCTGCCCCGGAGCCCACGTCGAACACGCTACGAGCAGCCTCATCGAACCCGGCGAGCCCACGAAGAGAGTCCAAGACATGCCGGTCCCAAAGCCGGTCCGAATCCGACGGCGCAACCAACCCCAGAGGAACGGCACGGTCGCGGAGAAGGTCGACATAGGCTCGGAGGAGCCTCGTTTGTGGTCCACTCAGACGCTCAAGTATGGAGCGAGCGTTGAGTTTCACGTGAAACACACTGCGTAGCCAGGGCGTTTCCGCTTCTCAGCGACCCCGCCTCCGAATGACCACACGCCTCTGGGGCTCCTCTCCCTCGCTGGCGGTCTCCACCCCACCGACCTGGCCCACGGCGTCGTGGACGATCTTCCTCTCGTACGCGGTCATCGGCTCGAGCGCCTCCGACTTTCCCGATCGCTTGACCCGGCCGGCCGCCTCCTGCGCATGCTGGACGATGCGCGACCGCCGGCGCTTTCGGTAGTCCTCCACGTCGACCTGGACCCGGCAACGTTCGGTGGTCTCTCTTTGCACGTGGCTCTTCACCAATTCCTGCAACGAATCCAGCGTGTGTCCGCGCTTCCCGATCAGGATCCCCATGTCCTCGGAGGAGGAGGGACTCCACACATCGACGTACGTGACGCCGTCCACCGCGACGACGTCGAGGTCGGCATCCAGACCGATCGCGTCCATCAGCCCTTCGAGGAAATGGAGGGCGACCTCGCCCTGCTCCTCGGAGTCGCCTTCTTCAGCAGGTTCGGGGGCAAGCCTCCGAACCTTGACCACCGCAGGCTGTGGATTGAGGCCCAAGAACCCCCCGCGAGGCTCTTGGACGATCTCGATGCGGGCTTCCTGTTCGCTGATGCCGAGCTCCGCGAGGGCGGCCTCAACAGCCTCCTCAACGCTTCCGGCGCTTCTTTCGATCTCCTCCATTACGCCCTCCGGGCCGTCGTCCTGCTCGGTTGGCTTGCCCACCGGACCCGGCCCCTGGACTCCGTCGCTGTTGTCCCTGCTGGGGCCGCGGCTTTCCCCCCTCATCCCCGCCTTTCCCCGCCGCCTCCGGCCTTGGTTGCCGGCCTTCGGGCAGGGATCCCTTGCCGCCAGGCCTCCCCGTCAGCCGATTCGTACCGGACCGCTTGTCCCGGGGGGCAGCCTTCCCACCGTCGCCTCGAGCCTTGCTGGGAGGCCCCCCTGTCGATGCCGGCGCCTTCGGGAGCATGTAGTGCTGCTGGACGATCTGGATGATGTTCGTCGTAGACCAGTACACGATCAATCCGGCAGGGAAGTTGATCCCGATGTACACGAAGAACAGGGGGAAGGCGTACAGCATGATCTTCTGCTGCTGCTGGCTCTGGCCGGGAGGGGAGGCGCGCATCATCTGCTTCTGTTGGAAGAACATCGTGCCGACCATCGCCGCCAGGAAGGCGTAATAGGGGATCCGATTGGCGCCCGCCTTCCCGCAATTCTTCACCAACGCGGGATAGGCGCCATTCTTCGCCGGGGGGATCTTGACCACGCCCCCAGCCTCGCGGGCGGAGCAGACCAGGTTTGCCCCCAGGAACTTCACCCCGTCGGCATTTCGTAGGATGTCCTGATACAGCTTCGTGGGTTGTTGAGAGCCACCCTGCACGTGAGGAAGGCCCCGGGGAACGAACAACACCGCGTACAAGGCGAACAGGATCGGGATCTGCGCCACAAGCGGGAGGCACCCCCCGAAGGGGTTGACTCCCTCCTCCTTGTAGAGGCGCATCGTCTCTTCCTGGATCTTCTGCCGGTTCCCTTTGTACTTGCGCTGCAGCTCCTTCAACTTCGGCTGGACGGCCTGCATCGCTTGCATCGACCGGATCTGCTTGATCGCGAGCGGCAGGAGCAGGACCCGGATAGCCAGGGTGAACAGGATGATCGCGACTCCGTAGTTGGGGATGAGGTCGTACAGCCATGCCAACACACTGCCGAGGCCATCGAGGAAGCTCTGGACCCAGCTCACCCCGATCACGTCGGCGCTCCTTCATCCGATCGCGAGCCCACTCCTGCAAAGTCCGCGTGTATGGCGTTGTCATACAGCCGCGATCGCTGGCGCCCGCCTCGGCCCCGAGGTGGGTAGTCGACCCCGCCTCTGGACAGCGGCGAGCATCGCAGGAGGCGCCATACAGTCAGCGCCACGCCACGCACCGCACCCGAACGTCTCACCGCTTCCTCGGCATAGGCCGAGCAGCTCGGGTAGAAACGGCACCGGTCGCCAAGCAAGATTCCCAAGGTCCTCCGGTAGAACCAGATCAGCGAGATGAGCGCCTGCCGGGCGGGCGTCCCGGCGACCCAGAGCCCCCGCACGATTCGCTCCCTCATGGCTGGATGACCCCCGCGGCATCCAGGGCTCGCTCCATGTCCGCCTTCACGTCCTGCATCTTCGCTCCCCGGATGTCCGCCCGAGCCACCGCCACCACGTGGTAGTTGTGGCGGATGCGTGGTGCGAGTTCGCGCCAGGCCTCCCTCAGCAGTCGGCGGGCCCGGTTCCGCGCGACGGCGCCCCCAACGCTGCGTGAAGAAACGAAGCCTACCCGCGTCCAGTCCTCGGAGGGCAGCACGTACACTATCACCCGTCCTCCTTCGTAACGCTTTCCGCGCCGACGGACGTCTCCGATGGCCGAAGCCTTGCGCATGATTGACGGGGCGGCGCCTTTCACGGCACGACTCCGGTAGTGCAGATGTATCCGGGGAGGATACGCGGCGTGCTCAGGCGGATACGGTTGCCCGGCCCTTTGCCCGACGGCGGGCCAGGATCCGCCGGCCCCCGCGGCTCCGCATCCGGATGCGGAACCCGTGGGTCTTCTTCCGCTTGCGATTGTTTGGCTGAAACGTCTGCTTCACGTGCGCCCCTCGAGGTAAAGGACGTGTGTTGCCTCATCTGGGAACCACGCTCATCCCGTTCGGGCCGAGTATACCGGGCTCCGCCTCACCGCCTCACCAGTGATGGTTCATTGCCCGACAGGTAAGAGAGGCAAAAAGGTCGCCAAGACCGCCCTTCTCCTTGGCGCAGTCGGAGAGCCCGGCGCTATAATCCGCCGCACTCCGACCGGGATCCCCACCCCCTTCCTCTCGAAGCCGGGACCGCTGTTTCCCACACCTGTGGAAAGCGTCTGTGGATAAATGACATCCCCCCTTGTCGAACGATCGGCTCATGCCCCGGTGGAGCCCTCGCGGGCTACCTGCGCAGCTATCATCGACCGCGCCCGCCGTGATCTGCCCGAGGCCGCGTTCAACCTGTGGTTTACCGATCTCCGCGCGGGAGATCTGAAGGGCGACGTGCTGGAGCTGATCGTCCCCAGCGCGTACGTGAAGAAGTGGCTGGCCGCTCACCACATGGACCTGATCGCCGGCACCGCCCGGGAGGTCCTGGGTCCTTCCGCGAAGGTCCGGCTCAAGCTGGAGAGGCCGAAGCGTGGCCACCAGGACCCTCCCCCCGAAGCGGCGGGCCGCGGGGCACCCGATGGCAGCCCCATCGCCACCTCGCCCAGGCGACGGGCCCGAGGCTCGGACTCGCATCGGGACCAGCCCACCCTGGACGAGGCGCTCGGCCACCAATCCCCGTTCCCCGACCGGTACACCTTCGACACGTTCGTGCCCGGCCCCAGCAACAAATTCGCCCACGCGGCGGCGCTGGCCGTGGCGGAGGCGCCGCCTTCCAAGGCCTACAACCCGGTGTTCGTCTACGGCGGGGTCGGACTGGGCAAGACGCACCTGCTGTTCGCCATCGCCAACCACATGTGGGCGCTCTCGCCGCGAACACGCGCCCGATACGTGACCTCCGAGACCTTCATGACGGAGTTCATCAAGGCCGTCCGGGAGCGTCGCGGATACCTGTTCCAGCGTCAGTACCGGGACGTCGACGTACTCCTGCTGGACGACGTGCAGTTCCTGGCCCGAGCCGAGGAGACCCAGACCGAGTTCTTCCACACGTTCAACCACCTGCACCAGCACGAGCGCCAGATCGTGATCGCCAGCGACCGGCCACCCCAGGAGCTCGGGGGGATCGAAGAGCGGCTCCGCAGCCGCTTCCGATCTGGCCTGGTGGTCGACGTCCAGCCACCCGACCTCGAGACGCGGATCGCCATCGTGCAGATCAAGGCACAGCGGGACCACCTGGACGTGCCCGACGACGTATTGCATTTCATCGCGTCCAAGTTCGAGAGCAACATCCGCGAGCTGGAGGGAGCGCTCCTCCGCGTGGCCGCGTTCGCCTCCCTGTCCCGTGAGCGCGCCGACCTGGGTATGGCCGAGCGGGCCCTGGAGGACCTCATCCCCGAGTCCGGTCAGGAGATCCGTCCGGACATGATCCTGGAAGAGACAGCGTCGTACTTCGGGCTGGGGCCCGGGGATCTCGTCTCCAAGAGCCGGTCTCGTCCCCTTACCACGGCGCGGCACGTGGCCATGTACCTGCTCCGGGAGCTCACGGGCCTCTCCCTCATCAGGATCGGTGAACACTTCGAACGGGACCACACCACGGTGCTGCATGGGATCAAGAAGATCGAAGGGCTGATGCCGGCCCGAGGCAGCACCTACAAGCAGGTCCAGGAGCTGACCAAGAAGATCCGGGCTCGGACACGAGGCGCGTGATGCACAAGGCCATGCACAGGTGGGGGAAAACCGATTGCAGTCCCGGGCGATGGCCTCCTCGGGACCTTCTCCTCGGACGGGACGTCCCACCCTGTCCACAGCGTCCGGGTGTCGTACCCACGCGCTACGCTGCCCCGATAGTGGATCTCCACAAAGTCCACAGTCCCTACTACTGCTGGTTTTGAAAGGATCTATAGACAGAAGAGGTAGATGGGAGGAGTCCGTGAAGTTCAGGTGTGACCGAGACGCGTTTTCCGAGGCTCTCCAGACGGTACAACGGGCCGTGTCATCCCGCCCCGGCATCCCGGCACTGACCGGCGGGGACCGGCTGCTGCTGGCGACGACAGACCTCGAGGTCTCCGCCAGGCTCGAGGTCCAGGCCCAGGTGCAGAATGAGGGAGTCGCCCTGATCCCCGCGCGCCTGCTTGCCGAAATGGTGAAGAGCTTCGATCAGGCGCCCGTGGACGTGGAAGCTGACGGCGGTCAGGCTCGCATCACCTGCAGCAACTACGAGGGAACCGTGCGCTGCCTGCCCGCAGAGGACTTCCCCGCGCTCCAAGAGCCCGGCGGGACAAGGGTCAGCGTGAGTGCGGCGGAATTCGCCGAGGGCGTCGGCCAGGTGGCCCGGGCGGCGTCAAGAGACGAAGCTCGGCCCATCCTCACCGGAGTGCTCTTCGAGATCAGCCGGGAAGGGCTGACCATGGTAGCGACGGACTCTTACCGGCTGGCTGTTCGGGAGTTGTCGGCGACAGCCGGCGGTGAAGGCAAGGCCCTGGTACCGGAGCGAGCGCTCACGGAGGCCGGACGGGCTGCGGCAGGGGACGAGAAGGGGCAGGCCGATCTGTTCGTGGACCTCAGTCAGGTCGGATTCAAGACGGGATCGCTCACGCTGACCTCGCGACTGATCGAGGGTGAGTTCCCGAACTACCGCCAGCTCTTGCCCGAACGCTACGAGAACCGGTTGATCGCCTCCCGGCAGCAACTCCTGGACGCTGTCCGCCGCGTGGGACTGCTGGCCAGGGAGAGCTCGCCCGTGAAGATGGAGTTCAACGCGCTTGGCGTGCGGCTTTCGTCGTCCTCGCCGGACCTTGGGGAGGCGGTAGAGGTCGTGGAGGCGAAATACGAAGGCGATGACCTGACGGCCGCATTCAACCCGAATTACCTGGTCGATGGGCTGACCGGGATCACCGGAGACCAGGTCGAGATCGAGGTTCGAGACGGGCTGAAGCCGGCGGTCCTCCGTGGAGGGGGCGACGCCTTCCTGTACCTGGTGATGCCGGTCAGGCTGCCTGCGCCCGTGGGCTGAGGGCAACCTCGTCGGATAGCCTGGACGGGTGCGCGTCGAGTGGCTCGAGGTCCGCGACTTCCGCAATCACCGGGAGCTCTCCCTGGAGTTCGGGCCGGGCCTGACCGCCGTGGCCGGACCGAACGCCCGGGGCAAGACGAACCTGTTGGAGGCCGTGTGTTACATGTGCTCTCTGGTCTCTCCCCGCGTGTCGAGCGACCTCCCCCTGGTCAGATGGGGGGCGACGTCCGGGTTCCTCCGAGGCCAGGTGGACGCCGCCCGGGGCCGCTTCCTGATCGAGGTGGAGGTCCGCTCCGGTGGCCAGAACAAGGTCCTGGTCAACCGGACGCCGGTGAGGCGCAAGCGGGACCTCCGGCGAGACGTCCGCGCGGTGTTCAGCGGCCCCGACGATCTGTCGGTCGTCCAGGGGGATCCAGACCAGCGACGGCGGTTCATGGACGAGGCCGTGCGAACGCTGTGGCCGGCCAGGGACGGAGTCGGCGCAGCCTACGAACGGGTGCTCCGGCAGCGGAACCGCCTGTTGAAGGACTGGGCCGGAGAGGGGGTTCCCCCAGGACTGCGGGCATGGGACGCGGAACTGGTGGCCCATGGCTCAGCGCTCACCGAACTTCGGGGGCGGGCGGTGGAGCTGCTCCGACACCGGGCCACCGAGGAGTTCCGAGGGATAGCCGGTCCGGAGGAGGGGACGCTGCTCGTTGAGTACGCCCCGTCGGTGCAGGGGGGGCGGCTGGAGGAGTCATTCCTCGACCGTCTCGCCGAGCGTCGGGCAGACGAGCTCATCCGGCGGACCACCCTGGTCGGCCCTCATCGTGACGAAGTGGCCCTCTCGGTGCAGGGGCTGATGGCGAGGGGGTTCGCTTCCCACGGAGAGGCGTGGGCTGTGGGGATCTGCCTTCGCTTGGCCCTGGCGGCGGCGGTGGGTGAAGCGTTTGGTGACAGCGCCATCCTGCTGCTGGACGACCCTTTCTCCGGGCTGGATCCGGAACGGAGAGCACGACTGGCTGGGAGCCTGGCCGGCAGGGGTCAGGTCCTGATGGCCGTACCAGATGAGTCTCACGCCCCGGCCGGGGCGGTGGTGTGGCTGGCGAAGGAGGGCGGCATTGTCCCCGGCTAGGCGAGGCCCCGGTCGCTCGGACGAGCCGCAGGCGCTGGGCATTGTGCTCGATGGCCTTCGAGCTGAGCGGCGCCTGGCGGCGGGATTGGTCCTGGGAAGCCTCGGGAGGCGGTGGGAGGAAGTTGTGGGGGAGCGCCTGGCCCAGGAGTCGGGTCCGGTCGCCCTGGATGGGGGAGTGCTGCTGGTCAAGGCGTCCTCGGCCGGGTGGGCCGCCCAGATCAAGTTCCTGGCCAGGCAGATCACAGAGGCGGCCAATCGAGTCCTCCAGCATGGAGGCGGGTTCGAGCCGAGGGGCGAGGGCCCCCCAGAGAGGGTCAGGGAAGCTCCGATCAGCGAGGTTCGGGTAGTCGTATAGTCGGGTCGCCGGACGCAGTTAGCCGCCTCGATGTGCTACGACCGGATGGCATTTTCCATGGTATAATTGGCGGTGTCGGAACCCCCCGGAATAATCGTTCCTCTCCCGTGCGAGCGAGCGGCGCCAGTTGGGCGCCGTGGAGGTTTGGTGCGTGGCGACGAAGCCCTCTGGATCTAGCTACACCTCTGCAGACATCACCATTTTGGAAGGGCTGGAGGCGGTGCGCCGCCGGCCCGGGATGTACATCGGAAGCACCGGTCCCAGAGGACTCCACCACCTGGTCTACGAGGTGGTCGACAACTCGATCGACGAAGCTCTGGCCGGTTATTGCAGCCGAATCCTCGTCCAGTTGCTGGGCGACGGCGGCTGCCGCGTAGTCGACAACGGGCGGGGAATCCCGGTCAAGCCGATCCCTGGAGCCAAGGATCGCCGGCCTGCCGTGGAGGTCGTACTGACCACGTTGCACGCCGGCGGGAAGTTCGACGGGAAGTCCTATGCGGTCTCCGGAGGCCTGCATGGCGTGGGCGTTTCCGTGGTAAATGCCCTGGCCAGCCATCTGATCGTGGAGGTAGCCCGAGACGGTTCGGTGTGGCGGCAGGAGTTCAAGCGGGGCCATCCTGTCGGCAAGCCCCGCAAGATCAAGCAGAGCAACAAGACGGGGACCATCATCACCTTCTGGCCCGATCCGGAGATCTTCGAGGAGACCCACTTCAAGCGCGAGGTCTTGGCCGAGCGCATGCAGGAGTTGGCTTTCCTGACCCGGGGCGTGGAGATCGCGCTGTGGGACGAGCGGGAAGACCCTGCGGTCAAGGCGCTGTACAAGGCGTCGGGGGGACTGGCCGACTTCGTGAAGCATCTGGCCAGGGGCAGGGAAGTGTTGCACCAGCGGATCGTGCACTTCGTGGAAGAGCGCGAGTCCAGCGAAGTGGAAGTGGCCATGCAATGGAACGCCGGCTATGCGGAGTCCATCCACACTTTTGCTAATACTATTAACACTCACGAAGGCGGCATGCACGAGGAGGGGTTCAAGAAAGCCCTGTCCAACGTGATCAACCGCTACGCCCGCGCGAAGGGCTTGCTCAAGGAGAAGGAAGAGAACCTCATCGGCGAGGACATCCGCGAGGGCTTGACGGCGATCGTGGCGGTGAAGCTGCGCGAGCCGCAGTTCGAGGGTCAGACCAAGACCAAGCTCGGCAACACCGAGATGCGGTCGTTCGTGGAGACCTCGGTCAACTCCCACCTGATGACGTGGCTCGAGGAGCACCCAGGCGAGGCCAAACGGATCGTGGCCAAGTGCATGCAGGCGGCCAAGGCCCGGATGGCGGCGCGGCAGGCCCGGGACCTCACCAGGCGCAAGGGACTCCTGGACTCGACCACGCTGCCGGGCAAGCTTGCCGACTGCCAGCTCACCGACCCCGACGTCTGCGAGATCTTCATCGTGGAGGGCGACTCGGCGGGCGGCTCGGCCAAGCAGGCCAGGGAGCGGTCGTATCAGGCCATCCTCCCGATCCGCGGGAAGATCCTCAACGTCGAGAAGGCTCGGCTGCACAAGATCCTGGAGAACCTGGAGATCCAAGCGCTGATCAGCGCGATCGGAACGGGCATCGGCGACGAGTTCGACCTGTCGAAGGCCCGCTACGGCAAGATCGCCATCCTTGCCGACGCGGACGTCGACGGCGCGCACATCCGCACGCTGCTCCTTACGTTCTTCTTCCGGCACATGCAGCACCTGATCGACGCTGGCAAGGTCTACGTGGCCCAGCCGCCTCTGTACCGAGTGAAGATGGACGGGAAGTACCTCTACGTACACGACGAGAAGGGGCTGGAGGACATCAGGGTCAGGAACGGCCAGAAGAAGATGGACATCCAGCGGTTCAAGGGCCTGGCCGAGATGGAGGCCGAGCAACTCTGGGAGTCGGCGATGAACCCCGAGACCCGCGTGCTCAAGCAGATCACCCTGGACGACGCCGCTGCAGCCGACCTGATGTTCAGCATCCTCATGGGGGAGGACGTCGAGGCTCGACGCGAGTTCATCCAGAAGAATGCCAAGGACGCCTTCATCGATGCGTGAGGCGGTGAGGCAATAGGTGGCAGCCACCGCGGAGCGGATCGAGCAGGTCGTCGTCGAGGAGGAGATCCAGTCCTCCTTCATCGACTACGCGATGTCGGTCATCGTCTCTCGGGCCTTGCCCGACGTCCGCGACGGCCTGAAGCCCGTCCACAAGCGGATCCTGTTCGCCATGATGGAGGGCGGTGTCCTCCCCGACCGTCCGCGGAGGAAGTCGGCGGCCGCGGTCGGTGACGTCATCCGGAAGTACCACCCGCATGGGACGGACGCCGTCTACGACACCATGGTCCGGATGGCCCAGGACTTCTCCCTGCGCTATCCGCTGATCGATCCCCAGGGGAACTTCGGTTCCATCGACGGCGATCCTCCGGGCGCACCGCGATACACGGAGGCGCGGTTGGCACCCCTGGCCATGGAGCTGCTGCGGGACATCGACAAGGAGACCGTCGACTTCGTTCCCAACTACGACGGGTAC
>WNFZ01016487.1_pt1 | contig 14744 bp, 17 predicted proteins | sample 5400081 | NCBI WGS metagenome assembly WNFZ01 (sample SAMN13153365, study PRJNA577476) | soil metagenome | isolation source: 80 cm soil or saprolite under grassland replicate 1 | place: USA:California | collected 2016-06-15
GGAAGTGGTTGCGGCTCGCTCCGACGGACAGCGGCGAAGACCTGTACAACAGAATAAGCGTGCTTTACGATCGCAGCATTATTCCGACCAAAGAGGGGATACAAAGCGCCTTGCAACTTCTGGCCAAGACCGATGCAAAATTTGCCAAACTCAAGGTCGAGGATCTGGTCGATGACCGCATCGCACGGAAGCTGGAGAAGGAAGGATTTTGAAAGGTTGGTTCAAGTCGTTCAAGTCGTTCAAGCAATGAACGAGGCAAAAAATCAGAAAAATCGCAAACAATCTCTCGCTGAAGGGTGAGCGAATCATCGTTTCAGTGAATGCTAGCGCTAACGGTCGTCGAGGCTAAGAAAAAATATGAAACTCGATATCGCAGATTTTCCGGTTCGCGACATTCGTCTCGGCAGTTCTTATCGCTATCAGAGCGGTAGATTGGAATTGGCAGTTGAAGATCTCGGCCGACTCGTGCTGCGGGATCCGTGCATCCGGGAGGCGAGATTCGAGGTGGTTTCACCGGGTGATCACGTGCGTATCACCGGCATTCGCGATGTCGTTGAGCCGAGAGTGAAGATTGGTAGCGAGGCTCAAGTCTTTCCGGGAACCATCGGTCCGGTGGAGGGTGTCGGCAACGGCTTGACACACCGCTTATCCGGCATGACCGTGCTTGCCACCGCGGCTTTAGGCGAGTTCGAAGCGCACAGTGCGATACAAAAGGCCGAATTCGAAGTCGCGAAAAGGTTAGCCGAAGTGACTCAAGGGCTCACGTCCGAACAAGTGCAACACTATGAGTTGAATGAAACCAAACGGCACCCTCGTGTCGTCTTGATCCAAGGTTGCATCACTAACGGTGGTCAGCCCCATTCCGGCGTCAGTTATTACGGCCTGCCGATTCGTGAGTCACTGGCGACCCTGATCCATCCTAACGAGTTGCTTGACGGCGCGATGACGACCAACACCACGCGCGGGATCGGCTATTATCCAACGACGTGGGATTGGCAGAACCATCCGCTCGCCTTGGAACTATATCGCGAGCAAGCCGAGGGCCGATTGAGTTTTGCCGGTGTGATCCTCGAACGGATTTCCTATGACAGTTTCCACGGTAAAGAAGTCGTCGCTCTCAATACCGCTCAGCTCGCCGCGCAGGTCGGAGCCGACGCGGCGCTAGTAACGTGGCTCGGCTCGGGCAACGCCTTCGTCGAGGTTATGCTCACGATACGCGCTTGCGAGCGGCGCGGCATCAAGACCACGTTAGTGACTTACGAATACGGCGGCAGGGACGGCGTGGATTCGCCGTTGCTTTATTATGTTCCGGAAGCGGACGCGGTAGTGAGCACCGGCAGCCGCGACCGCTGGATCGAGTTGCCCGAGGCGGAGACAATCTCTGGTCCTTGCGATGAGATTTGCGTACTGAGCTATCCCGGCGCGCCTTTGGCGCCGGCCCGCGCTGCATTGACGCTCGATGCGCGAGACATGATCATCGGCGGCGTCGATAATTGGGGCGGGGATGCCTGGACTTGCGAGGCATATTGACCGTCGCTCTGATGTTCGCCGCTGATCGGGTGTTTTGCCGGTATGTCGAAAGAGCTTAACAAGCGCCAGACGTGCAAGTGCGTTCCGCAGACGCGCGCGCGAACGAATCATTCGAGTTAATCAGTCCTTAGCAAACTTCTTATAGATCTAGCCAATCAAAGATCCTAATCAGTGTAAGGAACTCCCGTGTCCAACAAGGAAAAACAAATCATTCCCATCGGCGGCGGCGGGTTTTACCGAGACTCGGAAAATCTCGAGCTTGAGAGATACATCATTCGACAAAGCGGCGCTGAAAGTCCGCGCGTTGCATTCATTCCCACGGCGAGTGGCGAGCCGGATCAGTATGTTGCGAGTTTCTACTCAGCTTTCCTGAAGCTCGGCTGCCGTCCGTCGGTTCTAACTTTTTTTAAACGAACTCCGGATCTCCGGTCATTTTTACTCAATCAGGATGTGATCTATGTCGGTGGCGGCAATACCAAGAGCTTGCTCGCAATATGGCGTGACTGGGGTGTGACGGAAATTCTCCGGGAGGCATGGGAGGTGGGCATCGTGCTTACGGGCGTGAGCGCTGGCGCGATCTGCTGGTTCGAGCAGGGGCTTACGGATTCTTTCTCCGATGGCTTGCGGCCACTGGACTGTCTCGGCTTTCTGCCGGGAAGTTGCTGCCCGCATTACGACGGCGAGGCGCAACGACGGCCATCGTATCACCGGCTTCTTACGTCCGGTGAAATCTCGGCGGGCGTTGCCATCGAAGATTGGACGGGCGTCCATTTCAAAGGCAGTGAAATTCACCGGGTCATAGCTTCCAAGCGCGGTGCGCGAGCTTACAGCATGCGCGCGGTTCACGGTTCGGTGCAGGAAGTGCCGTTGCCCGGCGACTTTCTCGAGCTCACTACGCCAAGGCAGGATGAATGAGCATTGCTTAAGCGACGAGATGATGGAAGCTTCCGTCGGTTTAGACCTGGCGCGATATGTGGCTGAAGTGAACAAATCCGTATTCGCCTCGCCCTTTGGGAGAGGCCGCCGCGCAGCGGCAGGTGAGGGTAAGCGAAGAGTAAGGTTTAAGCGGGAGTGAACGACATGATCAAGCAGAAAAAGATGCCTATTGTTGGCGCCGTGATGACATCCTTTCCATACTTCGTTGAAGTCGACGATACAGCGGCGAAAATGGAACGCATGATGGATGAACACAGCATCCGTCACCTGCCGGTACAGGAGAAGGGCAAAGTCATTGGTATCGTGTCGGAGCGCGACCTACATCACCACGTTAAACGAGAAGCACCGGAGGCGGAAAAGGATACAATTCAGGCGCGCAACATTATGATTTCCCATCCTTATATTGTGCCGTTTCGTGCACCGCTGAATGAAGTCGTCTCTGAGATGGCCAAGCGGCGCATCGGGTCGGTGATTGTTCAACGCCAGGGAAAATTAGCCGGAATTTTGTCGGCGATCGATGTTTGCCGGATACTTGGCGAATACCTGGAGTCAATGTTTCCGAGCGGGCGGAGAGGCGGCAACACGGCCGCATGAAGACTCGGGCAAGGAATGGAAGTTGAGTCGAAGCAGAGGGGCACCATGCGAAGACTCAATACTGTAGTCTTATGTCTTGCGGCCGCCTTCTCTAGCTTTTCCGCTTTGAAGCTAGCGTCGGGCGCCGAACCGAAAGACAGAAACGTAATTCTGTCGACTACAACGAGCACGCAGGACTCGGGCTTGCTTGATGTTTTGGTTCCGCTTTTCGAAAAACAAACCGGCTACACAGTCAAAACAATTTCAGTGGGCACCGGTCAGGCGCTGGCGTTGGCGGCAAAGGGAGATGCCGATGTAGCCCTAGTCCACGCGCCGAGCCTAGAGAAGCAATACGTTGCCGAGGGTAAGTTGCTTAATCGGCGGCTCGTCATGTACAACGATTTTGTCATCATCGGTCCCAGAAATGATCCGGCGAAGATCAAGTCCGCGAAGACGGCGAGTGCGGCCTTGAGGCAGATCGAGCAATCCAAATCTCGCTTCGTGTCGCGCGGGGACAATTCCGGCACACATAATCTGGAGAAAACGCTTTGGAAGGAAGCGGGCATCGAACCGAAGGGAGCCTGGTACATCGAAGCGGGTCAAGGGATGGGCGCGACGCTCGGCATCGCCAACGAGCGCAATGCCTACACGATTACCGACCGTGGTACCTACTTGGCTCTCGGAAGTCGTATAACCTTGCCGATTCTTGGGGAGGGGGACAGGGCGCTCCTAAACATCTATTCCGTTATGGAAGTCAATCCAGCGAACGGCCCGAGAATCAACACTGCAGGCGGCAAGGCATTCGCCGATTTCATGGTCGCACCGCAAACGCAATCGGTGATTAAGAACTTCGGCGTGGAAAAATTCAGCCAGCCCCTATTCGTGCCCGTCGCGGGTAAGCGCGAGGAGGAGCTGGGAGTTTAGCCGTGGAGTTGATCTGGCAAGGCATCGTCAAGGCGGTCGAGCTTGTATTCGGCGGCGATAGCGAGGTTTGGGCCATTACCTGGCTCTCGCTCAAAATCTCCGCCAGTGCAACGTTGATTTCCCTTTTGCTTGGCATACCTCTGGGCATCCTGCTGGCGTTAAGCCGTTTTCCCGGCCGCGCCATAGCGGTGGCGCTGGTCAACACCGGCATGGGCCTGCCGCCCGTTGTTGTTGGACTCTTTATCTCGATTCTACTCTGGCGCAGCGGGCCGCTCGGCTTTCTTGAGCTCATCTACACGCCGAGCGCCATGATTATCGCCCAAGTGGTCATCGCGTTTCCGATTGTGGCCGGGCTGACGATGGCGAGCTTTCAGAGTCTCGATCCGAACCTGGCGCTTCAATTGCTCGGTATCGGCGCTTCGAAGCTGCAGGCGCTCTGGCTTCTTTGCAAGGAAGCCCGGCTGCCGCTTCTGGCAGCCGTTATGGCGGGATTCGGTGGTGTCATCTCCGAGGTGGGCGCTTCGATGATGGTGGGTGGCAACATTCGGGCACAAACCCGGGTTTTGACCACGGCGACGGTGTTAGAAACCAGTAAAGGCAACTTCGATATTGCCATCGCGTTGGGTCTTATACTTCTTGCTCTGTGCTTCGCGCTTAACTTCTTATTGACTCATATCCAGCAACGAGGCCAAATGAAATGGCCGAGGCTCTCCTAGCATTACGGAACATCCGCGTTCAACACGGGGCCACTACTGCTCTCGAGGTTTCGTCCTTCGATGTTCATGCGGGTGAAGTCGTTGCGGTAATCGGACCCAACGGAGCAGGGAAGTCCACGCTTCTTCGGGTGATGGGCTTGCTTCAGCAGCCCGGTTCCGGAAGCGTTTACTTTCGCGGCGAGCAGGCGACGCCGAAAAACTCCCTTGAAATGCGGCGCTGCATGGCGAGTGTGTTTCAGGAACCTCTGTTACTCAATGGAACGGTGTACGCCAACGCCGCGCTTGGGTTGAAACTTCGCGGACTACCTGGCGATCAGATTCATAAGAAACTGTGGCCCTGGCTCGAGCGACTCGGCATTGCCCATTTGACGTCGCGGCAAGTCCGCACTCTTTCGGGTGGCGAAGCGCAGCGGACCAGTTTGGCGCGAGGACTTGTCTTGGACCCGGATTTGATCCTCTTGGATGAGCCTTTTTCTGCGCTCGATGCTCCCACACGTGAAGCGCTTCTTTTGGATTTGCAGGAGATCTTGGCCGAGACGAGAATTACCACGGTCATGGTGACCCACGACTTGCAGGAAGCGGCCGCACTGGGGAAGCGCATTGGCGTTCTGAGCCAAGGCAAGTTACTCCAATTGGCGTCGCAGCGAGAAATTTTTACGCGCCCGGTCAGCGAAGGGGTCGCGGCGATCGTCGGCATGGAAACTAGAATACCGGGTGTCGTTGAACAAACAGCGCATGGAATAACCACGGTGCGCTTCAACGGGGGAACCGCAAGAGTGAGGGCTGATTTTCCGCCCGGTGCGAAGGTGACACTCTGTATTCGCCCCGAGGACATCGACGTTAATCACTATCTTGGAGAACGGAATTGCCCAAAGGAAAAGATTTGTATCAGAGGAAATGTGCTGAGAATTTTCCCGTCGATAGCTCACTATCGGATCGCGATACAGGCTGAGTGTGGCTTTGTAAGTGCGCTGGCGAGTAAGTCTAGTTTCACGGAGTTGAGTTTGCGCGAGGGAGACGATGTCTCCGCATCATTCAGCGTCGCGGCGGTCCACGTGATCTGATCTCGAAAGGCTTGACTGGACAAGTAGTCAGGGCATAAGGACTCCGGAAGTCTTTCTGGGCTTCGACATCTTTGGACTTAGAGACGAAAGCATCGACGAGTCCGAATGACCTTCCCGATGTCTTGGCCCAAGAAATCGTCGAAGACAGCGAAGGCGCCCTTGAACAATTTCGCGAAATCGCGAGTGACTTGAGTAGAGAATCTGTGAAACTCAAAAAGACTTAGAAAGCGGAACCGCACCATGAAGATCTATGCATTTGACGTCGATGACACGCTGGAAGTTTCCGGTGGCCCGGTTACTATTGTAAACGTAGGCAATCTTAAAGCCCATGGACACATCGTTGGACTGAACGGCAACTGGGCAGCGGTGGTTAAAACCGTCTCCGCATGGCATCGGATTTTCAGCTTCATCGGCCCAATGGAAATGTCGAAGAACATTTTTCTGAACCAGCTAAAGACTTACATACCGGCGGACGACTACATCATGGTCGGAAACGTGAAAGGGGTAAGCGGAGCATCCGATGACGAGGGAGCAGCCAATTTAGCTGGATGGCGGTTCATTAAAGAAAGCGACTTCGCAGCAGGAGCACGGTAGAACTCTGAATGACGCCGACATCCACGAGCCTGTTATCCCTTAACTGGGAGGTCATACCCATAAAAATCAGTGGATCGAATCCAACCTTCAGATTCGTACAGGGCCTGAGCTGTTTCATTTGCAACTTCGGTGGACAACGATACCCATACGACGGGCCGCGGGAACAACAAACAAATCGTTCAAAATAAAAATCCTAGCGGCGGCTGTCGAGGAAAAGCTGGGATACAATTGTGTAAACCCAAGCGCTGCGCCATCTTGCTGCAATGCGAGGAAGATTACCGACTGATTATGTTGAAAGCGCTCAAGCAAAAACTGACGTGCTAGAGCCATATCGCTCGCCTTCCGATAGAACTGGCGATACGCGTCAAATAGCGGAACAAGCAATTCCAGATCGCCAATCGTGGCTTGCCTCACTGCGATGTTCTGGTTCATGTTGGCGATGAGGGACTAAGCGGTTCGGGAATCTTTTCACAAAGCGCTTTCACCAGCCTCACTGCTCACGTAGAGGAAAACTTCTTCCAGCTTTAATTTGAGGCACGGCCTCAGGGCAAAATTGCTTCGCGGTATCCACGAGCATCTCGGCCTCGTCCGCGTCACAAATGAATTCAATAAATTTGGACGTCCCACCGATACCGGCGAGAGCGATTTAAGAAATCTGAATCAATACCTTCATAGTGACAAAAGTAATCCTTCCGTGTTCGACGATCAATTACGTAAATTGACGATTTGGTTAAATCTACTCGCCTTATGTTCGTGAACTGTCTCCCAACAGACTCCAACAAACGTAACATGTGAGATATCAATCTGCAGGCTTTTATGCACGAGTACGAAGAACTTTTTCAAACGCACCCAAGCCAGCCAGGCTCGACATCTTTGGGCTCAGACATGAAAGCCGCGGGAGTCCCAACCGATTCCGACGTCCGCGCTTAGGAGATCGTCGAAGACCTGGAAGTCGCCCGCGAAGCGTTGCACGCGAAATCGCGACGGACTTCGGAGAAAGAGTTTAGTGACTGAGAAAAGTGGCTAATCCCGGCTTCGCCGCTTCTTCGATCCTAGTCATCTTCCCACCAGCAACAGAATCCCCGCTAGTACCGCGAGGATTCCCATTGCTTTAGAGGGTATTGGAAAGCGTATGAGAGATGACAGACCGGTCAGTACAAGCCAGAGTGCCAACAGTAACATTCCGATCGATACGACTCCGATGGTCATTTGAATCCTCCCTTCTTCATTCCGCCCAATCCTGTTCCTTTGTTGTTAGCGAAGAGTTCTCTTGCTAGGCCGTCACGCAAGTGTTCGAGGGAATTCACTAACAAAGGCGTTTACCGCTTCGTGAGGCAGAAGATCTCAGATCACGCGCGTTCGGCTAAACAGTTGTGAGATAAACGTTGGGAAAGGGAAGAAGTTCAGTCAGCTTCGCCAAAATCGCCTTGGAACCGGAAACTAGAATCCGTAGGGTTGTCCTGCGTTGAGCCGGTTATCAATGCACTGATGCGCGAATTGGCGCATATGGTCTTCAGCCTGCATCGCACTGCTGAAAGTACGATTGGTGAACATGGAATGAAGGCCCTCATTAAAGTCGACATGGCCTTTCCATGCCCATGAGTTTGTCCCCACGTCTAAACTAACTACCCCAACGTAGGCCTGTTTACGGTAAGATTCTTTTACCGTGTATCTTTTACTTTCTCGGCTGCGGATGTTCATAGTCGTTAATCTACTCGTTCAGTGGCTCTAAAGCAAACACAATCGGCAGGATTGAATCTTTACCCGCGGGGAATTGCTCATTCCTAACGCGAGTCTACTTTGTCGTTGGCATGAGCTGTCGCAGCGCCGGATCGGCTCGCCGCAGTTTCTTGAGCGCAATCGCCTCGATTTGGCGGATTCTTTCGCGTGTGATGCCGAATACCTTGCCGGTTTCTTCGAGCGTATAACTCGACTTTTCGCGGATGCCGAACCGCATGCAGATGATTTTTTCTTCTCGGGGGGTAAGAGTCGTCAAAATTCTTTGCATCTCTTCCTTGAATTTTGCGTCCATGAGAAGCGCCTCGGGATCGACGGCGCGCTCATCGGTGATTACGTCTGCCAAACAGTTGCCGGTTTCGTCGCCCAAAGGCGTTTCCAGCGAGATCGGTTCTTTGACTAAATTTAAAATCGTTTGAACTTTTGCTTCCGGTATCGCCATGTGCGCGGCGATTTCCTCCGGCGTGGGTCTGCGGCCAACTTGGCGCCCGAGGCTATCCAACGTGCGCGTCAATTTATTGGTCAACTCGACCATGTGGACCGGAATGCGGATCGTGTGCGCGTAATCCGACAGCGAGCGCGTGACCGCTTGGCGGATCCACCAACTGGCGTAGGTTGAAAAGCGAAATCCGAGCCGGTAATCGAACTTATCGACGGCTCGTAGCAAACCGATATTGCCTTCCTGGATGAGGTCCAGATAAGCGAGCCCGTGGCCGCAATATTTCTTTGCAATCGCGGCCACCAACCGAAGGTTTGCCTGAGCGAAATCATTCTTCGCCGCCGCGACTTGCGCCTTTTTGCCCAGGATAGTTTCGATTTTCCGCCCGAGTACCGCGATCGGCATCCCGATCTTTTCTTCTACGGCCTGGATATCTTTGCGTTGTTTCGGCTGTCCCCGGAATTTTTCGTCGAGCCTTTTGGCTTGTTCGTAGATTTCTCTGTGTTGTTGGATGATCGCGTCGATTTGCTGGTCGTTGAGGTCCAACGATTTGATCAGCGTGGCGATCTTTTTCTGTCGTAAGAGGATTGTCGTGTCGGGCAGGCGGCGGCGCTTAGGAGTGGTTGATTTCGCCGACCGGATAGGGGCCCGTCGGCAATGATTTGCCAAGCGCCGGAGTTTTCCTATGCCCGCTCGAAAGCGCGATTTTAGAATACGCTCATCGCTAAAATGCTCACCGGAAGTCTCCACCCTTAGCTTGACGACGTCGCGCATACTCACCTGTCCGGCGGCAACCGTTTTGCCAAGTTCCAGCGCACAGCGGAGCGCGACAAGCGACGAAAGAGCTTCTTCGACAATCTGGTTCTCCCCTTCCTCGATCAGTTGCGCCAACCTGATTTCCTCTGCGCGGCTCAACAGCGGAACCAGACGTATATCCTGGAGGTAACGGACGATGGGATTTGGTGCCCCAAGCAGCGAGTTGCTTTGGGCGGCGCTGTTCAGCTCCTCAATGTGCGAGATTTCTTCTGCTGACTCGCGTTCGTCAACTTCGATATCCGCGTCAAGGACTGTATCGATAGCCCAACTTTTTGTGTGCAAGCGCGCAGATATTTCTATGTCGGAGGTATTTTCCGTTTCGACTGGCAGTACTCGGAATTCTCCCGAGGCATCAGCATCATTTTCGATCATCTTTTTCACCTTGTCATGTCAGTAGTGACATTCGGCCGCGCGCAAAAGCGAAACGTTTAGCGAAATTAGATTGGCAGCAACTATTAGAAGGACAAGCCAGCGGTCCTCAAACGGCCGCCGCTCCGGGAAATGAATGCTGGACCTATCTATTGATTATCGAGGGCTTGTAGTCAGCACAGTAGGTTGATTGGCGTAGTTTGTCAACGTTAATGTGCGCTGATTGCGCAAGCTTAGTCAACGGTTACGGGCGAGGTCGATTAATGGGTGATGCATCGGGGACTTGGGCCCGATTTGGGTCCGGCAAATATGTTCCCTCGCCGGTGGGCCCAGAAGCGATGGAGCCTGTTCTAGTCGCGAATCGTGCGCGGAACCCGCGCGGTTCTTGCTGCGCGCAGATACGATCGCGTTGACGATGTCGGCGCGGCTGACGATGCCGACAATCTTATCGCGGTTTATCACCGGCAGGCGTTGAATTCTGTTTTTGCTCATGAGCTGAGCGATCTCTTCAATCGGCGTGTCTTCGGCGACGCTGATTACTTTCTTGCTCATGATCGCCTTAACATCTTTGCCCTTTTTGGCAACGATATCCATTTCGGAGACGATGCCGACGATTTTACCGTTTTTGCCAACGACCGGCGCGCCGCTGATCTGATTCTTGATGAGCGTCATTGCCAGCTTTTTTACCGGCATCGTCGGTTCGACCGTAATGATGTCTCGGGTCATAATCTCCTTGGCGATCATGTTGGATACCTCCTAGAGACCTTTTTCAGCCATCAATTCTGCCACGTCGCCGACACGACAACTATAGCCCCACTCGTTGTCGTACCAACTGAGTATCTTGGCCATTTTGCCCTCGAGTACGACGGTTGAAAGGCTGTCAACAATTGAGGATGCCGAATTACCACGAAAATCGCTGGAAACCAAGGGCTCGTCACAATAGGCCAAGATTCCATTCATTTTGCCGTCTGCAGCCTGCTTGAGCGAGTCGTTAACCGCTTCGACGGTGGCGGCTTTCTTGAGATCAACGACGAGATCGACGATCGACACGGTCGAGGTCGGCACGCGCAACGATAGTCCATGGAGCTTACCTTTGAGTTCGGGCATGACCAAACCGATAGCCTTCGCGGCGCCGGTGCTGGTCGGCACGATATTTATCGCCGCGGCGCGCGCTCGCCTCAAGTCTTTGTGCATCAGATCCAAGATGCGTTGATCATTGGTGTATGCATGGGTCGTGGTCATGAGGCCGCGTTCGATACCGAAACTATCATGCACCACCTTGGCCACTGGCGCCAAACAGTTGGTCGTGCACGAAGCATTCGAAACGATGTGATGCTTGCGCGGATCGTAATTTGAGTCGTTGACGCCCAGGACCAACGTGATGTCTTCATTCGTCGCCGGCGCCGTGATAATCGCTTTTTTGGCGCCGGCTTCCAAATGAGGACGCACGTGAGCGGCGTCGGTAAAAACGCCGGTGGACTCGATAACGATATCGACGCCGAGCCGTTTCCAAGGCAGGCGGGAAGGATCCTTTTCATTCAAAACGGCGATGTTGTGACCATCGATACTGATGACGCCTTCGCCGATCTCCACCTTACCCGGATAGACTCCGTAGTTGGAGTCGTAGCGAAACAAATGCGCGTTGGTTTTTAAGTCTGCCATGTCATTCACGGCGACGACCGCCAGCCCGTTTTTGTGGCGCGCAAGCATGCTTCGCAAAACCAGCCGGCCGATCCGGCCAAAGCCGCTAATCGCGATTCTGGTTGTCATGTGATTTCCTTTCCAGTTGCGACCATCAAAGTAGTGAGACTTTCAAATCTCTGGAGCGATGGAGCTTACTCGGGCGCAGATAATCTGTGCGAGTTTCGTGCCGCAGAAAAAGCTTACAATGAATTTACTCTAACTCCCTGACGGCTCGTTCTCAACCTTGCAAAGTGGCTTCGCGTTTCTTCTTAGAAATGGGAAAAAATCTCCTGTGCATCGCGTTAACGTTGTGAATATCTATAGAAATACGAGAGAAATACGAGCTGGCACAACCGTTGCGCATTCTCAATAGCGATTGGAATTTATGAGAAAGGAAAAAGAACCATGGAAGAATTTACCGATGTAAACACGATGTTTGATCTGATGAGAATGCCCGAGGGCCTCTCGCCGATCGAGAAGCTACTTAATGAATTTGAAGCGCACGAATCCAAGGAAGAGAAAGCCCTTGAATTCTACAGAAACGCCTCTGCGCACATGCCCAACCCGATGACTCGCTTCCTGATGCAACTGATCGTGTCCGATGAAGAGAAACATCGGGCGGTGATGCACGCGATGGTTGCGACCTTGAAGGGCAGTCTGACATGGACAAAACCGGCGGATAGCCTCGAAGGAGTCGGGAATCTCGCAAGCATGAACGCGAAGTTGCGCGAGGTTACCGAAGGTTTCATCCGGCTTGAAAAAGAGGGCATAGGAGAATACAAAACTCTTATCAAAGCAAGCAGCGGGTACTATCACGGTCTTTTTAAGATTCTCTTAGATTCGATGGTCCGGGATTCCGAAAAGCATGTCGAGCTGCTTGAGTTTCTCAAGGAGAATTTGAAAGAGACATGAGCAACCAGGAGTTCTTCGATCCCCTCACGCGTTTCGCGGAGATCGAACGGTTAGTCGCGAAAATCTATTTTCGCTTTTCGCATCTCTTTCTTCATCAGCCGGAGCTGAGGGACTTCTGGTGGCAAATGGCTAAGGAGGAGGAGCAACACGGCTCCATTCTGTCTGCGTGCAAGGCGTTGATCGAAAATTATGATGACGAGACTCTCGATCCGAGTATCAGCGCCGACAAAGCTAAAGAGCTTAATGACCGACTGCTTTCCTTTTTGGCTCAGGGAATCCCCTCCCTTGCTGTGGAGGAGGCGTTTCGCATTGCATTAGAGATTGAAAGCTCAGAGATCGACGCGATTTACAGCAAGCTGCTGCAGCTTGGCGGGCCGCAGATCGGTAAGACGATGGAGAACCTGGGTGTTCCCGCTAGTGTTCAAAGACAAAAGCTTAAAATCGCGCTGCAGCGATATTGTTCTAATCCAGATTTAATTCGCGCGGCGGAGCGACTCTGACTGTACTCCTTTCATTTCGATCGTATTGACTCTTTTCCTCTCCACCCTTATGTTTCCGAACGGCGCTACGGGCAGTTTTTCGGTCCTCGTCGTTTGCGCGGGGTGAGAATGCCGACGCTCCGATAGCTCATGGAAATTCACTTCAACAACATCATCGGCAAGAGCAAGGCGATTCGCGAGGTTTTGGCGCTGGTCAAGAAAGTCGCCAACACGCAAGCGACTGTGCTCATCACCGGCGACAGCGGTACGGGCAAGGAACTGATCGCGCTGGCTCTCCATTCTCATAGTGATCGAAAAGACAAACTTTTCTTGCCGGTCAATTGCGGCGCGCTGCCCGAAACGTTGTTGGAAAGCCTGCTCTTTGGCCACATGAAAGGTTCTTTCACCGGAGCGTTCGCCAATCAGGAAGGATTATTTGAAAAGGCCAGAGGCGGCACGATTTTCCTGGACGAGATCGGCGAGATTCCGCAACATCTCCAAGTCAAACTGCTCAGAGCTTTAGAGGCTAAGGAGATTCTGCCCATCGGCAGCACGACGCCGCGGCGCATCGACGTTCGCGTGTTGGCCGCGACCAATCGAGACCTGAATAAGGAGGTCGAAGCGGGCCGTTTCCGGGAAGATTTATATTACCGCCTCAACGTCATGGAGATCCACATCCCACCGTTGAGAGAGCGCCCCGAGGATATTCCGCTGCTCGTGGATTATTTCGTCAAGCGCCATAATCCGGAGCTGAAAAAAAACTATGAGGGCATCGAAGAGGAAGCCGTTCGAGTCCTGATGGCATTGCCATGGAAAGGTAACGTGCGCGAGCTCGACAACGTGATCGAGCACACCATGATCCTCGCCGAAGGAGAATGGATTACGGTGAAGGACTTGCCGGCTTCGATCGTAGCGAGCGGTCAGGGTAACGCTGCATTTACATTTAACCTCAAAGATGCCCTTCGGCAATTCGAGAAACAGCACATCCTGCGCGCGCTCGAACAAGCCGGACAGGATCGCAAAGAGGCCGCCAAGCTTTTAGACATCAGCCTGTCCTCGCTCTATCGCAAAATTGAAGAGTTAGAAATTTCCTAGCGCTCGGCTGCTAGTGCGTTTCCTCCCTATGGTTGGGTTTTCAGCCCAAATTCCAGCTTCTGATAGTCGTATCACCATTTCTTCTATTGCGTAGGAATTAAAGAGCATTTTTCGCTGAATTTCCGCAGTGGCATTGTTATTGCGCTCTCCTCAATGGGAGAGTTCAGATGTGAGCGTTCATTTAACAAACCGTAAGATTTGTGACCGTTGGACACAAGAATCGTTGATTGAAGCGATGATGGAGGCCGATTTCTATCCCAAACCTCCTGCTGTGATTACTCACAAGGAAACCCACGTCTCGCATCTCTTTTTCGCCAACGATCTGGTGCACGAGGAATTTCGCTTAAACCGGCGGCTCGCGCCATCAGTCTACCTCGGTGTGATACCGATTGGATTCGATGAGTCCGGATGGAGACTCGGTGGCTGGGCGGAGCCGAGGGAGTATACGTTGGTGATGCGCCGGTTACCGGAGAAGCGGATGTTGCCGTTTCTCTTGGAAACCCAGCAAGTCACGCCGGAGATGATGCGGGACTTGGCTGAGCATCTTGCTAAATTCCACGCAACGGCCGAGAAGGCTCACGCCGTTGATCCCGGAGTTTACTTGTCGATCGTAGAAGATCGATGGAACGAGAACCTGGTCGATATCGAGCCGTTCCTCGAGAGTTTGGCCGACCGTGAGACGTTGAAAGCGATCAAAAGTTTCGGCGGAGAGTTCATGCGAGAGCATCGGGATCTTTTGGTTCGGCGCGCGATAGACGGATGGATTCGCGATGTTCACGGCGATCTTCACGCCGAGCATGTCTGCTTCGCGCCGGAAGGGATTCAGATCTTCGACTGCATTGAATTCAACCCAACGTTGCGCCGTTGCGATCTTGCT
>WNFZ01007171.1_pt1 | contig 14722 bp, 10 predicted proteins | sample 5400081 | NCBI WGS metagenome assembly WNFZ01 (sample SAMN13153365, study PRJNA577476) | soil metagenome | isolation source: 80 cm soil or saprolite under grassland replicate 1 | place: USA:California | collected 2016-06-15
GGGTGCAATTTCATCCGCTCGCGCCGGAAGGCGGCAAGCGCGTGAGCAAGTCCCGCGCATCCGGGCCGCGGCGCCGGACCGCGCAGCAGCGCCCGCTCGAGCGTTGCCAGCGCCTGCGCGTGGCTTTCGGCTCGCTCGCCCAGACGAAACAGCGGATGCTTCGACAATGCGAGCAGCGTCACCGGCCGCAGCCCGGAGAGCGCCGCTTCGGCGGCAAGCCGCGCGAAAATGCCCGCAGGCGTCTCGTCAAGCGCGCTGCCGCGGGAATCCTCGCAAGCAACGTTCCAGCGCCCGAGCGCCGCCGCGACGCGGCGGGCGAGCGCGCGGTCGGCGGTCACCAGCGCCACGCGCGTGCCGGCGGGCTCGATCACCTCGCGCAACGCGACCGCGATCGCGTTCGCCTCCTCCTCGGCATTGGCCGCCTCGATCACCGCAACGCCGGCCAGCGCCTCGCCGATCAGGCGATCGTCGAGCCGATGCGTCCAAAGCTCGGTCGTCGCCGCCGGCCGAAACGCCTCGGACACGAGCCGAGCGCGCGCCCGTGCCAGCTCGCCGAGGCTGACCACCATTTCCCGGTCCATGCCGATTCGCCACAGCAGCATGTGCATGGCGAATTGCGGGTGGCCGGCGGCGGGGGCTGCCGCCTCGTGCCCGGGTGCTTCGGCGCGCCCTCCGATGCATTCCCAGGATTTGCGGTCGAGGTCGGTGTCGAGCCCGGGCAGAACCAGCGCGCCGTTCGGCAGCGCGGCGATCGCGGTGAGGAGCGCGGCGGTGGCCGGCATCGACCCGGTCGAGCCGGCGGCGATCACGGGCCCGTTGTGGGCCTCAAGTCGCATGGCCTCCGCGGCGAGCAGACGATCGCGGCGTTCGGCCGCCTCGATCAGGCCGCGCTCGCCGAGGATCGCCGGCCAGTCGTCGCGCGCGATCTTCAGGAACCGCAACGAGAGCTGCCAATAGGGATCGAACCGGTCCGGCACGAGCTCGTCGAGCCGATCCCACGGGACCTGCCGCGTGGTCATGTCGTCGATCAAGCGGGCCAACTCGTCGGCAAGCGTCAGGGCCGCGGCCGGATTGCCGGCGACGAGCGGGGTGCCGCGCGCGCCGTGCAGCTCGGGCGAGCGGGCCCATTGCGCGATGAGCCGCGCGAGCAGGAGCCGCCGCTCGAGCGCCCCCATCGCGGGTGGCAGCTCGAGCGAAGCCGCGCCGCTCGCAGCCGAGAAGATGACCTCGTCCTCGTCGACGTCGCCGAGCGCGACGAAGCGCGGCAGCACGGCGGCGTCGCGCCCGAGCGCCTCGAGGAAGAGCTCGCCCGCGGCCCGGCAGGCGCGCCGGGTCGGCAGGTAGACGCTCGCCGCGGCGAGCGCGAGTGGGTCGGAGCCGGGAAATCCCGGCACCAGCGTTCCGTCGGCGAGCGCGCGAACGAGCGTCGGCAGGAATGCGAGCGAAGCCGGAATCGTGAAGACGCGCGGGATCACCGGGCTAGGCCGCGCTGGCGAGGATCGCGGCCTCCGCCTCGGCAATCGCATCGGGAGCGCCGACGTGGATCCATATGCCTTCGAGCCGCAGTCCGTGCAGGCGGCCGGCCGCGGCGGCGCGGTTGAACAGCAGGCTCAACGGGAAAGGCCCGTCCGGAGCCGCCGCGAACAGGGCGGGCGCGAGGATGGCAACGCCGGCGTATACGAAGGGCACGATCTCCCGCTCCGCGCGCGGAGCGAGGCGTCCATCCGGCCCGAGCGAAAAATCGCCGCGGCCGTCGTAGCCGATGCTCGTCGCGATCGGCGCCAGCAGCAGCAGCGCGTCCATGATCGCTGGATCGAACGCCGCCGCGAGCCGGTCGAGATTGGGCGTCACGCCCTCGATCCAGACCGTGTCGGAATTGAGATGGTAGAACGGCGCCGCGCCGAGGCTTGCAAGCGCGTTCACGGCGCCGCCGCCGGTGCCGAGCAGCCGATCGCGTTCGTCCGACACGACGATTTTCGGTTTTTGCCACGCCGCCAGATGCCGTCGCATCTGATCGGCGAAATGATGAATGTTGACGACCGCGAGCTCGACCTCGGCCGCCGCCAGCCGGTCGAGCGCGTGATCGATCAGGGCCTTGCCGCCGACCTCGATCAGCGGCTTGGGAATGCGCTCGGTGATCGGCCGCATGCGGTTGCCGAGACCGGCGGCCAAGACCATGGCGCGGCGCGGCCTGAACGGAGAATGCGGTTTCGCCATGCAGCGGTCTCCGAAGCCCTTGGCGGGAAGGACGGAACGAGGGACGCGATTCGCGCCCCGGAAGCTAGCAAATCGGGCGCGGCCAAGGCACGCACGTGAGAATTGAAATAGTACAACATGTCACAAGCCAAGGATGCATTTTGGCAAAATGAAATGCTCTAAGACCTTGTCCCAACTTGCGATTTTTCTCAAACCCGACGCGAAATTTTCCCCAGTTTCAGCACAAACATCGCGGCGAGCCCCGCACGGTCCCGGCCCATGGCCTCTTCACGCCGGTGCCGGGATATTGCCGTCGTACCAGGCCTTGAGCGCGGCCAAGCTCGGATGGGCGAGCGAGCGGTTGAGATATCGGTATACCCGCGGCAGATGACGCAAATATTGCGGCTTGCCGTCGCGGCGGTCGAGCCGCGCGAAGATGCCCAGGATCTTGGTGGCGCGTTGCGCGCCCAGCATCGCGTAGAGCTCGAGGAACTCGGCAGCCTCGAAGCTCGGATCGGAGGCCTGGCGGGCGCGGACATAGCCGCCAAGCAGTGCCATCTCCAGCGGCTCGGGAACGTCGATCCTGGCATCCTGGAGGAGCGACACCACGTCGTACGCCGGCGGGCCGAGCAGCGCGTCCTGGAAATCGAGCAGACCCACGCGCGCCATGCCTTGGCGCTTCGGCAGCCAAAGCAGATTGGGCGAATGATAGTCGCGCAGCACCCAGGTCGGCGGCGCCTCGACCGCGCGCTCGAGCGCCGCGCGCCACAGCGCCTGGAACTCGGATCTCGCCGGCGGTGCGACGGCGCCGCCCCGCTGCGGAACGTACCAGTCGAGCAGCAATTCGGTTTCGATCAGCAAGGCGTCCAGATCGTACGCCGGCAGCGGATGATCGATGCGCGGCGCGACGGGTAGCACCGGGGGCAGCGCCTGCCGGTGCAAGGCCACCAGCACGTCGACGGCGGTCGCATAGCGATCCTGAACCGGTGCGCCGGTATCGCTCGCCACCACGCCTTCGCGGCCGAGATCCTCGAGCACGAGCAGCCCCTCGGCAAGGTCCGCGGCGTAGATCTCGGGTGCGGAGAAGCCGCGTGCGCGCAGCGCCCGCGCCATCGCCACGAACGGCTTCACGTCCTCGGCAAGATGCGCGATCGCGCTATAGGGCTTGCCGTCCCGCAGCGGCGGCCCGTCCGGTCGGCGTGGCGCGTTCATCAGGACGGCCGTGCTGCCGTCCTTGACCAGACGTTCGTAGATGCGGGTCGAGGCGTCGCCCTGCAGGAATTGGCGTTCGGCATCCGCGAGCCCCGCTTGCTCGAGGAAGCGCCAGATGGTGAAGAGCCGTTCGGTACGCTCCGCAAACGAGCCGAAGGCGGTGACGCTCGCCTCGCGATAGCTCGGGCCCCGCGTCGGGACGAGATGAAAGGCGATGTCGAGCCGATCGGGCGCCAGCAGTCCGTTCGCGCGATCGGGCCATTCGAGCAGGGCGGCGGCGCCCTCGATCGCTTCTTCGAAGCCGAGCTCGACGAGCTCGCGCGGCTCGGAAATCCGATAGAGATCGGCGTGGACCAGCGGAAAGCGCGGCAGCGCGTAGCTTTGGATGAGCGTGAACGTCGGGCTCGGCACTTCGAGCCGCTCGTCCTCGGCGAGAGTGCGAATCACCGCGCGCGCGAACGTGGTCTTGCCGGCGCCGAGATCGCCGGAGAGCGTAACGAGATCGCCGGGGGCGAGGACGGCGGCGACATCCGCGGCCAGCCGGCGCGTAGCCTGCTCGTTCGGAAGCACCAGCTGATGGGTGGCCGCGGTCAAATTGGTCCGAACGTTCAACGCGCTCCGCCCCGCTACTCGGCCGCGGCGGCCCGCTCGGCCACGTGCTCGAGCGGAAAGGCACAAACGACCGTGGTGCCGCGCCCGACCGCGGAATCCAGCTTTACCGTACCACCATGCAGCTCGACGAACGAGCGCACGATCGAGAGGCCGAGCCCGGCACCGCGATGCCGCGAGCCCAGCGCATGGGTCTCGAAGCGATCGAATACCCGGTCCTGGATCTCGGTGGGAATGCCGGGGCCGCGGTCGCTGACGCGGAACACCACGGCGTCGCTGCGCCGTTCGGCGGCGAGCGTGACGACTTCGCCGGGGGGCGAGAAGCCGATGGCGTTGACCACCAGATTATACAGGATTTGGCGCAGCCGCCGCTCGTCGGCGGTGAAGCTGCCGATTCCGCCGTCGGCACGGATCTCGAGCTTGAGGCCCTGCTCGGCAAGTCGATCCCGCACGGCTTCGGCGACGGCGTCCACGACGGTGCGAATGTCCACGCTGCCGAGATCGAGCGTCATCACGCCGGCGTCGATGGTGGCGAGATCCAGGATGTCGTTGATGATGGCAAGCAGTGAGGCGCTCGAGGAGTTGATATAGCCGAGATACTCCCGTTGCTTCTCTCGGAGCGAGCCGGTCGTCGGGTCTTCGAGCAACTGGGCGAAGCCGATGATGTTGGTCAGCGGCGAGCGCAATTCGTAGGAGACCAGATGGACGAAGTCGTTCTTGAGATCGTAGGCGGTCTGCAGAGCCTCGTTGCGCTCGCGCAGCGCGCGCTCGACGTTGACCGAATCGGTGACGTCCTGGAACGTGACCAGGGTGGCGCCGTCGGGCAGCGGCATCGTCGCGCAATCGATCACGCTGCCGTCCTTGCGCTCCAGCCGCTTCGAGATCGGCTGGCGGTGCTCCAGCCCGGTGACGGCGCCGCGCAGCGATTGCCAGGTCAAATTGTCCTCGTGCAGCGCCTGGCAGGCGGCGATGATCGCCTCCATGTGGGGGCGCTCGGCGAGCAGCGGGGGCAGCAGCCGCCACATCCGGGCGAACACCGGGTTGAACAGCCGCAGCCGGCCGTCGCTGCCGAACACGGCGACCCCTTCCGAGAGATGATCGAGTGTTTCGCCTTGCACCCGGATCAAAGCGTCGTAGCGGCGCTTGAGCTCCAGGGCTTCGGTGACGTCGTCGAACAAATAGGTGATGCCGCCCTCGGGGTTGGGCGTGGTGACGACCCGTAGCGTGCGTCCGTCGGGCAGATGCCATAGATGCTCGGTCGCCCCGACGGCGCGGTAGGCCTCGTGGAGCTCACTCTTCCAGGAGCGGAAATCCGCCTGCTCGGGGAGCTTGCGCGCCGCGCGCAGCTGATCGAGCACGGCGCTGTCGCTCGGCTGCTGATCCAGGAACTCGCTGGTCAGGCCCCACAGCGCCCGATACGCGGCATTGTGGAACGTGAGCCGTTGGTTGGCGCCGAAGATGGCGACCGCGGTCGGTAGCTGGTCCAAGGTCCGCCGATGCGCCTGCATGGTGCGGGCGAGTTCGCTGCGCGTGGTCTCGACCTCGGTCACATCGATGCCGATGCCGGCGCGGCCGTTGCGCGTGGCGAGATCGAATACATCGAAGATCCTTCGGGTCCCCGCGACGATGACGGCCAGCCGGGCGGCATAGGGTTCGCCCGACGCACGGGCCGCCGCCAGCTCGGCGCGCGTGGCGGGATCGAGCAACTCCAGGCCGCCCGCGACCGCTTCGCCGCTGTCGCGGGCGTCGACGGCATGCGCATAAGCCGGGTTGACCCAGCTCTGCCGGCCCGCGGCGTCGCTCGCCCAGATCGGCGAGGGCAGTGCTTCGATCAAGGTCCGGATCGCGTCGACGTCGCGCAGCAATTTGCCATGGCGGGCAGCGAGCTCGGTCAGCTCGCGCCTGACGCCCCCGACCTCCTTGAGGCGGAGCACGGCTCGTCCGCCGATGGCGCGCCCTTCGGCCTCGATGTGGCGCCCGGCAAGCGTGGTCGCCGCGACGGCAAAGCCCTGGCCGCGCGAGCGAAGCGCCTCGACCGCGCGCTCCATGACGCTCGCCTGGTCGGCGTCGAGCCAGGTCGAGAACGCCAGGATGCGGCGCGCGACCGGAACCGAATTGACGATGCCGGGATCGCCGAGAACCTCCGGCTCCTCGAAGCGCGCGTCCCAGGCGATCACGACCTGCGGCTCGGCGAACAGCAGCGCATGCGCGCGGTCGACCTCTTCCCGAAGCCGGACGATTTCGGCGCGGTCGGCGGCGGCGGCACGCTGCGCGCGGCTGCGGGTGCGGACGAGACCGATGGCGGTGACGACCGCGAAGGAGACCACGCCGACGATCAGCGCGAACGCCGCGAGCTCATGACGATGCAGCTGGGCGAGGCCGGTCACATACCGATCGAGGTCGGCAAAGAGCCTTGGCTCGGCAGCGGCGGGACGCGATGGCGCCCAGGCGGCGGCGACGGTCAGGGATTTCGCAAGAAAGCTTGCGCACCGATCAGCACGAAAGCGTCCGGCTTCGGCCCGGATCGTGTCCGGCATCCCCACTGCCCCTGCTCGGCCTGCGATCGCGCCGCCGAGCGAGGACGCCACTTGGGCCCGGCGGTGCCGCGGGCACGCTCCGCCGCGCTGCGCCCGCGAATCGCTGCAATGGTACCTCCGATGCCGGCAAACGCTAAGAGCCCAGACCGTGAACGGGGGCAATATCGCGATGGCAATCCGGCGCCGACACTTCGGCGCGCGATGCGGCGCGAAGGATCCGCGCCGTTCACAGGCCTTCAAACAACGCGGTCGACAGATAGCGCTCGGCGAACGAGGGGATTACCACGACGATATTCTTTCCCGTCATGTCTTGCCGCGCGGCGACCTTGAGTGCGGCAGCGACCGCGGCGCCCGACGAAATGCCGCCGGGAATTCCCTCGAGCCGCGCCAGCGCCCGGGTGGTGTCGAGAGCCTCGTCGTTGGTGATCGTGATCACCTCGTCGATGACGGAACGGTCGAGGATTTCCGGGATGAATCCCGCGCCGATCCCCTGGATCTTGTGCGGACCGGGGGCTCCGCCCGAGAGCACCGCGCTGTCCTTGGGCTCGACCGCGACCACGCGGATCGACGGCTTGCGGGCCTTGAGCACCTGTCCGACCCCGGTGGCGGTGCCGCCGGTGCCGATCCCGGATACAATCACGTCAACGGCGCCCTGGGTGTCGTTCCAGATTTCCTCGGCGGTGGTGCGCCGGTGGATTTCGGGGTTGGCCGGATTCTTGAACTGCTGCGGCATCACCGCATTGGGAATTTGGCCGAGCAGCTCCTCGGCTTTGGCGATGGCGCCTTTCATCCCTTTCGCCGCTTCGGTCAGCACGAGCTCGGCGCCGAGCAACGCCAGCATCTTGCGGCGCTCGATCGACATCGAATCCGGCATCACCAGGATCAGGCGATAGCCGCGCGCGGCCGCCACGAACGCCAGCGCGATGCCGGTGTTTCCGGAAGTCGGCTCGATCAGCACGGTCGAAGGCCCGATGCTGCCGTTCGCCTCCATCGCGTCGATCATCGAGACGCCGATGCGGTCCTTGACGCTGCCGATCGGGTTGAAGAACTCGAGCTTGGCGAGCACCTGGGCGTGGGCGCCCCGCATCTGCGGCAGGCGATTGAGCCGTACGATCGGCGTATCGCCGATGGTGTCGGTGATCGAATCGAAAACGCGACCGCGGCCGGGCTGCGGCGCATGGGCTACGGGGGAAGGCTGGGATTTCAGCGCGGCGACAGACATGGCGAACTCCTGTGCTTCAGGGAGGCGCGTTTCTCGAGCGGCCGAAGGGGATGAACGGCGCGCCGGAGAACCGGCCTTGGCGGTCATATAGGACACAATTCTCTTCAATGCCGGTTGATCGAGGTCAAAAAGGATGATTTTGCGAGATACGGCTTTAAACAACAATTTCATACTAGAAATGCGCAGGTCCGGGGCGCCGATGAGCCATCGTCCGATCCCAAAACCGTGCGAATCAGGAACTCCCCGTCGAGCCGAAACCGCCGCCGCTGCGTGCGGTCTCGTCGAGCTCCGCGGTCTCGATCATTCTCGCGCGCAAGCTCGGGGCGATCACGAGCTGCGCGATGCGCATGCCGCGCGTCACCGTGAACGGCTCGCTCCCGAGGTTGACCAGCAGCACCTGGACCTCGCCGCGGTAATCGGCGTCGATGGTGCCGGGCGCATTGAGCACGCTCACGCCGGATCTGGCCGCAAGGCCCGAGCGCGGCCGCACCTGGCCTTCGGTGCCGGGCGGGAGCGCGAGCGCGATCCCGGTCGGGACTGCCGCCCGTGCTCCCGGCGCGATCACGATGGGCGCCTCATGCGGGATCGCGGCGAGAAGATCGCATCCCGAGGCGAGCTTGGATTGATACGCGGGCAGCGGCAGATCGGCGCCGTGGGGCAGCCGCGCGACGCGGATTTCGATTTCGTTCATGACGGCCGGGCAAGCGTCGCCGCGATGCGGCTCACCAGCATCCTGGCGACTTCGTGCTTGGGCTGCATCGGCCAGGTTTCCACGCCGTCCGCGGTGACGAGGTGAATGCGGTTGCTCTCGCCGCCCATGATGCCGGTCCCCTCGGACACGTCGTTGGCGAGGAGCCAGTCGCAATGCTTGCGCGCGAGCTTCCTCTTGGCGTTCTCGACGACGTGTTCGGTCTCGGCGGCGAACCCGATCACCAGTGTCGGCCGGTCGGATTTTCGGCTGCCGATGGTGGCGAGGATGTCCGGGTTCTCGGCCAGCACGAGCTTGGGAACATCGGCATCCTTCTTGATCTTGCGGCGGTTGGGCTCCGCGACCCGCCAATCGGCGACCGCTGCCGCGAAGACCGCAACGTCGGCCGGCAAGGCCTTTTCCACCGCTTCGAGCATATCGCGCGCGCTCTCGACATGAACGATGCGCACTCCGGCCGGATCGAGCAGGCCGACCGGCCCGGATATTAGCGTCACCTCGGCGCCTGCGTCGGCGGCCGCGCGGGCGATGGCGTGGCCTTGCTTGCCGGAGGAGCGATTGGCGATGTAGCGCACCGGATCGATCGGCTCGTGGGTGGGTCCGGACGTGACGAGGACGCGCCGGCCGTGCAGCGGCTTTTGCCGATCGGCGCCGCCCAGCAGCTGCTCGATCTTGGCGAGAATTTCCAGCGGCTCGGCCATGCGGCCGATACCGTGCTCGCCGCGCTCGGCCATCTCGCCCTCGTTCGGCCCTACGCAGGCGATGCCGTCCGCCGCGAGCCGCGCGAGATTGCGCCGGGTCGCCGCGTGCGCCCACATGCGCGGGTTCATCGCCGGGGCGATCAGCACCGGCTGGTCGGTCGCGAGCAGAACCGCGGAGGCGAGATCGTCGGCATGGCCGCCCGCCATCTTGGCCATCAGGTCGGCGGTTGCCGGCGCCACCACGATGAGATCCGTTTCGCGCGCGAGGCGAATGTGGCCGACGTCGAACTCGCTGCGCGGATCGAACAGGTCCGTAAACGCCCGCTCGCCGGCAATCGCTCCGACCGCCAGCGGCGTGATGAACGCCTGGCCGCCTTTGGTGAGGATCGAGCGCACCGCCGCGCCGCGCTCTTGCAAGCGCCGGATCAAGTCGAGCGCTTTGTAGGCGGCAATGCCGCCGCCGATCACCAGCAGGATCCGTTTGCCCTGGAGCATCCCGGCCTCATCCGGCAACCGCGTTCTATCGAACGCGGTCGACTAGGCATCAAATAGGTCATTTGGCGGCTGCCGTCATGGTTAACGTGACGACGTTCGTTCACAGGCCCCAGATCAGCATGGCGGCTAGCAACGCCACGATCAGCCACAGCGCGAAGCCCATCCATCGGTTGCGGCGCGCATCCGCCGACGCGATGGCCGCGACCGTCTCGGGCGCGAGCACGACGCCGTTGCGGGTGACGGCGTCGATATGGTCGAGCACGACCGCGGCGCGCCCGAGCAGCTCCGGCACGCCGCCAAGTGCCGCACCACCGGGTCGGAAGTCGACCACATGTCGAGCCCGGGATCGAGCGAGCGCGCCACCCCTTCCACGACCACCATGGTCTTTTGCAGCAGCAGCAATTCCGGCCGGGTCCGCATGTCGAACAGGCTCGTTACTTCGAACAAGAGATTGAGCAGCTTGGCCATCGAGATTTCGGCGGCGGTGCGGCTATGGATCGGTTCGCCGATCGCCCGGATCGCCTGCGCAAAGCTCTCCACCGAGTGCTGCGGCGGCACGTAGCCGGCTTCGAAATGCACTTCGGCCGTGCGCAGATAATCGCGGGTGATGAAGCCGTGCAGGATCTCGGCGAGGAACCGGCGCTCCTTGGCACCGAGCCGGCCCATGATGCCGAAGTCGACGGCGATGAACCGGCCGTTGGCGTCGACGAACAGATTGCCCGGGTGCATGTCGGCGTGAAAGAAGCCGTCGCGCAACGCGTGGCGCAGGAACGATTGCATCAGCGCGCGGGCGAGCTCTTTGAGGTCGAAGCCCTTGGCGAGGAGCGTCGCGCGGTCGGACAACGGCGTGGCATCGATCCATTCGAGCGTGAGCACGTCTTTGGCGGTCCGCACCCAGTCGATTGCCGGCACGCGAAAATCCGGATCTTCCTTGGTGTTCTCGTCCATTTCCGAGATCGCCGCGGCCTCGAGGCGCAGATCCATCTCGACCGCCACGCTGCGCGCCAGCGTCTCCACCACTTCGACGACACGCAGCCGCCGCGCCTCCGCAGACATCCGCTCGGCGTGGAAGGCGACGAATGCGAACGCTTCGAGGTCGATCTTAAAGCGGCGCTCGATGCCGGGACGCAGCACTTTGACGGCGACCGGCCGGCGCGCGCCCAGCTCGATCACCTCGGCGCGATGCACCTGGGCGATCGAGGCCGCCGCAACGGGCGGGCCGAAGCTGACGAAGACGTTCGCGATCGGCGCGCCGAGCGCGCTCGCGACCGCCGCCTCGGCCTCGGCTTGCGCAAACGGCGCCATTTTGTCCTGCAGGCTTTCGAGATCGCGCGAGAGCGCCGCGCCGACGATATCCGGCCGAGTCGCCAGGAACTGGCCGAGCTTGACGTAGCTCGGGCCGAGCCGGGTCAGCGCGGCGGCGAGCCGCACCGCGCCTGCGGCACCGGCCCCGGTCCGGCGTTCGATCAGCCTGCCGAGACTCAGCAAGAGACCGATCGGCCACGGGAAGAACACCGGATCGAGCAGCCCGAAGACCCCCTCGCGCGCAAACACGAAGCCGGCGCGGGTAAGCCGCGCAAGATGTGCGGGGGCGAACACGATGGGCGGACGCCGCCCGGGCGATTCCGGCGCGCCGCTGCGGAGCAGGAGGTTCATGTGCGGGCGCGCCGGGATCACAGCCTCCAGCCGGAGTGGAGCGCGACGATGCCGCCCGACATGCGCCGATGCGACACCCGGCGGAAGCCGGCGCTGCGCAGCATCGACGCCAGAGCCTCCGGCCGCGGGAACCGACGGATCGATTCCACCAAATAGCGATAGGGCTCGGCATCGCCGACCACCATCCGGCCCAGGGCCGGGATCACCTGAAACGAATACAGCTCGTACAGGCGATCGAGCCCCGGGACATCGACCGCGGAGAATTCCAGGCACAGAAAATGCCCGAGCGGCTTGAGCACGCGAAACGCCTCCGCCAGCGCCCGCTCGATGCGTGGAACGTTGCGCATGCCGAAGGCGATCGAGACGGCGTCGTAGCTCGAATCCGCGAACGGCAGATGCTCGGCATTGCCCTCGACGAAGCGCACCACGTCCTCGAGCCCGCGCTGCTGCGCCCGCTCGCGGCCGACCTGCAGCATGTCCGCGCTCGCATCGAGCACCGCGGCGCGCGTTCCCGAGCCGCCGGCTTCGACGAGCCGGAACGCGACGTCCCCGGTGCCGCCGGCCACATCGAGCAGCCGGAACGCCTCGGCTTGCCGCGGCGGGTTTATCGCGGTGACGAGCGCATCCTTCCAGGCCCGATGCAGCCCGCCCGACATCAGGTCGTTCATGAGATCGTAGCGCCGCGCCACCTTGCGGAACACGTCGTCGACGAGCTCCTGCTTGTTCGCGAGCGGCACCTTTTGGAAACCGAAATCGGCCTCGCGATTTGCGGGATTTTCGCCCATGCCATGGCTCCAATCGATTTTCGACCATAGCGCGGGGGGCGCCATGGCGCTATCACATCCCCGGAAATCGCCCGATGGAGTAAATGTGCCGGAACTGCCCGAGGTCGAAACGGTCCGGCGGGGCCTTGCCCCGGCGATGGAGCGCGCCGTGTTCCTCGCCGTTCAGGCCCACCGCGAAGACCTGCGCTGGCCGCTGCCGGAGAATTTCGCGCGGCGCCTGGTCGGCGCGAGCGTCGAAGCGCTTCGCCGGCGCGCCAAATATTTGCTCGCCGATCTCTCCTCCGGCGAGGTGCTGATCATGCATCTCGGCATGTCGGGGTCGTTCCGGGTGCTCAACGGCGTTACGGAAAATACGCCGGGCGAGTTCCATCTCGCGCGCTCGCGGGCGTTCGCCCACGATCACGTGGTGTTCCGCATGTCGTCCGGCGCGACCGTCACCTTCAACGACCCGCGCCGGTTCGGCTTCATGCTGCTTGTCCCGGGCGCCGAGCTCGCAACACATCCGCTGATGCGGATCGGCCCCGAGCCGCTCGACCGCGCCTTCACGGCGGCGCGGCTCGCGAAAGCCTGCGCCGGGAAATCGACCAGCCTGAAAGCCGCGTTGCTCGACCAGAAGATTGTGGCCGGGCTCGGCAATATCTACGTTTGCGAGGCGCTCAATCGCGCGCGTCTCTCGCCGCGACGCAAGGCCGCAACGCTGGCGACGCGCGCAGGCGCGCCGACCCCGCACGCGGAGCGGCTCGTCGCGGCGATCAAGATCGTGCTCGAGGGTGCCATCGCGGCCGGCGGCTCCTCGCTGCGCGATCATCGCCGCACCGACGGCGAACTCGGCAGCTTTCAGCACAAGTTCCGCGTCTACGATCGCGAGGGCGGCCGCTGCCCGACCCGCGGCTGCCCCGGCATCGTGCGGCGCTTCACGCAGAACGGCCGCTCCACGTTCTTTTGTCCCGTGTGCCAGAACTGAGAAATTTCGCCGCGCGGCCTGCCTGATGCATTCGATCGATCGCCAACCAAACAATTCAAGAGGGCGCCATGAGCTATGAGAACGTCGAGATCGAGACCCGCGGCAATGTCGGGATCGTCCGCCTCAACCGCCCCCACGCGCTCAATGCGCTCAACTCGGCGCTGATCGCGGATTTGAGCCACGCAGTGGACGCCTTCGAAGCCGCGACGGCGATCGGCTGCATCGTCATCACCGGCTCCGAGAAGGCATTTGCGGCGGGCGCCGACATCAAGGAGATGTCCGGCAAATCCTATATGGACGCATTCATGGGCGATTTCGCGGCGCATTGGGATCGCGTCGCGCGCGCGCGAAAACCGGTGATCGCCGCGGTCGCAGGCTTCGCGCTCGGCGGCGGCTGCGAGCTCGCCATGATGTGCGATCTCATCATCGCCGCGGACAACGCCAAATTCGGCCAACCCGAGATCAAGCTCGGCGTCATTCCGGGCATCGGCGGCACGCAACGCCTCACGCGCGCGGTCGGCAAGGCCAAGGCCATGGACCTTTGCCTCACCGGCCGCATGATGGATGCGCAGGAAGCCGAGCGCGCCGGTCTCGTGGCCCGCATCGTGCCGCTGGCAAATCTGTTGGAGGAAGCGGTGAAGACGGCCGAGACCATCGCGTCGATGTCGCTGCCGGCCGTCATGGTCGCCAAGGAGAGCATCAACCGCGCCTTCGAAGTTTCGCTCGCCGAAGGCGTGCGCTTCGAACGGCGGGTATTTCATTCCTTGTTCGCGACCGAGGACCAGAAGGAGGGCATGGCGGCCTTCATCGAGAAGCGCGCGCCGAAATTCCGCAATCGATGAGCGGCCTTCGCCGGCTGGCGAATGCGATCGACGATCGCGATATAAGGGCTCGAGGCAAGCCGATGCTGACCGACGAAGAGCTCGAGCGTTACGCCCGCCACATCGTGTTGCGCGAGGTCGGCGGCCCGGGGCAGCTCGCGCTGCAGCGCGCCCGGGTGCTGGTGATCGGCGCGGGCGGGCTCGGCGCGCCGGTGCTGCTCTATCTCGCCGCCGCGGGCGTCGGCACGCTGGGCGTCGTCGACGACGACGCCGTCTCGCTTTCCAATCTGCAGCGCCAGGTGATCCACGGCACGCCGGACCTCGGCCGGCCCAAGGTCGACAGCGCGGCGGCGGTGATCGGGCGGCTCAACCCCAACGTCGCGATCGAGCCCCACGGCGTGCGCCTGAGCGCCGCGAACGCGCTCGACCTCATCGGCCGCTACGACGTCGTCGCCGACGGTTCCGACAATTTCGCCACCCGGTATCTCGTTTCCGACGCCTGCTATTTCGCCAAAAAGCCGCTGGTCACCGCGGCGGTCGGCAGCTTCGACGGCACGCTCACCACGATCCGGGCTCATGAGCGCGGCCGCGACGGCCGGCCCAACCCGACCTACCGCTGCCTGTTCCCCGAGCCGCCGCCCGCCGGCACGGTGCCGGCCTGCGCCGAGGCCGGAATCCTCGGGGCGCTCACCGGCATTCTCGGCTCCTTGATGGCGCTCGAAGTGATCCGGGAGATCGTCGGCTTCGGCGAGGGCCTGGTCGGGCGCCTGCTCATGCTCGACGCACGCTCGCTTCGGTTCGAGACGTTGCAATACGCG
>WNFZ01013325.1_pt1 | contig 14720 bp, 15 predicted proteins | sample 5400081 | NCBI WGS metagenome assembly WNFZ01 (sample SAMN13153365, study PRJNA577476) | soil metagenome | isolation source: 80 cm soil or saprolite under grassland replicate 1 | place: USA:California | collected 2016-06-15
CCGTTCATGCCTTGCCGCAACATGATCTTAAGCAGGATCAATACTTGATGATGACGATCCGCAGTCACGATCAGTTCAACACATCGATTTATGGACTGGACGATCGCTATCGTGGGATTTTCAACGGCAGGCGCGTTGTTTTTCTTAATAGCGACGATATGCGCGCAGCAAATTTGGTTGACGGACAGATCGTCGATCTCTTTAGCCATTTTGAGGGGGAAGAGCGCGTTGCGCGCCACTTCATGGTAGTACCCTACAGCATTCCGCGACGTTGCGCGGCCACTTACTTTCCGGAAACGAACGTGCTTGTTCCTATCCGAAGCGTAGCGGATAAGAGCAACACGCCGGTTTCGAAATCTGTGGTGATTAGTATCAGGCCGTCGCAGAATTTGTCTGGGGGCAGAAGGTAGCCCGGCAGGCTACAAGATAGTAGCCGGTGGTCGAAGCGAAGCGCAGACCACCGGAAGGTGTTAAGGAAAAAGTAGCACTCTGAAAGAGTCTGTCGGAATAGCTCAAGTCTCTGTGTGATCTCGGTGAACTCTGTGTCTCTGTGGTGGGAGTTATATTTAAGAGAAACACTCACCACAGAGACACAGAGCACACTGAGGATGCACAGAAAAAGCAGAGTTACTCATTTTCCCGACAGACTCGAAAAGGATGCAAGAGGAAAGGAAACAGAGAACTCTGCGTGCGAGCAAATGATGTTACACCCCTCTGGGGTGCTGTCATTTACCCGTTTGTTACCGGTGGTCTATGCTTCGCTTCGACCACCGGCTACTATCGTGCAGCCTTCCAGGCTGCCGTTAGCCATTTCGCCGCTAACGCGGCTGAAGAACGGCTTTAGCTTAAATGGTCGTCGTATGACTTTTCAGTTCGCCAAACCAGAAACTGTTTCCAAGGCTGAGCTCTACGCAAATTTGCAATCGCAGCTTCGCAGCCTGCTCGAGGGCGAGCGCGACTTGATTGCCAACGCCGCGAACCTTTCCGCGTTGCTGTATCACTCACTGCCTGATCTCAACTGGACGGGGTTCTATTTCGTCAGAGGCGTCGAACTTGTGCTTGGCCCGTTTCAGGGGAAACCTGCCTGCGTGCGCATTGCGATCGGCAAGGGAGTTTGCGGCACCGCGGCTGCGCATAGGCAGACCATTCTCGTCGCTAACGTTCATGAGTTTCCCGGGCACATCGCCTGCGACAGCGCGTCCAATTCCGAAATCGTAATACCAATAATCAAGCATGAACGCTTGCTTGGCGTTCTTGATCTCGATAGTCCGATGTTTGCCAGGTTTGACGATGAGGATGCGGAGGGATTGAATGAGCTGGCTCAGATTTTTATCGACTCTATTCATTTCGAGTCCGACCCTTAGGTTGCTATCCTCGATTAACAACAAGCTAAGGCTGGACTCTAAACTCAAGCAAAGAAAACAATGATCACAATTCGCAAAGGACAGGAACGCGGCCACTTCGATTTCGGTTGGCTCAACACCTATCACACCTTCTCTTTCGATCAGTATTACGATCCCAATCACATGGGATTTCGCAGTTTGCGGGTGATCAATGAAGATATCGTGCAGCCGGGCCAGGGCTTTCCTACCCATGGACATCGCGACATGGAAATCGTCACCTACATCCTGCAGGGCGCGCTTGAACATCGCGACAGCATGGGCAACGGATCGATTATTCGTCCTGGCGACGCCCAGCGTATGAGCGCTGGGACGGGCGTGAGACACAGCGAGGCTAATCCTTCGCCAGACGCGCCGGTGCACCTCCTGCAGATATGGATTTTGCCAAACGAGAAAAGCCTGTTGCCTGAATATGAGGAGAAAAAGTTTTCAGATGATGAGAAGCGGAATAAGTTTCGCTTGATTGTTTCGCCCGCTGGAGCTGATGGCTCAGTGAGAATTCATCAGGATGCGAAGATTTATGCGTCGCTGTTGGATAAGGGTGCGGCAGTGGATCACAATTTAGGAAACGGACGAAGCGCGTGGCTCCAGGTTGCCGCCGGCTCCGTGGCTTTGAATGACGTTACCCTCGAGCAGGGCGACGGTGCTGCACTTTCCCAGGAGTCAAACCTTCGCATCAACGCGAAGCAGTCTGCGGAAGTGTTGCTGTTTGACCTTGCGTAATTGATCAGAACTGACCGGTCAGTTGAGGTTTGCATACGTTATGGCTAACGAGACCGCCAATGAAGTACTCACCGCCTGGGAAACATCTTCCCAATACTGGAATAAGCACCAGGCATTAATTGAGATTATGTTTGCGCCCTTGTCGCGCGCACTCATCGAGGATGCCCGCATTGTTTCAGGGCAGACAGTGCTCGACGTTGGCGGTGGCAGCGGCGAACCCTCGCTGACGATCGCGGCGATTGTTGGTGAGTCGGGCTGTGTGACCTACACCGATCCCGCTGCAGGTATGGTGAGAACCGCACGAGATGAGGCCGCGCGGCGGGGGCTAACTAACATCAGCTTCCATCAATGTCCCGCTGAGCAGCTTCCGTTTGCTGATAATTCGTTTGACGCAGCGGTCAGTCGGCTCTCGGTAACGTTTTTCCCCGATGTTTTGGCGGGCCAACGCGAGATGCTGCGAGTGGTGAAACCCGGCGGCTATATTTCTTTCCTGGTTTGGGCGGCAAGAGAGGTGAACCCGTTCTTTAAGGTTGTTGCCGAGGTCCTGGATAGGTTTGTGCCGGCTGATGCTGAGGATGAAGATGCGCCGGGCGCTTTTCGTTTTGCGACGCCAGGAAAACTTGCGACAGCTTTGCGAGAAGCAGGAGCGGTAGACGTAAGAGAGCGCGAGTTGGCATTTACGATTGAGGCTCCGATCACAGTCGAGCACTTTTGGGCGTTGCGCACGGAAATGTCAGATACGTTTAGAAAAAAACTTGCGAAGCTTGTGCCCGATCAGGTGGCAGCGATCAAGTACACCGTGCAAAAGGCGGTCGGCAGTTATTTCAAAGCGGGAGGAATGAATTTCCCGGCAAAGGTACTCTTGGTTACTGGGAGAAAGCTTGCCGATTAGAAAGCGGATTTGGTCCGCCTGTCCTAAGCATCCCACTGCTTCGTTTAGAGTGGGACTTGTCCCATATTGGCGAGAACGGGTCCGCTTTCTAAATAATCAGAGCGAAGGATATCTGCTCACTGTACTCAGCGAATCAAGGTCTGCGCATAGAGGCAAGCCCAAGACCAGCGCCGATCAGGAAACCACCCGCAATCCGCGATGGCAAAGAAGAGAATCTTTCAGGAAAGAGCTTGCGGCCTCGTTGAGCCAGCCATCCGTAACCTACCAAAACCGGAAACTCCACCGCGATTGAAACAACTCCCAATAACATAAACTGCTCGACCACAAGCGCATTCGGAGAAACGAACTGCGGCAGCAGTGCGGTGAAGAAAACGATTGCCTTCGGGTTTGCCAACTGAGTCATAAGGCCCTGCGAGAATAATTTCAACGACCGTTTGCGCGTATCTACTAAAGCTACTGTAGCGTCTTCCTCTGTCGTCGTTGAACTTGTCGAAAACAACAACGTCACGCCGCTCAAAATTAAGTAAGCGATTCCCAACCACTTGATAATTTGGAAAAGAGTCGCTGAGGCCAGCAACAGCGCGCCCAAGCCCAGGGCGGACAAGAAAAAGTAGATCGCGTTGCCGGTTAAGATCCCGGCGACGCCTCGCAGGCTTGGCCTAAAACCTGACTCGACTCCTTGTGAAACTACCAGAAGCACGGCTGGCCCCGGCGTCAAAGACAGGAGGAATTCAGTGACGGTGAAGATCAGTAGAAGTTTGAGTGACATTGTTATGGGACCAGCGTGAGTGGTTCATCCGCAGGTCTTGTAAGCGCAGACAGCAACGGCACGAAAGCAACATACATCGTGAGTCCGCGCAACCAACTTAATCGCTGCCAACGCCGTCCGCGAACCAACCACTCAGTTGCGGGGATGGTCGACTCAGGACTGTGTTTGAAGAGAACCAGCTCAGGAACAAAATAGAAAAAAGATATCAGCAACACTATCACGTAGACAGCAAAGCTTATGGCTATGAGTTTACGTCGCGCGCTTGATTGCCAATTCAGCACCAAAGCCGCGACGAGCGAGATGATTAGCAACGGGTGGATAATTATCCAGAATATTCCGTCGTTCAGTCCGTAAGGCCCGTTAGCCACGACGGCCGAATCGGGAAGGGCAGAGAGATAAGCGGGAAAGTAGACCAGGTGTGAGTAAGCAATTCCGCCAAGCAAGGTTCCCCAAAAAATGATGGCCAGCATCAGTGCAAAGGTGCCGAGGTTGCGGGTTGCCATTTTACATCTCCTTTGACTTGCAAGGTTCGTTTGCTGGGTTACTTCTTCAAATGCCCTTCAAACCAGTCAACTATTCGATTGAGCACATCGAGCTGGTGTTTTTCTTCCCGAAACCCATGGCCTTCGCGAGGATAAACCACGAAATCTGTTTCCACGCCGTAACGCTTCAGGCCGCGGTAGAGTTGCTGACTCTGCCCAATCGGATCGGTAACGTCGGCTTCGCCTTGCAAGATCAAAGTTGGCGTGTGGGCATGCTTGATAAAAGTGATTGGAGAACTGTTAGTGAACCCCTGCGGTTTTTCATAGGGCGTCCCAAAAAACCACTCGTCATAGCTCGAGCCGTCCTCAGTGCCAAACTCACTGGCCAGGTCACTCAGCCCGGCGCCCGTCATTGCCGCTTTGAAACGATTGGTTTGAGTGATAGCCCACGATGCCATGTAACCGCCGTAAGACCACCCAGCTATTCCTAACCGATCAGGATCGGCAATGCCGCGCGCAATCAGAAAATCAACGCCAGCGATCACATCTTTGAAATCACCGCCACCCCAGTCCGCGCGATTCATCTCCACGAAGCGGTGGCCGTAGCCGGTCGAGCCGCGCAAATTGGGATAAAGCACAGCGTATCCGCGCGCTGCCAGCAATTGTCCCCAGGACTGAAACGAATCTGCCCAACGAGACGTCGGTCCGCCATGAACAATCACGACCAGCGGTACTTTTGTGCCGCTCTGATACCCTGGGGGTTTCAATAACGCCGCCTCAATCTCGGTTCCGTCAAAGCTCCTGTAGCGCACAAACTCGGGCTTGACGAGTGGAATCTGTTTCCAACTTTCGTTGAAGTGGGTGACGCTTTCTGCGGCTGTCGGTTGAGTTGAAAGCCAAACTTCCGGCGCCTCAACCGCTGTTTCGCCGGCAAAAGCGATGGCCTTTGCACTAGCATCAAACGAACTCGGATTCACGTTCTGTTGAGATTGCGCTTCAGCTTTTCCGTTGGGCGCGATGACGTAAAACTGCGTGCGGAAACCATTAACAGCGAGCGCCAGGATAGAGCCGTCAGCTCGCCATGTGAAGCCGGCGATTGGGCGATCGATGCTGACGGCTGTCAGATTTCGCGCCGGTTCGTCTGTCAGTGGTTGTAAGTAGAGGTCGTGCGGCGAAGGGCCATCGACGCGCGCGGCGAGATAAGCAACCGAATTGCCATCAGGAGAAATGCTCAGCTGCCCAAAAGGACCGCGCGGAGCGGAAATCTGTTTCATCTGACCATCACTGGTCGCGACCGAGAATATCCGGTTTGTTTCTTGATCCGCTTCCGGATGATCCGTTACCGAGACAATCAGGCGATCTCCCTGGGCCGTCCATTTCGCTTCACGGATTTCCCAATTTCCCGCAGTGAGTTGGCGAACTTTCTTAGTTTCGACATCGATTAGCCAGAGGCGAGTGCGCTTGTCATCGCGGTCAACCACACGCGCGTCGTCTTTATCTTTCTCCCTTTTTTCCTCTGCTTCGGTCTTAGGTTCGGGAGCCAAAAGAGAGATCTGCTTTCCATCGGGAGACCATTCGAACGCGCGCACAGCGTTCTTTCCTTCAGTTAAACGAATTGCCTCGCCGCCATCTGTGGGCATGAGATAGATCTGGGTTGCATCTTCTCGATCCGATAGAAACGCTAAACGGCGACCATCAGGGGACCAACGAGGTGCAAACTCTGACTTCGCTGAATTTGTGAACTGACGCACTTCGCGCGTTCGTACGTTCAGAATCCAGATGTGCCGGCTGCGATTCGCACCCTTTGGTGGCTCACTCACGGTAAAAGCCACTCGATTACCATCAGGGGAAAAGCGAAGTTCTGAAATTGGACGGCGGTTGAGAGTCTGTTCCGGTTTGAGTTGAGCGAAACTGGCCCCAGGAATCAATAGTAGAAAGGCTGTTGTAATAACCCAGTGGATTTTCATAGAGGATTGTTTCTCCGGGCGAAACTTATCAAACAACCTCTATGCAAACAAGCATTAGACAATTTCATCGTCACCTGCAACGGGTATTCTCAATTCACCCAGACGTTCGAGCACTGAATTGGTGACTACCAGAAGAGAGAGGTCCCGGTCCATTTGTTCGATGACACTTTGGATCAGCGTAATCCACGAGCGGGTCAATTGCTCCTTATATTTTGTGCGACCGACGCCATGGTGCTCAAGAAACTGAAGAAGACCGGAACGCATTTTCTGAAACGCTTCTTCCGGAGTTGAATGGTGGAGATAGTAGACCGCCACCGTCAAATGGCTTAGATGCGTGAATTCGTCCTTGCCGGTTGTGCACTGTTCGAAGCCCGCAACAACTGCTTCAATCGCTTGCTCCGTTTGGTAATGGTTTCCCATCTTTACTCCTTCCTTGGTAGGGTAGGGCACGCATTCCTGCTGTCGCTTCTCTTAAAAGTTCTGCGAACGTCCTTTGCCGAACGGACAGTGAGGAATGCCTATCCTACTGCAAGCAAAAAACGAGGCGGACCGAATAATCGATCCGCCTCGTTAGTCGAGTAGTTTTGTCTCAGAAGTTACTTAGCTGCTGCCGCGTTGGAACGCGCGGTCAATCGCGACTTGTAGCGAGCCGCCGCATTCTTGCTGGCTGGGTTCCCAACTTTCAGTTTACACGATGGCGGTCATTGCGTAGTTTACACGATGGCGGTCATTGCGTAAGTGAGGGAGTATAGGGACCACCTCCTTTCGTGTCAAGGAGGCGCGGCTGCACTTTCACTCCATATTTGACAGCTAATCAAGGGTGTAGTAGCGTCAATCGCTACAGTATATGCCAGCAATTTCAGCACACTCACACCCCCGCAGATCCGTTAATAACGTACCCTTAACTTCGTCGCCGGCAGAAGGAGATCGCCCCAGCTTTTGAAACAAATCGAATTGCCACCGCGCGGATTAGAAACACTCTTCGGGGTTCACGATCAAAATATCAAATACCTCGAGTCGCTACTCGCCGTTCGCATTGACGCGCGCGGCCAGGACGTTTCTATCGATGGCGACCCTGAAGACGTCGCCACAGCGCAAGGGATACTCGAAGACTTTGCCGAACTTTTCCGCGAGGGCAGTTCTTTCACCGACAAGGAGCTGCGCGAGGCCTTTGCGCAAATTGCCGAGGATCGTGCGTTTAGTTTGCGCGACTATTTTACTAAAGCGCGATTCAATCCCGCCGGCAAGAAGCAGGTCGCGCCGAAGTCGGCAACTCAACGCAAATACATCCAGGCAATTCAGGAGCAGGATGTGGTGTTCGGCATCGGCGTCGCCGGCACGGGAAAGACTTATCTTGCCGTCGCGCTGGCCGTACAGGCACTCATGCAGAAACAGGTCAACCGCATCGTGCTGGCCCGGCCCGCGGTTGAAGCCGGCGAGAAGTTGGGCTTTCTTCCTGGTGATTTGCAGGAGAAAGTTGATCCCTATCTTCGTCCGCTGTATGACGCACTATTTGATCTGATCGACTACGAACGTGTGACAAAGCTGCTGGAGAAGCAGGTGATCGAGGTCGCGCCATTGGCATTCATGCGCGGCCGCACTCTTTCCGATGCGTTCATAATTCTCGATGAAGCGCAAAACACCACCAGCGAACAGATGAAGATGTTTCTCACGCGCATTGGATTTGGTTCCAAAGCTGTTATCACCGGCGACGTTACGCAGGTGGATTTGCCGGCGGGGAAACGCAGTGGTTTGATTGAAGCTGAACGTGTTCTCGCCAATCTCAAGGGAATCGAATTCATCTATTTCACTGAGAAAGATGTAGTGCGCCACAAGCTCGTCCAGATGATCATCAAGGCTTACGAAGAACATTCCAACAAGAAAAGTCACATTTAATCGGTTTCCGCAGATTACGCAGATTTCACAGATTTGGGAAAGAAGAGGATAACTCGTGAACCTGCTCGGTAGTCCTGACGGTTTCCTATTGCAATCTGTGAAATTTGCGTAATCTGTGGATGAGATCATGATTGAAGTTGTTAACCGACAGCGCCGAGTGCCGATTGATGTCGAAAGCTGGCAGGCGTTTTCAGCGAAGGTTTTGCGCATTCTTCCGACCTCTGTCACAAGTGTGACGGTTGTCTTTGTTTCCGACCGAGCCATGCGCGAACTCAATCGACTGTGGCGACACAAGCGTGGGACCACGGACGTCTTGTCTTTTCCCGCGGATCAGGATGAGTTTGAAAAAGTAGAGGGCTCAACGTTGGGAGATGTGGTCATCTCCATAGAGCAGGCTGCGCGACAAGCGAAGGAAAACGAGTTCACTCTCGAACAGGAGATTGCGCAGCTTATTCTGCATGGCATGCTGCATCTCTGCGGCTACGATCACGGAACGGATAACGGTGAGATGAATCGTTTGGAGCTGCGGTTGCGAAGGAAACTTGGAATCCAGGCGGTAAATCGTGAATGGTAAATAGTAAATAGTAGAAACCATTTTCGATTTGGCATTGATGGATTCAAGTTTGAGTGCAACTGCAAATTCAGTCGGAACGCTTGTTGTACTTCTCCAAATAACACCTGGCTTCAGCCAGGTGATCGGGGATAGGTAACTAATTCTGAAACCGTTTAAACGGTTTCTCACCTCTGTGGGCTGAAATAACCTGGCTGAAGCCAGGTGTTAATGAGAGCTAACAGCATTATCAGAGAAAAAACACTTGCGTTGCACTTCCAAGTTGAATTCGCAAATCCAAATTGAGAATGAAAAATAGAAAATCGGCTTTCTGATCATCGCAGCTGTTTAACTATTCAATATTTACGATTTACTATTTAATGAACAATGCAACCTGAGCTCACTCTAACTTTCCTGCTGCTGGTCGGGTTGTCCGTGCTCGCGACGGTCGATATGGCCTTTGGCCAGTTGAGCGATGTCGGCCTGCGTCGTCTGATTACCGAAGCCGAAGAACGTTCTAAGCTCCGCTCATCTGAATTCCTGAAACAAGTGCTGGAAAACAGGCCGAGGTTTAGTTTTGCCATTTCAGCAACTATTCAGATCCTGCTGGTTGTGGTAGCCGTACTTGTAACTTCTATCTCGCTTAGCATGTTTCAGGAAGATCGGTTCGTGTTGGTAGGACTCTTAGCCGGTCTGATCCTGGCAGGAATCTTTCGCCAATTGATCCCGCTCTTTATTTCTACACGCGATCCCGAAGGAACGCTGCTCTTTCTGCTGCCGCTCATTCGTCCACTATTGCCGCTGATGGCTTTCGCGGCGGATCCTTTTCATCGACTATTCGACCGCTCGCGCCGGAAAGAGCAGGAATTGGAAAACGGAGATGAAGATGAGGAACAAGACGCCGGTGATGATATTCAGGCGCTCATCGACGTTGGCGAAGCCGAAGGAATACTGGAAGAAGAAGAGGGCGAGCTGATTCATTCGATACTCGAGTTTGGCGACACGCGCGTCAGCGAAGTGATGACTCCACGACCGGACATCGTTGCTGTGGCAGCGGGTGCTACCGTGCGTGAAGCGCGTGACATCATGATTGAATCGAAGTATTCACGGCTGCCTGTGTATCGCGATCAAATCGACAACGTTGAAGGATTGATCTACGTGCGCGATCTGCTTCAGCACTGGGCGGAAGGCAGTGAAGACGGACCGATCTCGCCGCTGGTGCGTCCGGTTTACTTCATTCCTGAAACAAAGCCAGTTGCCGAGCTTCTGGAAGAAATGCAGAAGGCGCACGTGCAGCTCTCGATGGTGATAGATGAGTATGGCGGAGTCTGCGGACTGGTGACGGTGGAAGACATCCTGGAGGAGATCGTCGGTGAAATCGAAGACGAAGACATTGAAGGTGATGAACTAAACGACATCGTGGAACAGCGTAAGGGATGTTACGAGGTGCTCGGCTCGACCGAAATAGGAAAGATCGAGCGGCTTTTCGATATGGAAATAGAGGCAGACGATTTCACGACTATTGCCGGATTGGTCATCAGCGAGTCGGGTAAAGTTCCCCAAGCGGGCGAGTGTTTGACTTTTCGCGGACTCGAATTGGAAGTGCTGGAGGCCGATGAGCGGCGTATTGGCCGTTTGCGCGTCAAACGAGCGGAAGGGGAGAACGTGAGCGGTGTGGGCGGTGTAAGTTGAGTAGGAGCAAAAGCGACTCATACTGATGAACAAAGGAGGTAAAAATCTGCGGCTGAAGAATTGCAAAAACTGAACAGAATTAATCTTGAAGGATAACCGTTGAGTATTGCTCAAGAACAAGAACCGGATAATGGCAAAACGAACCAGCAAGTTCTTAAAGGGAAGCAGAATCGATCCGGCGCCGATAACTCCAACTACCACTCTGGCGGAGCTTGTAGATGAGGCGTTCATTGCCTACAACGGCGCACGTTTACGTGAAGCCTGTCAGCTCTTCACGCAAAAGATGCTCGAGCCGGAGGTGACCGTCGGCCTATCGCTCACCGGTGCGCTTACACCTGCGGGTCTGGGAATTTCGGCGTTGATTCCCTTAATCAAGGCCGGCTTTATTGATTGGATCATTTCGACGGGCGCCAATCTTTATCACGACACTCACTTCGGCATTGGCCTGTCAATGCACCAGGGCAGGTCGGACATCTCAGATATTATCCTGCGTGAAGAGGAAGTAGTTCGCATTTATGACGTCTTTTTCGACTATTCAGTTTTGCTCGACACTGATGCTTTCTTTCGCCGGATAATTTCCGGTGTGGAGTTTCAGAAAACGATGTCCACCGCCGAGTTTCATTACCTCGCCGGCCGTTACGTACACGAGCGCGAGCGCAAGCTGGGCCTGAAAGATAAGTCGTTGCTTGCGGTCGCCTACGAATATGCCGTACCAATCTACACTTCATCTCCAGGCGATTCTTCTATCGGCATGAACGTCGCTGCGAAAGCTTTGCAGGGCAACAAACTGGCGTTTGATCCATCTTTGGATGTAAATGAAACTGCGGCAATTGTATTGGGAGCGAAGCGCAACGCGAAGACCGGAAAAGCCGACGGTGGTAAGAGTAAGGAGAAAACCGGAACCGCAAAGAAACCAGGCCGTTCGGCTTGTTTTATCCTCGGCGGCGGTTCTCCCAAAAACTTCCTATTGCAAACGGAACCTCAGATCCAGGAGGTACTCGGCATCGACGAACGCGGGCACGATTATTTTCTGCAGGTGACCGACGCGCGACCTGACACCGGTGGTCTGTCCGGGGCGACGCCGGGTGAGGCTGTCTCCTGGGGGAAGGTCGATCCGGATCGTTTGCCGGATGCGGTTGTTTGTTATGTCGATTCCACGGTGGCGCTCCCGATCATTACGGCTTATGCTTTGACGAAGCATGCTCCACGCGATCATAAGCGCCTCTATGATCGCCGCGGCGAGTTTATGAAAATGCTGAATTCTGAATATAAGAAATCAAAGCGACGTTGATTTGTAATTAGCAACTACGCTGTCGCTAACATCGATCGTGAGATTGTGCTACAGCGTTAGAATAGAGTTGATCTAAGTTGACATCGACATACTCAAATCTATCGCACGACAGGGTGGACCAGAAGCGGAAGGGGTAACTAAGGTAACATGGGGTTAACACCGGTCACCGACCACAAGGCTCTGAAGTATGACTGCGATAAGTGCGTAGCTTATTGTTGTTCAATCTATGATCGCGTTCAGGTTACGCCGCGTGATATCAGGCGGCTTGCCGCGCATTTCGGCGTTTCGCCTGAAGTCGCAACTCAACGTTTCACCAAGTTATTTGGGAAGGAACGAATACTGCGGCGCAAGGCAGATCGATTGTTTGGACAGGCCTGCATGTTTTTGGATCAGGAGACGCGGAAGTGCACAATCTATCATGGACGGCCGCTGGTCTGCCGTGAGTTTCCTACCACATCACGTTGCTCTTACTACGACCTGATACAATTTGAAGAGGGCGTGCTTCACTTGAAAGACAGTGAAGACAAAACATGTTTCGTAGCCGTAGATAAAGTTGTGGTCGTTTGGGAAGCTAAAGATGATGAGCATCGCGCCGGTTTTGTGTCGTTTCATCCAGGCGAGAAATAGCAAAAGCCCCACCGTCAGAGACGGTTCCTTTAAGGGGAAGGCTCCTCGAAAAAGCCCTCTTTAGTAGTCGGGCCACTGCCAGCACATTTTAATTCCAAATCAAAACGCCGGCGCTTAATCACAAGCGCCGGCGTTTTTCATGTTGAGAGAAGGATTCGGACTTAGTCGGCGGTGAGCGGACCCGGTACCGGAACTTTCCGGAACCCATCGATGCGCGAGAGCCAGTAGTCGTTAAAAGGTGAATAGACGACCCCATGATGACGCGAAGCATGATAAAAGCCATGTTCGTCGGCCACGATCCCGACGTGCGCGAGATTGCTGAAGAAGACCAGGGTTCCAAACCTATATTGTTCCTCGGGAGTTGGGGCGGCGAAGCGAGTCCAGAGTGAACGCGCGCTGCTGCGCTCAAAATCTACTCCTGCTGACTGGAACGTGCTCCAAACAAAACCCGAACAGTCGAAGGCTGAAGGCCCCGCAGCTCCCCATGAATAGCGAGCGCCCAGACGCTCGCCTATTGCTGCCGTAATCAACTGATGAAATTGAAAATTACCCTCGGTTTTTGTCGTCAAAGGCTGGGGCGCCTCGATCTCCTCAACCGAAGCGAGTGAGACGATGACGGGATCGTTATCCAGGGCGGAAAGATTATGGCTTTCGATAGTTTGCGCTATGTGGCGCAGGCGATTTTCGCCGGATTGAGCTGCAGCCGTTAAGGGAAGTATGCCAACAGCGAAGCAGGCCGCAAGCGCATAGGGCAACATTTTTTTCAAAAGCAAAAGGGAAGGTCTCCTTATTTTTTTTTGCCTTGCAATTCTTTTGTGAGGAGGGTACTGCTGAGAGGCGGAAAGGATTCTAGTTACTGAAATCCTTCGGAACAAGCGGCAATGTGACTGTTTCGTCACGAATCACACTTGACAAAAATAATGCGAACCAAAAGAGGTCACAAAAATTTTGGGAAGAGGTGGGATATAGAGGTGGGATATATAGGCGGAACGTTTTATCGGGAATCAGTATCAGTCAAAGTGAAGGAAATTTTCAGTGATGTGGTGCAGAATTTCGGCAGAGAGTCCTGTACAAATTATGCGCAAACAGCAGCGTGAGTGCTAGCATCATGGGGCAAACTCCTGTTATTAGGTTACTGAACTGAAGATACATTCAATCGCCACCGACTTCCGCAAGCGGCATGGTCTTAACTTCAGCCACCCTGAGAAGCAGCGTGATAATTTAGTCCTACAGTAATTATTTTCTGTAGTAGTTGATCGTAAGGCACACCGCTGTGAGCGGCTGAGTCGGCGAAGTCTTCACCTTCGGCTATCTGTGGGTTCGGGTTTGCCTCCAACAGATAGAATTGGCCGTCATCCGTCAAGCGGTAGTCAAGGCGCGCATAACCGCTCAGAAAAAGATAGCGATAGATTCGTTTTGAGAGGCGTTCGAGCGTCTTATGCTGTTCGGGCGTGAGATCTGCCGCGCGCGTTTTGACTCCCACCTTCTCCTGGTATGCGGGATCCCATTTGACCTTGAGCGTGGCAATGTTTTCGGAGCCTTCCGGCAGCTTTTCCATTACCAGCTCCCAGGGCGCATAGGTTTGAATATTCTGGTTGCCGATCACCCCAACGTAAATCTCGCGTCCTTTAATATATTGCTCGGCAATGGCGGCGGTCTTGTTTTGCCGATGGATAAATTCCACCCGCTGCGTGAGTTTTTCATCATCGTGTACTACGGACGCCTGAGAAATGCCTACCGAACCTTCTTCGCTAATCGATTTGACCAACAAGGGAAACTTCAAACGTTTCGGCCGCCTGACCTTCCGGTTCATGGGAAACACCGCAAAATGCGGCACCTGAAGGCGGTGGTAGGTAAGGATCATTTTCGTTAGCGCCTTGTCGTGGGCCAAAGTCATACCGCGGGGATTGCAGCCCGTGTATGCCTGTCTCATCAATTCCAGATAACTAACTACATGTTGGTCGTAAAGTGGATAGCCATGAAACTCCTCCAGCAGATTGAACGCAATATGAGGCTTATGTTCCATCAGTGCATCGCCAATCACATTCAGCTGGTTGTAGAGTCCGATGGGATAGACATCATGGCCCATCCTCTTGAGTGTTGAGATGACGTCGTATTCAGTTTTGATCTCAATTTTTTCTTTGTCACTCAGCCCGTCGAGTGAGTCGGGAGGCACGAGGTCCTGATGGACGAGAACGATAATGCGGAGCTTTTTTCTGGGCTCGAAAGTCATACGGTCTTCATAAGTATTACACGGCAATACGATGATAACCCGAATGAAGCACGTTCATTACCTGAACTGTCAAGACGATCATCACTCGACGTCGTGCTTCTCTAGTCGGCGTGGCCACGCGTAGCTTCAGGTCCTTGCAACGATCGATCATATTCTCGAGCACGTGGTCAATGGTGTACTGGTGAACGCCGGTTCCCT
>WNFZ01006658.1_pt1 | contig 14710 bp, 13 predicted proteins | sample 5400081 | NCBI WGS metagenome assembly WNFZ01 (sample SAMN13153365, study PRJNA577476) | soil metagenome | isolation source: 80 cm soil or saprolite under grassland replicate 1 | place: USA:California | collected 2016-06-15
CGGACCTCAAGGCGATTTTCTCGCTCGGCGCCGGCGTCGATCATCTCATCGGCGATCCGCTGCTGCCGGCGGTGCCCGTCGTCCGCGTCGTCGACCGGGATCTCACGGCGCGGATGACCGAGTACGTGGTCCTGCACGTGCTCCTGCATCATCGCCGCTTGCGGCTCTATCGGGCGCAGCAATGCGAGCGCGTGTGGCACGAGCACGCGCAGCCGGCCGCGAACGAAGTCGCCGTGGGGATTCTGGGGCTCGGCGTGCTGGGCCGCGCCGCCGCCGAGGTGCTGGCCCGGATCGGGTTTCGCGTGGCGGGTTTTGGCCGCACCGAACAATCGGTCGCCGGCATCGAGACGTTCCATGGCAAGAACGGCCTCGACGCGTTTCTCGCCCGCACCGAGATCCTGGTCTGCCTCTTGCCGCACACGCCGGCGACCGAAGGAATTCTCGACCTGGCATTGCTGCGCAAGCTCAAGCGCGACGGGGCGCTCGGCGGCGCCTATCTGATCAATGCCGGGCGCGGAAAGCTGCAGGTCGATGCCGACATTCTCGCCGCGCTCGCGGAGGGCACGCTCGCGGGCGCGAGCCTCGACGTGTTCCCGACCGAGCCGCTGCCGCCGGAGAGCCCGCTGTGGACCCATCCGAACGTGATCGTCACGCCGCACAATGCCGCCGTCTCCGACCCGCGCGCGCTGGTAAAAAACGTGCTCACCCAGATCGAGCGCTTCGAGCGCGGGCTGCCGCTCCAGCACGTGATCGACCGGAAGGCGGGATATTGAGCGAAGGAGGAGATGGCCGCGAGGCAAAGAGCTCTCATCGCGGAGCCAGAGTTCTGATGTGGTCAAGCGTACGAGCAACGAGCCGGGTGAGGGGTGCCATGCCAGGGCGCGGGTTTCGCGGGAGCCATCGAGATAGGACCTCGCGCGAAGCCGAAGAGTTCGGCAATATGGATCGTGCGGCGAGCCGCCTCGATCGCGTACTCCGGCCGAATTTAGCCAGGGAGGAAATGCATGCTCGGGATATACGTGGGGCGCATCGCGCGCGGTCTGTTGATCCTCGCACTTCCGCTGCTGCTCGTTGCAGGACCCGGCCGGGCCGACGACCCCATCCGGATCGGGTTCGGCATGGCGCTTACGGGTCCGCTGGCGCCGAACGGGAAAATGTCGCTGGTGGCGATGAAAATCTGGGAGGAGGACGTCAATGCCAAGGGCGGATTGATGGGACGCCCGGTCAAGCTCATCTATTACGATGATCAGAGCAGTCCTTCGACGGTGCCCGGCATCTACACGAAGCTGCTCGATGTCGACAAGGTCGATGTCGCCGTGAGCGGCTATGCGTCGACCCAGATCGCTCCGGCGATGCCGGTCATGATCGAGCGCAAGCGACTGTTCCTGAGCCTGTTCGGAACCGGCATCAATGACGAGTTCAGGTACGACAAGTATTTCTCGATGCTGCCGACCGGCCCGAATCCGAAGCCGGCGTTCACCCGGGGCTTTTTCGAGCTGGCGCTGCGGCAGAATCCCAAGCCGCAGACGATCGCCATCGTCGCGGCCGACGCCGAGTTCGGCCGCAACGCCTGCGAAGGCGCCCGCGAAAACGCCAAAGCCGCCAACCTGAAGATCCTGTACGACAAGAACTATCCGCCGACCACGACGGACTTCTCGCCGGTGGTGCGGGCGATTCAGGCGACCAATTCCGATCTTCTCGTCATCTGCTCCTATCCGCTCGATACGGTCGGGATGGTCAAGACCATCAACGAGATCGGCTTCAAGCCGAAAATGTGGGGCGGCGCCATGGTCGGGCTGCAGGCGACCGTGTTCAAGACGCAGCTCGGCCCGCTGCTCAACGGCATCGTCAATTATGAGACTTGGATACCGGCTGCCACGATGCAGTTCCCCGGGTCCATGGATCTGCTCAGGAAATATCAGGCGCGCGCCGCGGCCGAGGGCGTCGACCCGCTCGGCTACTACATGCCGGTTTGGGCGTACGCCTACCTGCAGGTGCTGGGCGAGGCGATCGAGGCAACCAAGAGCCTCAACGACGACGCGCTGGCGGATTACATCCGTAAGACCAAATTCACGACGGTGGTCGGCGACGTGAAATTCGGCGACAAGGGCGAGTGGGCGGACGAGCGGATGTTGATGATCCAGTTCCAGAACATCAAGAGCAACAACATCGACGAGTTTCGCAAGCTATCGACCGAGGTGATCCTATATCCGTCCGCGTACAAGTCGGGAGAGCTGATCTATCCGTATGCCGACGCCAGGAAATGAACGCCTTTTTCCAACGCTGATTTGTGGGTGAGTCAGAATCGTTTCGCCGACGTGAGCTCGCTGCCGGCCGCCCGGATGCGGGCGATCGCCTCCGCAGCCGGTTCGATCGCCACCATCATGTGAAACGCGTTGGCGTGGACCAGCGTGTCGCGCTCGCGCGCGATCGCCACGTGGCCGGGCCAGAACAGGAGATCGCCGCGGCGCAGGTTGCGCAACGCCGCATCCGGATCGATGGCGATGCCGAGCGCTCGTTCCTGCAGATCGGCATCGCGCGGCGCGGCAACGCCGCAGGCCTGCAGCGCGACCTGCACCAGCGCCGAGCAATCGAGGCCCAGGCTGGTCTTGCCGCCCCATAGATACGGCGCGCCGCAGAAACGCTCCGCCACCGCGACGAAATCGGCTTCGAAGCTCTGCAGCGGCACGAGATGATTGGCCGGGACGAAGCCGCCGGCCGCGGTCACGGCGAGCCGGTCCTGCTCGCGCTCGATCGCGAGCCTCGCGCCGAGCGGGGGCGCGCAGAGCGGCGGCAGCTTGATCGAGGGTCCCGGGAACAGGAGCGTGCGGAGCGCCGAGACCCGATGCGTGGGCGCGGGGCCGGGGAGGCTCAGCGAATTGGCCGGCAGCCAACCGACATAGCCGTCGGATTCGAGCTGACCCCAGGCCAACCCCTCCTCGGTCATTTCGTAGATCATGACGTGCTCGCCCATCAGCGCCTCGGTCTCGAGCGCGGCGTCGGGCGCGGGCGCGCGCCGGACCGGCGCCTGTGCGTCGACGACCTGATAGCGCTCGCCGTCGACGAAACGCGCCGCTTCGATTTTTCCTTGCAGATGCCGAGCCGCGAGGTCGGGCCGGGCCGGGGTTGTGCGCGGATCGAAGCGCGTCACCGCGAAAGTCCCTTTGCGGTGCGCACCAGGAGATCGCCGAGGTGCTCGACCGCGAGCGCGCCCTTGACGGTGCGCTGGATCACCACGTTGCGGCGATCGGCGTCGTCGCGCCGGCGCGCGACCAGGCCGAGCTTGCCCATGGTGTCGAGCGCGCGGGTGATGACGGGCTTCGTCACCTTGAGCTTCCGGGCGAGGCCGCGCACGTTGTGCGGCGGCGGATCGAGATAGATCGTGAGCAGGATGGTGAGCTGACGCGGCGAAAGATCGGGCTGCCGGTCGGTCACCAGCGCATGGGAAAAATCGTGCAGCAGCTTGAGCGCCTGCGCCGGCCGGATCTCGACTGCCATGGCATCCTCCCGGACCCCTCGCTGCCGCGGCCGACGGACGACGCCGGCGAGGCGCGGATCGTTTCGGATGCGGAGTATTTTCCGGCGCGCGGCGCGCCGCAAGCGCGGCGATCAATCGCCGTAGCGCGCCGCGAGCAGCGCGTAGAGCGCGCGCGCGGCCTGGCATTCGCCGCCCTCGGGACGGCCCGGCTTGGCCGTGGGCGTCCAGGCGTAGACGTCGATATGGACCCAGCTCTTCGCCGCCGTGATGAACCTGCGCAGGAACAGCGCGGCGCTGATCGAGCCCGCGAAGCCGCCGGTGCCGGCGTTCCTGATGTCCGCGATCTTGGATTCCAGCATCGATTCATAGCCGCGCCACAGCGGCATGCGCCACAGCGGATCGTTCTCGACCGCCGCGCAGGCGGAAACCTCGGCCGCGAGCGCGTCGTCCTCGGTGTAGAACGGCGGCAGGTCGGGCCCGAGCGCGACGCGAGCGGCGCCGGTCAGCGTTGCGAGATCGAGCACGAGCTCGGGCTCCTCCTCGTCCGCCAGCGCCAGCGCATCGGCGAGCACCAGCCGACCCTCCGCATCGGTGTTGCCGATCTCGACCGACAGCCCCTTGCGCGAAGGATAGATGTCGAGCGGACGAAACGCCGAGCCCGAGATCGCGTTCTCGACCGCCGGGACGAGCACGCGCAGCCGTACTTTCAGCCCGCGGTCCATCACCATATGGGCCAACGCGAGCGCGCTCGCGGCGCCGCCCATGTCCTTCTTCATGATCAGCATCGCGCTCTCGGGCTTGATGTCGAGCCCGCCGGTGTCGAAGGTCACGCCCTTGCCGATGACGGTGACTTTTGGCGCCGCGGCATCGCCCCAGGCGACGTCGATCAGCCGCGGCGCGTGGCAGGAGGCGCGGCCGACCGCGTGGATCAGCGGGAAATTTTCCGCCAGCAGCGCTTCGCCGACGATCGCGCGAACGCTCGCGCCGTGACGCTCGGCAAGCGCCCGCGCGGCCGTTTCGAGCTCGGCGGGGCCGAGATCGTTGGCGGGCGTGTTGACGAGATCGCGGGCGAGCGCGACCGCCTCGACGATGCGCGAAAGATCGCTGCCGTCGACGCCTTCGGGCAGCTCCAGCCGGATCTCCTTTGCGGGCTCCTTGCGGTAGCGCGCGAACCGGTACGAGCCGAGCGCGAACGCAAGCGCGGCGAGCCGGCCGTCCGGGGGCGCATTGCCGAACCGGTAGGTCCCGGCCGGCAGCAGCGCGGGCAGCCGGCCCGCCAGGAACGGATCGGCTGGCGGCTTGCCGGCCGGCTCGAGGCCGAACAGCACGCCGGAGAGTCCGCCGGCTCCCGGGAGCAGCAGGCATTGGGTCGGCTTGGGCTCGAAGCCGGACGCGTCGGCAAAGCTTCGCACCGGCGCATCGAAGGCCTGGCGCAGCGCCGGCCAGGTCGCATCGGTGACGAACCAGATCGGGACGCCGGTCCCGCTGCGCGTCGAAAAAGCCGGATGCATGGAGGAATTCCCGTGGCGAGGCCCGCCTCTAACACGCCATCCGTTCCCGGGAAAGCGGGCGGCCCCAGCCGGTTAACCGGACAGCGGAGCGGGGAGCTCGTGGCAAGGCCCGTCTCCACGTGACATCGAAGACCATCAAACTTGAAATGACTTGCAAGCTTGCCTTCCTGCCAAAGGACACTGGTGGAAGTTTTGCCGATTGCACCATCGAGCCACATGGGCTCAAATGAAACCAGGGCTGGTGCGTCAATCTGCTGGTCCGATCGGTGCAGATATGGTTGATCCAATCGAAAGTAGTTCGAAAACCATCCTTCGCTCGTTCGGGAACTGTTTTCTTTTCCGGGGCCTTGAACCAACTCATCGCGATGCATTGGTGGCCCAGGCGCGGCTCCAGCACTTCGATGCTGGTCAAACGATTTTCCTAATGGGGTCCCCGGGAGAAAGCATGATGGCGGTCCTCAACGGTAAGGTCCGGATAAGTCTATCCTCTGCGGATGGTCGGGAAGTTCTGCTCGCAGTTCTCCAAGAGGGTGAAGTATTCGGAGAGATTGCGATGTTGGACGGGAAAGAGCGTACGGCTGATGCCCGGGCCGCCACCCCTTGTGATCTTGCTATCCTTGAGCGACGGGATGCCTTGAATTTTTTGGAAAAAAATCCGAAAGCCTGCCTTCGACTGATCGAGGTATTTTGCCAGCGAATGCGCCTGACGGATGAACGTATTGCGGAAATAGCGATGCTTCAGTTGCCAGCTCGACTCGCAAAGGCGTTCCTTCGAATAATCTATGAGAAACCGGATTCGAGATCTCGGGGTCCTCTCCCAGTTATCCGACTATCGCAACGCGAACTTGGCGGTCTGATCGGAGCGACACGAGAGAGGGTCAATAAATGCCTTCGGGAATGGCAGCGCCGCGGTATCGTCCGGATCGAGGATGGACGGATCACTGTTCTGAATCAGAGGAGGCTCGAGGAAGTGGCGGACGATTTGGATTAGGATCGGACCTTCAAACGCAGCGCTACATCCGGACGAATATTTGCAACGATTTTTGCAGCAAGACTTTCGCGTTTTTGGCTCCTCCCCGCACCCAGATGTGGAATTGCCAACATACCGGATGGCATTCATTCGAGAGCAATCTTTTCCGCCCGGGTATGGGGCCGGGACTTGTGAAGCCGTTCTGCCGGATTGCTTGAGGCCTATGCCCGTGCCGCGTTCGCCGCCGCCGCGCTGGTGCGCGTAGAACTAATGTCGGAATGATAGCCCCCGCCGCGAAAACGCGCGCAACTCTTTCAATGAAGTGCCTTAGATAGCATCGCCTCGAACATCCGGGGGAGCGTCGCGCCCCCAGAGGAGCTGAAGGCTTCTTTTGGTCTCTTCCCGCATCGTCCATTCACTGGCATCGCGTGCGCTCATTTCGTTGTAGTCAAGATCTGATAAGTCCTTGAACAACTTCAGCAGGAGTTTCATGCCGCCCTCGGGGCTCTCTTGGAGTTGCTCTCGGAATTCATCGAGGACATCTGCGGGAGTAGAAAAAAGCTCTAATTGCCTACAAGGCAAGGAATCCGACGTCTCAAAATAGGCTTTTTGCGTCGGTCTAGTGGAGGGTTTCTTCCTCGCCAAGATAATTGCGCTAGCACGACGTTTTCCCTTCTTGGTGGGCTTACTCGCTATGATCCAAGCACATCGAAACAACGACATAATTAACCGAAGAGTGGCGGCGGCAGAGACCGACGGCTCGAGCGACGTAATGCCCGCGACGGCGCTATCACCTTCGGCGATCTGATCGGCAAGCTCGAACTGCGCCCCCACCCACTCATCTCCCGCGGAATGGTTCGTTAACCGCGAGTCGCTATTTATTGAATCGGGCTGGCAGTCCCTCAGCATAAAGTTCTGTGGAGGCGTACCATGTCAGTGCACATCTCGTACAGCCGCCGATTGTTCGGCCTCGACCAATTTGACTACCTGATGTTGCTCGTAGCGATCGCCGTGCTCGGAGTCATTGCCGCTCGGGGCGAGCCTCTACCCGCTACCCATACTTTTGCGGACAACATTTACGATGATCCTTGCGCCAGCGTCTTCGTTGAGAATGAGTCGTGCTTCAACTTTCTGATCAGAGGTTCTCTGTCCCCCTCCGACGATTAGATGGTCACCGGTGCATTTGCGCTAAGCAATCCAGGGCGCAGTCGGCTTCCGGCGCCTCCTGCGGCGCCTTTCGGCAAACCAGCGCCGGTCCATTTCCAGCCCTGGCGCTTCGCAAGCTTGCCACGAGCCGGAGCGCAGTTTCGCGCGGCAGCGCATCATAGAGCTTGGCAAGACCGAAAACTCTGACCAGGGATTTGCCGATGATCGGGTTTAGCAACAAAATAATTCGCAGGAACGCGTCTGTTGGCATCCCGAGTGCCTTGGCCGCAACCAGAAGAGGCTCACCGCCCTCGTCTGCGACGATGCGCTGCGCGTATGTGGTGGAAATCCCGAGCGCGCGTTCGAGAGTGCGCGCGAACTCTGCGGGTTTGTGCTCTAACGCTGTCGTCTCCAGGTGCCGAAACTCGCCGGCTGCGGACACGTGTTCTGCGGCAACGGTCTTGCTTTCGGCTCTAATCGGTAAGCGATGGGAGATCTCGGCGGCATAGCGCAGCCCACGCTCCGCGATGATCGCAAGGAGGTCTGGTCCGCTAAGGCTATGCGAACGCTCAAGAATCGGACTCGCTACCTCCAGAACATCGCGTGCTAGCCTGCGCACCACCTCGGCCGGGGCCGCCGGATAGTTTGCTAGCCTCGCCGCGACAAGTTTCCTGGTCCCGATGTCGACCGAGTCGAGGAGCCGCAAAACTAGCTCGGTGTACTGGCGCTCTTCTGCGGATGTGTGTGTTGGCTTGTGAACATAAAAGTGCGTGAGCACGCGTACCAGGGCCGGCCGAATCTCGGCAGCATTGAACAGCGTGAAATTGTCCAGAATCTCAAGTTGCGGGGGTACCGGGGACGCCTTCACTGAACCTGCTCCTAAAAAAATCAACGATGCGGAATCAACCTGACTAATCTCGCCGTGAGAAGCAGGATGGGTCAAAAGATCTTTTATAAGTATTGAGAATGTCGCTCCTGCGTGATGAGCGTTCCCAGACGGCTCAATGGTCAAATTCGAAATAAATCTTTTCGATTGCCTAATGGCACTAGAAAGTAGCGACGGCGAAAACGCGCGTTGCGAAGAACGACGCCTGATGCTCGCGCTGAGCCGACAGCGCGCTGGCTGTATAGCTGGACCCGAGTCGCTCGCAATCCGCCGAATCCATGGCGATCGATTGAGGACTGCCAGGCGAGGAACTCTTCGACCGTGAGCCTATAGCGCCCGCACGCCTCTTCGAGAGAGAGCAGCCCTCCGCGCACCGCGGCCACAAGCTCAGCCTTGCGGCGTATCACCCATCGTTTCGTCTTTGGGGATGGCAGATTCTCAATAGTCAACGGACTGCCGTCGGGGCCTATCACGCTTCTGATCTTCGGAAGTAAACCTTCAGTCATGGATCATTTCACATGGTACACAGACAGATCCGCGCCCTGTCTCCCATCGTAGGTTGTTCCAAAACCCTTTGATCTGCCAAGTAACCAATCCAGGTTCTTCTCAGCGCGGCTGTGGCGAGCGGACATCGAGAGCCTATCTAAATAGATTATGGTTACCGAAGCCTTAATGTCGTCGACGGCTGTGAAACCCAGGAGAATCGAAGCAGAGCCCTCATCGGCGATGATGTCATACCGCGTAACGAATCCTGAGGCACCAAACCCAGCGGGCAATCTCGCCAGGCGGATTCGGCCGGAAGCAACTCTCGAGAACCAGAATCGTACGCTATGGGTATTGCAAAACGCGCTCCAAAATGCCACCGTTACGGTTACCTTAACCCTCTGACTAAGCTCCACAAACGCGATTATTCTTGATGGTCGGTCAGGTAATCCAGCTCACGCCATCGGGCACCGAGACCGTGGAATGCCCACAGTGCCGTTCACTCGTTCCGTTTCGAAGGACCAACGATCCGATCATCGACAGCGCAGGATTCGAAACTTACCATTTGTTCTGCGCCGGTTGCCGAAAACGATTTTCGGGGATAATCGATCCGTGTGACAATTCTTTGCTGGTTGAATCTATTGAGTAACCAGCGGCATACGAGGCTTACGCCTGCCGCCGGGAGCTGCATTTCCAAGATGTCGAGGAAACAGCACATTAAGCAATGTCCGACCCGTTGTATCAGAAACGCCAATTGACCACCCGCTCCAGTCCAATTCGTGCGAGAACAGCAAAACGGCCTTCTCGATGAGGAGCAACGCGTGCCGATGCGCTGCGCCAATATGCGCGAGTTCGCGGCCTATTGGATCTGCGACGAACTGATCCCTCGATGAGAAATGAAAGAAGAAGCGAGTCACCGTTGTTTCCTTTCAACACATAGTTCGTCGCGGCATTTGTTTCGTCCGTCCTTTCCGGTGCATTTACATGATATTCTAAAACAGGCCGTTGATCCGATTAATACAATTGGAAACGCTAAATACCCCATCGCGTTCTCAAAACCTTTACCCTGTCGATCCAGCGGAGGGCCGTCCAATCCGTCAAAGCGGCGGCAGGGGAACGACTTTAGGACATATCCTAAACGGTTGCGGCGCACGTATCGTGGATGTTGGCTAATTTCGGCGATGCCATTAACCTCTTGCGGCCATCAACCTGGAGCCTTACTGATCGATGCGCATAGAACCGCGCCGTCCGCGCGAACGCACATGTCGGTCCGGCCGCAGCTCATGATCTTCGCTGCTTAGCCTGCTTTCTCTCACATGCGGCTCCCATCTGATTGTCGCCTGGACGCGAGCGACCAGAGTGCGATGGTTGTTCGCTCGTTGCCCTCGGTCGAAACGGAGGTCCTTTGACGCATCCCGCATCGACCAGCTCGCGGGGTAGGAAAGGTCAAGCTGCTTGGACCGCCATCAACGCGCCTGCATCGCCTAAGTCCAACGCTTCTTGGGCCTGGCGCTCCCGTCGTCAAACAACATCAGGCGCTTGGTGGCGTTACAGACTAGGCGCCTGCGGATACACGAAGACTTTCATAGCATCGCCGCTGCGCATCCGTCGAGACGGCACCACAGGTATGTAGGTTAATGATGCAGCGCGCCGCCAGGTCATGAGATTCGTAACAATAATGCGCAATAATTGCGAGCTTCTTTAGAGATACTACGTCGGCCTGATGGGGTATTATATCTCGAATGTACACAATATCAGCTTCAAGGAGTTGATTAAAAGGAACGCGGAAATTGTCATTCTTAATGATCGGGGTTATCAACCATCGTTTCAGTTCAGCGAAATGAGCGGAATAAACCCTTGCTTCCGCGCGTAACAGTCAATCTCACCGAATGTTGGCTGCATCTTGCAGAGTGTAATAAAAGAGACTTCTGTCTGCAGCACGTTCTAGAATATACCGGCGCTTCAATACACCAGAATTGAGAGGAAGGCTCACCAGAGCACATATATCATCGTGAGTTTCGCGGTAATGGCCCACCCGACGGTTACAATCGCAGCAAAAAGGGCAGTTGAGATGAGGCCATAGGTCATGGGGTCAATCCTGTAGTCACAGGCAGGGAACGTGCCTGGCCATGGCCGCGCGCGGCAGTCAGGCGGCACTTCCTGATCATCTCTCTGGACTTGTTTTTCACGAACCGGGGAACAGAATCTGGCATTGTTGGCTCTTGATGGTTCCCTGACGCGCCCCGAACGAGCTCGTTATGCGCATTGTATTGCATCCGAACGTGGCCGGACACTAGCAAGCAGGCCTTGCGTCGGTATTAATTTTATTGTGTCATTCATATGTAGCCAGCGGAGTTGATCGCATGATTAACAGAACTTGAAGTGGCACCACTGTCGCGCGGCTTGTTTTTCGTTCACTGGTTTGCAGTGAAACTCCAATCTAGAGTTTTGCGCGAATTTCGGGCCCGAACGGATAGGGGTTGTCTGCCGTGGCAAATCATACAAATAGGGGCGCCAACCCCGGCAATGCGGGGCGTATCTGACGCGATACTGATGCAGGCCGGCGATCGCGCGTTCGGTCAGCGACGAACGGCGAACAAGCTCCGCAGCCGCAGCGGGAGCGCCGCAAAACTATGCCGACGCGCTGGCACGCCTCACGGGATCGGCAGCGCGGTCGTCGATTTGATCTTCTCCATGGCGAACCGCGAGGTGACGTTTTTGAGCGGCACCGCCGCGATCAGCCGTTTGTAAAACGCGTCGTAGCCCTGGATGTCGGTGACCACGACGCGCAGCATGTAATCGACGTCGCCGGCCATGCGGTAGAATTCCATCACTTCCGGCATGCTTGGCTGTGGTCCCCGGTTTCGATCGACACGAACACGGTGACGCCGAGTCCGATTTTTTCCGGATCGACGATCGCGACCCGCCGCTGGATCACGCCCTCGGCCTCGAGCCGCTGAATGCGCTTCCAGCATGGCGTCGAGGACAGCCCGACGCGTTGCCCGATTTCGGCGACCGACAGCGAGGCATCTGCCTGCAGCACCGCGAGAATTTTTCGATCGATGGCGTCCATTCGGCTCATGACCTGACCCCGGCAAACAGCGCTCGGCCCAAACGGGAATAAGTAGGGAATTATTCTGTCGCAAGCCGATCTCAGATTGTAAATGGAATTCCATCAACAACCAAAGTGAGCTTTTTGCAAAATGAAACGAGAATCGCCGCTGAATTCAGAACCTTAGCGTTGCGGGGGTGAGGGAATCCGCGCCGAGCGTAAGAGGCGCTTCATCCTCCACCCAGGCGCGGATGAGGTGGTAGGCGATCGCGACCGGCGGCGGCGTGGCAAATCGCTCGGGATGTTCCCGCGTCAGCATGCGGGCGACCTCGGCGCGGTCGAACCAGCGCGCATCCTCGAGCTCGGTGCGGTCGATCGCGATCTCGGTCGAGTGCGCGGCGGCGTGGCAGCCGATCATCAGCGACATCGGGAACGGCCAGGGCTGCGAGGCGAAATAGCGCACGTCGCCGCAATCGATGCCGGCCTCCTCGCGGATCTCCCGGCGCACCGCGGCCTCGATGGTCTCCCCGGGCTCGACGAAGCCCGCGAGGCACGACCACATGCCCGGCGGAAATCGCGACTGCCGCCCGAGCAGGCAGCGCCCGCCGTTCGTCGCCAGCATGATGACGACCGGATCGGTGCGGGGAAAATGCTGCGCCCCGCACGCCGGACAATCGCGCCGCCAGCCGCCCTGGACGGCGCGGGTGAGCGCGCCGCAATTGGCGCAGAAGCGATGCCGCGCGTGCCAATGCAGGATGGCTTTCGCCTCGGCGAGCGCCGCGAGATGCTCGGTCCCGACCAGTCCCTGGACCGCGATCGAGCGCAGGTCGATGATCGACAGATCGGTCTTGGCCTTGAGCGCCTCGATCTCGCCGGCATCGATCGCAATGCCGAACCGCCCGGCGCCCCCGACGGTGCCGAGGAATACCATTTCCTGAACCCGGGCCAGGGCCTGCGCCTGCACCAAGGGGAACAAAGGATCGTTCCCGGCCGGGCCTTGCCGGAGCACCACGAGCTCGCCGCACAGGACATAGGCGCCCGCATCGCTGCGGCCGGCGAGCGCGGCCAGAAATTCCGCGTCGCTCCGCCGCTCGCTCTGACGCTCGACCGGGTCCACGGTGTAACCGAGCCGCGGCTTGGGGCCGAGGTCGAAAGGAGGCATGGATGGGCTCCGGCGGGCGGGCTCTCGACCGTGGCATGAAGGCGATTGTGGTGCAATGTGCCGGCCCCGGCCGCAAGCGCGGGATCGATCGAGCGGAAAGCGTGGAAAGCCCCGCGATGAAACGCCCGCAACTTGCGTTCCCGCCGGGTTGGGCCGATATAGGCAGCGGGAGGTTGGCGGTGGACGAGCCACTCGCCAACCGGGTCAGGTCCGGAAGGAAGCAGCCCTAACGAGCTCCGGTTCGGGTCGCTCGTCAGCCTCCCACCCCTCGACATGATCAGTCCAAGCACCACGCATTGGGGCCGCGGCGGACCGGAAGCACGATGAGCAACGCCGAGACCTCTGATCCGTGGCGCATGGGGCTCGAGGCGCCCTCCGCGGCGGCGCCGGCGGCAGGCTATCGCGTGCTCGCCCGCAAATACCGGCCCGCCACGTTCCAGGATCTGATCGGGCAGGACGCCATGGTCCGAACGCTCTCGAACGCGTTCGAGGCCGGCCGCATTCCGCAGGCCTGGATCCTCACCGGTGTGCGCGGCGTGGGCAAGACCACGACCGCGCGCATCCTCGCCCGCGCGCTCAATTATCAGCGCGAAGACGGCTCCGGCAGTCCGACCATCGACATGCCGACGCTCGGCGTGCATTGCCAGGCGATCATGGAGAGCCGGCACGTCGACGTGCTGGAGATGGACGCTGCGTCTCACAACGGCGTCGACGACGTGCGCCAGATCAACGATGCGATCCGCTACGCCCCGGTCAGCGCCCGCTACAAGGTCTACATCCTCGACGAAGTGCACATGCTCTCGGCTGCGGCGTTCAACGCGCTGTTGAAGACGCTGGAGGAGCCGCCGCCGCACGCGAAGTTCATCTTCGCCACGACCGAGGTCCGCAAGGTGCCGGTGACGGTGCTCTCGCGCTGCCAGCGTTTCGATCTGCGGCGGGTCGAGGCCGGGCTGTTGACCAAACATCTCGAGGGCATCGCCGGCAGGGAGGGAGTCTCGGCCGAGCCCGAAGCGCTCGCCCTGATCGCTCGCGCCGCCGAAGGCTCGGTGCGCGACGCGCTCTCGCTCCTCGACCAGGCGATCGCCCACGCCGGCTCGGATCGAGCCGCGCAGGTTGCGGTCGGCGCCGAGGACGTGCGGCAGATGCTGGGGCTCGCCGACCGTGCCCGTATCGTCGATCTGTTCGAGGCGACGATGCGCGGCGACATCGCCCGCGCGCTTGCCGAGCTGCGCGACCAGTACGATTCCGGCGCCGATCCCGCCGTCATGCTCGCGGATCTCGCCGAGTTCACCCATTTCGTGACGCGCGTGAAGATCGTGCCGGGCGTGGCGGAGGACCGCTCGCTCTCCGAGGTCGAGCGCCTGCGCGGCCGCGCTTTCGCCGCCGGCCTGTCGATGCGGGTCTTGTCCCGTGCCTGGCAGATGCTGTTTCGCGGCATCCCCGAGGTGCAGTCCGCGCCGAAGCCGATTGCAGCCGCCGAGATGGTGCTGATCAGGATCGCCTATGCGGCGGACCTGCCGACGCCCGATGAGGTGATCCGTTCGCTGCGCGAGGGAAAATCGCCGCAGGAGAATGGACCACAGCCGGCTGCCGCTCCGTCGCCCGGCCCCTCGCCGCGGCTCGAAATGCGCACCACGTCGCGCGCCGGCGGCCCGGCGCCGGTCCCGCGCGCGGAAGAGCCCGCGGCTCGTGCCGTTGCGGTCGCTCGCTTCGAGGATCTGATCGCGCTCGCGGACGAGAAGCGCGATCTTCCGACCCGCACCGCGCTCGAACGCGACGTCCGGCTGGTACGATTCGAGGACGGCAAGCTCGAGCTTGCGCTCGAGCCGGGCGCCCCGAAGTCGCTGGTGCACGAGTTTTCCCGCAAGCTCGCGGAATGGACCGGGCGCCGCTGGCTGGTGGTGGTTTCCGCCGAGGCGGGCGCGCCGAGCCTGCGCTCGCAACTCGAAGCGCAGCGCTCCGAGCTGGTGCGCGGCGTGCGCGCCGATCCGCTGGTCCAGGCGGTGCTGTCGCGATTTCCGG
>WNFZ01003489.1_pt1 | contig 14705 bp, 13 predicted proteins | sample 5400081 | NCBI WGS metagenome assembly WNFZ01 (sample SAMN13153365, study PRJNA577476) | soil metagenome | isolation source: 80 cm soil or saprolite under grassland replicate 1 | place: USA:California | collected 2016-06-15
CTACATTCATCTTCACCGATTATCTGTCAAAAGTAAGCCCGGAATGGAAAGACAAGGTTGGCAACGCATCTTCCGTCCAATGGCCAGTTGGATTAGGCGGTAAAGGCAACGAAGGCGTGTATGGAACAGTGTCGCAGAATGAAGGTGCGATTGGTTACGTTGAACTCGCTTATGCTGTCCAAAACAAAGCGGTGCTCAACGAAGTTCAAAACAAAGCTAATAATTTGGTTGCCCCTTCTGCCGAATCTACGCAAGCCGCGATGGACGACTTTGGCACACAGCTTGGCGACAAACTTTCGATTTCGATCGTAGATGGCGCAGGCGACAAGTCTTACCCGATTGCCGGTTATACCTACCTGCTCCTCTATATGGATCAGCAGGATTGTACGAAGGCTCAAAAGCTGGTTGATTTCATCAACTGGGCATACGGTCCTGATGGCACAAAAGATGCCACCGATCTTCTCTATGTGCCACTCCCTGACGCAGTCAAGGGACAAGTTCAAACCAAATTGTCCCAAATGACCTGTCAGGGCAAACCTCTTGGGCAATAAGTACCGAGTCTAGTCTTCAATCATACTCCTCTCCTGGTGGGATGCTATCAGGAGAGGATAGTTTGTTTATGAAAGAAAACACGATACAAATGCAAACTGAATCTGTTGCACGTTCATTTACGCTGGAAAAGGTTCGACAGAAGTGGCAGCATGGCGATTGGTTATATCGTCTGGCGATTCTAGTCGCAAGCCTCTTGGTCATTCTGCTTGTCTTTGCAATTGGTTTTGAGCTCTGGCAAAATTCCGCACTGTCGCGCCATGCCTTCGGATGGAAGTTCATTTACACATCCGAATGGGATCCCGCGATCACGAACACGTTTGGCGCGCTACCTTATATCTGGGGTACGTTTGTTACAGCTTTTATCGCATTGATTGTGGCCATTCCGCTGAGCTTGGGAACAGCAATTTTCATTGCAGAACTGGCACCAAATTGGATCAAGCAGCCCATTGGTTTTTTGGTTGAATTGCTTGCCGCAGTTCCAAGTGTAGTATTTGGTTTATGGGGATTATTCGCTTATATACCTGTCTTCATCCGCCCAACTTCAGAAATGCTTAATAAATCATTGGGATTCCTCTCGCTCTTTGCCGGACCTGTTTATGGTCCCAGCCGCCTTGCAGCGGGGTTGCTTTTGGCGATCATGGTTTTCCCTACCATTACAGCAGTCAGCCGCGACGTCTTCCAGGCAATCCCAAACGCCCAGCGCGAAGCATCATTGGCATTAGGTGCCACGCGCTGGGAAATGATTTCAGAGGTGCTCATTCCTTACGGTGCATCTGGATTATTAGGTGCCATTATCCTGGGCTTAGGGCGAGCGCTGGGGGAAACAATTGCGGTCACGATGGTGATTGGAAACAACCTCGATCTCTCTACCTCCCTTTTACATCCCGGATATACGATGGCAAGCATTATTGCAAACGAGTTCACGGAAGCCACATTTAATCTTTATCTTCATGCTTTGATCGAGATAGGTTTGATTTTGTTCGTGATTACTTTGCTTGTCAATTCACTTGCCCGTCTATTAATCTGGCGGGCTTCAGGTCGGGTAAGAATAGAGGCGCGCGCATGAACATGAGCATCACCAAACAATATCAATCTGCCAACCGCCAGCGGTGGCGCAAGCTGGTCAATCGATTCATGCTCATCATGACTGTTGTAGCAACAATTATTGTAGTTGCCCCGCTGCTATGGATTCTCGCCTACGTCACGCAACAGGGTCTGCCAGCAATCAATCTGGCATTCTTCACTCAGTTGCCTACCCCAGTAGGCGTTCCTGGTGGGGGGATTATCAACGCAATCGTCGGCACGTTGATGACCGTAGGCTTGGGTGCCTGCATTGCCGCGCCGATTGGAATTATGACTGCCTTCTACGCCGCATTTCATCCAAATACAGCTCTTGGTTTGCTGATCCGCTTTGGTACAGATGTGATCTCAGGAGTGCCGTCCATTGTAATGGGCATCTTTGCGTATACGATCATCGTTCTTCCACAGCGACACTTTTCTGCGTTCTCAGGAGGTGTCGTACTATCTTTCATCATGCTTCCCATCATCGTCCGCACTACTGAAGAGATGCTCAAACTGGTTCCAGCCGCACTGCGTGAAGCTTCTCTCGCATTGGGCGCGCCCGAATGGAAAACGTCTTTCTCTGTGATTCTCCCTGCTGCATTCAATGGCGTTTTAACTGGATTGGTACTCGCTGTTGCCCGTGCGGCTGGTGAAGCCGCCCCAATGTTATTTACTTCCTTTGGAAACCCATTCATGAACACAGATTTCAATCAGCCGGTATCAACCTTGCCTCATTTGATTTACAGCTACGCAATATCCCCTTATGCTGACTGGCATGCGAAGGCCTGGGCTACTGCTCTGGTTTTGATTGTACTGGTTCTTCTGTCGAACATCTTAGCGCGCGTAGCTGTTTGGTGGCGCGTCCGTCAGCTAGGCAATGTGACCCGCTGACCTTAATAAGGAGAGCGAAATGCAACAATCAATTGTACGTCTACAAACATCAGCAAATAAGGAAATAGAAACGGACAAGAGTCTCAGTCTCACTCCTAAAATCAGTACCAAGAACCTGGCTGTATTCTATGGCAAGTTTCGCGCAGTAACGAACGTCAACATGGATATCCAGGAAAATAAGATTACTGCCATTATCGGTCCCTCGGGTTGTGGCAAATCGACATTGTTAAGATCTTTCAACCGCATGAACGATCTGACTCCCAACGCACGTGTAGATGGAGAAATTATTCTTGACGGACAAAATATCAACGCCCCAGGTGTGGATGTTGTAGATGTGCGCCGCCGTGTGGGTATGGTCTTCCAGAGACCGAATCCATTCCCGAAAAGCATTTACGATAATGTTGCTTACGGTCCGCGCTTATATGGCGTTCGTCGCAAAAAGGATTTGGACGATATCGTGGAGAAAGCACTCAAACAGGCTGCATTATGGGAGGAAGTCAGGGACAAGATTCATCAATCTGGCTTATCCATCTCGGGCGGACAGCAGCAACGCCTCTGCATTGCGCGGGCGTTGGCAGTCGAGCCTGAGATCATTCTGATGGACGAACCCGCCTCCGCTCTGGACCCGATATCGACCCTCAAGATCGAAGAATTGATGCAGGATCTCAAGAAGGAATACACAATCGTCATCGTGACACATAACATGCAACAAGCCGCTCGTGTCTCGGATTTCACAGCCATGATGATGTTGCTAAAAGAAGGCGAACGATCTGGCACGGTGATCGAGTTCGATGCAACGAATCGCATTTTTACCAATCCCAAAGACAAACGCACCGAAGATTACGTCACCGGGCGATTTGGATGAAAAAGGGAAGAAAGCAAGAGGCAGTATAATATGGCGACCATCAGGAGAAATGAGGCGACTATGCTCCGTAAAACGTTTGAAAACGAAATCCAGCACGTCAAAGATGATGTGCTATTACTTGGCAGCATGGTGGAACAAGCCATTTTGAATTCGGTCGAGAGTTTACGGAAAAGGGATCTCAAAGCCGCGGAAGAGATTTTAAGAGCAGATTTGTTAATCAACGCGAAACGCTTTGCGATTGAAAATAAGCTGATGATTTTGATCGCCACCCAACAACCGATGGCACACGACCTACGCCTGCTGGCTTCTTCTATGGAGATCATCTCTGAATTGGAGCGTATGGGTGATTATGCCAAAGGGATTGCCAACATTAACCTGCGCATGGGTGATGCGCCGCTTCTAAAGCCACTCATTGATATCCCCCGCATGGCGCAGAAGGATGTCGATATGCTTCATCGCGCCCTGACAGCGTTTGTCAACGAAGATATAGCGACCGCCAATAAACTCCCGGTCGAAGATGATGAAGTAGATGCCCTTTACAATCAGGTTTATCGCGAACTGATGAGCTTTGTGATTCAGGACCCGACGACCATGGAACGCGCCAACTGGCTGTTGTGGGTGGCACATAATCTTGAGCGAGTGGCGGATCGAGTGACCAATATTTGTGAAAGAACCATTTTTATCGCTACGGGTGAAATGGCTGAAATCAAGTCTACAGATGATGAGTTCTGGAAGCGCCAAAAACAAGAATAGCTACAAAAATCCGCCGTCGATTACGGCGGATTTTTATTATCCCATCTTTCCTGTGATATAAGCTTCTGTTAATTCCTGCCTGGGTTTGGTGAACATCGTGTCGGTTGGAGAAACCTCAACTAATTCCCCCAGCCAGAATAAACCCGTTTGATCTGACACGCGCGCCGCCTGCTGCATGTTGTGTGTTACGATCACAATTGTGTAATCCCCTTTCAACTCGGCGATTAGCTCTTCGACACGCAAAGTAGCAATCGGGTCAAGAGCAGATGTGGACTCATCCATGAGGATCACTTCGGGCTGCACCGCGATGACGCGGGCGATGCACAGTCTCTGCTGTTGACCAAGGGAGAGTCCCAGCGCATCGGAGCGCAAGTCATCTTTGACTTCCTCCCATAATGCCGCGGCGCGCAATGATTTCTCCACTACTTCATTCATGTTGACGTCCATCCCCATCACACGCGGACCAAATGCCACATTGTCATAAATAGACTGCGGAAACGGATTCGGCTTTTGAAACACCATCCCCACTCGCTGTCGAAGCGTCACCACATCCATGTCGGGATCGTAGATGTTCTTCGCATTCAATAAGATTTTGCCTTCCACGCGCGTGCCCTTGATCGTATCATTCATCCGATTCAAACATCGCAAAAATGTAGATTTCCCGCATCCCGAAGGACCGATCAGCGCGGTCACTTTGCGGGGCGGAATCTCAAGGTTGATGTTCGAGAGTGCTTTCGTGGGACCGTAATAAAAGTCCAAATTTTCAACGGTGAAGGCAGGTTGTGTATCAGACATATTTCGATTTTATCATGTCGCTCACGGCAAAAACTTTCGGCTATAATTCAGCGCGATGAACCGATTTGTGATTTGGATTTCCATATTTATTTTTGCACTTTCCTCATGCGGTCCCGATTCTTCGGCGACCGCATCTGTTTCTTCTACAGCTTATATTCAAAACAAAGGCTCAGATACGATTGTCAATCTTGCGCTAGCCTGGGCGGAGAAGTATCAGGCGGAGCACAAGGAGATCCGCATATCGGTGACCGGCGGAGGGTCCGGAACAGGGATCGCTGCTCTCCTCAACAAGACTGTAGATATCGCCAACGCTTCCCGCCGGATCAAGCCCGAAGAGGTGAACGAGGCAAAATCCAATGGTGTGAATCCTGTGGAACATATCATCGCCCGCGATGCGATTGCCGTAATCGTGAATCCCGAAAATCCTGTTAGCCAACTAACGTTGCAACAAATCTCGGATATTTATAGTGGAAAGATAGATAACTGGTCTGAAGTAGGCGGCGAGAACAGACCTATCGTGCGGCTCTCGCGCGAAACCAACTCGGGCACGCATGTATATTTTCTTGAAACGGTGATCCGGCTGGGTAAAAGCGATAATAAAACACTCTTTTCCATGGACACATTATTGCTTCCTTCCTCAGAAGGGATTGTCGCCGAAGTAAGACAAAACCCGAATGCCATTGGCTATGATGGACTCGGCTATGTGCCCAAGGACTTGAAAGTGATCGCCATTGCCAAGGAAGCCGGTGGAGTATATGTATTGCCGTCAATTGCAACTGTGAACGATAAGACTTATCCAATCGCTCGCGATCTGTATATGTACACAAACGGCGAACCGACCGGCGTTGTCAAGCAATACCTGGATTGGATTGTTTCTGATGAAGCGCAAAAGATCGTTGCCAATCTCGGATTTGTACCTGTTAAATAAATTTTCACCACAAAGGACACGGAGTACACAAAGTTAATTTGAACGATGATAAACATCCTTCTGTTTTTGATCTTCACGAAAGATGGTCTTGACGCACTCCGAAAGTTGCGCTGCATTTAAACCTTCGTGATCTTTGTGCCCTTCGTGGTTAATAAAGAAAACTATGGAAAAATCTTTAAACTGGCGTGAATTTGTGATCACGCGTCTCATCAAAGCATCTGGCTACTCAGCCATCATCTTTGTAGCACTTATCTTTTTTTTCCTGCTTCGCGAAGGGCTGCCAACCTTTGGCGAAGTGAAATTATCAGCATTGTTGAGCACTCGTTGGTATCCTATTGAGGATTACTTTGGAATCCTGCCGCTGATTACCGGTTCGATCATCATTACGTTTGGGGCCGCACTCATCGCCATTCCATTTGGGATTGGCACCGCAATTTATATCTCCGAGATCGCGCCGCGCTGGATGCGTGAGATCCTCAAGCCGCTGGTTGAATTGCTGGGTGGATTGCCGTCGGTCGTGTTGGGATTTCTCGGAATTCTGATCATCTCCCCGTATCTGCGCGTCCTTCTGAATTTGCCGACGGGTCTGACCGCGCTGGCAGGCTCTCTCCTGCTTGGCGGCATTGCCGTGCCGACAGTTGTATCGGTCGCCGAAGATGCACTGGACGCCGTGCCGCGTTCCTATCGCGAAGGAGCCTGGGCATTGGGCGCAACTCCCTGGCAGACGATCTGGCGCGTCACCCTCCCCGCGGCGCGTTCCGGTGTATTGACCGCGGTCATGCTGGGAGTCGGTCGCGCCATCGGTGAAACGATGACTGTAATGATGGTCACGGGCAACGCGCCGGTTATGGCAGTCCGAATTGCTAACTTGTTCACGCCTGTCCGCACTATGACGGCAACCATCGCCGCTGAAATGGGCGAAGTCGCCAATGGCAGCACCCATTATCACGTGCTGTTCTTCATTGGCATGGTGCTGTTCATTATTTCATTGCTAGTCAATATCGCGGCTTCGTCCGTTGTCTTCCGAACCAAGAAGCGAGCGGAGAGAATTTTGTCATGAGAAATTTTCTTGCCCGCAATCGTCACGTCACACAGCGCGTTGGATTTACGCTCATTACGCTAGTTGCCCTTCTTACCGTTGTCCCCATTATCGCGACGGTCATTTACATTTTGATACAAGGCGCGCCTGCCATCTCGTGGGAGTTTTTGACAGGCTTTCCGCGGGAAGGTATGCGCGCCGGTGGAATTTTGCCTGCCATCGTTGGAACAGTTTATCTGACGATCGGTACCGCCATCTTTTCCGTTCCACTGGGAATTGCAGCTGCGATCTATCTTTCCGAATATGCCTCGGACACACCACTCACCCGCACGATCCGAATCGCGATCATCAATCTGGCGGGAATTCCATCGGTCGTATATGGATTGTTCGGCTTGGGTTTATTTGTTCTGTTCTTGAATTTTGGCACATCCATTCTTGCCGCGTCGCTGACATTATCCATTATGACTCTACCAGTAATTATCAGTACGGCAGAAGAAGCATTGCGTTCTGTTCCACAGCAATTTCGAACCGTAAGCATTTCTCTGGGTGCCACACGCTGGCAGACAATTCGTCGCATTGTATTGAAGGAAGCCTTACCTGGAATTCTTACCGGTGTCATTCTTGGTTTGGAGCGCGCCGCTGGAGAAACGGCACCGATTCTATTTACCGGTGCAGCATTCTTTCTGCCGCGCTTACCCAATTCCCCGTTCGACGCTACGATGGCATTACCCTATCATCTCTTTGTGATCTCTACGCAAGTTCCTGAAATGCCGATCAAAATTCAATATGGTACAGCGCTGGTTTTGTTGGTTTTTGTGTTGACGATGAATCTCATCGCGACGGTGATTCGCTCCAGAGCAAGGGCGAGGCGGCAATGGTAACCTATAGCGGTGGTCGAGTAATCCCGAATGCCTTTAGAGGGATGTATCGAGACCACCAGTTGCAAGTATATTTTGAATCAAATGGGTGGTCTCGATAGGGCGGAAGAACATCGCCTACTCGACCACCGAATAACTATTAAATGGACAAAATAATTATCGAACACCTCTCGCTCCAATATTCCGACGGCATCGAGTCACTGCGCGACGTCAGCTTGGGAATTCGCGAAAAAGCCATCACTGTTCTCTTCGGTCCGGCAGGCGGTGGCAAGTCCACATTACTGCGCTGTCTGAATCGACTTAACGATTTGACCGAAGTCAAAACGGCTTCGGGAAAAATTCTGATCGATGGTCAAAATATTCTGGATACCGATATTGATGTAATTGCGCTGCGCCGCAAAGTGGGCATGGTGTTTGCGCGTCCTGTGGTCTTGCCGATGAGTATTCGCGAGAATCTCACATATGGATTGGAGCTTGCCGGTGAGAGACGCCGCCTCAAATTGGATGAGGCGGTCGAACGAAGCCTCAAACTGGCAGCGCTATGGGAGGAGGTCAAGGATCGTTTGGATGATCCCGCGATTTCGCTCTCGGGCGGCCAACAGCAGCGCTTATGTCTGGCACGGTCGCTGGCATTACAACCGGAAATCATTTTATTGGATGAACCAACCTCGGGTCTCGACCCGATCTCCACGAGCAAAGTGGAAGCCGCTTTGCAGGAATTGAAGAAAGAATACACAATTATTTTGGTGCCACATTCCGTACAACAAGCGGGACGCACCGCTGATTACGCTGCTTTCTTTCTACAGGGGGAATTGATCGAATACGGTGAGGGCAAAACCGTTTTCACCGCGCCAAAAGAAAAACGGACTGAGGATTACATTACAGGAAGATTTGGATAAAGCTCTCGCGCTGAGCGCAGTCGAAGCGCACATTTGATTCGAACACTATCTATCTTGTTGCCCATGCTTCGACTACGGATATCGCTATCGCTCAATCCTCCGCTCAGCGAGGAAGGACTTTTATGAATAATCCATACGACATCTTATTCGAGCCAGTCCATATCGGTCCCGTGATTGCTCCAAATCGTTTTTATCAGGTTCCGCATTGCAATGGATTCGGATATCGCATGCCACAGGGATTGGCGACCATGCGCGGCATCAAAGCACAAGGCGGCTGGGGTGTGGTCTGCACTGAGGAAGTGGAAATCCATCATTCCAGTGATCTCGCTCCTTATTTTGAAGGACGTTTATGGAGCGATGATGATATACCGGCGTTAGCATTAATGGCAGATGCCGTTCACAAGCACGGATCCCTGGCGGGTATTGAGCTTGTCTACAATGGGTATGACGCCTCAAATTTATATTCACGCGTGCCGTCGCTTGCGCCGAGTTCGATGGGAACGATTGGTGGCTCCGGTTATGACCCGGTGCAAACGCGCCGCATGGATAAGGAAGACATCCGCAACTTGCGCAAGTGGCATCGTGAAGCAGCATTGCGTGCCAAACGCGCCGGCTTTGATATTGTCTATTGTTATGCCGCACATGGAATGACGGCAGCGATCCAATTTATTTTGAAGCGTTATAACGACCGCACGGATGAATATGGTGGCAGTCTACAAAATCGCGTGCGACTCTTCCGTGAACTGATCGAAGATACAAAAGAAACTGTGGGCGACAAATGCGCCGTAGCTGTGCGCTTCGCTGTGGATGAATTACTCGATGAGGATGGCATTACCCATCAAGGGGAAGCTTACGATGTCGTGGCGATGCTCGCCGAATTGCCCGATCTTTGGGATGTGAATATCAGCAACTGGAGCAACGATTCAGTTACATCGCGTTTCGGAAAAGAAGGGCATCAGGAAAAATATATTTCGTTCGTTAAGCAGTTGACGACAAAGCCAGTGGTTGGAGTCGGACGATATACGTCTCCCGATTCCATGGTTTCTGCAATTAAACGTGGGATCATGGATATGATCGGCGCAGCGCGTCCTTCGATTGCCGATCCGTTTTTGCCGACGAAGATCAAAGAGGGACGCATCGAAGATATCCGTGAATGCATCGGCTGCAATATATGCGTGACCGGTGATACGCGTTATGTTCCCATTCGCTGTACTCAGAATCCGACCATGGGCGAGGAATGGCGACGTGATTGGCATCCCGAAGTCATCGCTCCAAAAAAGAGTGACAAAGAAATAATGATCATTGGCGCGGGTCCCGCCGGGTTGGAAGCAGCACGGGCACTGGGTCAACGCGGTTATCAGGTGACTCTGCTCGAGGCGCGCAAAGAATTCGGCGGACGCGTGATCCGAGAGTCCGCTTTGCCGGGATTGAATGAATGGCGGCGCGTGGTGGATTGGCGATTGACGCAGATCAGGAAAATGAAGAGTGTGTCGGTTTATCCCTCCAGCCCAATGACTGCTGCACAGATTCTGGAAACAGGCGCGCAGGATATCATCCTAGCAACAGGTGCAACCTGGCGGCGTGATGGGATGGGTCGCACCCTGCGAAAGCCAATTCGCGGATTTGATTTGCAGAATGTATTTACCCCCGATGATTTGATGAACACGAATATGGAGTCAAGGAGCTTGCTCCTTGAAAACGGACAGCAAGCTGTCCGACTCCATAATTTTGTGATTTACGATGACGATCACTATTACATGGGCGGCGTGCTGGCAGAAATGCTTGCAACCCATGGCTACATTGTTTCCCTTATCTCCCCTGCTCCCCTGATCTCTTATTGGTCACAGTTCACCTTGGAACAGGAGCGCATTCAGCGCCAGTTGATGAAACTTGGCGTGAAGATCTATCCGCAAACTATATTGAGTGAGATTCAAAATGATTGTGTGAGATTAACAAACACGATCTCTGGTAGTGAACTGGAATTACAGCGCGATGGCGTCTTATTAGTCAGTGACCGTATTTCAAACGATTCCATGTATTATGAACTTAAGCCCGCGCTCGAAGAAGGAAAATTACAGTCGTTGCGCCTCACTGGAGATGCCGAAGCGCCGAACATTATTGCCCAGGCGGTGTTCTCGGGTCATCTGGCGGCGAGAGAGTTTGACGAAGCAAAAGTGGAGGGGACGCCGTTTAAGGTGGAGAGAATAAAATTCTAATTTTTCAGCGCGAAGACACGACACTTGCACCGCACGCACACCGCCTGATTTGCTAAGCAAATCATGGTTCGGTGCCGGGGAGTGCAGGTGAGAACGCTAAGAAATTTTTTTTAAATCTTCGCGACCTTCGCGCCTTGGCGGTAAGGAAAGATTACCATACCCTTTCGAGATTCGGATTATCGAGCGGCTTACGCCCCACCTTCGCCATATCGATCCATTCGCCGTGGACTTTTACGCGTACAACATCTGCGGTGAAATCGGTAACGGTGCCGCTATTATTATTGAACAACCACGAACCGACTGCGTAGATATCCACGGGTACTCCCAGCTTTTCGAACTTGCGAATCTTCTCGGGGTTGAACCCACCCGAGACGACGATCTTTACATTGCGACAATATTCGCGCGCCGCCTCCTGCCAGGTCGACGGCAGTTGCCAGCTTTCCGAGGCAGAATCCAATCCGTGGCGGACGTTGAAAACTAAGCGCGGATTCACGCCCAGGTCCAGGGCAGGATCACCCAACGGTTCCACCGAGATATCGCGTACGCTTCCACTGGTATCCAGGCGGACGCCATACAAAACATATTTCTCGGATTCCGCTTGATTGCCCGCATCACATAATTCCTGATACTTTTTGAACATCGCTTCCAACACGCGCAGCGTATCATTCACCGAGTTGTTATTGAAATCCACCAGCGCAATGCGCGGAATTTTGGCAGGCAGGATGCGCGAGAACTGCATCATTGCTTCGGCAGTATCGCCTAGGAACGAGGCGATCGCGGCGTGAGCAACCGTCCCGCCGCCTGCACCGCCCCACCAGTCACCCTGTGCGTCCGTGGAGACAAACGAACCGATCTGCTGCGAGTAGTCCATGTTGAAGCGCTGGATGGCGATGTTGTAAGCATATCCATCCGATGCCTGGACTTCATGCAGATCGAAGCGCGCCGGGAAGAATAAAACCGGTTTGCCGCGCGCTGCCATCAGCGTTTCATAGACGTTCGTTGCCACGCGGCTGGAGCGAGTCAATACACCGAGGGTCGGCGTTTCGAGCAGAGCAAAATCGCGATACCGCCCGTGGACCTTGATCACCGCTTCGGCGTTCAACGGATCTCCATCCGATTTCACGACTGTCCCATCCTGAACTGCCCACACTTGAAGTGTATCCGCAGTGTCGACGAATGTTTCACCCTCCCAATAGCCCGTTCCATGCCTGAGCATTTCTAGGGCTTTGTCCACGCCGACAACAATCGTGTTTCCCACGCGCCGCGTGAACCATTGCATTTCGACTTCGATATCGCCGACAGGAATATTTTCAGACGAGAGTTCTTTCGGCAAATTGTGATACGCGCCTGAATAGGTATATGCTTCTGTTGCCAAAGTCGTGAGCATGCGACCAATGTTCTCGAAATACTTATCTGAGTACCAGCCGCGACGCATACGCTCGACATCCAGTTTAAATGTATCGTTGGTAAGACGTTTGTGATCGAAAATAGACATAAGTTCCTTTGGATGTCGTTGCGAGGGGCGAACGATAGTGAGCGACGAAGCAATCTCCCTTTAACAGGAGATTGCTTCGGGCGGAAAAACACCACCCTCGCAACGACATGCTTTTAAATAAAATCATCCGTTGATTTCACAATATTCATTCCCGCTTTTGCAAACCATTCATAAGCAGCATCTGCCGCGTCGGTATGATCGACCACACCAGGTACAACAACAGGAGATGTACAATCCTCCAGTAAATACACCTTCCTGGCGAGTTCCGTATCGGTACGCATAATATCATCCAACAGGTCAGAGACTGTCCATGCGACACAGTGACTCTTCGCCTGCCCGGCGATGATCAATCGGTCAACTTCCTGAAGTCGCTGGATGAACTTTTGATCATGCTTCCCTAATGGCTCGTCCATGGGACCCGTTAGCACCTCAGGACCTATGACGGAATAATTTTCTGTAAACGGCGATTCTCCTTTAATCACAATATCTGTTTGCGCGAGCCGGGCGACGGAATGAAAGAAGAGTGCTTCGGCGACCGACGAGACCAGGGCGTGCCCGATGCCTCCCAGCATTCCGTGATAGGGCCAGACCGTCAACGCATATTTTCCACTTTGCTGTAATGCTTCTGCATAATGGAGCATCATTTGCTGTCCATATTCAGGAGCAATATTGAACTGTCCTGCAAGAGCAGGATTAAATTTCCACGTTCCATCGCGCAGGTCAGAAACGTGGATATCTGTATATGGGGCAGGATGATTTCCGTCTTTATCTACAAAGAAGATGGCGTGGAAGACCTGCATTGTCTGGTGCGTATCCATCGTGGCCGTAATCTCGGTGATATCACCCAGGTTGCGATAGATAAATTCACACAGACGAGTATTATCCTCCACCGCGCCACGTCCGCTGCGACCGCCGACGTAGAGTTCAAAATCGGGAATGCAAAAGGTGTTTTGTACGTCGATCAGCATCAGCCAGGTTTTGCTCGAATCAGCGGAAGCAGGCTGAAGTCCGTGTTGAACCGCCCAGCCCCGCGCTTGTTTTGCGCGTTCTTCATAAGGAATCCGCCAGACAGAACCAACAGTATTTGCGTCAAAAAAATTAGGGATTGGCAGAGAACTCATTAGATTTCCATTTTTCCAAAATTAGATTTCATTGTAGCCATGCTGATTTTTCTGTCAAGTATAACGCCTAGCGGCTGATTGACTTTTTGGGCTGAAACCTTTAAACTACATACAGCGTCATAGATTATTGAGGGAACATTTGATCTTGCCCGCTGGTGTTTCCAGTTGTTCATTAATTTATGTTCCGCAAGCATAGAAAATAGATGCAATTTTTGAGGAGAAGTTATGACGTCACAGTACCAGCTTATCATGCGATCCGGTCCGACCCCAGGTGCGGCGTACACCTTGGAAGGCGATCAAATCACGATCGGACGCGACTCAACCAACGGGATCGTAATCAACGATGCTGAAATTTCGCGCCGACACGCGCGTCTCACCTTTCAGGGCGGGAAATATATTCTGGAGGATCTCGGCTCGACCAACGGGACGTTTGTTAATGGCCAGCGCTTGGCGGGTCCGCGCGTGTTGAAGCCGGGTGAAGTAGTTTCGTTTGGTGAGCAGATTGTATTGGTCTTCGATGCGACCACCTTCGATGCGGGTGCGACCGTTGTTTCCCCGCGTGCTGCCGCAGTTCCATCTGCTTCCAGACCAATTGCTGCTCCCCCTCCTGCCCCTACGGATTATGCTGGGAGCGTTCCCGCAAGTCCAGTTTCCTCGGTTACAACGGAAAAGCGATCCATCAACCCGCTGCCGATTGCCATTGGCTTGGGTGTGTTGCTGCTGATCTGCATGTGCGGCACATTTTTCTGGTGGGTCGACGCGACCTATCGCTGGTGCACATTCTTCCCCTTCCTGACGGGATGTGGTTAATCGATAATCAATGCCCCGCGAGCTATCCACTCGCGGGGCATTTTTGTTTAAGGCCATAGCAATTTATAAGACAAGCGGTAGAATATAGATAAGCATGGAGACCCAGTAATGGAAGAGAGAATAACAAAATCCCCGCAGTGGGGGTCCACAACCAAGTTGCTCGTGGGATTGGTGATGATCGGTATTATGGCGTTTTTGATCGTCCGATTTCAAAGCCTGATCTCGCCCCTGCTGATGATTTTTATCATTGCCTATCTGTTCCATCCATTGACGGCAGTCATTGCCAATGGATTGGGGATTTCCTGGAAAGCCGCAGTCAACATCCTCTACATCGTCATCTTTTTGATTCTCGTTGGCTTGCTCACCGTTGGCGGCATTGGACTGGTGCAACAGATCCAGAA
>WNFZ01003941.1_pt1 | contig 14698 bp, 14 predicted proteins | sample 5400081 | NCBI WGS metagenome assembly WNFZ01 (sample SAMN13153365, study PRJNA577476) | soil metagenome | isolation source: 80 cm soil or saprolite under grassland replicate 1 | place: USA:California | collected 2016-06-15
CGGTCGGCAATCCGCTGGCCGTGAGCGCGGCCACCAGCGCGCAGGCGCCGGGCACCGGCTCCACCCGCAAGCCGGCGGTCAGGACCACCTGGACCATGCGTTGACCCGGATCACTGATGCCCGGACTGCCGGCGTCAGTGACCAGCGCCACCTTCTCGCCCCGCCGCAATCGCGCGAGGATTTCCTCGCTGCGTTTCGCCTCGTTGAACTGGAAACAGCTCAGCAACGGCCTGGATATGCCGAAGTGCTTCAATAGCTGTCCGGTGCGGCGCGTGTCTTCCGCGGCAATCACGTCGCATTCCTGCAGCGTCCGCAACGCCCGCAGGGTGATGTCTTCGAGGTTGCCGATGGGCGTCGCCACCAGGTAAAGCGTGCCCGGCGCCAAGGGCGGCAAGGTTTTTTCCATCGCCCGATTTAGCCACGAATGAAGCGGCGGATAAACGGGAAACTTTGCGGGCTTTCGCGTGGGGCGCAGGCCGCGCGACTCTTCGTCCTCGTCCTCGTCGTCATTCTCGTAATCGGAAGTGCGACAATCGAGGACGAGGACGAGAAGGAGGACGAGGACGAATTCATTGGGGCGTTCACAGGCTCAACGTCGGGCAGGGGACATCCTGCGAAGTGGACTCGACGCGGACGTGAGCGGCGCCGAGTTTTTGCAGGCGTTCGGTCACGATCTGATGGGCCAGTTCCGGACGATTGCAGTCGCGGCTGAGATGGCCGAGATAGAGATGGCGCAGTTCGGAGGAGACGATTTGCTCGGCCACGTCGGCGGCGGCGACGTTGGAAAGGTGCCCATGCCGGCTCAGGATGCGCTGTTTGATGCTCCAGGGACGCCGGGTGTCTTCCTGCAACAGCTTGAGATCGTGATTGGTTTCCAGCAACAGCACATTGGCCGCCCGGACCCGTTCGATGACGCGCCAGAAAGCCGATATTCGCCCCGCTGGCGCGCAGAAGAAAACCGACCGGATCATACGCATCGTGCGGGACGGAAAAAGTATCGACCGTCAGGTCGCCCACTTCGAAGGTGGCGCCGGTGCTGAAAATGCGGCAGTCGAACCTGGCCTGGAGCTGATTCTCGATGGCTTCCTTGGTCAGACGATTGCAGTAGATGGGAACCGGCAATTTGGCGCACAAAGTGGCCAGGCCCTGGATGTGGTCGCTGTGCTCGTGCGTGATCAGGATTCCGTGCAGGCTTTCGGGAGTGCGGCCGATGGAAGCCAACCGCTGGCGAATCTGACGGCCGCTAAAACCCGCATCGACAAGCACGCGCGTCTCCTCCGTCTCGAGATAGGCGCAGTTGCCCGCCGAACCGCTGCCGAGAATGGTGAGATGGACTGCCACGCGCCGACGTTAGAACTGCGGAACGGCCGGGGCAACCCTTTTGCGTTACGCAAGACGGCGGGTCGAGGCGTCGAGGCGTCGAGGCGGCGGGCAACAAATAGAGGTTGACTTTGCGGGTTGTGCCGCTGGCACGCGTTTTGAGAAAGCAGACATCGTGCCGCAAATTGCTTGAGCTATTGCAAAGAGTCACTATCATCGGACCAATGGCTCAGGGCTTACATCTCTCGCAGAGGATGACGCTGTCGCAGGTGCTGGCTCCTCAACTGCAGCAGTCGTTGGCGCTTTTGCAGGCCCCCACGCTGGAATTGAAGGCGATGGTCGAGCAGGAACTCCAACAGAACCCCGTTTTGGAGGAAGCGGCGCTAACGGAAACGACGCTGGAAGAGAAGGAGGATCGCGAGGGCGAAGAGACCGTCGCTCCCGCCGATCCCGCGGAACCGCCGGCGGACGTGACGTTTGATCCCGCGGTGGAAAAGAACAGCGACGCGCCGGTGGACGATTTCCAGGCGGAGTTCGAGCGGTTGACGCAGCTTGACCAGGAATGGCGCGACCACTTTGCGCAGACGAATCTCCCGATGCGCCAAAGTCAGGAGGAAGAGGAAAAACGGCAGTTCATGTTCGATTCGCTGGTGGCGGGGACTTCGCTTCAGGAAAACCTGCTCGAACAGATCCGATTGTCGGATCTGACCGCGGAGCAACGCCAGATCGGAGAGATGATCGTCGGGAACATCGATGATTACGGGTACCTCCAGTCGAGCGTGGACGAGCTGGCGTTTGCCACCAACATCCGCCCCGAGAAGATTCTCGAAGTGCTGAAGGTCATTCAGACGTTCCATCCGCTGGGTGTCGGCGCCCGCGACTTGCGTGAATGCCTGCTGCTGCAACTGGAACGCGACGGCAAACAAGACACTTTGGAATACCGGATCGTGGCCGAATACATGGAAGCGCTGGGCAAACGGCGTATTCCGGAGATCGCGCGCGGTATGGACATAGCCGTTGATGACGTGCAGAAGGCGGTGGCGCGGATCGGCAATCTGGAGCCGAGACCGGGCCGGGCGTTTCTGCCGGACAACAATCAATACATCCTGCCGGAAGTGTTCGTGCAGCGACTGGGCGACGATTTCGTCGTGACGACGAACAACGAGCAAATCCCGCACTTGCGCATCAGCAACACCTACAAAGACCTCATGGCGCAGGCGGACAGCTCGGCGGAAGTCCGCGAATATATCCGCGACAAAATCCGCGCGGGAAAATTCCTGATAAAAAGCCTCCACCAACGGCAGCAAACCATTCTGAACATCGCCAGAGAAATCGTGAAACGACAGCGCGAGTTCATGGACAAGGGCGTTGCGTTTCTCAAGCCGCTGACGATGGTGCAGGTGGCGGAAGTCGTCGGCGTGCATGAGACCACGGTGAGTCGGGCGGTGTCGGGCAAATACATTGAGACACCGCAAGGCACTTACGAGATGAAATATTTCTTCACCTCCGGCATTCAAACTGCCAGCGGCATTGGCGTCTCCAACACCAGCGTCAAGGGGATGATCGCCGACATGATCAGGAACGAGGAGACGTCCCACCCGCTGTCCGATGAAGAGATCGTCCGGCTGCTCGACCAAAAGGGGATCAAAATTGCGCGCCGGACGGTCGCCAAATACCGTTCCGAGCTGAACATCCTCCCCTCGCACCTGCGCAAGGTTTACTAGCGCTGCCCATCTTTCTTCTTCAACGCCGCTTTGGTTTCCGCTTGCAGCGCCTCCAACTGCGGCTTCAGCTCCTTCTTCGTCTCGGCGTTCATCCGATCGATGAAGAGAATTCCGTGCAGGTGGTCCGCCTCATGTTGGACGGCGCGGGCCAGCAAACCGCCGCAGCGAAATTCGATGCGCTCGCCTTTTCCGTTCAGGCCGACGACGTCCACCGATTCCGGGCGGGCAATATCGGCGAAAATTTCGGGGAAGCTCAGACAGCCTTCCGGCCCGGTCACCGGTTGTCCCACCGGCGTGATCTCAGGATTCATCAACACGAGCGGCATAAAGGCGGCGACGTCCGCGGGTTTCCCCTTCAATTCGAGTGTGGAAGGCCGGTCCTTGACCCCGCGCACGTCGATGACAGTCAGTTGCAAGGCGTGGCCGACCTGTTGCGCCGCCAGCCCGACGCCCGCGGCCGAATACATCGTCTCGAGCATGTCCGCGATCAGCTTTTTTATCGGAGGCGTGATTTTTTCGATGCGCGCGCCTTTCTGCCGCAACATCGGATGGCCGTAATTCAGAACCGGAAGAAGCATATCAGGAAGAGTGGAAAGTCCGAAGCGCTATCTGCCCGGCCATTTGCGCAGAAGTTCGGCCAGTTGGGGAATGGATGGACTGGTGGCGGTTCGGACGTAATAACCGCTGGTGGTGACGCCGGTCAACACGCTCATTGCGTTGTCAAAGCCGAGCAGTTTACCCAGGCAAAATCCGGCGTTGAAATGGTCGCCGGCGCCCGTCGTGATCTTCGGTTTGGAAACGTAGGGCCCTTTGACGGCAGCCACCGCGTCGCCGCTGATCGCCAGAGCGTAGGAAACCGGATGAATGACAATCGTGCTGAGAGGCAACCTGGCGTGCAATTCCCGCGCCAGGGAGGACAAAGCTTCGGTATTGTGCGCCCTGTGGCGCAGCCCCAACACTTCGCCGATTTCATTGGCCTCCTTCTCGTTGAGACCCAGCATGACGTCGAAGTGTTTCTCGAACCGCGCGATCAACTCCAGGGCGCGAGAAATATCCTGGGCCGTGCGCTTCTCCGGATCGGCCAGGTCCAAAAACATTTTGCGGCGGGGCCCGCCCAGGCCGGGACAAAGCTCGCATAGCAATGCTTCCCACAGGTCGCTCATGTAAGGGATCATCGTCCAGTTAACGAAAGCGATGAGGTCGGAGTTTTGGAACCGGGAAGCGAATGGGTCGCGTCCGAAGCGCGCCTGGATGTTGGCCCAGTTGACCTCCTTGAGGGAGGAATGTTTGCCGAGCATGATCTTGCCGTCTTCGAACTCGAGCGCGTCCGTGTGGCCAGGCTCGGCGATGGAATAAACCTCCGCCCGTTTGGCGAACTCATCAAAGACCGGATGCCGGTGGGGATAACCCAGGTTGCCGAGATAAGTGACTTTCAATCCAAAACTGGCCAGGGCGTTGGCCATGATCGGGCCGTTGCCGCCCAGTTTGGTCAGTTGGTTCACCAGTTCGATGTTGGTGCTCCTGGCGGCGGCCTCGGCAATGCGTTCGGCCAGGCGGGCGATCGTGGGGACGCGCTCGTAAGTTTGCGCGTCGATCCGTTTGTCCACGACATGCAGGATTTCGTCAACGAAACCGTCCAGGCCGACAAACGCGGTCAATTGTCCGGCGCGATCCGCGACCGCCAGCAGTTTTTGCGCGCATAACTCGCGAAGCTCAAAGCTGGTCGTCACGGGAAGTCTCCTTTGCAGAATCCCACGCGCTTCAATCCGGCTTCACGCCAACCATCTCCAGCACCCGCTCGAGATCGGCGTCGGTATAAAAATGGATGTGTAGGGCGCCCTTGCCCTGCCGGTAGCGCAAATCGACCTTGGTACCGAGTCGCTCGTGCAAACGACGCTCGAGATCGGCCACGTGCGAGTCCTTGGTCAGGGGCAGCGAACCGGATTTTGCGCCGCTCGGCGCGGCGCCGCGGTTTTGCAAATGCGCCACGAGTTGTTCGGTCTGGCGGACGTTCAGCGCCTGCTTGATGACGCGTTCCGCAGCGAGCTTTTGTTCCTCCGCGCGGGTGAGGCCGAGAATCACTTTCGCATGGCCGACGGACAACCGTCCGTCCCGGACGTAGGCCTGGATCTCGGGGGCGAGCTTGAGCAATCGCAGCGCGTTGGCCACCACGGCGCGGCTTTTGCCGACTTTGGCGGCGGCTTCCTCCTGCTTGAGCTGGAACTGCTCGATCAACTGCGCGTAACCTTGCGCTTCCTCGAGCGGGTTCAGGTTTTCCCGCTGGAGGTTTTCGATCAATGCCAGCTCCAGAACGGCCCGATCATCCGCCTCGCGCACGATGACCGGTACTTCATCCAGGCCGAGCATCCGGGCCGCCCGCCAGCGGCGTTCGCCGGCGATCAGTTCGTAACCGTCGCCCCGGGCCCGCACGATGAGCGGCTGCACAATGCCTTGCTCCTTGATCGAGTCAGCCAGTTCGCGCAGCGACTCTTCGGAGAAATCTTTGCGCGGCTGGAGCGGGCAGGGCCGGATGCGCGCCAACGAGGCGCGTTCCACCCGCTCGCGCGTGTCCGTGGCGGGTGCGGCTGCGGCGGCAGTTGCTGATTCGACGGGCGCGGGCGGCGGCGCCGCCGGTGGTGGCGAGGCCCCCAGCAGCGCGCTCAGTCCGCGGCCTAAAGCGGGTTTTGCCATGGCGCGAGAGTGTCCAACGGGTAATCAGTTGTCAACGCTGCACCCTTCCGTCCTTCACTCTTTGCCCCTCAGATTGTATGCTGTGCGCGATGAGCAAAAAAAGCACGAAGATCGCCGCCTTGATTGAAGCGTGCCGCGAACAGCGGCTGGATGCGCACTACCTTGGCTATTTCCAGTGCTTCAACCTCGGTTTGTTTTACGAAGCGCACGAAGTGCTCGAAGAACTTTGGCTGGCGGATCGTCGGGGGGCCAACGGCGCGTTCTATCAGGGGCTCATTCAATTGGCCGGCGCTTTTGTTCATTTGAAAAAGGGCCGCTTTCATCCGGCCTCCTCGCTGTTCAAGCTGGCGCGCGCAAACCTCCGGAAATATCCCGCGGTTCATGAGGAGCTCGACGTGAGAGCAGTTCTGACGCTGATCGAAAACTGGCTGGGACGGCTGGCGGCGGGAGAATTTTCCATCCATCCTCTCGCCCCGGACCAGGCGCCGAAACTTTCGCTCCTGTCGCGGTAAAGGATCCGGCCCGGGGGGAGAAAATCCGCAAAAGCTTGCACGGCCCGCCGGGATTGTTATGGTGTCAACCGTGTGGGCGGAATGGGTTGACGCGGAATAACGGGTCGCCTTCGATTCGGCGTGAGCGCGTCCGCAAGAACCTGGAAACAACCGATGCCTGAAGACATCCGATACGATTGGCAGCCCGGGGAAATCCGGGCCTTTCATGACGCGCCGCTGCTCGACCTGGTGTTCGGCGCGGCGAGCGTGCATCGCCGTTATCATGACAGCGACGAAGTGCAGGTGTGCAAACTCATCTCCCTCAAAACCGGCGGCTGCCCCGAAGACTGCGCGTATTGTTCGCAATCGGCGCGCTACGACACGGGAATCGAACCGCAGCCGTTGATGGACACGGATGCCGTGGTCAGGATGGCGCGACGGGCAAAAGCGAACGGCGTGAGCCGCGTCTGCCTGGGCGCCGCGTGGCGCGAAGTGCGGGACAATGCGCAGTTCGACCGCGTCCTGGCAATGGTCCGCGAAGTCACTGCCCTGGGGGTTGAAGTTTGCTGCACGCTCGGTCTGTTGACGGAATCGCAGGCACGGCGGTTGGAGGAAGCCGGGCTCTACGCCTACAACCACAATCTCGACACCTCGGAAAACCACTACCGGACCATCATCAGCACCCGGACCTACCGGGATCGGTTGAACACACTGCAAAACGTCCGCAAGACAGGCATCACCGTTTGTTGCGGCGGCATTCTCGGCCTGGGCGAGAGTATTGCCGATCGCATTGCGCTGCTGCACACGCTGGCCACCCTGCGCCCGCACCCCGAATCGGTTCCGGTCAACATTCTGTCCAGGGTGCCGGGAACGCCGCTGGCGGACCAGCCGGACGTGCCGTTCGATGAAACGTTGCGGATGATTGCCACCGCGCGCATCGTAATGCCCGGGTCCGTCGTGCGTTTGTCCGCCGGACGTGCCCGGCTCAACGTGGCCGAACAGGCCTTGTGCTTTCTCGCGGGCGCCAATTCGATTTTCTCGAGCGAGACCAGAAGCATGTTGACCAAAGCCGTGCCCTCGCCGGATTACGATGCCGACCGGGCGATGCTCGAGCAACTCGGTCTGCGAATGCGCCCGCCGTTCCGCGACCCGGGCAAGGCCGTCGCGGACGGTTCGTTGCGCGGCGATCGCTCGCCCGGCGGTTAATCCGCTTATCGCATGGCGCAGCAGAACCGCCACCAAATCGTCCTCGTCCTACTTCTCCTCCTCGTCCTCGTAATCGGAAGTGCGCCCGTCGAGGTCGAGGACGACGACGAGGACGAAAAATCCGCGAAAACTTCCGACGCTTGGCCTATTGCCGTGCTTGAATCGTTCAGCCATCGCGTTAGGTTCTTTTCATGTCGCATTCCGTTCAACGTCTGGGCAAGAACAACGGCGCTTACTTTGGTGAGACCATCGACATCAATCAGGTCTTGCGCGACGACCTGGAGGCGGCGCGCCAGTACGGGTGGGAGATCGAGGAGTTGCCGGTGTCAGGCAGTTTGGACCTGCTGGCGTTCCGGCGACGGGTCAAAGCGCCGGGCAAAAGGCTTTACCTCTCGACGGGGATACACGGCGATGAACCGGCTGGTCCGCTCGCCGTCCGGCAATTGTTACAGGAAAATCGATGGCCCGAGGGAGCGGACCTGTGGGTTTGTCCGTGCCTGAACCCCACCGGCTTTCCGCTCAACCGCCGCGAAAACGACGCGGGCATAGACCTCAACAGGGACTATCGCCATCTGCGATCGGCCGAAGTTCGCGCGCACGTCGCCTGGCTCGAGAGACAGCCGGGTTTCGATTTGACGCTTTGCCTGCACGAAGATTGGGAATCGCACGGCTTCTATGTTTACGAAGTCAATCCCGGTCGGGAGGCGTCGTTGGGAGAGAAAATGGTCCGGGCGGTGTCGCAGGTTTGTCCCGTCGATCCTTCGCCGGTCATCGAGGACCGTCCGGCGCGGGGCGGCATCATCCGGCCTGACGTTGATCTCGCGAAACGGCCGCAATGGCCGGAGGCGTTCTACCTGATCATGAACCGGACGCGGCACAGCTACACACTGGAAGCGCCTTCGGATTTTCCGTTGCGGACGCGTGTGGCCGCGCTGCTGGCCGCGGTGCGGGTGGTTTTGAATGAAATCTGAGGGCTCATTCGCCGCGGGAATCACCGCGCCGACCAGAGAAAACCGGACCTGGGATACCGTGACTCGACGGCATTGTGTCTGACCTTTAATCGTCCCAAAGCGGCATGCCATCCGATGTAAATCAGATGCCACTGATGCTCGATATTGCGCAGAGCGCCATCGTTCAACTGGCTGATATAAGAAAGCGAAGGAACGCTATTCATCATCGTGTGGACGTCCTCTTTGGTGGGTGAGAGGCATTCGCCCGACGCCAGGATCATTTCCAACTCCTGGACAATGACACCCTTTAATTCCAGGAATTGGGCTTCATCGTCGGCGTCAAACTTCTTGCCGTGCGCCAGGCTGATGAAATGCGTGATTTGCCTCCAGGACTCCAAATGATTCTCAACCCAGAGAATGATGTCGCCCGGCTTTACGCGCCCGGCCCCGGAACCGTCCCGGGCGACTTTTTGACCGTCCTGCCTATCTCGTTGTGTAGTAAAGCCGATCATAACCCGAAGGATAAAAACATCCCGGGACCCTGTGAGCCACAATTCGCGCCATTTTCCAGACATCGAACCGGGGACCGCTCTGTCCCGACGATTCATGCCGGCACTGGCCCCGCGCCTGGTCAGCCCGAAGCGTTCATCAGCGGCATACGCTGTAGCATCGCGAGTGCCGCGACCGGCTTTGACCGACAAATCCGCCTGTTCGCGCCGCAAGCAGCGCCCGGAGGCGTGCCAACCAGAAGGACGCGGGCGCTCTGCTGCCCACATTGCCGACAGGCGGCGGCCAGTTTCCGGATACAAATCGTTCCCGCTCGCCGACACTTGCGGCTTCGAATGGCGGATTGTCGCGCTGGCGGCTTCGCAGTCGTCAATGGGTGAGGGTGAGTTCAGGAATGGTAGCCGCCGACGCAAGGAGGCGGATTTTGGAACGGAAAACACTTCCGCCTCGTAATCTGGGCGGCTACGGCTCTTGCGACGATTCTTGAACTCACCCTGGTCAATGGGTCCGATGTGAGATTATTTTCTTGCGGTCGTTCGCACAGCGCGGACGAGTTCGAGGAAGGGTTCGGAAGCGACTTCCTCGTCGCACGTCACCGTGTGTTCGCGCCCGTTTTCGTCGGCGACGCGGACCGTGAATTGCAGGCGATCGGGTTGCCGCGCCGGCGCCGCAAGCGTGTTGGGGAGATTAAAGAAATCGACTGAGGCAACTAATTCCTCGAGGCGTCGGGCGACAGCGGGCGGCAGTTGTGCCGTGTCGAGCGTGACCGGCGGAGGCAATATGCCGGCGAAACCGCCGCTGCGAGTCAACGTGAGGCGCATGACTACCAGGATAAAGGTCCCGGGCGCGGTTTTCCAGTTCGCGTCCGGCCGTGCGCTTGAAACTACTTGAGGACGCCGACCTGCTTCCAGGCCGATTGCACGGCTTGTTGTTCCTGGCTGCCGTTGCCATAGAGGTTGCCCGCCGAGCGGATAGTGGCGTCTGCCGCCTGTTCGAAGCTTGTGTTGGGGCCGATCACATTGGTGAGTGTGTCGTACCAGATTTTGCCGGCTTTGTCCCACGCGAAACCGCCGAGCGACGTGGCGACCCGATAAAACGCATGATTGGGGATGCCGGAGTTGATATGCACGCCGCCATTGTCGGCGCTGTCCTGGTTGTAATCCTTCATGTGGGCGGGCTGCGGATCTTTGCCCAGTTGAGGGTCGTCGTAAGCCGTGCCGGGCGCTTTCATCGAACGGAGCGCGACGCCATTGATGCCTTTGGCCAGCAAGCCGGCGCCGATCAGCCAATCGGCCTGGTCAGCAGTTTGCTTGAGGTTCCATTGTTTCACCAGCGCGCCGAAAACGTCGGAGAACGATTCATTAAGAGCGCCAGGCTGGTCGTGATACGCGAGGGCGGCCTCGAACTGGGTGACGCCGTGCGTCAATTCGTGCCCGATGACGTCCAGGCATTTGGTGAATCGTTCGAAGATGACGCCATCGCCGTCGCCATAGACCATCTGCGCGCCGTTCCAAAAGGCGTTGTCGTAGTCGGTCGAATAATGAACGGAAGAATCGAGCCGCATGCCGTTGCCATCAACGGAGCTTCGTCCGAACACCTGATCGTAAAAGTCGTAGGTTGCGCCGGAGTAGTCATAGGCTTCATTGACATTCTGGTCTTTTCTCCGGGGGTCGCCCTCGTCGCGGACGAGTTGGCCGGGCAGTTTTGTGCCGTGGCGCAGATCATAGATCGTCCGACGTTTGGTCCCCGTGGGTGTCGCCAGAGCCACGGCGCCCAGGTAGGCCAGCATGTCACGGTGGCCGCGCAGGCGTTCGGAATGTTGCAGCGTTTGGAGCATGCGCTCGCGCAGTTGCTGGGGACCGTGCCGGGACAGGTGGCGCAGGATGTGGGACGGAATGATCGAGCAAACCGGGCAGCCGGTAGGGACAGGCCCCTGAGGGAGTCGAACGCGTTTTCTCATAGGATTTCCCGGGTTTCTTTGCCCGGAGAGGATATTCTGCGGACCAAGCAGTTGTGTAATTTCTCCTCGTTGCCTTGGAAGTCAAGTATCTCCGTAACTTTGGCCGATTCGAACGGACGTTCAGCGTCTCAGGTTGACCGGTAGTTTGGATCCCACACGGCGAACGTGGCGCGCACAGTTCCCACCACCGGAGGAGCGCTTCGCCGGGCGGTCACTTCGGCACAACCCAGATGTTTCGATAAAACACCGGATTCCCGTGGCCCTGAATTTGAAGCGGACCGCCGCCGGGAGCTTCCTTCTTTCCGCCGGGCGTCGGCCCTTTCAATTCCAGGTTCTCATGGATAGTGACCCCGTTGTGTTTGATGGTGACGACGGCGTTTTTGGTCTTCTTGGCGGATTCGTCGTATTTCGCCGACGCGAAGTCGATGTCGTAGGTCTGCCAGGTGAGCGGCGGGAAACACATATTCACCGAAGGCGCCGTCTGCGAGTAGAAGCCGCCGCATTCGTCGTTCTCGCCCTTGAGTCCGAACGAATCGAGCACCTGGACCTCGTAACGGTCCTGCAGGTAAATGCCGCTGTTGCCGCGGTCCTGCCCGCGCGCCAGCGGCGCGAATGGAAGCAGGAATTCAAGGTGCGCCGTGAAATTGGTGAAACTCTGTTTGCTCTTGCAACCCGCGGCGAGCAGATGGCGCTCGTCCAGGTGTCCGCCGGCCCAGGCGTCCGCGCTGGTGCCGTCGAACAACACAATTGCACCCGGCGGCGGTTTCGCGCCGAGCGTCGGGCTCCCCCGTTCTGTTTTGTCCATCGTGTAGGGGCCGCCATTTTGCACCGTGATACTGATCTTCCCGTTCGCAATCTCCGCGCGGTAATTATTCTCGCCAGCCAACACGATCTTTTCGCCGTCGCGTTTGCCTGACACTTCCTGTTTGAATTCCTTGTCCCAACCGCCGCCGGGCAGCCCGCCTCGGTAGGTCACCAGACGAAAGTTTCCTTCGCCCAACGCGATGACCTGCGCGCCGCCCCATTCGTTTCGGTACTCTCCCTGGTCGAGATAGTCCCGACCTGCCCTGGCCGGGTCCAGGAATGTTTCGGCTTTCGGTTTGTTGTCGGCGGCGTGGATCACCGGCGCCAGCACGAGTGGGAGCAGCAGGATCAGTTTCATAGTTGATGTTTTTCTGGTCGCTGACGCCAGATTTGCGCGTTTGGGTCTGCGACGCAAGCCTGCACCGGAGGACGCCTTCGCAGGAGGTTGAGTGCCGGACAGGCGAGGAAAACGATGCAAACTATGTCACAGCCGGGACAAATTGTATCGAAGTCTGCGGAAATGGATTGCAGCAGGAAGGGGCTGCCTGCGGACAGGCGGGACGCGCTGTCCTACCTTCGGTTGCGCTGTTCGGTCCAGGTGTTCCAGAGTTCGATGAGCGTACGCGATTTGAGGAGTTTTTCGGCCAGGGGAAAGACGATGCGTTCCTCCTTGTCGAAATGTTTGCGCGAGGCGACTACGGCGGCCATCATGCTGGCGCGGGCCTGCCTGAGGTCGCGGGCTGTCCGCGCGCGTTTGAGGTTTTCGTCGATCTCTTCATGCTCCTGGTGAAACGTATCGCACTGGCCGATTTGTTCCAGGCAATGGTCCAGCGGTTCGATCAGGAGTTTCTCCTCCACGTCCGAGTGGGCTTTCAGCAACGATTCTGCCAAACCTGCCAGCGATCTGACCTCGGCCGCAGTTTTCAATTTCGGCAACGCGCCCTCCAGGTAGTCAAACAGGTGGTGGAAAACGACATGTTCCGCCAACAAAGCTTCGGTAATCTTCATAGCATCCGGTCAGTCGATTGTCATTTTCGACATTAAGAGGTTCGAAGCCATCTGAAGCATTCAGGCGGAATACGCCTCCATCCCCGCACAGGTGCAGACCGGGTTACGGTCGCCATAAACGTTGTCGATGCGCCCGACCGCGGGCCAGAATTTGTGTTCCTTGAGCCATGGCGCGGGGAAAGCCGCCTGCTCGCGCGGATAGGGATGGTTCCAGTTGTCCGCGGCAATCATGTCCGCCGTATGCGGCGCGTTCTTGAGCGGATTGTTCTGCGGGTCCATCCGGCCGGATTCGACCGCCATGATTTCGCCATGGATGAAAATCATCGCGTCACAAAACCGGTCGAGTTCCGCCCTGGATTCACTTTCCGTTGGCTCAACCATCAACGTGCCGGCGACCGGCCAGCTCAACGTCGGCGCGTGGAAGCCGTAATCCATGAGCCGCTTCGCGACGTCTTCGGCGGTGACGCTCTTAAAATCGCGCAAATCGAGAATGCACTCGTGAGCGACGAGGCCGCCGTGGCCGCGGTAGAGCGTCGGGAAATGTTTCTCCAAACGTTTGGCAATGTAGTTCGCGTTGAGGATGGCGACCTTCGTTGCCTCGGTCAGGCCGGCGGCGCCCATTCCGGCGATATAAACCCACGAGATGGGCAGAATGCTCGCGCTGCCCCAGGGCGCCGCCGCGACGGCGCCAATTGGATTTTCGCCGCCCAGATTGACCACCGGGTGACCGGGCAGGAAGCCAACGAGATGTTCGGCGACGCCGATTGGCCCCATGCCCGGCCCGCCGCCGCCATGCGGAATGCAAAATGTCTTGTGCAGGTTCAAGTGGCAGGCATCCGCGCCGAAGTCGGCCGGGCGACAGAGACCCACCTGCGCGTTCAGGTTTGCGCCGTCCAGGTAAACCTGCCCGCCAAACTCGTGGATCAGGTCGCAAATCTGTTGGATGCTCTCCTCGAACACGCCGTGCGTGGAGGGATAAGTGATCATCAGGCAAGCGAGGTTGTCGTGGTGCGCCTCCGCCTTGGCACGCAGATCGGCGAGGTCAATGTTGCCTTCCTTGTCGCAGGCGACGGCGACGACTTTGAGGCCGGCCATGACGGCGCTGGCCGGGTTGGTGCCGTGGGCGGACGTGGGAATAAGACAGACGTTGCGATGGCTCTGGCCGCGGCTTTCGTGATATTTGCGAATGACGAGCAGCCCGGCATATTCGCCCTGCGAACCCGCATTTGGCTGGAGCGACACCGCCGCGAAGCCGGTGATTTCAGCGAGCCATTCTTCGAGTTGCTGGAACAGGACCTGGTAACCCTGCGTCTGGCGCAGAGGCGCAAAAGGATGGATCCGGCTGAACTCCGGCCAGCTCACCGGCAGCATTTCACAAGTGGCGTTCAGTTTCATCGTGCAGGAGCCGAGCGGAATCATCGAGGTCGTGAGCGACAGGTCGCGCGCTTCGAGCCGCTTCAGGTAACGGAGCATCTCCGTTTCCGAATGGTAACGATTGAAGACTTGATGCGTGAGGAATTTGCTTTGGCGAACGAACTCGGCGGGGACGTCAAGCTGATCTCCCGCTGCGAGTTCTTTGATGGTGAAAGCCGGCGCGCGGTCATCGTTGAAAATCTGGAGCAGCTCGGCCAGGTCGTTTTCAGTCACCGTTTCGTCGAGCGAAATGCCGACCGTGGCCGCGTCGATGACCCGCAGATTGGCGCGGTGCGACTCGGCGGTTTTGATGATGTCGGCGGACCGCTTGGAACCGAGATGGACGCAAAGCGTGTCGAAGCAGGGCAAGGCACACCCATCCCCGGCCCCTCCGGGGGAGGGGAGCCAATCAGGAGTCGCGCCCGCCAGGTTCCTCTCCTGGGAGGGGTCAGGGGTGGGCGTGCGGTCAGGTACGGGTGGCATCTGCCCCGGTTTGTAGCCGAGCCGCTGCAGGCCGAGGGCGAGAATACGGGTCATGAAATGGACGCGCCGGGCGATTTGCTTCAGTCCCTGCGGCCCGTGATAAATCGCGTAAGCGGCGGCCATATTGGCGAGGAGCGCCTG
>WNFZ01007613.1_pt1 | contig 14697 bp, 12 predicted proteins | sample 5400081 | NCBI WGS metagenome assembly WNFZ01 (sample SAMN13153365, study PRJNA577476) | soil metagenome | isolation source: 80 cm soil or saprolite under grassland replicate 1 | place: USA:California | collected 2016-06-15
CGACTCGGCCGCGACACCGATCAGCCGGTCGTTGCGATTCGTCTTTCCTTCCTGGGTCTGGTTCGCTTCCAGAACGCCGATCAGTCGGACTGGGACGAGACAACCGGCGAAGAAGGGTTCCTCCATCAAGATCAGCACGTCGACGGGATCTCCTTCTGCCGCGGAGGTCGAGGGGATCGAACCGAAGTCGAAAGGGAAGACGGCGCCCGGAGGAAGAATATGGGAGATCGTGTAGCAGCCCTTCGCGAGGTCGAACTTGAACTTGATCGCGCTTCCTTTCGGGGTATCGACCACGACATGGAGAAGGCCCGATGAGGCGTCCCACGACGGCAGCTCGGAAAGCGGGTGCGGACGGGAGGGCGATCCCGGAAGCGATCTCCCCTCTTTCGATCCGGCTTCTTGACCACCGTGTCTCCTCCTCTCTTCATTCCTCGGTTCGCTCCAGGTCCGTGCAGAGATCTCTCCACTGCTGTATTACTTGTGCGCGGTTAGAGTCATAAGCGAAGCAGTCCCGCTTCGCAGATCCCTTCGATGAATCGACGGTGCGCAAGACGAAGTGCGCGGTCACGGTGTCCCCGAGGTAGACCGGAAGGAGGAACCGGATCGTCTGTGACCGGTAAATCGCGCCGGTCCCCGGCAGCAGCACGCCCACCATCGTCGAGAAGAGCGACGCCGCCAGCATGCCGTGAACGATGCGGCGGCCGAACTGCGTTCTCGCCGCGAACTCGTCGTCGACGTGAAGCGGATTCGTGTCCCCAGTGATCTCGATGAATCGCCGGACGTCTTCGTCCGTGAAGGTCTTGGCGAAGCTGGCGTGCTGCCCCGGCTCAAAGTCTTCGATCCGCGCGACGACTGGAGAAGGAGTCAAGGGCCCTCCCGCGATCAGCAATAGTCCGATTCAGCGGCTCATTTCATGCGTTCAGCTCAACGTCGTTTCGGTAGAGCTCGTAGGCCTTCTGGTACTCCATAACCCGCGCCACTTCGGCGCAGAATGCTTCGCTGTATCCGGCGCGCCGCAGCAAATGGAAACCCATCTCCATCCCGGAGGCGATGCCGCCGGCCGTCACGATCCGCCCGGCGTCGACGACACGAGCCCGGCTGATGCGGCAGGCCGGGGCAATCTTCGCGAGTCGGTCCAGAGGCACCATGCCGGCGGGTGATGCCTCCACGCGGTCCGGCTCCTTACGATTGGTGGCCGGCAGGCCGTCGAGAAGGCCCAGCTTCCCGTAAATCCAAGAGCCGGTGCAGACGCTCGTGAGCATTGTGCTTTCCGGAAAGCTCCGGATGAAGTCGTGCAGGCGCCGGTTGTGCAGCTCCTGCCGCGTCCCGAACCCTCCCGGGATGAGGAACGCGTCCATCGCCGGCGCCTCGAGAAATGAGTAGTTCGGCAGCACCGTAAAACCGGCCTGTGTCTGGACCGGCCTCAACGCGTCGGCGATGAAGAACGCTTCGAGCTCGGGATCGAACCGTCGCGCCACGGAGAAGACTCCGTAGGGCGCAGCAAAGTCCACGATCTCGGCGTCCTTGAAGACGTAGATGCCGAGGCGGAATCCGGGGATCCGCGGTGTTTCGGGCATAGCGCCTCCTTTCAGACTGTATAGCCAATCGAGAAACCGGCAACCCACGTCGCTGTGACAATTGCAGTTCCGGCGGCGATAGGCGTCAGATTGAACTCGTCAGGCTCGCAGCAAATCGAGGGTGATCTGGACGGCGTTTTCAACGCTCAGCAATTCCTGCTTCGTCAGCCTGCCGATCCTCGAACGAAGCCGCGTCTTGTCGATCGACCGGATCTGGTCGCCGAGGACCCGCGCGGGCGCGCCACGGACCTCGATTCGAGCCTCTCCGGGATAGAGCGATTCCACGTTGCTCGTGATCGGGAGAACGACGACCCGAGAGCCGTAGAGGTTACAGGAGTCGTTCGAGATGACAAGGGCGGGTCGGGTCTTCCGGATCTCGGTTCCGAGCGCAGGGTCGAGGGCAACCCAATAGACGTCGCCCCGGAGTGGCGCTTTCTTTACTCGGGCCAATCTTCGGTCTCAGTCCTGGACCAGTTGGATGCCAGGCGCGCGCGCCACGGCTCCCGGGCCGCGGCCCTGTAAGCGGCGTCGAGCGTCGCCCGATCCGGATGAATCCGAGCGCGAACCGCCGCCTCGATGAACGAGCTGATTTTCCTCTGAGGCAGCTCCTTCTTCAGCCGCTTGTAGAGCGCCTCATCCATCGTGATGTTGAGCCGAACCGGCATGGGCTCTCTCCTTGATTCACGCTGTATTATATACAGCTTCGTGCTCGTGCCTTCTGGCGCGGAGCGGACTCCGATATCAGGGCTTGAGCCAGCCCCGGGAACAGTGGACGGCTCTGGCCCAGCCGCGATAGGACTCCTCGCGGCGGTCGGCAGTCCACTCGGGCTCGAAGGTCCGGTCCTCGCGCCAGAGGCTTGAGAGCTCGGTGAGAGAGGTGTAGGCGCCGCAGGCGAGGCCGGCGGCCTGGGCGGCGCCGAGGGCGGTGGTCTCGCGGACGGCGGGGCGGACGACGGGGATTCCGAGGACGTCGGCCTGGAGCTGCATGAGGAAGTCGTTCTCCGTGGCGCCGCCGTCCACCTTGAGGGACTCAACCGGCCGACCGCTGTCCGAGGCCATGGCCTCGAGGACCTCGCGGCTCTGGAAGGCGATCGCCTCGAGCGTGGCGCGCACGAGATGGGCGCGGGTCGCGAAGCGGGTGAGGCCCACAATCGTGCCGCGCGCGCTCATGTCCCAGTGCGGAGCGAAGAGACCCGAGAAGGCCGGCACGAAATAGACGCCCCCGGCGTCCGGGACCGAGCGCGCGATCGGCTCGGTCTCCGCGGCGGTCGCGACGAGGCCGAGCCCGTCGCGGAGCCACTGCACGGCCGATCCGGTCACGGCGACGGATCCTTCGAGCGCATAGGCGCGCTCGCCGGATGGCGAGGCTGCCGCGGTCGCGAGGAGGCCGTAGCGGCTCACGGACGGAGCGTCGCCCGTGTGCTGCAGCAGGAAGGAGCCGGTGCCGTAGGTGTTCTTCGCCTCTCCGGCGCGAAAACATGCCTGCCCAAAAAGTGCCGCCTGCTGGTCGCCCAGATCCGCGCACACCGGGATTCGCGCACCGAACGGACCATCAGGCAGAGTCCAGCCGTAGGGCTCCGTCGCGATGGAGGGCGCGATCCGCGCCAGGGCACCCGCCGGCACCTCGAAGCGATCGAGAAGGTCCGGGTCCCAGGCGAGGGTCGCGAGCGCGCAGAGGAGCGTGCGCGAGGCGTTCGTCGGATCCGTCACGTGGGCTCCGCCCCGGGGACCGCCGGTGAGATTCCAGATCACCCAGGAATCCATGGTGCCGATCCGCAGACGGCCCGAGGCGGCGAGGGGCTTCGCCTCCGGCACGTTGGCGAGGAGCCAGTGGATCTTCGTCGCCGAGAAGTAGGTGCGGATGGGAAGTCCCGTGCGCGAGCGCACCTCCGGCTCGAAACCCCCGGCGATCAGCGCGCGGCACTCGGTGTCGGTGCGCGTGTCCTGCCAGACGATCGCGGGGGCGATCGGGATCCCGGAGCGCGCGTCCCAGAGGACGACCGTCTCGCGCTGGTTCGTCACGCCGAGAGCGAGCACGGGCTCCCGAGGCCCGGCGGCGACCGCCTCGGCGACGACGCGGTCAACGTTGTCCCGAATCTCGAGAGCGTCGTGCTCGACCCAGCCGGGATGGGCAAAGGTCTGCGCGTGCTCGCGGTAGGCGGAGGCGACCACGCGCCCGGAAAGATCAAACAGGAAGCAGCGCGTCCCGGTGGTCCCCTGGTCGATCGCCGCGAGGAGGGACATCGGACAGAAGCTATCAGTTCCCGGAAGGTGACCGGGCATGCTCTCATTCTCAGAGGGGAATTCGCAATCGTGCTGGCTCAGGCGATCCGGCCCGACGCCGTCCCGCTTGCGCGCCTGACCGCCAGCCGCGGCCGCTGGCAGCTCGACCGCAATTTCAAGCGGCTTTCGACCGCAGGCGTTCGCTCGCGAATCCCCTCACCCCAACCCTCTCCTGCCGGAAGAGGGAGAAGTACGGATCTCACCGCGGCATCAGCGACGCGGTCGAGGCGCTCTACCTACCGCCGGTTGGCCATCAGCGCCGAACCGGGCCATCAGATGAGACTGCATAAACGCCAGTACCAGACTGGGAGATCATTTCAGCTCACCCGCCCGGCGCTGTCGAAAGGCATAGACAAACCCGACAATAAGAAAGGCAAGACCTACACCGAGAAAGGCTCGTTGGCCCGAACTGCCGACTGCGATGAAAACTACGCCCAGGGCTATGAACACGACTCCCGGAGCTGTCGATCGATTCATGTCGTCCCACCTCCTCGATCAAGCACGCCTGATGCTCCAAGCTTCAGCAGCATGCCCGATGCGGTGCGGCGTTAAGCCCAAGCGACTACAGGAGCCTCTGGAATTCATCAATCGTAGCCGGGGCGCGATAGGCCTGCAGTGGTACGAGCTCTGTCGTCGTCATCCTGCGCCGTGAGGAAGCGAACCCTCGCACCCACTTCTGCGACGCCTTCGTATTGTACTTCTCTCCATAGGCGTGATCTACGGCGTCCAGCATGCGGACGCCTTTTGTGTTCCTGGCGCGTACCGCGATCTCGAGCGCGGGCAGTTGGATGACGCCGCGAGGCGCTTCTTGGAAAACTCGATGCCAGCCGTGCGCCTTGTCATTCCAGGATCGTACAAACACACGCCCTTGAACCACGACCACCCAGACGCCGATAAAGCGGTGCGGCTCCGTACCTGCGCGGATGCCGATGATCTTGCTTTCGGCGATGGCAGCAAGCACGGGTTCGGAGAACCGGCGCATTGGGCTCATCGGCGCTCCTCATCGGGAAGAGGTAGGGCGGTCAGCCTAACATTTCCGAGCTCGTCGGCGTGAGGGAGATCTGAGGACTCGCACGGCTCGTCATCATTTCTCCCTTCTGGCAGAACAAACCCGAGAACGCAGAGGATCAGGTAGACGTGTCGAAGCCTCATGGGCGCCCTCCGGGAAATGAGACTCCTACGCTGGTTCCGTCCAGTGCCTTCGAAGAATGATGAAGGTGATGTAGTGCGTCACCAGCAGCGCCGGAACCCAGAACGCCGGAATCCAGTAGGCGGCGCCCATGTACGGCGCCGCGTCATAGACCGTAGCGAGGACGATCGCCGCGAGGAGATCCAGAGTGCCCTCAACGTTGAAGATCCAGACGAGAAGTCGGGCGCTCCGAGCTCTCCAAACCACCGCCGTGATCGCGGCGATGGCCAGCACAGCAGCCAGGAGATCGCCGAAGGCCGCAGGATAGGCGAAGGGTCTTGGAATGCCCGGGTAGGTGGCCCCTGGCGCCAGAAACATCAGACCAAAGTGTCGGGTGGAGTGCAGCAGCAGAATCGGCAACAGGATGGTCCGCGGCTTGAAGTCCGGGAGCCTGGGGATGACGTAGATTCTGGCCGCGATCCAGAAGACCAGCGTGCTGAAAAGGAGATTGACCGTGAGGATGTTCATGTCGAGACTCTTGCTCTTCCTGGCGGCTTTTACCTTGACGGGGACCGCAGCGCGACCGGAAGTGAGATCGCCCCTGCCAAGGCTACTCCTCGGTGCTCCCTGCGAGTCTGACCGGATCGCCCCGGTGGATCGTGCCACCGCTCGCGACGGCAGCGTAAATACCGACGTTGACCTGATTGTGCCGGGCCGCGGTGCGCAGGATCCCCGGATCCCTGGGGAGATCCGCCTGCGGCAGGGTCGTCATCACACACCGTCCGCAGGGACCCGTGACGCTCAAGCGAACCTGATCCCCGATGGCGAGGGTGTGGCCGATCCAAGGATTCTCGACGAAGCTCTTCTCATGGGAGAGGGACTCCATCACAATGTTTGGCCGAAACCGCCGAACCTCGAAGCGCCCTTGCGGATAGAGCTCACGGAGCCGGTCGAGCGTGGCTGTCGTCAGCAGATGGACAGTGGCACAGTCGAAAAACGTCCCCTCCGGTAGGGCGAAATCGGTAACGGTGTCCCTATGGTCGAGGCCTTCCATATCCGGCCAGTACTCCTCGGCATTAGCGGGCCCCATATGGCCGCGCTCGGACGAATAGAGTGTCACCTCACGGCCGAGCGCCCTGGAGAGGATTTGGTTGAGGTCACTCTGCTGACTGGTGGCCATGGTGCCGTCCGGCAGGGTGATCCGGACCGGAGGCACGTTCGCGCTGGGGCGCGGCGGCTCGATGAAGGTAGCCCGGAAGTCGAACAGATTCGGCCATTTTCTGGGGTTCTTGGCGGTCGCGACTTTGCCGTCGGAGCTGTCCACCAGTGCGTAAGCGCGATCTCCGAGAAGTCCGCGCTCCGTAACCTCGGTGGCGTTCAACTCTTCCCCCATCATGGACTTGACGGGATATCGCCAAAGAGAAACTACCGAACCAAGTTCGGTCTGCCTTGCGTTTGACATCAACCTGAACCGACTCTCCGGCGGCGAATGGAAATCATGAATGAACCATCAATCCCGCCCGAACCGTAGAGACCGACTCCTCTCGCATTAATGTAGTCGCCGCTACCGGATCGCACTCGCGCTCTTCGAGCCAGACCGGTACCGGGCCCGCCCTCCCTCGTCGGGATTTTCGACCTTCTTTAGCTTCTGCTAGGGCGTGATGCTCCAGGTACCAAACGAGATGAAGGGTCGAGTCGGGCATGGGGCGCTGCTGTCCAAGAGCTCGTCGATGGAAGTGCGGGCCGAGCCCGCCGTCGTGGACAAGATCGAACCGGTCCGGAGGAAGTAGTTTCTGTTGCTGCCGGCGATGGTGGCGTCGAAGCGGCTGCCCGCATCTGCCCCGGTCCCGGTGTCGACGGGTTGGCCGTTGTACCAGAGCTGCGCTGTGCCTGAGGCGCGACCTCCACTCGAGCAGGTGCGCCGCGCGGAGACCCGCAACTGCAACTGGGCGCCCGGCGGGAGGGGGGCCGGCCCGTTCAGCGTCAGGTTGATCGTGTTCAGCATGTTGGCTTTGAAGGCGCCAGCCGGGCTGTTGACATTGTCCAACTCGCCTGTGCCCACGAGGGTGTCGCTGATGAGCACCTCCGCCTTCAAGTCCAGCTTCAGCCCCGTGTCGCCGCTAATCGCACCGACCCAGACCTTGGCCGGGGAGAGCGCCGTCAAGAGCCTTGAAGTCGGGGTATTCGTCGGCGTCGGGGTTGGGGTGTTCGTCGGCGCGCCGGTCGGCGTGTTCGTGGGCGTGTTGGTTGGGGTGCGCGTCGGCGTATTGGTCGGGGCGCCCGTCGGGGTGTTCGTCGGCGTCGGAGTCGGCGTCCCGCAGCCGGCCAACGTGTAAGTGTGCGAGACGTTCGAAGGGGCGGTGGTATTGCAGAAATCCTGCGTGTATAACGGGGTCGGTCCCTGCACCCCGCCGGTATCCGAGGCGGCGACCCCGTTGATCGCGCCGTAAATCACGTCGAACCGCTGCGTCGGCGAGTTCTCATACAGCCTCACCTCGAACTGCTGCGTCTGCGCGTTGTTGGCGAAGCGGACAGTGTGGAACTCGATGTTGAAGATGCGGTTGGGCGCGGAGCCCGAAGTCGAGGTGAAGATTCCGCAGCCGTTGCTCCAGGCGCTACAGCCGCTCAAGCCCACGTCCGTGCGCAGGTCGTGCCACAAGGAGAAGACGGTGTAGGCATATGGCCCCTGGTTTGGTGGGGCAGGCAGACAGGAGGTGAGGTAGCCCCCTGGGTCGTTGTTCGTAACAAAGTCGAGGCGGCCATTCGAGCTGACGTAGACCGTGCTTAAGGTCTGGTCGTACACCTTGAAGGCGAAGGGCAGGGCGATGAGCGTATCACAGTCATCGCAGTGGTTGCCTGTATCTGTCGTGCCCGGGACTATCGTGCCGGCTGTCTGGCTTATCGCGTAGTTGGCGCCCGGGCACACCGTCGGCGTGGGCGTCGGCGTTCTGGTCGGCGTGTTCGTCGGCGTTGACGTCGGCGGAGTGCCGGTCACCGTCGGCGTCGGCGTTCCGATCGAGCAATCGGGAAACTTGAAGTTGCCGATGCGCGTGCGCCAGTTGAACTGCGTGGAGCCGGTCGGATAATACTCGTTGGTGTACCAGAAGGTGCAGTCGTCCACCGGGTCCACCGTCAGGTCGCTGTAGTCGCCCCACCGGTTGCTGGTGCCGGTCTGGCTGCCCACGCCGGCGAAGAGCGTCGCTTCACCTTGCGCCAGAGTGTTCAGCGGATCAGTCGCCAGGCGACCCGCGTAGCGCAGCCCCGGCACGACCGTGGAGCTCGACACGCTGAAGCCGAGCGCCATGTTCCCATTGTGGTCCTGGGCCGCGCTGGCCATCCAGCGCCAGGTCGTATCCGGCTGGTAGGTGTTCTCCTGGAAGACTGTTACCGGTCCGTTGGTGACATTGCGCAGCTCGATCCAACGGATGCCCGCCACGCCGCCGGAACTGACCGTGTAGTTGGTCACGACCGCTTCGTGGTCGCCGAAGTTGCGGTAGGCGAGCCGGAACATGAATCGGTCGGCGATGGCGTCCAGATGGTCGCCATTGGGCTCGGGCACGCAGGCCCGCGTAGTCGGGCACAGTGCCGTGAAACCCGCCGCGGGCGGGCTGGCGAATTGCGTAAACGTCGAGTTAACCGGGGTGCCGAAGTCAACGTGGAAGTGGAAGACCTTGTAGACGAGGGGCGAGCCGCTGGGCCATTCCACGAACGTGTTGGGCGCGCCTGCGGGGGGTGGGTTGGTGCCATCGAAGTCGGAGGGCAGATAGGCTTCCTCGGTGGATCCACCCGTGATACCGGTCGTGACGAATGTCGCCGCGTTGCCGGCGAGCATAGCCGCCCGGTCAAAGGCAAAGGGCTGGGGACCGAGGAAAGCCGTGCCCGACGAATTGAAGACGTTCATGCTCATGTAGTAGGCGTCGGGCCAGGTGCCCAGGTGGGGATAGTCGAAGAAGTTCGTGCCGAGGTGAAAGCCGTAGCGGTTGAAGCTTCCGGTGGCGTCGCTCGTGGTGGAGACGGCGATGCACTCGTCGGTAGGGACGCCCACACCGGCGAACTGGGTGACGACCCAGCGGTCGGCGAGCTTGTCGTAGAGCACGACCGGGTCGCCGTCGCCGTTGGTCTGACAGACGCCGCCAAAGCCGCTCCATAGGGTGGTGATGCCGACGGGCGCTGGTAAAACCGGGGCGCCGGTCGCCTTGTCAAACACCTGGAACCCTTCGTTCACGATCTGGACGTACTGCGTCATCCCGACCGCGCCGTTGGTGTCGGGCGGCGCGCAGTTGCACGCCACGCCGGGAAACGGGATGCCGTCGAAGTTGAGGATCGGGGCGGGCATGTTCGGCGCAGAGATGTGCTGGTCCTGGACGACCGATTCATCTGGGCTGTCTTTGTGAACGTGCGGTATTTTCGGGTTCTCATTCGCTTCGCGCTCTTCGCGCGGCTCGACGGGCAGGGGCTTCATGTCGCGCAGCGGCGGCGAGGTGTCGTTGTGATACGAGGTACCCACGATGACGCTGTTGTTTGCCTGTTCTTTTGCGGGCATCACGGATTGGAGCATGGCGTGGCCCAAGACTCTCGGAGGCAAAGACAATAGCTTCTTCGGAAGGAGGAGTAGGCCTGTCGAGATTTTAGTAACTTGAGCCTTGCTCAAAGGCACTAAGATCACGGCCGGCAGAAGCAAGACAATCAGTGCGACAGGAAACCATCTGGTTTGCCTTTTCATGTCGGGCCTCCATCGAGTTGTCAATTCAGATAACACCCAGGCGGCTGGGAGGAGACTATTTGCGCAAAAGGGTACGGGTCAAGGTAATTCTCCGCCCTCCATCAAAGACGCTTTGATGAAGCGCGGGGAGCAATCGGGAGCCCATCTCCTGGACGTTAGTCCAATCCCTCGTGGCCGTGACCGGGTTCTTCGCTGCTGAGGCCTCCGCAGCCGACAAGCGCTTAAGGTCTTGAGAAAGCGCTACTTATTCCACCGGCGTCTTGCCGGTGATCTTCCCGTCGTCCACGACCAAGACGCCGTTGGCGGCGACGTAACGGAAGCCCTCGCTGTAGTGGTTGGGGCTTTCGAAGGTCGCGACGGAGCGGACGGTCGCGGGATCGAAGACGGCGAGGTCAGCGGCGAAGCCGGGCTTGACGAGGCCGCGGTCAGACAGTCCCGCGGCCTCCGCGGCGAAGGACGTCATCTTTCTTATCGCTTCTTCGAGGCGCAGGACTTTCTCCTCGCGGACGTAGTAGCCCAGGATGCGGGCGGCCGAGCCCCAGCCGCGCGGATGCGAAGTCTCGTGCGAGAGAGGCCCATCGGTCGCCTTGGCCGGGGAGTCGGTTCCGAAGGAGACGAGCGGATGCGCAAGCGCCGCCCGCACATCCTTCTCGTCCATGATCGCGATGATGCAACCGGCGTTGGCGCGGTCTGCGAGCACGATGTCGATGACGACATCTCGAGGGTCCTTCTTTTCTTCTGCCGCTATCGAAGCGATTGTCTTGCCCTCGTAGGGCTTCAACTTCGGATCCAGGACTTCGGCGACCATCACTCCTTCGGCGCCGCCCGAACCCAGGTACTGGTTCTCCCAGTCCGTTGTCTCTTTCGCCATGTCGGCCTTCACGCGCTCGCGCGTAGCCGGGTCGGCGAGGCGCTTCAAGAGAGCCTCCCGTCCTCCTTCGCGCACCCAGGGAGGCAGGCAGGCGTCCAGGCCGTTGGAAGCGCGGTTCCACGGGTACTGGTTGGCCGCGACGTCCAGGCCTTGGGCGCGCGCGTCTTCGATCTTCTTTAGGATCTCCGGCATCCGGCTGAAGTTGGGCTTGTAGGCGGTCTTCAAGTGCCAGATCTGCGTGCGGATCTTCGCTTCCCGCGTGATGGTGAAGACCTCCTCGAGCGAGGCGGACAGGCGGTTGGACTCCGAGCGCTGATGGGTGAAATACGCCCCGCCGTAGCGCGCGGCGACCTTCGCGAGCGCGATGAGCTCTTCGGTCGAGGAGTAGATGTTTGGGATGTACTGGAGCGAGGAGGAGACGCCAAGCGCGCCCTCCCTCATCGCCTGGTCCACCATCGCCTCCATGCGGTGAAGCTCCGCGGGCGTGGCCGGCCGGTTCTCGCGGCCGACGACCATCGCGCGGACTCCCCCCGAGCCGATGAAGGTGGCGAGGTTGATGGCCGTCCCGCGGCGCTCGAGCGTGGCGAAATACTGATCGAGACTCCGCCAGTCGGGATACACGCCGTACTTCTTGTAGACGTCCTGGTTCTCCGCGATGATCTTCTCGTCGATCGGCGCGATCGACTCGCCTTCGCCCGTGACCTCCGTCGTGATGCCCTGCGTGATCTTCGAGGCCGCGCGGCCGTCGACCAGGACGTTGTACTCCGACTGGCCGAGCAGGTCGATGAACCCGGGCGCGACGACGAGGCCCGACGCGTCAATCGTGCGTTTGGCGGAAGCGCCGGCGAGCCTGCCGACCGCCGCTATCTTTCCGCCGCGCACGCCGACGTCGGCGGCGAACCAGGGAGCGCCGGTCCCGTCCACGACTCTCGCGTTGGTGAACAGGATGTCGTAAGGACCCGCTTTCCGCGTGGCCGGCGCGGCGGCGCAGAGGCAGAGGACCAGAACGGGCAGAACAAGTTTTTTCATGAGGGCAGTCTATGATTGTTTAGTGGTCCCCTCGATGATCTCCGGCGCGGGAACCCGCGCGGTCGGACTTCTCGAAGAACTGGCCGTGGTCCCTTCGGTCACCGGCGCGGAGGGGCCTCTCTTGGACTTCCTCGAAGAGCGGTTCCGGGCGCGCGGTTTTTCCGTCGAGACCCGGGAAGTCTCCCCGGGGCGCCGCAACCTCTTCATCCACCGCGGCCCCGCGACCGTCGTCTTCATGACACATGCCGACACCGTCCCCCCGTTTTTCCCGCCGCGGCGCGGCGACGGGGTTCTCTTCGCGCGCGGAGCCTGCGACGCCAAGGGAAGCCTCGCTGCGCAGGCTGTGGCGCTCGAAGACCTGGCGCAGGAAGGGGCGGCGGTGGGTCTGCTCGTCCTCGTGGGAGAAGAGCGTGGCTCCGACGGCGCCCTCGCGGCCAACCGCGAGCCTCGTGGAGCGCGGTATCTGATTTGCGGGGAGCCGACGCAAAACCGTTTCATCGCCGGATCGAAAGGGTGCCTGCGTATCCGCGCCGAGGCGCGAGGCGTCGCTGGACACTCCTCGGCGCCGGGAAGCGGACGCTCGGCCGTCCTGCCGCTGCTCGATTTTCTGGCCGATCTTCGGGCTGCGGCGCTGCCCGTCCATCCGGACTTCGGCGACACGACGATGAATATCGGGGTGCTCGAGGCCGGTACGGCCCCCAACGTCATCGCCGACAGCGCCCGCGCCGAGGTCCTTTTTCGGACTGGCGAGCCGGTCGAGACCCTGCTCTCGAGGATCCGTCCCGCCGCCTCCGGGCGCGTCAGCCTCGAAGTTCCCTACTGTTCCGACCCGATCCTTTTTCGCGTGCCGAAGGGGCAGCCCTCATCGGAGATCGTTTCTTTCGCCTGCGACCTGCCGCTTCTGCCGGCCTGGGGTGAGCCGATCCTCGTAGGCCCCGGATCCATTCTGGACGCACACGCCGCGGAGGAGAAGGTGGACCTGGCACAGATCGAAGAGGCGGTCAGTATCTACAGCCGGCTCGCCCTGAGGCTTCTCGAGGAAGGGGATGCGTACCTGGAACCAAGAAGGATCGGGTGACCTGCGATCGGGTGATCGTGCAATCAGAAGCCCAAGAAGCTCCGGTCAATCACCCGATGGCTCGATCACCCGATCACCCGATTCCTTCTGTTCACCTTCGGTTCACTTGCCTGGCCATAGTGTCCGGGGGTGAAGGAGAGGACTCTATGAGCAAGATCGGGATCATTTCCGTTTTGGCTGTGGCCGTGGCGGCCGCCCTCTCCGGTGATTCTCCGAACAAGGCCAAGACGCACGGATACAGCTTGTCTGGCACTGTATCGAGTGTGGATGAAAGCCGGAAGACCTTCGTGGTCAAGAACGCCGCTGGCAAGGACACATCCCTCGTCTGGACAGCCGCGACGACGGTCATGGGAGGCCAGCTCAAACCCGGCGCGAACGTCACTCTTCGCTATCTCAACAGGGACGGGAAACACATCGCGACCTCGGTGAGCATCGGCCAACCGGCCGCCCAAAAGACGCCCCCTCCCAGTCCCCCAGCCACCACGTCCCCGACGTCCTGAGGTCGCCGACGCGCCAGAGCCGCTGTGGCGACGGCGCGAGCGAAGCATTCTCCCTGTCATTCTGAGGAGCAAAGCGACGAAGAATCTGCTCCGGTCGAATCGGCTGATCTTGATCAGAGCAGATCCTTCGCTTCGCTCAGGATGACAGCGGGCCCCCCCATATCTCCACTTTTCATCCCCATGGGCGAGACCCCGGCAGGTCACTCGGGATGACAACGAGAGGAAAGGGCTCGGGATGACGGGCGGCGCAAGAGCGGTTCGGAATAACCGAGCGCCCCTTATGCGCCGGCCGGACCGGGACCGGCGGAGGGGATGACGGCCGCCGGGAGAACGGCGCGGAAGACCGTTCCGCCACCGGGACGCTCGAGGATGTCTACGCGGCCTCGATGGGCTCGCACGACCTGCTCCACGATCGCCAGTCCTAGGCCGGACCCCTCGGGATTGCGCGAGCGCGCGGGCTCCAGCCGCACGAACCGCTCGAAGATGCGTGAGCGTTCGACCGGCGGGATCCCGGGCCCGCGGTCGCGGACTTCCAGCCAGACTTCCCCGGCGTCCGCCCCCACTTCGACCTCGACCGTTGTTCCGGGCGCGGTGTAGAGCACGGCGTTGGACACGAGGTTCGAGGCCAGGCGCAACAGCCCTTCATGATCCCCCGCAACCCAGGCAGGGCCGTTGTGCGTGAAAAGGCATTTGACGCGGCGGGCGGCGCCGAGCGGCTCGGTCGTGTCCACGGCCTCTGCCGCGATCATCGCCAGATCGGTCGCATCACGACGCGCGGGAAGGGCGCCGTCGCCGCGCGCGAGATGTAGCAGGCTGTCCACCTCGCGCGCGAGGCCACGGGAAACCCTTTCGATCGTTTGAAGCGATTCGTGACGCTCTTGCGGAGAAGCATCCGGGCGGAGCGCTTCCTGCACCTCGCCGACGAGGACGGCGGTCGGAGTCTTCAACTCGTGCGCGGCGTCCGCGATCAGGCGCTTCTGCGCGCGGAAGGCGCCTTCTAATCGCTCGAGCAGGGAATTGATGACGGCGGCGAGCCGGCGAAATTCCTCGCCTCTCTTCGGCACGCGAACTCGCTCGGACAGATCCGTCGCTTCGACACGTTCGGCCAGGCTCGTCACTTCTTCGACCGGCTTCAAAGCCCGGGTCACGACGCCGGCCAGAATCGCCGCGGTCCCGAGGAATCCCACAATCACGAAGCCGATCAAGGCGCGATCCAGGCGCCCGAGCGCGCGCAGGTTCGGTCCAATCCATCGGAAGAGCACGAGTGTCGAGCCCTTGGCCTTCTGCTGGAGGTGCGTGACGAGGAAGCGGCAGGTGCGCTGCTGGCCGCTGTACGGCTCGACCGCCGTGTAGGGAACCTCGGGGCGATCCTTGTAGGGCACGATGCCACCGGGCAGCGCCTGCTTGAGCAGGTTGCCGGAAGCCGCGACCGGAATATCTCCCTGAAAGAGGATGGCCGAGTGGTTGGCCAGCCGGAACTCGAAGGCGTTGGCCTCGAGTCCCGCTC
>WNFZ01014622.1_pt1 | contig 14695 bp, 13 predicted proteins | sample 5400081 | NCBI WGS metagenome assembly WNFZ01 (sample SAMN13153365, study PRJNA577476) | soil metagenome | isolation source: 80 cm soil or saprolite under grassland replicate 1 | place: USA:California | collected 2016-06-15
GATGCGGGGCGAGGGGATGCGGGGCGAGGGGATGCGGGCAGCGGGGGCGCGGGGGGAGGATGCGCGGGGTGAACGGGGTGCTGGCCGGCGCCCGGGTGGTCACCCCCGACCGGGTGCTGGATCCCGGCTGGGTCGAGGTGGCCGCGGGCCGGATCGCCACGGTCGGCGAGGGTGCGCCGCCGGCGGGCTCGACCGGGCTGCGCGACCTCGGCGGCGCCTGGCTGGTACCCGGGTACGTCGACCTGCACATGCACGGCGGCGGCGGCCACTCCGTGCTGGCCTCGGCCGCGGACATGGCCGCCGCGGTGGCGTTCCACCGCCGCCACGGCACCACCCGGACGCTGGTCAGTGCGGTGTCCGCGCCGGTCGGGGCGATGTACGACATGGCCGCCTGGGCCGCCGAGCTGACCGCCCGCGGCGCCACCCCGGACGGTCACGTGCTGGGCTCGCACCTGGAGGGACCGTTCCTGTCCGCGCTGCGCTGCGGCGCGCAGGACCCCGCCGCGCTGCTCGCCCCGGACACCGGCGTGCTGCGGCAACTGCTCGCCGCCGGCCGCGGCACGGTCCGGGTGGTCACCGTCGCCCCCGAACTGCCCGGCGGGCTGGACCTGGTCAAGGCGCTGGTCGCCGAGGGCGTGGTGGCCGCGGTCGGCCACACCGACGCGTCGTACCGCCAGACCGCCCAGGCACTGGCCGCCGGCGCCGGCCTGCTCACCCACGCCTTCAACGGGATGCGCGGCATCGGGCACCGGACGCCCGGCCCGGTCCTCGCCGCGATGGACGACGACGCCGCGGTGTGCGAGCTGATCAACGACGGCGAGCACGTGCACGCCCCCGCGGCCCGGCTGCTGTTCCGCGCAATGCCGGGGCGGGTGGCTCTGGTCACCGACGCCATCGAGGCCGCGGGGATGGGCGACGGGGAGTACCTGCTGGGCAAGCTGCCGGTGGTGGTGCGCGACAGGCTGGCCAGGCTTTCCGGGGACGGTGCCATCGCCGGCAGCACGCTGACCATGGACGCCGCGGTGCGCCGCGCCGTGGTCGAGGTCGGGCTGCCGGTCGAGACCGCGGTGGCCGCCGCCACGAGCGTCCCGGCCGGCGTGCTCGGTGTCCACTGTGGACGGATCGCACCCGGCTACGGGGCCGACCTGCTGGTACTGGACGACGACCTCGCCGTGCTGGACGTGCTGGCGTGATCCTCACCGTCACCGCGAACGCCGCGCTGGACGTCACGTACCAGGTGCCGCAGCTGCGGCCCGGCGGTGTGCACCGGGTCGGTTCCGTGCACGCCCGGGCCGGCGGCAAGGGCGTGAACGTGGCCAGGGTGCTGCACGCCCTCGACGAGCACGTGGTGGCCACCGGGCTGGTCGGCGGGCTCGCCGGTGACGCGATCCTCGCCGACCTGGAGGACGCGCTGCCGGAGGCGTTCCTGCGGGTGGCGGGGGAGAGCCGGCGCACCGTCACCGTGGTGTCCACTGTGGACGGCCAGGCCACCGTGCTGAACGAGCCCGGGCCCGAGGTCACCGGGGTCGAGTGGGAGCAGTTCGCCGCGGCGTACCTCGAGCTCGCCGACGCTGCCGACGTGGTGGTGCTGGCCGGCAGCCTGCCGCCCGGGGTGCCCGCCCAGGCGTACGCCGCGCTGATCGCCCGCACCACGGCGCCGGTGCTGCTGGACACCTACGGCGACGCGCTGCGCAACGGCATCCGGGCCCGTCCGGCGCTGGTCACGCCGAACCTGGAGGAGCTGGCCGGGCTGCTCGGGCACCAGCCGGACGACGTGCCGGCCGCCTGCCGCGAGCTCGGCGTGCCCGCCGCAGTCACGCTGGGCGAGGACGGCGCGCTGCTGGTCACCCCGGACGGCGCCTGGCGGGCGCGGCCGCCGGAGCGGGTGCGCGGCAACCCCACCGGCGCCGGGGACGCGTTCGCCGCCGGGCTGGCCCGCGGGCTGGCGTACGGCGAGCCGTGGCCGCAGGTGCTCGCCGACGCGGTGGCGTTGTCCGCGGCGGCGGTGGCCGCCCCGGTGGCCGGCGCGGTGGATCCCGCGCGGTACCGGTCCTACCTCGCCGCGGTGACCGTCGAGGAGGCCTGAGCGATGCCGCTGGTACCGATCGGCACCCTCATCCGGCCGGGCCGCGGGCTCGGTGCGTTCAACGTGGTCTCGCTCGAGCACGCGGAGGCCGTCGTGGCCGGCGCCGAGGCGGCCGGGCTGCCGGTGGTGCTGCAGATCAGCCACAACTGCGTCCGCTTCCACGGCGGCCGACTGCGTCCGGTCGCCCGCGCCGCCGCGGCGGTGGCCGAGGGGTCCACCGCGCGGGTGGCGCTGCACCTGGACCACGTCGAGGACGAGGCGCTGCTGCACCAGGCCGCGGACGCGGGCTTCGGCTCGGCGATGTTCGACGCGTCCGGGCTGCCGTACGCGCGGAACGTGGCCGCGACTCGGGCGGCCGCCGGTTGGGCGCACGCGCACGGCCTGTGGCTGGAGGCCGAGTTGGGGGAGGTCGGCGGCAAGGCCGGCGGCACCGCGGTCGGCGCGGCTGGCGGCACCCCCGGCGCGCACTCCCCGCAGGCGCGCACCGACCCGGCCCAGGCCCTGGACTTCGTCACCGCGACGGGAGTGGACGCGCTGGCCGTCGCGGTGGGCAGCACGCACGCGATGACCACCCGCACCGCCGAGCTCGACCAGGATCTCATCGTTCGGTTGCACGCCGCCGTACCGGTCCCGCTGGTCCTGCACGGCAGCTCGGGGGTGCCCGACGGCGAGCTGCGGCGGGCGGTCCGGCACGGCATCGCCAAGGTCAACATCGGCACCGCGCTGAACGTGGCGTTCACCGGCGCCGTCCGGCAGCGGCTGGCCGCGGACCCGGCGGTCACCGACCCGCGGCGGTATCTCGCCCCGGCACGGGACGCGATGGCCGCTGCCGTGGCGCGGCTGCTCGGCGTGCTTGCGCTCGGTGACCGCGATCTCACTGAACACGATATAGCTTGACGTCCCCCCTGCACGCGATACATCGTGTCCGGGACGTTTGCGATACATCGTGTGTGAGGGGACCTCGATGAGCACTGTCCGTCGCATAGCCGGACTACCGGCCGGGCACAGATCCAAGTACGCCGTACTCGTCTTCTGGCTGGTCGCGCTGTTCGCCGCGGCGCCGCTGGCCGGCAAGCTCCAGGGTGCGGAGAAGAACGACTCCTCGGCGTGGTTGCCAGTCTCGGCGGAGTCCACCCAGGTGTTCAACCTGCAGGGGGAGTTCCAGCCGAAGGACGTCTTCCCGGCGGTCGTGGTGTATGAGCGGCCGTCCGGGCTGACCGCCGCCGACCGGGCCAAGGTGGGCGGCGACGTCGGGAAGCTGGCCGAGCTGGACGGCGTCACCAAGGTCGTCGGCCCGATTCCGGCCAGGGACGGGCAGGCGCTGCAGGTGCTGGTGCCGGTCAACCTCGGCACCGACGGGTGGAACAAGGCCAGCGGGGCGGTGGACCACATCCGGGCCATCTCCACCGCGGACTCCGGCGGGCTGAGCGTCGCGATCACCGGCCCGCTCGGGTACGCCGGCGACTCGGCGAACGCGTTCAAGGGCATCGACGGCGTGCTGCTGTACGGGACGATCATCGTGGTGGTCGCGCTGCTGCTGATCACCTACCGCAGCCCGGTCGTGTGGCTGCTGCCGGTGATCTCGGCCGGCACCGCGCTGATGAGCGCCGAGGCGGTGATCTACCTCCTGGCCAGGCACGCCGGCCTGACCGTGAACGCGCAGAGCGCCGGGATCCTGACCGTACTGGTGTTCGGCGCCGGTACCGACTACGCGCTGCTGCTGATCGCGCGGTACCGCGAGGAGCTACGCCGGCACGCCGACCGGCACGAGGCGATGCGGGAGGCGCTGCACCGCGCCGGCCCGGCGATCATCGCCAGCGCGGCCACCGTGGCGATCGGCATGCTCACCCTGTACGTCGCGCAGATGAACTCCACCAAGGGACTCGGCCCGGTGCTGGCGATCGGCGTCGCGGTCGGCCTGCTGGCGATGGTCACGCTGCTGCCGGCGATCCTGGTGCTCTGCGGGCGCTGGATATTCTGGCCGGTCAAGCCGCGGTACGGCTCGGCCGAGCCAACCGCGACCGGCCTGTGGGCCCGGGTCGGCGGCGGCATCGCGCGCCGGCCGCGGGTGGTCTGGGTCGTCACCGCGCTGGTGCTCGGCGGGCTCGCCCTGGGGCTGACCGACCTGAAGGCGCACGGCCTGACCAACGCGCAGTCGTTCACCAAGGTGGTCGACTCGGTGCGAGGCGAGCAGGTGCTGGCCCGGCACTTCCCGGCCGGCGCCGGATCGCCGGTGGTGGTGATCGGCAACGCGCAGGCTGCGGCGCAGGTCCGGGCCGCGCTGGCTGGCAGCGACGGGGTCACCGACGTGACCGAGCCCGTGGTGAAGGGCGACCTGGCGTACGTGGAGGGCACCCTGACCGACCCGGCGGACTCCGCCGCGGCGTATGCAACGGTGGACCGGGTGCGGGCCGCGGTGCACGCGGTACCGGGCGCGGAAGCCAAAGTCGGCGGCGGCAGCGCGATCAACCTGGACATCCAGCGCGCCTCGACGCGCGACCGGAACGTGATCATCCCGATCGTGCTGGCCGTGGTGTTCGTGATCCTGGCGTTGCTGCTGCGGGCGCTGGTCGCGCCGCTGGTGCTGATGGCGACGGTGGTGCTGTCCTTCGGAGCCGCACTGGGGATCAGCGCGCTGGTGTTCGACCACGTCTTCGGCTGGGCCGGCGCGGACACCTCGTTCCCGCTGTTCGTGTTCGTGTTCCTGGTCGCGCTGGGCATCGACTACAACATCTTCCTGATGACCCGGGTGCGCGAGGAGGCGCAGCGGCACGGGACGCGGCGTGGCGCGATGGTCGGGCTGGCCGCGACCGGCGCGGTGATCACCTCCGCGGGCGCGGTGCTGGCCGGCACCTTCGGGGTGCTGGGCACGCTGCCGCTGGTGGGGTTCGCCGAGATCGGCTTCGCGGTGGCGGTCGGCGTGCTGCTGGACACGATCGTGGTCCGCTCGGTACTGGTCACCGCGCTGAACCTGGACATCGGCCGGTGGATCTGGTGGCCGTCCGCCCTGGTCCGGCAGCTCGACGAGGCACCGGTCGATGCCGCCGAGGGCGAGCCGGCGCTGATGAACTGAGTTCCGGCTTTGCAAAAAAAACCCAGCCGCCGTGTCGATCCGGGCGGCACTCGTTCGAAGCGTAGGTAAGGGCAGGGTTGATCCGGTCGAACCGTCCGGCGGCCCGGCACAAACCGATGCAGAAGGAGTCACGACGATGCGATTCATGGTGCTGGTGAAGGCTAGCGAGGAGTCCGAGGCCGGCGTTCTCCCCAGCAAGGAGCTCATCTCGGCGATGGGCGACTACAACGAGGAACTGGTCAAGGCGGGTGTGCTGCTCGCCGCCGAGGGGCTGCAGGCGAGCTCGAAGGGGGCGCGCGTGGTGTGGTCCGGAGGCAGGCGCACCGTGGTCGACGGCCCGTTCACCGAGGCGAAGGAGTTGGTCGCCGGCTTCTGGCTGCTCCAGGTGAAGTCGAAGGACGAGGCGGTCGAGTGGGCGCAGCGCATCCCGTTCGGCGACGGTGCGGAGGTCGAGGTCCGTCAGGTGTTCGAGGCGTCGGACTTCCCCGGCGACATCGTGCCTTCCAAGGAGGCCGCCCGCGAGGAGTCCCTGCGCGAGGAGCTGCGGAACAGGGCCGACACACCCTAGCCGCGCTGCACGTCGGCCTTGCCGCGGCGGCGGCGGAGCTGCTCTGATTGGTCGCCGTGACGGCTTGCGATGCACACGGTGCGGTCGAGGCGGTCTGGCGGATCGAGTCGGCGAGGCTGATCGCCGGACTCGCACGGATGGTGCGGGACGTCGGTCTGGCCGAGGAGCTAGCTCAGGACGCGCTGGTGGCCGCGCTCGAGCGGTGGCCCGGGTCGGGCGTCCCGCCCAACCCGGGCGCCTGGCTCATGGCCACCGCGAAGAACCGGGCGGTCGACGTGCTCCGCCGCAGGCAGCGGTTCGAGCGCAAGGTCGAGGAGCTCGGCCGGGAGCTCGAGGCGGTGGGCGAGGGGGCCGCGCCGGATCTCGGCGCGGCCCTCGACGACGACATCGACGACGATGTCCTGCGGCTGGTGTTCACCGCGTGCCACCCGGTGCTGTCCACCGAGGGGCGGATCGCGCTCACGCTCCGCCTGCTCGGTGGGCTGACCACCGACGAGATCGCGCGCGCGTTCCTCGTCCCGGAGTCGACGGTCGCCCAGCGGATCGTCCGGGCCAAGCGGACCCTCGGCGCGGCCGGCATCCCGTTCGAGGTTCCGCACGGGGCCGACCGCGCCGCCCGGCTGTCATCGGTGCTCGAGGTCATCTACCTCATCTTCAACGAGGGCTACTCGGCGACCGCCGGCGAGCCGGCCGAGCCCGAGGTGCACGGCCTGGTCGGCCTGATGGAGATCCAGGCGTCCCGCTCGCGTGCGCGGGTCGGCCCGTCCGGTGAGCCCGTCCTGCTGCTCGACCAGGACCGCGGCCGCTGGGACCAGGTGCTGATCCGCCGCGGCCTGGCCGCGCTCGAGCGTGCCGAGGCGCTCGGCGGCGCGCTCGGCCGCTACGGGTTGCAGGCCGCGATCGCCGCCTGCCATGCGCGGGCGCGCACGCCGGAGGAGACGGACTGGGCGGGCATCGCGGAGCTGTACGAGGCGCTCGCCAAGCTTGCACCGTCCCCGGTCGTGGAGCTGAACCGGGCGGTCGCGCTGTCGATGGCGTTCGGTCCGGCCACCGGCCTCGAGATCGTGGACGCGTTGACCGGCGAGCCGGCGCTGCAGGGCTACCACCTGCTGCCGAGCGTGCGCGGCGACCTGCTGGTGAAGCTCGGCCGCCTGGAGGAGGCACAGGTGGAGTTCGAGCGGGCGGCGTCACTGACCCGCAACGAGCGGGAGCGCACCCTGCTCCTGGACCGCGCCGCCGCCTGCGCGCGGGTCGCCCCGGACAGCCCGCGGTAACGCCGCGCCGCACCGCCCAGACTGAGCCCGGACGGAGCCTCCGCTCGCCGGGGCGCCTAGAGTTCGTCGCGCAGCAGGCTGAACATCACCATGTCCCGGTAGGCGCCGCCGCGGAACACCGCCCGACGCAGCACGCCCTCCTGGGTGAAGCCGGCCCGCAGCAGAGCCCGCCGCTCGGCCACATTGTCCGCTTCGGTGCTCGCCTCGACCCGGGCCAGCGGGGTGTGCGCGAACAGGTACACCGCCACCGCGCGCTGCGCCGCCGAGCCGTACCCGTGGCCGCGGTGCGCCGGCAGTACCCAGATCCCGACGTTCCAGCAGCGGCCGTTCGGCGGGGTGCTGTTGTTGCTGGCGTGCCAGGACACCTCCCCGACCAGGGTGCCGTCGGCCGCCTCGACCGCGAGGGCCCCGTACCCGTCGCCGACCGTCTCGCCGGCCGCCACCCGGGCGCGCAGCCGCTGCACGTTGTCCGGGCGGAAGCCGAACCAGTTCTGCTCGCCGGCCGCCTCCGGGTCGGCGAACATCGCCGCCAGCGCCTCCACGTCGCCCGGGCCGATCAGGCGCAGCCGAACGGGGGTGCTCATCCGGTTGCCCGGGAGGTGCCGAACATGGTGTCAAGTGTGACCGGCTGCAGCCGGCGGGCGTCGATGATCTCCAGCAGCCGGTCGAACAGGTGCGTCACCGTCGGGTGGTTGGCGTGGCCGAGCACGATCCGGCCGCCGGTCAGCCACTGCTGCGCCTGCTCCAGCAGCACCCGTGGGGTGAGCAGCCGGGAGTCGCCGAACGAGCCCTCCCACATCAGGATCCTGGTGTAGCCCAACTCGCCGGCCACCGCGTCGGTGCGCGGGCTGTGCTTGCCGAACGGCGGCCGGAACCACGGCCGTGCCGTGGTCCCGAACGTCTTCTCGATCCAGTCTTCGTTGCGCTCGATGTCCGCCCGGATGGCCGAGTCGCCGTGGCTGGGCATGTCCAGGTGGGTGTACGTGTGGTTGGTGATCTGCACCTGGCCGGCCTCGATCAGCGGGCGCAGCCGGTCGGCGTGCGGGTTCCACATGCTGTGGTAACAGCCGTTGGGCGCGAACGTGATCGGGATGCCGGTGCGCTCGGCGAACGCCACGTAGCCGGCCACCGTCTCCCGGCTGGCGCCGTCGTCGATGGTGAGCGCGACCTCGAGCGTGCTGCCCGGGCCGCCGGGGGCGGAGAGCTCCGTCCTGGCGGCGCCCGGCCGGGCCCTCGGGATCGCCGGCAGCGGCCGGGCCGGCCCGCGCGGGAACACCGGTTCTGGCGTGGTCGGGGTGGCGGGCCCGGCCGGCTGGCCGGTGCCCGCGGGCCGTCCGTCCGGCCGGATACCCAACCCGCGGGTCCCATTCTCGCTGGCGCCGGAGGCGGTACCTGCTCGCTCCGGGTGGGGGTGCTGACCGAAGCCCACTGCCGCCACCGCCGGCGGAGGATCCGGGGCGGGTAGCCACGCGCAGGGCGACCGCCGGCGGCTTCAGAGCAGGCCGCGGGTGGCGCCGCCGTCGACGGGCAGCACGATGCCGGTGACGAACGCGGCCTGCTCGCTGGCCAGGAACGCGGCCACCGCGCCGAATTCCGCGGGCTCGGCGACCCGGCCGAGCGGGATGTCCGCGGCCAGCCCGGCCAGGCCGTCCGGCAGCTCGGCGGCCCACTCCTCAAGCGCCGCGGTGCGGGTCATGCCGGGGGCGAGCACGTTCACCGTCACACCGGAGCCGGCCAGCTCGCCGACCAGGGTCTTGGCGTAGCCGGCCACGGCCGGGCGGAGCGTGTTGGACAGCGCCAGCCCGGGGATCGGCTGCTTCGCCGACTGCGAGGCGATCAGCAGTACCCGGCCCCAGCCGCCGGCGCGCAGGTGGGGGAGCGCGGCGTTGACCATGGTGACCGCCGAGGCGAGGGTGAGCTCCACCGCCTCGCGCAGCGCCGCGGCGTCCAGCCCGGCGGCGGTGCCGGACCGCGGCGAGCCGGCGTTGGTCACCACCACGTCGAGCCGGCCGCGCTCGGCGGCCACCCCGTCCACCCACCGCCGCAGCGCGTCGCAGTCCCGGACGTCCAGCGCCGCCCCGGACGCCCGCCCCGGGCCGGCCACCGCCTCCAGCCCGGCCACCGCGGCGGCCAGCCGGTCAGGGTCCCGGCCGCAGACGGAGACCACCGCCCCCTCGGCGGCCAGCGCCGTGGCCACGGCCAGCCCGAGCCCGCTGCTGCCCGCGGCGACCAGCGCCACCCGGTCGGTCAGGCCGAGGTCCATGCTGCTGCTCCGTCCCGCGTCAGGCGGCTGGGCGCAGCAAGGGTACGGCGTCCTGGTCGGCCGGCTGCGCGGCGGGCCGGCGCCGGGTGTACGTCAGCGCGCCGAGCATCAGCGCGATCGGCCAGGCCAGGAACAGCTTGGAGAACGCCAGCACCACGGCCATCGGGCAGAACGCGACCACGGCGCCCCACCAGGCGGGCGCGTACCGCGGCAGCAGCCTCACCGCGGCGCCGAGCCCGGCCAGGGTGACCGCCAGGAAGCAGGCGGATGCGGCGAGCATGACCTGGCCGAGGGTGAGCCCGGCGGCCAGCGCTGCCGCCACCACGGCCGCGGTGGCGGCGGCGAGCACGCCCAGGCTGCGCCGCGGCACCTCCCCGGCACCGCCGCCGCGGGCCAGCCATCCGGGCAGCGCGCCGTCCCGGCCGAGCGCGGCGCCCAGCCGGGACGCCCCGGCGATGTAGGCGTTCATGGTGCCGAACGTGAGCAGCACCGCGGCTAAGGCGGTGACCCAGCGGGCCGCGTCGCCGATGCCGCTGGCCAGCAGCAGGGTGAGCGGGACCCGCGAGGTGGCGGAGGTGCTGCCCAGGACGGTCACGCTGGTGACGGCCAGCCCCAGGTACAGCACGCCGACCACGACCAGCGCCAGCGTGGTCACCACCGGCAGGGTGCGCCTCGGGTCGCGGAACTCGGCCGACAGATGGGTCACCGCCTCCCAGCCGGCGAAGGAGAAGAACAGCAGGCTGGCGGCGGACCCGACGGCGGCCCAGCCGTGCGGCAGGAACGGGGCCAGGTTGGCCGACCGGGCGTGCGGCGCGGCCAGCAGGACCGCCGCCAGCAGCAGCACGGCCAGCATGCCGACCAGCAGCAGCTGCAGCCGGCCGGACAGCCGGAGCCCGACGTAGTTGGAGCCGAACGCGCCGGCGAGCAGCACCGCGGCAACGGTCAGCTCGGCCGGGCGGCCCCAGCCCAGCGCGTGTGCCACGTACTGCCCGCCGACCAGGGCCGTGCACGGGGCGCCGCAGGGCACCGCGAGGTAGAACCACCAGCCGACCGCGCCGGACATCCGCGGGCCGGCCGCGCGGGCCACGAACGTCGCCACCCCGCCGCCGTCCGGGTACCGCTTGCCCAGCCCGGCGAAGGCGGCCGCGACCGGGACGGACAGCGCGATCAGCCCGGCCCAGGCCAGCACCGACGCAGGCCCGGCCTCGGCGGCGGCCAGCGCGGGCAGCGCCAGCACGCCCGCGCCGAGCACGGCGCCGACGTACAGCGCGGTGCCCTCGGCGATCCCGATCCGATGGCTCACGCACCCTCCTCGCTTGCGCTCGTCGGCCGCGCGAGCGGGGCTGCTGTGCTCATTGGTTCGCTCGCAAGCTCGCTCACGCCGCCCGCCTCTCCCAGGGTCGTGGAAACTCGTGCGGGCCATAGCCCACAGGAGTTTCCACGACAGCGCGCAGGACCGCCGCCAGGTCGAGCCCCACCTCGGCGGCCACGTCCTCGCGGCCGCCGCCGTGCGAGGGCCAGCCGCCGTCGGCCGCCACGCTGCGCACCGCGCAGTACGGCAGCAGCCGGGCCAGCGCCGACCCGACGCCGCCCCAGCCGCGGTGCTCCTCCACCACGACCAGCTCGCCGTAGTGGTCGCCCAGCTCGGCGGCGGCGTCGCGCAGGTGCGCCTCGTCGACGTAGCACAGGTGCGCGTGCGCCAGCCCCGGGTGCGCCTGCGCCGCCGCGAGGCACAGCTCGGTGCCGTACTCGCCGACCGACACCAGGCAGCGCGCGCCGTCGCCCGGCGTGCCGCCCTGCCACACCACCGGCGGCAGCGCGTCGCCGGACCACGGGAGGCTGTGGTGGGCGGCGTTGCGGCCGAGCCGGACGTACCCGGGCCGGTGCGCGGCCACGGCCTCCCGGATCACCGCACGGGTCTCGGCCTCCCCGAACGGCGCCGCGATGGTCACCCCGGGCAGCGCGCCCAGCACGGCGAGGTCCTCCAGGCAGTGGTGGGTGGTGCCGAACCAGCCGCCGGACACCCCGGCGTACGGCGCCACGACGGTGACCGGGGCGCCCAGGTAGCCGAGGCTGAGCTTGACGCTCTCCGCGGCGCGCATCGCTGCAAAGGTGGCGAACGTGGACACGAACGGCTTCAGCCCGGCGCTGGCCAGCGCTGCGGCCATGTCGATCATGGCACCCTCGGCGATGCCCAGGTTGTAGAACCGTCCCGGGTGGGCCTGCTCGAACGGATGGTTCCTGCCGCCGAGATCGGCCTCCAGGCAGACGATCGCCGGGTCATCGGCGGCCAGGGCGGTGAGCTCGGCGCGGTACGCGTCCCGGCCGGACAGCGGCGCGGGCGCCTCGCGCGGCGCAGCGGCGGTCACGTCATCGCCTTCTTCCACTGCTGCGCGCGGAGCGGGGTGATCGTCACGTAGTGCGCGGCGGCCCTGCCCTCCACTGCCGGCACGCCCTTGCCCTTCACGGTGTGCGCCACCACCGCCATCGGCCGGGTCGCGCCGGCGCGGTCCGGGGCGAGCACGTCGCGCAGCGCCGCCAGGTCGTGCCCGTCCACCTCGGCCACCTCGAACCCGAACGCGGCGAACCGCGCCGGCAGCTCCGGCAACGGCGAGATGTCCGCGACGTACCCGTCGTTCTGCCCGCCGTTGGCGTCCACCACCAGCACGAAGTTGCCGATCCGCTGGGCGGCCGCGACCTGCAGGCTCTCCCAGACCAGCCCCTCCTGCAGTTCGCCGTCGCCGGTGACCGCGATCCCCAGACCCGGGCCGGGCGGGACACCCGCACCCGAGCCGGGCGGGACACCCGCACCCGAGCCGGGCGGGACACCCGCACCGGAGTGAACCCCCCGCAGGCGGAGGGCGAGCGCCCACCCCACCGCGTACGGCACCCCGTGGCCCAGGCTGCCGGTGGGGAAACGCACCCCGGGCACCTTCGGCCCCGGATGCCCGGTGTACGGCTGCCCGGCCCGGCCGTAGTGCGGCGCCGGGTTCTCCTCGAGCACCCCGGACACGTGCAGCGCCGCGTACAGCGCCGCGGCCGCGTGGCCCTTGGAGAGCACGACCTCGGTGGCGTCCCGCGCCGCCCGGTCCAGCGCGGCGATCAGGATGTCCATGACCGACAGCCCGCCGCCGAGGTGGCAGCCGGTCGGGCTGGCCGCCATGTCCACCACCAGCCGGCGGGCCTGCCGGGCGCGCCCGGCCAGCACATCAAGCTCGGGCAGCACCGCGGTCACCGGGCCGTCACCAGCCCGATCCAGTGCCCGATGGCCTCCACCAGGACACCGCGCGCGGTGCGGTACTCCGTCGCACAGATCCGTTCGTGCTCGGTGTGGTCCAGCGCCGAGTCGCCCGGGCCGTACGCCACCATGGGCACGTCCCGCCAGGTGGTCGCGAGCGTGTTCATGTCCGAGGTGCCCTTCTTGATCAGGTACCGCGGGCGGACGTTCCGCGCGGCGAACGCGCGGGCGAACGCGCGGGCCAGCGCGGTGCCGCGCCCGAACGCCACCCCCGGCGTGCAGCGCAGCACCTCCACCGCGAGGTCGTCGCGGGCGAACGACACGGCCAGCTCGCGCAGCAGGGCGTGGTCGGCGTCCGGCGGCAGCCGGAAGTTCAGCACCGCGGTCGCGGAGTGCGTGGCCCGCCCCGGCGTGTGGTGCACGTCGATCAGCGCGCTCGGCGTCTCCGGCGCCTGCTTGAGCACCGCCTCGCGGATCTCGGCCACCGCGGTGGTGACCGCGTCGCAGGCGGTCACCGCGTCCCTGCCGGCGGAGTGGCGGGCCGGCACGGTGGCGGTGATCCGCAGCTTGAACAGCCCGTGGTAGCCGAGGGTGAGCGCCGCCGCGCCGCTCGGCTCGCCGACGATCACCGCGTCGGCGGGGTAGCGGTCCCGGGCATGGAACGCGCCGCGCGAGGAGGACACCTCCTCCTCCACCGCGCCCACCACCCGGATCTGCACCCCGCGCGGCAGGTCCACCTCGAGCATTGCCTGTACGAAGTTCACCAGGCTCCCCTTGGCGTCCACCGAGCCGCGGCCGTGCAGCGCGATCTCACCCGGGTCCGGGTGCCCCGGGGGGCGCCGCCAGGTGGCGGGCCAGTTGAACGGCACCGTGTCGAGGTGCCCGAGCAGCAGCAGCCGGTGCCGGCCGCCGCCGCGGGTGGCCACGAAGTTGCCCGCGGCGTCGATGCCGGCGTGCACGTCCGGGCGGTCGCGGCAGGCGTCGACCAGCAGCGCGGCCGCCTGCGCCTCGTCGCCGGACACCGACGGCACCTGCACCGCGCGGGACAGCAGGGTGAGGTCGGCGGCCGGCGCGCCGGTCCGCCAGAACCGGGTCCGCCCGGCCCCCGGGGCGAACGAGTGCGGCCCGCTGATCGCCACGTCGGCGCTGCCGGCCAAGGCCAGCTCGGCGGCCCGTACCTTCTGCCGCATCCGGCCGCCGGCGTACCGCCCGGCCTCGCCGGGGTGGGCGTCGGTGAGCGTGCTGGCCGGGTCGGCCGGGTCGGTGAGCAGCCCGGCGGTGCCGGTGACCAGCCGCAGGTGGTCGGCCTGCACGGCCAGCGACAGCGCGGCCGCCAGCATGTCGGCGTCCACGTTCAGCGGCTCGCCGTCGGCCTCGTCGGCCACCGGCGGGCAGAGGCAGACGACGCGGAACTCCGCCAGCAGCGCCAGTATCCGCTGCGCGTTCACCCCGGACACCACCCCGGCCCGGTGGTCCCGGACGATCCGTTCGCGGCCGTCGGTCACCGCCCGCAGCGGCCGGTTGCGGGCGCCGGTGACCAGCAGGTTGTCGCAGGCCGGCACCGCGAACGGGGTGACCCCCACCCGGCCGAGCTGGGCACGTACCAGCGGCAGGGTGACCCGTCGGTAGGCGTCCAGGATGTGCGCCAGCTCCTCCGGCGGGCTGTACCGCACGGTCTCGCCGGACCTCAGCTCCAGAGTCGGCATCCCGCGGCCGATCGCCGCGTAGTGCTCGGCGATGCCGGCCGCGCCGCCGGCCACCAGCAGCACCCGGGCACCGGAGGCCGCCAGCGCGCCCATCTCGTCGAACAGCGGTGCGTGGCCGAGGCTGCCGCTGCCGACCTTGACCACGTACAGCGCCGGGTTGGCCATCACACCCACCGTCCGGAGAAGGGCAGGCCGGCCGTCTCGGGCAGGCCGTGCACCAGGTTCATCGCCTGCACCGCCTGGCCGGCGGCGCCCTTGAGCAGGTTGTCCAGCGCGGTCACCGTGACGCACCACCGGCCGCCCGCCGCGGCGGCCACCTCGGCCACGTTGGAGCCGACCACGGTGGACAGCATCGGCAGGTCGGACGGGAACCTCGGGCTGGCCGGCCGGCTGCGCACGAACGGCGTGTTCCGGTACGCCTGGGCGTAGGCCCGCTTCACCGCGGTGGGCTCCACCCCGGGCCGGAGCCGGCTGAACGCGGTCGCCA
>WNFZ01009680.1_pt1 | contig 14692 bp, 17 predicted proteins | sample 5400081 | NCBI WGS metagenome assembly WNFZ01 (sample SAMN13153365, study PRJNA577476) | soil metagenome | isolation source: 80 cm soil or saprolite under grassland replicate 1 | place: USA:California | collected 2016-06-15
CCGGAGCGAGGCGACGTTCCTGGCCGGCCGCCGGAGGCGATAGCAGCCTCGGCACGCCGCCTGCATGGCTGCTTGCCGCGACGGCTCTGCTGCGTCTGGGACTACCGAGGCTGGGGTGCCGTTCTGTCCTGCAAGGGGGCGGGGACGCCTGGCTCGCCGATGCTGACGAGCACTTTGATGTGCTCACCGGACGCAGCGAGATCGAAGGCCTCGGCGACCTGCTCGAGAGGCCGGATGGCGGTCACGATGTCAGAAGCGCGAACCGCGCCGGCCTGGAGAAGCCGGATGCTCTCTTCGTAGTCCTCGGGCAGGTAGGTCGCGCTTCCCTGGATACGGATCTGCTGGTCCTGCACAATCGCGAGAGGAATCGTGACTTCCGCAGCCGGAACACCGACGACTACGACGGTTCCGCCCTTGCTGGCCAGCGCGACAGCCTGGCGCATGGTCGGCTCGATCGCCACGCAGTCCACAACAATGTCGGCACTCTGCCCGAGCGCGGCCCGGACCTGGTCCACCACGTCCCCCGCGGCCGCATCGACGGCGGCATCAGCGCCGAACGAGATCGCCTTGTCCCGCTTGGCGGCTTGCACGTCGGTGACCACGACCGTGCCGACCCCGCGCGCCTTGAGCACCGCCAGCACCAGGAGCCCGATGGTGCCAGCACCCAGCACGACAGCAAACCTCCCGCGGATACCGTCGAGGCCACAGCCGAATGTGTCGCCGCCGAGGCGGACGGCATGAACCGGAGTGGAGAGCGGTTCCACGAGGGCGGCGGTGGTGTCGTCGAGGTCGTCAGGGAGGACGTGCAGCCGGTCCGCGGGCACCGTGAACAGGTCGGCCATGCCGCCCTGCTCCCACCCGCATCCGAAGAACTGGAGGTTCTCGCATAGGTTCTGCCGCCCCGTGGTGCACATCTTGCACGTCCAGCACGGCAGGTCGGGCTCGACGGTGACGCGCCGTCCGACCTCAACTCCCGTGACGCCTGGGCCAACCTGCTCGACCACGCCGACCACCTCGTGCCCAGGGTGGTACGGGATCGGGATGAAGGGGTGACGACCGTGAGCGGCATGGGTGTCCGAGCCGCACACCCCGGTAACGACACTGCGCACCAGCGCCTCGTCAGGACCCGGCGAGGGGATCGGCGCATCCGTCACGACCTCGATCCGATCGGCATGCACGACGACCCTGCGCATGAGCCGCGGCGCGGTAGAACCAGTCATGTGCAACTCCTCCACAGTCCCCAACGGTCTCCACATCATCATGCCGCTCGGGGCTGTCTAGAAGGCTTGCAGGCACAGCACCCAAGGAGACGATTACGTCTTGCTAGATCGTCTCGTCACGCGAGAACTGACCGCACATGCCGCGAGTCGCACGGTTGTGTGGATGGCAGCTTGCCGCGGGACATCCTGCGCGAGGTGACGGGATGCCAGCCCATGGCTGCCGGAGCGCCGGCTTGCCCTGGTTCCCATCGCCTGACAGGTCCACCCTGTTCATTAAGCTGAGCTCGACCAGGTTCGCGCCGCCCAGCCCCGCATCAACCTGGGCCGCGGGAGCAGACAGTCGGCCGCTGGCATCGTCGGTGACCAGGAGCAGAAGGTCTTCAGCGAGGACCATGATCCCCACGCTACTCGGCCCTCGGCGGGAGGCCCGGTCACGGCCGGTAGCGGTCACGAGTCTGAGCTGCCCACCCGCGTCGCAGATCGGGTGAGGCCGACAGTGAGCGTGTAGCCTTGGGGTTGCATCATCGCTGCAGGTGACCACCAGCGTCACCGGAGCCGTGGCACGCGGATAGAGGTTCTCCGCATCACCGCCGAGATCAGCAGCCTGCGGCGCAATGGTAATGGGGCCAATCCAATCGCTGCATGCTCCACTCGTGCCTTGACGCAGCGGAACGCATGAACGGGTGGCGGCTCCTGCGCCCGCGGGTACAGACGTGCCCTGCGGTCCTCGGCGGGGCCTCAGAGGGATGGCTGACCCTGCCCCGCACATCGATGACGCCTTCGGCATGCCGCACGGCGTCGACCAGCTGAGGGGCGAGAGCACCGCTCTCTACCGGCCAGTAATGGTAACGATGCTTGAGGTCACGATGACGTCGAAATGCCTCAGGGTTGAGCGCGAACCTCCCGGTGATGAGCCGCTCCATTACCTCGTCGCGGAGCTGGTCATCTGGCCACCTGAACACGCTCCGCACGTCGATGCGGGTCACGATCCCGGCAAGCAGGCCGCCGCTATCCACAACCGGCAGTCGCTTCACCCCACGGTCATACATCTGCTTGGCAGCTTCGGCGACGCCATGCCGGGAGGCGCGGCAAGGCGTCGGTGGCAGCACCATGACTGGTGCCGGGATGCCGCTGATCCTGGGCCAGGTTTTGACGGCGATCCGTTGCCTGGAACACGATGACACTGCGGCGTCCCAGGTCGCTGACCGGCAGCCTGCATACTGGCCCGACGCCACGACCGCTGGCGGGGCCGCCCGCGCATTGGCTGGCGAGCACTGACCCTCAACGACGAGAAGGGCAACGACCATGGCGGACATACACGGTGCGTGCGAGGAGCGGTTCGCGGCGGTACGCAGCACGATGCAGAGGTATCTGGACTCGGGTGACGAGCTAGGTGCATCACTCGTCCTGGACATCGATGGTGACATCGTCATCGACATGTGGGGCGGCTTCTGCGACCAGGCCCGCACGATCGCGTGGTCCGAGGACACCATCACCAACGTCTGGTCGTCGACCAAGACGGTGACCAGCCTGGCCGCGCTGATGCTGGTCGATCGAGGCGAGCTGGATATTGACGCCCCGGTCGCAAGGTACTGGCCGGAGTTCGCCGCCAATGGCAAGCAGGACATCCAGGTCCGCCATCTCATGTCGCACTCCTCCGGGGTCTCCGGGCTGGACCAGCCCGCCGTCGTTGAGGATCTCTACGACTGGCAGAAGGCCACCTCCCGGATGGCCGCCCAGGCTCCATGGTGGGAGCCGGGAACCGCGTCGGGCTACCACGCGCTGAATTACGGGCACCTGGTCGGCGAGGTGGTGCGGCGGATCAGCGGCAAGACGCTCAAGCAGTTCGTCGCCGAGGAGATCGCCGGGCCGCTGGGCGCCGATTTCCAGATCGGTGCCGCGGAAAGCGACTGGGGACGGACCGCGGACGTGGTCCCGCCACCGCCACTGCCGTTCGACCTGGAGGCGCTCGGCCCGGACAGCCCGGCGGTCAAGACGCTGACCGGGCCGGCTATCGAAGCCGGTGCCGCCAACACGACCGGCTGGCGGCAAGCCGACCTCGGCGCGGTGAACGGGCACGGGAACGCGCGGTCGGTGGCCCGGGTTATGTCGGTGGTCGCCCGCGGCGGTGAGGTCGGCGGAGTCCGGCTGCTCAGCCAGGACACCGTCGACCTGATCTTCCATGAGCAGCTCAACGGCGTCGATCTGGTGCTTGGTGTTCCATTGCGCTGGGGCATCGGTTACGGGCTGCCCCGGCCTGACCTCCTGCCCTGGATCCCCGACGAGAAGATCTGCTTTTGGGGCGGCTGGGGTGGCTCCATGATCATCATGGATACCGGCCGCCGCATGACGATCTCCTACATGATGAACAAGATGGCACCGGGAATCATCGGCTCCGACCGCAGCGCCGCATACGGGCAGGCGATCTACGACGCCCTCACCACCTAGGAAGCGCTACCCGGGCCGCCGGGCGGCCATCGTCGGCGGGAACTGCACCCGAACGCGACCTCCGCAGAGGCATCACGCTCGGTGATAGAGAAGGGTCAGAAAGAAAGAACGCACGCCGAGCCGCCGTTAGGCGCGGCCGCGCGATCGAGTGGATGTTGCCGGAGGACAAAGGACGGCGGTCTGCAGAGAAACTGTCTGGCCGGTAAGGGAGTAAGGGGTTGAGATGCCGTGGTTTCCGGACTTCACCAGCGCCGTGGAGCTGGCGCGCAGGCAGACTCGCGCCGCAGGTCAGGCTGATCCGGTCGCGCAGTACTTCACCGCACTGAACAAAGGTGACACCCACGCTCTGGAGACCGTGTGGCCGGGTGAGGTGGTGGTCTACGATCCCGCGCGGGCGAGATCCGTGGCCACAAGCAGCTGCGGCGGTTCGTCAGCCAGAACAAATCCTGGCTGGCCGAGCGGCACGCCCGAACCGAGACCGTGGCCTCCACCTGTGCCGGTGGGCGGGCCGTGGTAGAACTGCTGGCGCACCTGGCCGACGACGGGCGGGAACTGGCTTGGCCGATGGCGGTGGTCGCCGAATCCCCCGACGATTTGTCGGTGGTGTTCCGCACCTACTGCAGCCAATGGCCGGTCGACGGACGGCGCCACGTCAGGCCTCCCATACTCAAGTCCGGACACGCCCACCCCGGTGATGTCGTCGGCCGCTACCAGGCCGCGCTGGACGCTGGTGCCACAGAAGCGATAGTGAACACCTTCGCGCCGGATGGGTACTTCCGCGAGCCCATCGGCCCGCACTACGCCCACCGCGGCACCCCCGAGCTCCGCTCGTTCTTCACCACGTGCTTCAGCGCAGGCGGCGGCATCGGACTCCAGCACTGCGCCGTGACCGACGATGGCGTGCGCTGCGCCCTGGAATACAACTGCGTCCGCTGGGGCAGCCACGACCTGACGCCCCAGGCGGGAATCGGGGTCTACGAACGCGGCCCAGACGGACTGCTGGCTGCGGCACGCGTCTACGACGACGTCGAACCACCCGTCGAGCACCCCTGAGGCGGTCGGAAGTGATCATTGCCGCCAGGCAACGTCCGTGTCCCGTCATTGCAGGAGGCGCCGGACTCGTGGTCGATGGCAGCAGCACTGTTTAGATATCCAGCCCTGCTTGCTGGAGCCGCGCGAATGAACTCGATCAACCATCAGATACGCCTCGCCGCCCGTCCGTCCGGCCTGCCGACGCCGTCCGACTGGGAGCTGGCTACGGAGCCCGTCCCGGCGCCGGCCATCGACTACAAGGCTCAGGACGTCGGTCGCGCGCTGCGCGAGCACCCGCCCGACGGCGTCGACGTGTTCTTGGACAACGTCGGCGGCGAGATCCTCGATGCGGTGCTTACGCGGCTCGCGCGCGGAGCGCGGATCGTGCTCAGCGGCGGCGTCTCGCAGTACACAACGCGGATCAGGCCCGTGGTCCGTCCAATTACCTAGCGCTGATCGCCGCCCGCGCGTCGATGACCGGGATGCTCACCCCCGACAACGCCGGCCGCTATGCCCAAGCCAGAGCCGAGCTCGCTGGGTGGCTGCGCGAGGGCCGGCTGATCTCGCGCGAACACGTCCTCGAGGGCGGGGTGCGCGCATTCCCCGATGCCCTGCCCAAGCTGTTCGCCGACGAGAACATCGGCAAGCTGGTGCTCACCGTGCCGTGAAGCCACGGTGCCGGTCAGTTGGGCGAACCCGGCCGTGGTCTACCGGATGCTGTCGGAGTGGAAGATTGACTCCGGTGCGGGCCTGCGAGCGTCGAGGCCAATCTGCAAGGCGTCGATGACCGGCTGATCCGAGTCGCTGATGCCAGTTCGCGGAGGCGGCGGTCGCCGCAGTCGGCCGTGCCGTCACGAAGTAGCGGCCGCGAAGGTAACAGTGGCTAGCGGGCCACTCGCCCGTGCGTGGTCAGTGTCCGGCGATCTGGCCGCCGTCGATATGCAGGATCTCGCCGGTGATGAACGGCGATGACTCCAGGAAGAGGATGCCGCCGACGATGTCGCTGACCTGGCCCACACGCCCGATTGGGGGGAGCCGCCCGGCGAGCGCGTTGGTGTCGTAGGTTTCCGGCGGATGCACCGGGGTTTGGATGATGCCCGGTGCGACAGCGTTGACCCGGATGCCGCGGGAGGCGTACTCGATGGCCAGTGACTTGGTGGCCGCGGCGAGGCCGCCCTTGGTGAGTGCGGCCAGGACGGAGGACTCGTGGGAGTTGGCGTAATCGGCGAGGGTGGCGGTGATGTTGACCACGTGGCCGCCGCGGCGCTTGAGCATCTCGGCGATGGCGCGCTGGGTCAGCCGGAAGAATCCGGTGAGGTTGACGCCGAGCACCAAGGCGTAGTCGTCGGCGGTGTAGTCGGTGAACAGCTTGGAGATGAAGACGCCGGCGTTGTTGATCAGGGCGTCGATGCGCCCGAAGCGTTCGAGGGTTTCGCCGATGATCCGGTCGGTGGTTGCGGGTTCGGAGACGTCCCCAGCGACGGTGAGCACAGCCGGGTCCCTGGTGGGCTTGATCGTCCGGGAGGTGGCCGCGACCGCCCAGCGCCGATGCCCTGAGAGCCTCCGGTGATGATGGCGACCTTGTGGTCTTTTTCGCTCATGACCTTTCCCGTCGTCAGCTGCTGGTGTCACCGGCCGGGTCAATATTCGGGCCGGAGAGCGCCGGGTCGCTGGGGTGTGGGGTGAGCGGCGTGGTCTGCACGCTCATCCAGGCATACAGCGGCAGTGACGCCATGATCGCCTGCATCGCGGCCGCGTCCTGCGCCCGCCACAGGCCCAGCGCGCGCCCCTGGCCGCAGGTGTCCCTGCCCGGCCAACTCCTTCGCGCGCTGCGCCTCGCGCGCCTCGGCGTCATCGATTGCCTGTGCAGATGTGCCCGCCGGGACGGTGAGGGTGAACGCGGTCAGGAACTCCACGGCTTCGTCCCTGGCTTTGCTTGCGCGTGATCCGGGCGACGTGCTTTGCCGTGCCGGGTCGTTCGGGTGCGGCGAGAGCGGCGTGACCTCGTCGGTCCGCCACACGCGCAGCGGCATCGAGGCGAGGACTTCCTCGAGCTGGCCGCCGTCGTCGGCGGCGAACAGCCCGAGTGTGCGCCATTCGCCGGGCTGCAGGGGCGGCCGCCACAGGCGCAGCAGGTGTCCCTGCGCCGCGAGCTCGCGCGAGTGCGCGGCCTCGCGGGCGCGGATGTCTTCGACGGCTTCTGCTGGCGTTCCCTCCGGAACTTGGGTGGTCATAGCGACGAGATACTCCATGGTTAGCGCCTCCTGGGCCGGCATCGGGGACGTGGTGATGAAGCTGCGATGTGCTGATTCCGCGCTATGGTCAGTCACTCACGGCCGCGATGACGTCCGCCCAGGCGTCGCACGCGCCGGGGTGGTTCCGCGGCCTACTCCTCCGAGATCCGGACAACCCGCCTGCCGATATGGAGCGAGCCGCGGTCGAAGACCGTCGCCAGGGCCTCGGGCGCGCGTTCGAGGCCCTCGAACTCGCTGACCACCGCCCGCAGGCGTTTTGCGCGCCAGCGCCGCGAGCTTAGCGCGGATCGGCAGCAGCCGCTTCGGGTAGTAGTCGCTGACGATGAACCCACGCAGCCGCTTGAACACCGCGTCGGTGAGGTTGGCGCCGGCCTCGGGATCGTCCGGGCGGGCGTAGCTGCTTAGCGACCCGCACAGCACGACGGTGCCATGGTTCTTGAGCACGGAAAGCGCGAGCGTGAGCTGGCGGCCGCCGACGTTGTCGAAGAACACGTCGATGCCCTCGCCCGCGGCCTGCTCGAGATGCTCCGGAAACGCGGGATCGCGGTAGTCGACCGCGGCGTCGGCGCCCAGCACTCGTACGGCGTGCTCGGTGCGATGCCGTCCGCCCGCGATGGCCACGACGCGCGCGCCCGCGGCCTTGGCGAGCTGGACCGCCACGCCACCCACGGCGCCGGTGGCGGCGCTGACGAGCACGGTGTGGCCAGCCCGCACGTGGCCGATGTCGTGCAACCCCACGTAGGCGGTCACGCCGGTCGTGCCCAGGACGCTGATCCACTCCAGCGGGCCGCCGAGCGCAGGGTCGGCGATCTCGGTGGGTGCGATCGTGGTGGTGGCGTAGGACTGCCAGCCGGTGTAGGTCGCCACCTGCGCGCCCACCGGCACGCCGGGATCCTCGGACGCCACGACGATCCCGACGCTGTTGGCCGGGACCGGCTCGCCGATGGCCGCCGGTGTGACTTCGGGCGAGCCGCGCAGCATCCGCAGCTGGTAGGGATCAACGCTCGTCACGACGTTGCGCACCACAACCTCGCCAGCGCTGGGTGGTGGCAGCGGTCGGCGCTCGGGCGCCAGGTCGCCCGGAAGCAGCGCGGGTCCCGGCCGGCGGTGCAGGACGATGACGTCGGCATGGCTCGGCACGGACATGTCCAAGATCTTTGCTTGCGGGCCCGAATCCGCCGGGGTGGCGGGCTGTCTCATTATTCCTCGATAGGCAGGACTGGTCAGATACTGGTTGGTGCTGGAATCACGGTCGCGCTCCGGGAGGCGCAGGTCCGTCCCACGCCCGCCCGGCTGCACACTGCGTGGCGGCGCACGTGAGAGTGGGCCGTCGGCACGGCCAGCGACGCGATCGGCCCGGGCGACGGGCATGAACTGTCCATCCGGTTCGGCGGCGGCCCACCGGCCACCCGGGCTCCAGCCTGACCGGCCGCGAAGTTGGCGATGGTCACGACCTGGGACGCCTCGGGTGCAAGGCTGATCAGGTCCTCGACCGGGGCCTTGCCCACGACATCAAAGACAGCGTCGACCGGCCCGCCGACAGCGGCCCGGACCCGGCCGAACCACGCCCTCACCGTAGAGCACGGGAGTCGCCCCGATCTCTCGCAGGTAGTCATGGTTGGCCTCGCCCGATGAGGCGATCACCCTCGCGCCTCCGGCGACCGCCATCTGCACGGCGACCGCTCCCACCCCGCCCGCACCACCGTCGACGAAGATGGTGTCGCGCGGCTTGACGCCGAGCAGACGAAGACCGCGTTCACCCGTCTCACCGGCCACGCCCGCCGCAGCCGCCACCGCCCAGTCGATAGATGACGGCTTGGCGGCCCAGGAGTCCAGCACCGCGTATTCCGCCTGAGTGTTCTGGCCGCAGCCCAGCACGTCATCACCCGCGGATACACCCGCGACCCCCTCGCCGACCTCGTCCACCACACCGGCCGCGTCGTATCCAAGGTAACCCGTACCGACCATCGGCTGGCCGCCGGACAGGGCCCCGGCGAACGTCTTCCAGTCGATCGGGTTCACGCTGGCCGCACGCACAGCGATCCCGATTTGCCCCGGGTCCGCGTGCGGAGCAGGAGCGAGCCGGACGGGTGCCTCAATGCACTCACATGCCGAGTCGAAGGGCAGCCCGAACACGCCCCCAGCCCTTGACCTACTCGTGGTTGGGAGACGTTCGAGTAGCAGCGCTGCAGCGGTTAACGCCCAGATTGACCGGTGACGGCTTGGGCACGATCGTGAACCGACGCGCAGGCCCGCCGTGGGCGGGGCAACGGCAAACGACCGGCGAAGACCGGCGCAATCGGGAGGTCTGGAGTGGGGGTCACCGCGGTCGGCTGGGCACTGACGATCGGTGTGATCCTTGCGCTGCTCGCCATCGACCTGCTGCTGGCCACGGTACGCCCGCACGCTGTCGGCTACCGGGAGGCCACCGCCTGGTCGGCGTTCTATATCGCGGTGGCGGTGGTCTTCGGCCTGGTCTTCGCCAGCCAAGTGGGGTGGCAATACGGCGCGGAGTACTTCGCCGGATACATCGTGGAGAAGAGCCTGTCCGTCGACAACCTCTTCGTCTTCGTGATCATCATGGCGACGTTCGCGGTGCCCGACGAGCACCAGCAGCGGGTGCTCATCTTCGGCATCATCGCCGCACTGGCTCTACGAGTGGTCTTCATCGCGCTGGGGGCGACCCTGCTGTCGCTGCTATCCTTTATGTTCCTGATCTTCGGGCTGCTGCTGCTCTGGACCGCCGTGCGGCTGTACCGTCACCGCGACGAGGACCCAGACGTCAGCAACAATGCGCTGGTTCGTTCGTCACGCCGGATACTGCCGGTCAGCGATACCTACGTCGGTGGTCGGCTCATCTCCCGCGCCGACGGGCGATGGGTAGTCACGCCACTGTTCATCGTCTTCATCGCCATCGGCGGCACGGACATCTTGTTCGCGCTGGACTCGATCCCAGCCGTCTTCGGTGTCACCGATCAGCCCTACATCGTCTTCGTGGCCAACGCGTTCGCCCTGCTGGGCCTGCGGGCGCTGTTCTTCTTGGTGAGCGGTCTGCTCGACCGGCTGGTGTACCTGTCAAGCGGACTGGCACTGATTCTGGCGTTCATCGGTGTGAAGCTGATCCTGCACTGGGGTCACGGTCTCGATCCCCGGGTGCCGGAGATCACCACCGCCGTGTCGCTGGCTGTCATAGGAGTAATGCTGGCCATCACCACAATTGCCAGCCTGATCAGATCCCGGCGGGATCCCACAGCCCGGGCCCACGCAGGAGCCGTGGTCGGCGCCCCACCCCGGGCTGCCTCCGATGGACACCGCCCTCCCGACGGCTGACAGCACCGACCAACTAGCCGCGGGTTTCGTGAGTCGCTGACGAGCCGAGCAGCATGTTTGCGGTGGGTGGCATTTCGCGTCAGCAGTTCGGAATAAGAAAACAAAACCACAACCCATACCGAACGGCTGCCGCCGGCGTGGCGCAAGCCGGAAAATGGCACTGGCCCAGGGCGCGCACGGCCAGCCGACCAGGAGCGCGCCCGTGGGGCGCCTGAACGCGCAGCCGTTACGGACCGCCAATGCGGGCGGTGCGCCCATCGCTGCGCCACGTACACGGCAAGTGTGTGAAACAACACCGATGGGGGTGGCCTTGGCGGGCGATCAGTGCTCCGCGCGCGCCGGCCGGCTCGGGTGGGTGACGCGGATCTTGGACTGCTGGTGCGGGAGCGCCTCCCAGTCCGCCATGAGCCGGACGCTAAGACCGTATTCGGCGGCCAGGTCGATCAACGTCTGCGGCCGGTAGTAGAAGTCCTCGTGCAGAACGTGATGCTCCGCGCCGTCGGTCCGGTCGGAGGTGAAATCGAAGAACCCCCGGGCGCCATTACCCGCCCGACGTGGCGCGGCATTCGCCGATGACGTTGATGGGCGAGTGGGAGAACACGCTGTGCGCGTGCACCACGGTGAAATGCCCGGCGGGGAGGAAGGCGAACCTGAGGTCGCGCACCAGGGTGAGGTGTGGCAGTTTCGGCTGCAAGCCGTCCCGCGACAGGGTGTCGTGGGCCGCGAGCAGGATCTCCGGCGAGATGTCGATGCCGTAGTAGTTGCCAGCATCGAGCCGATGCACAGCCGCCCCGCGCGAAGATCGCCGCAGCCGATCTCCAGCATCCGGTCACCCGGCTTCAGCCCGTGCGTCGCCATATAGTCGAACTGCATCTGGCCCGATCTTGACCCACCCCGCATGAGTCCGGCCACCCACCGCCGCCTCGTGGCCACGCTCCACATCTGACCGCATCACCCGACGGTAGTAGCTTGTGTGGTCGCCTGCGCGAAGACGCAGCCAGGTGTCTCTGGCCAGGCGCGCCGGGCAGGCGCTCGGGCCGCTGCCCGGTGGACCGGCCCTGCCCATGCCAAGTCGTTATGGCGAGTAACTCCGCCCGACACCGTGTATGCCACGTTCGGCAGCAAGGCACGGCTGCTCACCGCCTTGCTCGATATCCGGCTCGCCCCCGGCGGGCAGACGGGCATCCTCGACCGACCGGAGATGCAGGCCATCCGCGGGGAACGCGACCCGCGGCAGCTCCTCCGGCTGTTCGCGCGCGACTACGCCGCCATGTCCGAGCGTGTGCGCCTGGTCGCAGAAGTCCTGAGAACCGCGAAAGCCGCCGAACCGCAGATGGCCGCAGTGCGCGAGGAAATGGAGGTGCACCGCTTCGAGTAGATGCAGACCATCGTGCAGTGGCTCGCCAAGCGGACAAAGCTGCGCCTACCGATCAGCCGCGCAACGCAGATCGTCTGGGCCCTCGCCAGCCCCGACGTCGGACGCATGGTGTGCGACGTCCAGCGCTGGACCACCGACGAGCACGCCAACTGGCTCGAAGACATACTCACCACAACCCTGCTTGCGGCCGGGTGATCGTCACGGCACATTCATCCCGGAGACGCCACACCCGGTACCCACTCGCAGGTTGAAAGCGCATGAACCGGCGGCAGGCTGGTAGATACCCAGTTGTGCGCGACACCGGGGTTGGTGGGCGTCGGCGACATCCGGGGTCGCCGGGTCCCGGGATGGAGTGGGGGCCGACGGTGACGGTCATGGATTCCGCGGCGGCGGTGCCATCGCCGCCGCTGCCGGTGGAAGCGCTCTATGACGTCCGGCGTGGCGTCTACTACACAAAGCCGCTCCTGCGGGGCTGGCTCCATCTGCTCTGGTTCGGGGCGTCGCTGGTGCCCGGCACGCTGTTGCTGACCCGTGCGCACGGAGCAGCGCGGATCACAGCCATCGCTACCTACGTAGCCAGCGCGAGCGCATTGTTCGGGACCAGCGCGCTGTATCACCGCGGCAACTGGACTCCGGTATGGCGCCGGCGTCTGCAGCGCCTGGACCACACGATGATCTTCTTCCTCATCGCGGGCACGGCAACTCCCGCTTTCCTCCTGGCCACCCGCAGCGTCTTCGGGCTGGTCTGCCCGATCGTGGTGTGGGCGCTCGCGCTCACAGCGGCCGTGATCCACATGGCGTGGATGAGCGCACCAGAGCTTGTGGTGGGCGCGACGTTTGTCGGGCTGGGCTGGGTGGCTGGTCTTGCGCTGCCGGGGGTGTGGATCCATGCCGGCGTCGCGGCGGGAGTGCTGATGCTCGCGGGTGGTGTGCTCTACACGGCCGGAGCCCTGTCCTATCATCGTCGCCGGCCCGACCCCTACCCGTCGGTGTTCGGCTACCACGAGGTCTTTCACGCCTATGTCTGTGCCGCCGCGACGTGCCAGTACGTCGCGATAGCACTGCTGGTCATCTGAATCGGGTCTGACGAGGACCGTGCACCACATGGGCATCGCGCCGCTTAGCGCTGCCAGAATGGCTCTAGTCGAGGGCCCGTGATGGGCAGCGGTAGGCAGGGGCGGCCGATCAGTCCCCGCTGGGCGGGCGCTGCATGCTGGATCTCTCGGTTAGCGAACCCGACCGAGCGGTAGACCCGGATGGCGGACTCGCCGGGATCGGTGACGATCACCAAAGTCGTGGCGCCGAGCTGGTCGATAGCATACCGGGCAGCGTGAAAGACCAGCGTTCCGGCCAGGCCCTGGCGGCGGGCGTCCGGGTGGGTCCCGACGTCTTGATAACGGGCGATCCCGGTCCCGCCGGAAAACACGCCCAGCTGAGCTGCCAGCTCACCATCCACGAACGCGCCGAACCAGGCTCCGTGACCGGCCTCGGCGAGTCGGCGCCGGGCGGCGTCTCTGGCTTCGGCAAATGCACGGCCGGCCGGAGGGCCGTCCTCCGCATCGCACACCGCCCGCAGCTGGGCCGACTGCTGCCAGCCATCACCTCTTAGCTGCCGGAAACGAGCGGCCCGGTTGGGATGCGGTGGCTCGCGCAGCGCCGAGGCCGTCAAGACGGTCTCGCGCCGGACATCGAGTCCGGCTGCCTCAAAGCCTGCCCGGCCGGCCGGCGTCGCTGCGGGTATGCCGGAGCTGTTGCGGTCAGTACCCGCCCCTTGCTCGCAGGCGTTATTCCAGGTGAAGCCGTACCGCTGGCTCAGCCTCAGATGTGACGCTGCGCCTGGCGCGGGAGCATCAGGCAAGGCACGGGCGCGAGCCGGATCAGCGCGCTGTACTCGATAGGCCAGTACGCCAACCGGATCACGCGCCATCGGGGCAAACAGAAAGGCGCGCTGTACTACCGGGCGCATCTGCGCCACTGGGAGGGAGCGTCGCTGGCCAGCTGGGTGGCTTCCCGCTACGCGAACAGGCCGCTGTTGGGCAGTCCGGCCGACGCGTGAATGTGGACGACTCGCCCAGCGGCCGACCTCGCGCTCGGCCCCGTCCGGCGTCGATGAGATCATGCCCGCTGCCTGGACTGCTTCCGCGGCCGGGAATCTGCCTACGGGGCTGCCGGTTAGGTCGCAGTCAGCCAGCCGCCGCGGACGTTGCGTGAGGTGAGCACCTGACGGCGCAGGAAGTCACTCTGGTCGGTGGCACCCAGGATGGGCATGCCCTTGTGATTGGGGGCGAAGGAGCAGCCCAGGTACAGGCCGAACAGGCCCTGCTGCACCAGGATGAACACCACGGCCTTGACCGGTGAGAGCACCAGGAACACGACGGCGAGGTAGCCGGGGACATGAATGCCAAGCAGTACCGCCTCCCAGGACCAGCGGCGGGCGGGTCGGCTTGTCAACGCGCTGATGCTCGCGACGTGCAGGCTGATCGCTTCCAGGAGCAGCGGCGGGAAGAACAGGTAACACGGCCACCGCCGGCTGCCACCACGAGTCGCCCGCCACGACGAAGGCAGCCCATCCGGCGGCCAGCAGCACGGCGGTGGCCGAGATCTTCCAGAGGGAGAACCGGGGCGCCGCTCCCGCAGCCCGGCCTGCTTTATCTGCCGGGACAGCCGCGCGTATTCGCTGCCGCGTTGCGTTGCAAGCAGTGACGGGATCGATCGAGGGCGCTGCCGGACGGCAGTCTCTGCTTCGCATGTTCGCATCGTGGGGACTCCTGAGATGCACATTGTCGCCGGGGTGGTGATATGCCGTCGGGGTCCTAAGCGGCAGGCCCTTGATCATCCCTGAACCCAGGTAGCGGCGGATGCCCTGGATGGTGGCAGGCAGCACGGTGGTATAGGAGTCGTCGATGTCCCTGCGGTGACGCCCTGAGAGCGTGAAAATCGGGTGGGGTGCCCGCCGAAGCCGGTGATGCTTGGTGCCGTGAGCCCGCATAGGAGTCTGGCGCTGGGAGCCTGCCACAGGGGTCCTGCAT
>WNFZ01003491.1_pt1 | contig 14691 bp, 13 predicted proteins | sample 5400081 | NCBI WGS metagenome assembly WNFZ01 (sample SAMN13153365, study PRJNA577476) | soil metagenome | isolation source: 80 cm soil or saprolite under grassland replicate 1 | place: USA:California | collected 2016-06-15
CACCGCCTGGCCCGCGGCCCGCGCCGCATAACAAGCCGCCTTATTTTCTTTGGCGGCACGGGCCGCGGCATGCGCTGCAAGAGAAGCTCCGCGTATCTCAGCCATCTTAAACACGCCAGTGCGAAGCCATGTTCGGCAGGCTTCGATGGCCTTGCGCGGCCGGTCGTCTTTAGGATAGGCTTTCTCAAAAAATGGAAGCACCCGTTCGACACAGTTCGCAGCCCAGGTTGCCATCAGTTTCTGATCTTGTTTTTCGTATTTTTTCATAATTCAGGACTCTCGAAGTTTTTTAACGAAAGTGGCGTTCTATTTGTTTTTCCATCGAACCGCCCAATGGCTTGTGTTTGCGCAGCACCCTGTGGGTATGCCCCTTCAGGGGTACTGGTAGGTGGGACGAGAGGACGCCGCTTTGACAGAACCAGCTTTGAGCCCAGAAAATTGCTTGAAAACGCGGCGAGTCCCACCCGTCGGGCGTACGCTGTGTTAGGCGGCTCTATGAACGCAAGATCCTATGACTGAAAAAGCTACTACCGCCAACATATCAAATTTCTTACACACAACTAACCCATAACCATAACTAAAAACACAAACTGCTAACCCTGCATCGACACACATTAGTTAGGCTTCAGCGATCAGTGCGATAGAGATTTTCATCCCCTTTGGATGAATAGGAAGTTTCGCGCCTTGTCTTGCCGGCGGATCCTTGGAAAACCACTTGCCCCATTCCTCGTTCATCCCTGCGAAGTCGCTCTCCTCATCTAATATAAAAGTTGCACTGACGGCTTCGTCAAGAGAGCTACCTGCTGCCAGCAAGATGGCTTCTATGTTTTTTAGGCACTGTCTGGTCTGCTCTTGGATAGTAGTTCCAACAACCTCACCTGTTCGGGGATCAAAGGGACCTTGACCCGACACGAAGATAAGACCGCCAGCCTTCACCGCTTGGCTATATCCCGCTAAGGATTTGGGTGCTTCATCTGAGTGCACGATTTGTTTTGCCATTTGTAAAACCTCCGATTGTGTTTGTGTGCTGCCGCTCAACGGTTTGCGTTACTGGCGCTGGGGTGGGACGCTGACTCTGCTTGGGAGCAGAGAAAACTCGAAGCCAGAAAAATGCTTGTAAATCGCGCACGCCGTCCCTACGGGCGGCAGTCCCCAGCGTGCAGTGCACGCATTGTTGGGCGGCTTTTGTTTTACCCATAGCCAGCTATTGATATGCAGACTTATACCGATTCGTGACGTTCTGCATGCTTTCTATTCCACTCGTCCATATTCCAAGCACGGCCAGGTTCATCGTGGCTGCGGATAAATGCTTCGCTAATCACATCCTCTCCATACTCACCATCACTGACAAGTCGATTGGTTATATCCTGAAACAGACCTCGCAGATAATCAACCCGGCTCATATATCCAACATAGTCAAGTGATGAAGTGCCCAATGCTCCTGGAACGCGATCAGCAAAATTTTCTGGCAACCATGATAATGCCAGCAAAGAGGACATCTCCCGGTTTCGCCAGGGACGCCAACAACGGTTATAGGCAAATAGAGCTTGCACCAAATACTCATACGCAGCTTGCAGTCGGTCATACGCAATAACCGGACCAAGGCTATCCCAACGAACTTGTGGCCCATCCTGTGATAAATGCTGATCCAGCCACGTGATCGCCTCATCCAACTTTGCTGTTCGTATGGCATTAGTATAGGTTGTGCGTGTTTCTATCAACTCAGCAACTTTCCCGGACCGATCAAAAGCTAGCCAGCCTTCGTGTAGCTCTGCGCAACGCTCCTCAAGCCATTCAAAGGATGAATCAGCCCATTGGGCGAGATCGAGACGGGCAAAATCAAACTGCATCCATTTCTCTGCTGCCGACGCTTGGTTAAAAATGCTATGAAATGTATTCTCTGTCGGACGCCATTTGAATTCAGCCGGAGTGATATACCAGTCAAATGGATCAAGGAAGACGATGGCGTCAATGTCAGAATCTTGCCGGGCTAACCCACTGGCAATACTGCCGATCCCAACGACAGCCTGCACCGCTGGTTCGGGCGCAAGTTCATGTTCAATAAAAATCATCAAATCTTGTCGCTTATGAAATGTTGCTGAAGTAGTCAATATTTCCTCTTGAGATTTCGTAATAACATCGAGCTGCCCAACGGCTTGTGTTTGCGCAGCACCCTGTGGGTATGCCCCTTCAGGGGTACCGGTGGGTGGGACGAGACAACGCCGCTTTGACGGAACCAGCTTTGAGCCGAGAAAACTGCTTGAAAGCGCGACGAGTCCCAGCCGTTCGCGGCGCGCTTTGTTCGGCGGCGTCTTAATATGTTGTGGTTACTTGACTGCAAGGATGCACTCGCCAGGAAACCTATCGGGTTGTGGGTAGTCTTTCACCTGTGCGTCCCGAAAACCCGCGTCTGCAAGCAATTGCGCAACTTCACTGCCATTATAGAGTGTGAATACATCAGCTGGAGGCTGCCTGCGATGTAATAACCATTTATCTTTAGGTAGGATCGTAATCGCCAGCACGCCATCCGTCCGTAAGACCCGCCGAATCTCCTGTAAATACGCTATTGGCTCAGCCCAAAAATAGATGCAGTGGATTGCAAACACCCGATCAAACGCTTCATCTCCGTAGGGTAAAGACCTGACATCACCCTGCCTAAGATCCACATGTCCGGATTTGATCGCAGCGGCGTTTCGTTTGCGGGCTAATTGAACCATTGTCTCGGAGAAGTCAATGCCAGACACATGACCTTGAATGGCTTGCTGAGCAGCATATTGAATAGCCACCCCTGGCCCGAAGCCAATTTCTAAAACGTGCATATCCGGCTGTATGTTGAGTAAATCGACCGTCCAGTGAGCTTCCAACTCATTGCCGCGTGCCATGCCATTACCGATCAGGCGGCCAAGCAGACCAGAAGGTTTGCGAAACTGAGACGCAACAAATCGACCAATCATATCTGACCTCCAAAAAAACATCTAAAGAGATTTCGACTGCTACCAGAGCCAATGATGTTCAGTTGAAAGATAGTGGTGAGATGATAGTATAGCAAAGGATGGTTAAGGCTGCAATCTTTGCCCGTGCCGCCGAACTAGGGGTTATGCGGCATCCGAATAACTGCTTTTGGACGGCCGCCGTCTAATATCCTATTTTGAGGTGTTATACGGCACCAGACGCACAGATTTGCTAAATCTAAACTCCAGTATAGGGCAGATTTAGTCGAAATTCAATTCCTTTGACGTGTCTATCAGTTTCTTCCGCATGGTATACGGATCAACGCCTGCCATTTGCATGCCAAGCATCAGCGGGCCAACAACAGGAGGACCATCCAATCGAATGAGTTTTGCTTTTGGTACATGCTTTAGGACGATTTCCTGCATGGGGTCAGTAATGATAGAGCCGGCCTCAAAAACACTGCCTGATTGCACAATCTCAACTTCTTCATTCTCCATCTCAATTTGACGAGCAACGGATACAGCCAGCCAGCCTAATTCTTCGCCAGCCCATTGGACAATCTCGCAGGCGGCCGGATCACCTTGACGGGCTGTATGAATTACGTCCATCGCGAAATGAGGAGAAAGACTATAGTACTCATGGGAAAGTCCCTCCATTAAATCCATTTCATCTTTTGCGCCAGTTGCATCCAGCAAGACCCTAGTTAATTCAGTGGTTGGGATTCTGCGAATCCATGCATAGTTGACCATATGCAATGCCCTTATGGCGATTTCTATTCCACCCCCGTATTCGCCAAATTCGGGACCATTGCCGACAATACGCCCCTCTTTGCCGTTTTTACCGCGACCGCGACAGTTATTGGACGAACCCGCAGTGACGTTCACTCCAATTCCACTGGATGTGCCGGAGATCAAACCGTTGACCCCATCGTTGACAATATCCACCGGACATGACAATCCCAACATGGATATGGCTTGCAAATGAGCCTCTCTTTCCGATGGGAAATCGTATCCTGAGACGCCGAAGCCTGCTCCCGTTATCTGATCTTTGCTCACACCCGCAGCTCGACTTGCCTGCTCAAAGGATCCTTGTAGAACGTTTGCCAAGCCATCATAGCCAACGCTTTGGTAGTTCCCACCCCATGCTTTGCCAAAGCCAATGCACTGACCTGATTCATCTGCGATGAGCGCATGAGTTTTAGATGAACCGACATCGATGCCAAGAAAATAATTCATGAATTCTCCATGTGAAGTGAGTTTCAGGTGCTAAGTATCAGGTTCTAAGTGTCAGATCACTAGGGTTTCCATTCTTTTGGTGCAGCTTGAAGCAGGCCATATGCTTTGAGGCCAGCCTGAATCATCATATCCACAACGGATTGCACTTCGAGCCGTCACCCACAAAATCAAAAATCTTTTCTTCCATGTGGTTCGTTACCATACACACCCGGTCTATGGCTGCACGTGCAATGGCAGCTTACACGTAATCCAGAGTTGCCCGTCCACTTACTTGCAAGAGCGGCTTGGATAATTCATCTGTGAATGGGCGTAGACGATGCCCACGTCCTGCCGCTAACAGAATGAATCGTCATTCAAGGCTTTTGAAGAATTGTGGCAACCATTGCTTGTTCGTCTCAAGCATATCTTCCAAAACAGCTTGTATTTTGTCTGCTTTAGGGCCAAGGGGATGAGTCAACAGTGCTTGATACGCGGCGTTTCTATCTCCATGGACAGCGGCTTCAACGGTGAGCAGTTCGTACATCTTGACCTGGGAAATGAGTCCGAAGCACGCGGCAGGCAAAGGGTCCGTAGGAAGCGGATGAAAGCCTTTTTTATCGACTCTGGCGGGAAGTTCTAGTACCCAGTCCGCGGGCCAGTCTTTGACTGCGCCGTCGTTGCGAACGTTCACAACGTGGACTTGTTTAAGATTGTTACGGTGGGATTCAATCACCTGTGTTGCAAGCGTCGAATAATATGCGCCACCGCGCTTCATCAAATCGGCCGGAGGTTCGGTAAGGCTGGGGTCAGCATACTGGCGGAGCAAATCCCTTTCTATTTCCATCACCTCTTCAGCGCGGGATGGCGGCCATTTCTTTTGGTCTTTGAGCTTTTTATCGGTATAGTAAAAATATTGCAGGTAATAATTGGGCATCATTCCAAGAGATTTAACCGTATCTACGTCCCACTCAGGATCAGACTCATGCTTGAGCGATTCCACGTACGTTGGAAAGATTAACGGCCACATCTCCTCACCATCCACAGTGAAGCCGCGGTGCCAGGTGAGGTGGTTGAGGCCAAGCGTGTTTAGTTGTGCATGCTCTGGTTCGATGTGCGTCCCTGTTGCTTTTTCGATTTCATCGAGGATGTCCATCTTCGTGGTAATTCCGACATTACACACGCCTGCAGCAGGGACATCAGGCGCGTAGCGCGTAAGTGCTTCGGTGACGAGTCCCGCGGGGTTGGTGAAATTTAGAAGGTACGCACCTTTTGCAGTTTCACGAATGTCTTTGGCAATACCGAGGACAACAGGGATAGTCCGCAGTGCCTTGGCCATGCCACCAATACCTGTCGTCTCCTGGCCGATCAGTCCGTGGCGTAGGCCGAGATATTCATCGCCGCGACGGGCAGGCATCATCCCCACACGCAACTGCGTGATCACATACGAGGCGCCATCAATCGCTTCACGCTGGTTGGTGGAAAGGATAACTTTGAACGGCTTGCCTTTGGCTTTGACCATACGCTCAGCAAACCCACCGACAAGATTCAGGCGTTCCTCATCAATATCCATGAGCCAGAGTTCTTTGATGCGCAAGCGATCTTTTCGCTCCAGGAACCCATTGACTAGTTCGGGTGTATACGTGGAACCACCGCCGATGACTGTAACTTTCATTTGGGATGATTACTCCTTATCAGAATATGACGGATGGCGTGTGCCGAGTGATGAGAGTCATAGGTTTGTACTTTTATACGTCGTATCTTATCAATCAGCGTGGTCAGGTGAAAGATGGTGAGCAGCAATGTGTGGATCGCCACAGCGTTCACATTCACAGGGATCAACATGCACAGTTACATCCACGAGGGCAGGCATGGCATGAAATAATTCATGGCGAATGTTCTCTGCGATCTCATGACTTTTGCAGGTGGGCATCTGGCAATCTACTGTAATGTGAAACTCGGCGCGCTGGCGATGACCCACCCAGCGTATAGCCACATAATGTACATCCATCACTGCTTCGTTTGACGAGGCGATCTTCTCAACCTTCGTGGTGACTTCAGGATCAACTGCATCCATCACTCGATAATACATGTCGCGCCCGGAATTCCAAACGATGACCAAAATCGCCGCTCCGATTCCGAGCCCGACAAGAGGATCCAGCAAGGGGAAGCCTAGCCACACCCCGACCACTCCCGCTAACACTGCTAGAGAAGTGAATCCATCGGCACGAGCATGGTAGCCATCGGCGATCAGTGCGGCGGAACCGATCTGTTTACCGACACGGATACGGAAAATCGACACCAGCTCATTTCCTAGAAAGCCCACGACTGCTGCGGCCGCAACCCAGCCAAGATTTGAAATTGGCTGTGGGTTGATAATTTTCAAGATAGATTGATAAACCGCTTCAAAGGCACTGAAGAGAATCATCAACACGATGATCACGCCTGCAATGTCTTCGGCGCGGCCATAGCCATAGGTGAAGCGCATGGTACGCGCTCGACGAGAAAGCGTAAATGCAATGCCTAATGGAATGGCTGTCAGTGCATCTGAGAAGTTGTGGATCGTATCTGCCAAAAGGGCAACGCTTCCACTGGTAATAACAATCACCACCTGAAAGCTTGCCGTGAGGAGCAAGGCAACAAGTGAAATCTTGACTGCCCAGATGCCACGGTCTGTCGCAAGCGCTGCGTCGAGAGCAGCAGTTTGGTATCCGTGTTCATGTGGAGTGAAAAGATGTTGCAACCAGTTGACGATTGGATTCTCTGCGTGTCCGTGATCGTGGTCAGCATGTTCGTGCTTATCATCATGATCGTGTTCGTGATCGTCATGAGTATGAGACATGGAAAATCTCCAATTCGAGTGACGAGCGGCATCACTCGACGCCTGACACCCATCACTCTTCAACATGATTACTTGCAATTACACGACTATACCATTCTCCACTATCTTTAACGATTCTCTCCTGTGTCTCATAATCCACGCGAACAATGCCAAAACGTTTTGTGTAGCCGTGCGCCCATTCGAAGTTATCGAGTAATGACCATACAAAATAACCACGCACATCTACACCGTCTTGCATGGCAAGCTTGGTTTGGATAAAGTGATTTTTTAAATAATCAAGACGGTACTCGTCATGGACTTTACCGTCTGTACTGACTTCGTCCTTGAAAGCCGCGCCGTTCTCCGTAATATAAATGGGCGGCAGGTGATAATCCTTATTGATGCGGTTGAGTAACCTGCGTAATGCAGGTGCATGGACTTCCCAGCCCATTTCAGTGTACTGCGAGCCGGGGACAGAGCTAATATTCCCCTGCGCGCTGATGAGGTTTCGTGAGTAAAAATTGATGCCAAGATAATCCAGTTTCTGGGCAATGAGTGCCATATCGCCAGCTTGAATCTTTGGCATGTTCTCGCCGACCATTTCATAACTACTAGGAGGGTAATGACCTTTGAAGATCGGATCGAGGAAAAGCGTTTGGCCTCTTTCAAAGGCAAGGTTTGCAGCGGCAACATCTTCGGGCGAGTCTGATGCGGGGTCCTGCATCCAGAAATTCAATACAATGCCAATGTCAACATTTGGGTTTGCGGCACGGATAGACTGGGTAGCAAGTCCATGTGCGACCAGGAGAGTGTGGGTTACTTGGTAAGCAATTTTAGGGTCTTGCAAACCAGGCGCATGTCTCCCGGTCAGATTGCCTTCAAAGGCAACAACAGCGGGTTCGTTGAACGTCGTCCAGTATTTCACACGGTCGCCGAGTCGTTTGACCATCAGCACCGAATAATCTGCGAACGCATGAGCGACATTGCGGTTTTCCCATCCACCTTCATCCTGTAGGGCCTGAGGCAAGTCCCAATGATATAAAGTCACAAAGGGTTGGATGTTCGCAGCGAGCAGAGCGTCAACCAGTCTGTCGTAAAAATCGAGGCCGCGCGGGTTCACGGGGCCGCGTCCGTTTGGGAGGACGCGCGCCCATGAAGTCGAGAAACGATACGCTTTGAGGCCGAGGCGGCGCATGAGAGCGACGTCTTCTTGATAGCGATGGTAGTGATCGCAAGCAACATCCCCTGTATCGCCGTTCGTCACTTTGCCAGGCGTGCGGGAAAAGCGATCCCAGATGGACTCCCCTTTGCCGTCAGCGTTCCATGCGCCTTCGATTTGATAGGAAGCGGTCGCCGCGCCCCAAAGAAACTCGTGAGGAAATTCATGCACCATATTATCCTTTAATTCCAGATACAACCACACCTTGAATGAAGAGCTTCTGTGCGAAGAAGAAAAGCAGCACAGGCGGGATAAGCATCAGTGCGGAGGCCGCCATCAGCAAATGTTGTTGTTTGGTAAAGACCGCGTTAAAAGCTTGTAAACCTAAAGCCACCGTCCAGTTACTTTCACTTTGCAGGTAAATCAAGGGCGCATAGAAATCATTCCAGGCGTACAGCACACTAAAAATTGTCACAGTGGCGATCACTGGATAGGACTGTGGCAGGATCACGTGCCATAAGATCTGAAATGGCCCAGCCCCGTCAATGCGTGCGGCGTCATCCAGTTCTGTAGGCAACGTCATGAAGAATTGACGCAAAAGGAAAACGTCCCAGGCGTTGGCAAAAAATGCGGGAATAATCAGCGGGTATAGAGTATCATACCAACCTATTTTCTTGAATAGAATGAAGGTTGGGATTAAGGTCACTTGGGGAGGCAGCATTACGGTGGAGAGCAGGATCAAGAAAAGAAGATTCAATCCCTTCGCACGAAAACGAGCGAAACCGTAAGCGACCAATGTGCAGGAGACCAGTGTGCCCAACGTGCCAAACACCACAATGATCATAGTGTTGAGCAGATAGTGCGCGAATGGGACCTTGGTCACTGCTAGGAGGAAGTTTTCCCAATGAAAATATACCCGCGTGGCGCGCTTCCCTGAAGCGACAGGTAATTGATATTGTTCTGTGGGATTATCTGGATTCACGAATGTGCCAGTACTTCCTTCTTTTTTTATCAGTGCCAATTGTCGCAAAACGCCATTCACTTCGATGTCATATAAAAATGCGCTCTTTCCATTTACTTCAACCTTGATTTGCTCAGTCGGAATCCATTGTGGAGGGTTTGTATTGACGGCGTCCTGACTCTTAAGCGCAGACACCATCATCCATACCAGTGGTGTCACCACAACGACCATGCCAATGAATAACAGAATCAGGACAATGATCCGATTAATCAGATCCCGCGCTTTTATTCCCATCTTAGCATTGGACTCGTTAGTGAGATTCTTAGCGCTGCCTTGGGTTTGATCAATATTCATTTGCGAAGTTCTCCTTCGTAATACACCCATAGGAACGAGCTACGAAAGACTAACAGAGTGAGTCCCAAAACAATAACAAACAATATCCAGGCCATGGCAGATGCGTAGCCCATGTTGAGGTAGCGAAAGGCATTGCTGTACAGGTAAACATTATAGAAAAGTGTAGACTCAAGTGGACCGCCTAGTCCCGTATCAGCCGTGGCTGTGATTACATATACTTCTGTGAAATATTGGAATGTGCCAATGATACCGATCACCAGGTTATAAAAAATAACAGGCGACATCAAAGGAATAGTAATGCGAAATAATCGTTGCCAGGCATTGGCCCCGTCCAGTTCCGCAGCTTCATACAAGGCAGTTGGAATGCTTTGCAGACCAGAGAGGTAAATGATCATTCCGCCGCCGACGCTCCATAGACTCATGATAATTAAGGCCGGCACGGCCCAGTCTGGGCTGGAAAGCCAACCGGGCCCATCGATGCCAACCAGGCTTAGAAGCCAGTTCAGAATACCAAATCGTGGGTTGAAGATGAGACTCCACAGAATAGCTACAGCTACACCGGCGATCACGGACGGCAAATAATACATGGTGCGCCAGAATGCAAGGCCAGGCACATTCTGGTTTAGAAGAAGGGCTAATACAAAACCAAATACGAGGTTGAGAGGGATTGCAATGGCAGCAAACTTAATGGTAATGCCGAGTGAGTGCCAGAATCTAGGATCGCCAGTGAAGAGTTTGATATAGTTGTCAAACAGGATGAAGATTGGTGCCGATGTAATGTTGTACTTGGTTAGGGATAGCAACAGGGAGGCGATCATCGGTCCTAATGTAAAGATGACAAACCCGATCAGCCAGGGACTGATAAAGAGATAACCCCATAGAGCTTCCTGCCGGCGCATACTTGTCGGCTTGGAGGCCGGTTTGATCGTACTGTCCTTCAACTTCATGCTTACAAGTTTCACCACGCAGCTCCTCAACTCCAACCAGTCGAGTTTCCCTTCCTATTGAGGAAGGGAAACTCAATTCGGATAAAATGATGGGGCTCTATTTCTTCGAAGCCCAATACTCGTCGAGATAACCTTGGACTTCCGCGTCCAGCGAATCTAACACAGCCTGGGGCTCCGCGGTCTCGTCGGTCATCAGGGTGTCTTGTACATTCTGGGTGGCATCCCAAACTTTCTGGTAATTGGGCACCCACTCTTCGTTGTTCGGTGACGCATCCATATATTGAATGGAGTCTACGAACAATTGGAAGTCAACGTTAGGAAACTCTTCCGACATATCCTTTAGCCAGGTGTCAGTTAGTGACTTGCGGGAAGGCATGCAGCCGAGGATGCCGCAAACCCGTGACAACATTTCGGGTTCAATCAGCCATTTGGCGACTTCCCAGGCCTGCTTGGATTCTTGGAATGGGCAGGAATTGCGAAGGTATCCGCGTTGGTGGGCGAGACGACGTCTCCGTGCGGTCCGGCCGGGACGGGTGCGACGTTCCAGTTGAAATTATTAAAGGTGGGATAAGCATAAGCCATCCAGCTAAAGCATTCCCACATCGCTGTCGTCCCGCCCTCGAAGGGATTGTCCGCACCGCCAAACGAGGCGCTCAGTTCCTCGCTGGTTGGGCTGACGTGTGTCTCAAAAATCGAATCGTGAAGGAATTGAGCTGCCTCTAGGTAACCGCCAGTGTTCATCTCTGCCGTCTTATATTCGGCATCCATGCCTAATGGATTGCCGCCGAATTTGCCTGGTATAGTCCGGAACGGACCGCACCAACCGCCCCAGCCCCACTGGCTGATCTTTGCAGGATCGAAATCTGCTGAGTTAGCGTCATTGCCGTTTTCATCCAGAGTCAGGGACTTGGCCAGCTCAACCTGCTGATCGTATGTCCAGTTTGGATCGCCATAGGCTGAAGGTGGGTAGTCGAGTCCTGCTTTGTCGAACAGGTCTTCATTATAAAACACGACCGAAGGATATACGCCGATTGGCACACCAATGGTCTTATCCGGGTACTGGAGAAGTTCCACCGCAGGGCCATAGAAATCGCTTGTATCGTAATTGTCCTCTTTGATAAGAGGAGCAACGTCTATCCACTCATCGTAGAACTCCGCAATTCCCTGGACTCCGATGGGAAAGGCGAGATCGGGGGCTAAATCTCCTGCCAGGAGAGTCGAGAACTTGGCTGCATGTTCCTCCCAGGTGGAGAACGTAAACTCCATTTGGATATCTTTGTGGCTGCTGTTGTATTCTTCAGCGATTTTTTTCAATGCTTCCATGGAATCGGGATCACTGCCTGCTCCAAAGCCTACAAAAACCGTGACTTTAGTAGGCCCTTTTGGAGCGGCCGGTGCGCCGCATGCTGAGAGGATCATGCTTAGAATGACTAGTACACCTAGTAGACTAAATAGTTTCTTCATCTTCTTCACTCCTTCGAAAAATTGGATTGAAAGGTATTAGCGTGAATTGATCGTCGAGCGATAGCAGCTTTCTCCTCCTTTCCTATTTACATCCACAGGAATTCCGGATGACCAATTCAGTGGGAAGTAGGGTCAGCAGATCGGCCGGTTCGCCGCGGATGAGTTTTACGAGTTGTTTTACCGCCTCGCGCCCGACCTGTTCAATGGGCGCGCGGACGGTTGTTAACGGCGGCGAAAGGAAGGGGGCAAAGGGCTGATCATCGAAACCGACAACAGACACCTCGTCCGGAACGATGCGGTTCGTAGTCCGTAAAGCGGTCAGCACACCCAGGGCCGCGTCGTCGTCACCGCAGAAGACTGCATCAAAGTCCACCTTCTGGGCTATTAAATCCTGTATCGTGATACTGGCAATCTCGCGGTTGAAACTCCCATCGCCGATCAGAGCAGGATTGACGATTAACCCATGTAACTCCAAGGACTCGCGGTAACCGCGCTCACGCCAGACGGAGTCCTCATGGCGGGCGGGGCCGCGCAAATAAACAATACGGCGCCGGCCATGAAATTCGATCAGATGATTCACAATTCGGGCGGCGCCATCTTTGTTTTCGATTGTAATAGTGGGGATATTCAGTTCCTCGGCTGACTGGTGCATCAGGACAAGAGGCAATCCAACTTTGTGTAGTCGGGCGAGTTCCACATCCTCGAGACTGTCGGTAAAGACAAGCAGTCCATCGGTATTATGCTCGCCAAGCGGACGTCGCGCATGAGGGCGGTGTGGCTCATCCGTCGCATGGATCAGCAGATCAAAGCCGGCTTCCCGCGCCGCGGCTTCGATGCCTCGCAGCATGGGCGAGAAGAATGCCCCGCTGATCTCTGGCAGTAGTAGTCCGATGGTATTTGTACGTCGGCTTGCCAGCACACGGGCCGCAGAGTGAGGCACGAACATCAATTCCTGGATAGCGGCCTGGACGCGTTCTGACGTCTCAGCCGAGACGGGTGTAGTACCGTTGATCACCCGGCTGACTGTGGCAATGGAGACTCCCGCTTTTTGAGCTACGTCTGCAATTGTTATAGGTTGATTATTTTTAGGCACTAATATGTAAGCGCTTTCTGAAAGCGCTTACATATTATAGGGACTTTTGGGTCAAAAGTCAATCACCTGGCTAATATTTTAAGAAATCCAGTAAGGGAAGGGAAACAAAACGCAGAACACGGCTGTTACCGCGCTCTGCGTTTTTGCTTCTAAAAAGCGGTTGTCACCTGGCTTAGGATAATTGGAAATCCCCTATTTCTTCCTCTGCCACCATCATTGGTTCTTCGGCGTGTTTCTTATCAAGGAATTGCAACACGTTGGCGACAACCTTGGTGTAGTACTTCGTCTCACCTTTGTCTTCGTATCGGTCGGTTTTCAAGCGACCATCGACATAAATGAGACTGCCCTTCCTTAGATAATCCTGGCAGACTTCTGCCAGCCTTCCCCACGATTCGATGTTGACCCATTCGGTATGCTCTTTTGGTTCATCGCCGGTTTTCCAGGTCTGTGAAACAGCGATGCTAAAATGAGTCACTTTTTTACCGTTGGTGGTAAAGCGTGATTCGGGGTCGTTGCCTAGGCGGCCGATCAGTTGGACTCGGTTAAGCGTGGGCATGTCTTAATTCCTCCCTGCTTCAAGACTTTTAGAGGCAAATGTACGTGTCATATTAGGTCTCCTTTTCTCTAAAAGAACAGTGTATTTAGTTGTCTTACTCACTTACATTGGTTTTGATGCCAGTGTGCTTGGAAGAACACTGGCATGGCCACTTCCTTAGGGTTATACTTTCTTACATGAATTAACTTGATTGATTTGACATCGCAGGTTCAGTCTCAGTCTTTTTGAGCACTGGAAGCCCTGTTTTCATTTCGACAACGGTATAGCCTGCAGGAACTTCATCCAGCGCGCCATCCCTGATTTCTTTAGCAAAATAGAATAACGTACGTTCCTTGCCGCTCTTACTAGCTGTCTTTTTTGTGTGCAAATAATATGTGGTACCTTTTGAATTAGTAAATCCGTAAGCCATGTTTTAACTCCTTTTTTAGTTGGTGAAACACGATTCTAGAACAGATATTCACCCGTGTCAAGCAGGAGATTCCCTATGGAACAGATGATCTTAGCAAGTGGTCTAGACGAATTTCGCACCGTCCGCCTCCTTTTGGACCCTCCGGTTGGTCTCGTGCCGACGATGGGATACCTGCACGAAGGGCATCTTTCCCTGATCCGTGCAGCCAAAGCTAAGTGCAAAAGCGTAGTGGTGAGCATCTTCGTCAACCCGACCCAGTTTGGGCCGAACGAGGATCTCGCGAAATACCCACGCGACTTGCAACGCGACCTGAAACTGATCGAGCCTCTGGGCGTGGATCTGGTCTGGACTCCCACAGTAGATGTCATGTATCCAAATGGTTTCCAGACCTGGGTCGAGGTAGATACGTTGACCAAACGGCTAGAAGGTGAAATGCGGCCAGGTCACTTCAAGGGAGTTACTACGGTAGTGGCGAAGCTGTTCAATGCTGTCCAGCCGCAGAAGGCGTATTTCGGCCAAAAGGATGCACAGCAGGCTGCCGTCATCCGGCGCATGACACAGGATTTGAATTTCCCGATTGAAATCGTAGTGTGTCCTACCGTGCGGGAAAAGGATGGGCTGGCGATGTCCAGCCGTAATAGATATCTGGAAGGTGAAGACCGCAAAGCCGCGCTGGTGCTGTTCCGTGCGCTGAGTGCGGCGAAAGAGGTGTATGAAGCTGGAGAGCGAAATGCCGAGGAATTAAGAAGAAAGATGAAAGAAGT
>WNFZ01010853.1_pt1 | contig 14688 bp, 10 predicted proteins | sample 5400081 | NCBI WGS metagenome assembly WNFZ01 (sample SAMN13153365, study PRJNA577476) | soil metagenome | isolation source: 80 cm soil or saprolite under grassland replicate 1 | place: USA:California | collected 2016-06-15
AGGCCTTCGGTGAAGCTGACGTAGGGCGCGACCGGCTGCGCGGCGGCGCGGTCGCGGAGCCGCTCGGCATCCTCGAGCCGACGCTCACGGCGCCGCAGCTCCTCCTGGCGCGCGGCGAGTGCCGCCTGCAGCCTGGAGAGCTCGGCCTCGCGTGCGCGGAACTCCGCTTCGAGACCCTGGATCCGCGCCTCGCGCCGGGCGAGCTCCCGGTCGCGCTCGTCCGTGCGCCCGGTCTCGCGCGCCGCCAGCTCCTGCTGTCGTGCCTGCAGCTCCCGGTCGCGGGCCTCCAGCGACGTCCGGAGCGTCTCGAGCTCGTCCCGGGCCGCCTCGAGCTCGCCGCTGGCCGCTGTCGTCTCCTCTCCGGTCGCTTCGATCGTCGCGGCTCTTGCCACGAGCTCGTCCGTCCTGCGAGCGAGCTGGCTCCGCGCCGCCTCGAGCTCGTCGCGTTGCCGGGCCGCGTCGGCTCCGGCCGCCTCGAGCTCCGCCGCTCGCCGGTCCACTTCGGCTCGCGCCGCCTCGAGCTCGTCGGCTCGTCGTGCAACCGCACCCTGCGCGTCCTCGAGCTCGCGCGCGCGTGCCGCGAGCCCGGCCTCGCCCTCGTGCAGCTGCCGCTGGGCCGCCTCGAGCTCGGCTCGCTCCCGGGCGATCTGCTCTTCGCGTTCGGCTGCCGCATTCTCGGCCGCGGTCAGCCCCATCTCGCGCTCGCGGAGCTCCGCTTCGGCCTCCGCCAGCCGCCGTTCCTTCGGCAGCAGGTCGGCGAGTCGCTGCTCCAGCTCGGCCTCGCGCCTCGTGATCAGCTCCTCGGCGTACGCTTCGTCCTCGCCGTGAACCTCTGTGTGGCGCCGCTCGCCCCGCGGAAGCCGGATCCGCCGCCACCCTTCGGTCCGTGTCGTCACGTCGCGCTCCTCGAGCTCGAGCCGGCGCTGCTCGACCTCCGCTTCGCGGACGGCGACCTGAGCCGCGCGTTCGCGCAGCGCCCGTTTCAGCTCCTCGATCTCCGCGAGCTCCTCGGTCCGATGGCGCTCGCGCTGCTCGGCGAGGTGGCGGGCGAGCCGCAACACCTCCTCGCGCTCGAGCTGCTCAGGGCCGGCCTGCCACCCCGCTGACTCCCAGGAATCCTCGTTCGGCTCCATTTGCAGGCAATCTACTCTCAAGCCGATGCGCCTGGGATTGAGTCTTCTCCTCCGACGCCCGGACGGGATCGGCGCAACGAAGAGCTCCTAGGAAATCCTCCGTTCGAGCGACTCGCCGGCCGTCGATCCCGGGCAAGCTACGAGCGATGACCGAGACCGAGCTCATCCGCTACCGGCTGAAGAACATCTCCTCGAAGGCCTACGAGCACCCCGCAGACCGGGCCGCCACCGCCGCGCTGAAGTCGGTACCGATGCTCGACACCGTCGTCAGGCGCCTGATCGAGTTCCAGTACGAGCGCGCCTTCCGCCAGGTCCTGCTCGCCAACTCCGTCAAGCTCGGCGCCGATCAGCTGCCCGACGTCTACCGGGGCTACGAGCGCGCGCTCGAGGCGCTCGACCTGCCGGAGACCTATGACCTGTACCTGACGCAGTTCCCGTTCGCGAACGCCGCCGCCGTCGGCTCGGGCAAACCGATGGTCGTCCTCAACTCGGAGCTGCTGCAGCTGCTGGACGAAGACGAGCTGCGGGGCGTCCTCGGCCACGAGGTCGGGCACATCCTGTCCGACCATGTTCTCTACCGGACTGCGCTGCTGATCCTGCTCCAGATGACGACGACGGTCAGTGCGCTTCCGATTCTCGGAGGGCTGCCGCTGCTCGCCGTGCGTACGGCGTTGCTGGAGTGGTCGCGCGCGTCCGAGCTCTCGGCGGATCGCGCCGCCGTGCTCGTCACCCGTGACCCGCTCGTGATCTGCCGCGTGCTGATGGTGCTCGCCGCCGGCCTGGACTCCCGCCGGCTCAACCTCGACGCCTTCCTCCGCCAGGCGACCGAGTACCGCGAGTGGGAGTCCGGCTGGGACAAGGTTTCGCGCTTCTTCGTCGAGCGGCGGTTCGACCACGCGTATCCCGTCCGGCGGGTCGGCGAGCTGATGAACTGGATCCGCTCCGGCGCCTACGACCGGATCATCGGCGGCGTCTATCCGACGCGGGACGTGGACGCCGATCCCCGCGCCGAGGCCGGAGACGCGGTCGACTACTACACGCGCCGCTTCAAGACGATCTTCCGCGAAGCGGGAGAGGGAATGGAGAAGGCCGGCGGGAAGCTTTCCGACTGGCTCAGGCGCGAGTAACCCGCCGCCTGCGTGCCTCGAGAAGTTCCTCCGCGAGCCGGGCGTCCCAGGCGGACCGGTCGTCGCTCGTCAGGTGCGCGCGCACGACCTCGATCGTCAGATGGTGCCCCTCGCGCAAGCGCGCCCCGCCGACGACGTCGGCGAGCACGACAGTCACGTCCTCTGCGTCGAGCGTCCGGACGATGCGCGCCTCGACGTAGGCGAGCGCCTCCTCGAGCAACGGCGCGCCCGTCGCCCCGGGCCGCCACGGGATCCCCGCCAGCTTGTCGACGTCGCGACCCGACCGGAAGCCGAGCGTTCTGAAGATCTCCAGCGACCGTTCGACCGGCTCGGCGGGAAGCAGGTGAATCGCGAAGGCTCCAGAGGCGAGGGCGAGCTCCTGCGTGCGGTGGCCGCCCGCCAGAAGCACCGCGATCCGCGGCGACTCGGGCAGGAGGCTCGCTGTCACGGCTGTCGACGTGATCATCCCACCGGCGCGGCCGTCATGCGCCGCTGTGAGAGCCGCGACCGGCGACCACAGCTCTTCGAGGACGGAGTGCGGGCCTGCTACCGACACGACTCGGGGGACCGTACCCCGGTGGGCCGTGACTTTCGGTGCGAGATCTCCGATAGTTCGCCTCGTGCAATGGAAGCTCCTGTCCGACGTCCCGAGCGACGAGCTGCAGCAGGTCTTGACGATCGCCCGCCGTCGCCCGTTCGATCGCGGCGAGGTCGTCTTCCATGAGGGCGACCCCGCCGACTCGCTCCACCTCGTCGTGAGCGGCCGCTTCGCCGCGCGGATCCGGACGCCGCTCGGAGACACGACCTTGCTGGCGATCTACGGTCCGGGCGATGCGTTCGGCGAGCTGGCGCTCGTCTCGCCGCCGAGTCACCGTTCCGCGACCGTGGTCGCGCTCGAGGCGGCCGAGACCCGCTCCATCTTTCGCGAGGACTTCGAGCGCCTGCGGAAGCGCCATCCGGGTGTCGACCGCGTCCTGGTGGGCCTGCTCGCCGAGGTGATCCGCCTCATGAACGAGCGCTTGCTGGAGGCGCACTACGTCGATGCCGAGACTCGTGTCCGGCGCCACCTACGCCAGCTGGCCACGGTCTACGACCGCGACGGCACGTCCGTCATCCCGCTGACGCAGGAGGAGATTGCGGAGATCGCGGGCACGTCGCGCGCGACCGTGAATCGCGTGCTGCGGGAGGAGGAGCGACGTGGGGTGATCGAGCTCAAGCGGGGCCGCACGATCGTCGTCGAGCTCGACCAGCTGACCCAGCGGACGCGCTGAAAGGGCCGTCCCGAGTGTCACGGCCGTGACACTCGGAGCGTCGTGGCGGCGAACGACGCGGCCGGCTCACCCCCTTACCGTTCCCCTAGACGATGCAAGGAGGAACAACGATCACACCCGAACCGAACAACGACGCCGGCACGGCGCGGAAGCAAGAGGTTTCAGGGGGACTGAGCCTCTACATCCCCGTGTCGGGTATGCGAATCGGCGGGTTGGCGATCGACGACACGCGGGCCCGGATTGGTCGCGGTGCCCGCGTGTCGAACCGTTCCGAAGGGCATCGCGGCAACGCCCGGACCCCGCGCACCGTGAAGAATCGGTGGATCTGGTGAGGGGAACCACCGATCGGATGGGCGCACTATGCGGCGGTGCGTCCATCGCCCAGTAGAAAGCCCCGCTTCGGCGGGGCTTTTTACTTTGTGCGGTGTAGTGCGATCCCGGTCATGATCTCCCGCACGATCCGGTCCGCGGCGAGCGCCGTGACGTCCAGCGAGCCGACGTGGCTCGGACAGACCTCGACGACATCGGCCCCGACGAGCTCGACGCCTGAGGCGACGGTGCGGCACGCCCAGAGCAGGTCGCCGGTCGCCATCCCGCCGGGCTCGGGGGTTCCCGTACCCGGGGCGAAGGCCGGATCGAGCACGTCGACGTCGACGGAGAGGAAGATGGGCCCCGATCCGACGCGCTCGATGGCGCGTCGGACGACCTCCTCGATCCCGAGCGCGCGGACGTCGTGCATGAAGAAGCTGGTGATCCCGCGCTCGGCCTGCCAGGCGAACTCCGCCTCGCCGGGCCAGTACCCGCGCAGGCCGATCTGAACGTAGCGGGCCGGGTCGACGGTTCCGGCCTCGACGAGCCGGTACATGGGGGTTCCGTGGGAGACCTCGACGCCGAAGACCTGAGTGCCCGTATCGGCGTGCGTGTCGAAGTGGATCAGGCCCAGCGGGCCGTGGCGGCTCGCGCAGGCACGCATGTCCGGCTCGGCGATCGAGTGGTCGCCGCCGAGCACGATCGGGATCGCACCGGCGGCGACGACCTGGCCGACGGTCTCCTCGATCGCGGCGTGCGTCCGGGCCGGATCGCCCGGGAGGACCGGCGCGTCGCCGAAGTCGACCATCCGCAGAACCGTCGAGGCGTCGATCCCGGCTTCGAGGTGCGGCCCCCAGGGACACCCGGCCGCGCGGATGGCGCGCGGGCCGAAGCGGCTGCCCGGACGATCCGAGACCAGGTCGTCCGTCGGTGCTCCGACGACGGCGACGTCGACGCCCTCCAGGTCTCGTGGATCCTCCGTGTAGGGCAGCGTCCCGAAGGTCAGGAGTCCCGCGAAGTCGGGCTTCTCGCCGTGCTCCCGCCAGCGCTGGAGCGGGTCGATCACGGTGCGGACGTCGCCTCCGCCGGCATTCGCTCCCGGACGATTCGTTCTCCAGCGGCGGCTGCGGCCGGGTGGCCGGTCACGGCCGCGACGAACTGGTCCCTTCCGAGCGCGTACAGAAGGCCCGGCGTCAGCGCAACGACGTCGGCGACGCGGGGGACGTCCTTGAGCAGTGCGATCTCGCCGAAGCCGGTGCCGCGCTCGAGCTCGGCGACGGCGTCTCCGCCGACGAAGACCCGGTAGCGACCCTCGGCGATCGCGTAGAAGCGGTCGCCTCGCTCGCCGGTGCGGATCACCACGTCTCCGGCGTCGACCTCGACGTGCTCGAGGCTTCGAGCGAGCGTCTCCAGGGTCGGGGTGCCCAGCGGCGCGAAGATCGGCAGCGTCCGCAGGAGCGAGATCTCCACGATCGGAACGCTGGCGCGGCGGTCGAGCGCGAGTACGCGCGCGCCGGCAAGGATGGCGGCGCACGCGAACAGCGCGCCGAGAGCGATACAGGCCGTCCGCGGACCGCCGACTGCGACAAACGCCGGCACGAGCAGCGAACCCGCCGCCAGCCCGGCCATCGACAGCGCCTCCACCATCCCGAACATGCGGGCCAGGACCTGCGCCGGCACGGTGCGCTGGAGGAGCGTGCGGCCGGCGACGTCGAAAAGCGAGCGGCCGGCTCCCGCCAGGACGAGCAGCAGAAAGGCGCCGGCCGTCGTCGGCCACAGCCCGATCGCGACGAAGGCGAGCGCGAACGCGGCGGCGCCGAACGCCATCGGCGGCGAGACGTGCCGTCGCCCGAGCAGGACGACCGTCGCGGCAATTCCCACCGTGCCCCCCGCGCCGAACGCGGCATTCAGGTAGCCGGCGCCGGAGCCGCCCAGCCCGAGCACGCCGATCGCGAGGACGACGAAGAGGACGTCGAGCGCGCCGATCAGCACGTACTGAGCGCCGAGCAGGCCGACGAGCAGTCGCGGCGGCCGGTCGACTGGAACGATCGCGCCGTCCGGCTGCGAGGCGGCCGCCGCCGGCGGGCCCTCGATCGGCAGGACGGCAAGCGCGCCGGCCAGCGCCAGCGCAGCCATGACGACGAAGACTGCGGAGGGGCTCGCGACAGCGAGGAGCACACCTGTGGCAGCAGGCGCGGCGAGCATCGCGACGCTCTCGATCCAACCGGAGACGACGTTCGTGGCGGTCAGCTCCTCGGGCGACCGGGCGAGACCGGGCAGGAGCGCAGCCTGGGTCGGCCGCGTGATCGTGACGAGCGTCGCCGCGAGCGCGGCCAGCGCGTAGACGGCGACGGACGGTGCCTCGACGAACAGAGCGGCTCCCGTCGCGCCCATCGCGGCAGCCTGGGCGAAGTAGCCGAGGGTCAAGACCCGTGCCGGGCGGAGCCGGTCGGCGAGGCCGGCCGCAAGCGGCGCGAACACTCCCGCCGGAACGAGTTGGACGAACGCCACGATTCCCGCCTCCGTGGCGCCGCCGTTGCGGTAGGCGTAGACGAGCATGGCAATCCAGACGGCCCATTCGGCGCCGTTGAAGGCGGCGAAGGCCAGCTCGGCGCGCCGCAGCTCGCGGTTCCGCATCACGGTCGCGAACACGCCTGGGATCTGGGCGAGGTAGGCCATCCTCAGCGGCGCGGCAGGCGCTCGTGGAGGGCGGCGCGGATCACCGTTTCGACGGCCGGGAACTCCTGCACGAGCGTGTTGAGCGCGCCGTCGGGGAAGACGAGTAGCCGCAGGGGCTCCGCTGCGACGACGGAGGCGAGCCGCGGGTACGTGTAGCCGGCGGCCCAGTCCAGCGCAGCGAACTCGCCGAAGAAGTCCCCGGCGCCCAGCGTGTTGACCTGCTCGTCGTCGATGAAGACGTCGACGGCGCCCTCCAGCGCGTGCGGTCGTCCACTGCTCCACGATCCGCTCGCCGCGCGCCGCTTCACGCACGCGCGCCATCGCGCTCACGCGGGCGAGTTGGGGCGGACCGAGGCTGCTGAACAGGGGCACCGCGGCGAGCTCGTCCGGGTCGACACCGGGTGACCGCAGCCAGACGCCGGACACCTCGCGATCGCGCTCGAGCAGCGCGCCCGGCTCCGGCTCCGCCGTCTCGAGGAACGAGAGCACGCGCTCGACGTCCTCCGGGGCGGTCGTATGGTTGAGCGGACAGAGCCGGATCGCGTAGCGGCCGCGCAGCCGCGTGCTGGAGACGAGCCCGATCCGACGTCGGAAGCAGACGATCCCGAGCGACGGCGAGGCGGCGAGCTCGAGCACGGGGCTCTCGTCGATGCGCCGGCTGGCGAGCTCGGCCAGGTCGAGCGAGCGGTCGATCGCGGCGCGGAACGCGTCCAGCCCGAAGTAGCGGAGCGAGATCCAGATCTTCAGCGCGCGCGAGGTGCGCGTCAGCTGCATGCCGCGGTCGGAGAAGTTCACCTCGCCGGCTGTCGCCGCGGAGTCCCGAAGGTAGTCGGGGGTGATCGCGAACGCCGATTCGAGCGTTGCGGCTTCCCGCACGAGCAAGCAGCCGCACTCGTACGGCTGGTAGAGCCATTTGTGCGGATCGAGGGTGACGGAGTCGGCGAGCCCGATTCCTGTGAGCTGGTCCCGCCCGCGGTCGGTCAGGACGGCGAAGCCGCCGTAGGCCGCGTCCACGTGGAACCAGGCGCCGTACTCGTGGGCGATCGTCGCCAACTCTCGGAGGGGATCGACGGCGCCGGTGTTCGTCGAACCGCCGCTCGCCACGACGAAGAGGGGCCGCAGGCGCGCCGCCACGTCGGCCTTGATCGCGCCAGCCAGCGCACGCGGTCGCAACCGGTGCTCGTCGTCGACGGGGAGCACGCGGACCTGCGCGGGTCCAAAGCCGAGGATGCGGGCCGCCCTCGCCATCGACGAGTGCGCCTGATCGGGCAGGTACGCGACGAGATCCGGCGCCATTGCACCGGCGACCTTCTCCCGCGCGCAGGCGAGCGCGGTCGTGTTCGCAGCCGAGCCCCCGCTGAGGAGGAGACCACCCGCGCTCTCCGGAAGGCCCAGCCAGTCCGCGAACCAGCGCAGCACCTCGAGCTCCACCTGCGACGGGCCGGCGGACTCCATCCACGAGCCGGCGTAGAGGTTGGCCGCGCTCGCGACGAGATCCCCGAGCGCGCCGGGCCAGGTGCCGCTGCCGGGGATGAAGGCGAAGAACGCCGGGTGATGGACGCGGCTCCCGAACGGGAGCACGTTCCCCGCGAGCGTGGCGAGGATCTCGTCGAACGACACCCCGGTGTCGAGCGGAGGCCCGGAGAGCCGGGCTTGCATCTCGTCCGGCGCGGCGCGACGGAGCGGCGGGGCGTCGATGTCGTGGAGCCAATCCACGAGCATGTCGACGGTGCGGTAGCCCAGCTCCCGCATCGTCTCGGGGTCAATGCGCAGCGGATCGACGGACGACATATCCCGTTCCACATCGTGTCATCGCCGGGCCGCGGCGCCTAGCCGCGACGAGGCCGTTCGCTATTTCGACGCGAACCCAACGGTCGCGAACGACTCGTTGATCGGCCCGGTGGTGTCGGGCACGAAGCCGGTCACGTTCCTTCGCAACGCAACCGCGAACTTGAAGTGCACGTACGGAACGATCGGCAGGAGCTCCATGACCAGGCGGCTCGCACGCTCGTAGAGGCGGGCGCGCCTCGCGAGGTTCGTCTCGGCGTCTGCTCGGTCGAGTAGTGCGAACAGCTTCGGATTCCTGAAGCCGAACTGCGGTTGGTACGTCCGAAAATGGGTGCCGAAGAAGTTGTCGGGATCCGGAAAGTCGGCCAGCCAACCGAGCAGGTAGAGCTGAGCCTTACCGCCGAAGACCGTTTGGACGTAATCAGGGCTCCAGGGAGCGCTGTGCGGAACGACCTCGAAGCCGGCCCTCCCCAGGCTCGCGGCGAACGCTTCGAAGTTGCGCTTCGGATCGGGCATGTACGGCCGCGAGATGTCGGTGGGGAACCAGAAGTCGACCTTGACGGGCGGCTTCAGCCCGGCCCTGCGAAGGAGCGCCCGCGACCTGGCGGGGTCGTATCGGTAACGCTTCACGCCCTTCACGTGCCCCACGAAAATCGGTGGCAGGAACTGGTCGGCGAGTTGGCCGCGACCGCCGTAGAACGAACGCGCCGAGCGCGGTCGAGTCCGTAGGCGACGGCCTGCCGGACGAGGAGCTTGTTCATCGGCGGGATCGCCTGGTTGATGCCGACGTAGCCGACGTTGCCCGAAGGCCGGTCGAGGAGCTTCAACCTGGGATTGCGCCTGATCGTGTCTGCGGCGCCTACCAGGACCGCGTCGAGGCCCTGGATCGTCCCTCGTTCCAGCGCATGCAGACGTCCCGTGCGGTCGATGATCGTGCGGAAGACGAGCCGGTCGAGCTTCGCCTTCTTCCCCCAGTAGCGCGGATTCCGCACCAGGACGATCTCCCTGCCTGGTCGCCACGACCTGAACATGAAGGGCCCGGTGCCGGTGGGGTGCGCCGTGCCGTACGTCCCGGCAGGATGGAAAGTGCCATTCGCGTCGGCCTCGCCTGCGTCGGCGTCGTACTTCCTGAGCGCCGTCGGGCTCGCGATGCCGAAGCTCGGATACGCGAGGGCCGCGAGAAATGACGTCGTGCGGCGTGCAAGGCGGAGGCGAACCGTGAGGTCGTCGACGCGCTGGCAGCTGCGGTAGAGGCTCTTCACCGGGCCGGGGCTGCCGGGCTCGGGCTTCCTGAAGCCACCGAAGATGATCGGCCAGAAGTAGGTCGCTCCCTGAAGCGAGCCGGCGAAGCCATACCAGCGCTCGAAGTTGAAGCAGACGGCTGCTGCGTTGAGCGGCGTCCCGTCATGGAACTTCACACGTCGACGCAGGAAGAACGTCCAGGTGCGGCCGTCCTTGCTCGTCTTCCAGCTTGTCGCCAGCTTGGGAATGACAGTGGTCCGGCCCGGTGCGAGCTCGACCAAGCCTTCGAGCATCTGATTCACGACGCGAGAAGCGCTCGGGTCGGCCGAAAGCGCGGCATCGAGGACGATCGGATCGGCGCGAACGACCGAGCGCGTCCCCGGGTCTGCGATCCAGACCGCGCCCTCTCCCACCGCGACTCCAGCCGGGTTCCCGCCGATCGGAATCGTCGCCTCGACGGAGTTCGTCGTTGGATCGATTCGGGTCAGCGTGCCGGTCCCGACCGTCTCGGGCGGACAGCAGCGGAAGCCGGGCCGGGCGGCGACCCAGATCGCGCCCTCGCCGACGTGCCGCGAGACGTGCGCCTGAACGATCTTCGCGGCGCTTGGTGGCGGCTCGTCCGGCCAAAGCTCGTCGATCAAACGATCGCTCGCGACGACCTCGTTCGCGTGCAGGAGCAGGAGGGCGAAGACAGACCTTTCTTGCCGCCGCCCACGTCGACCACGCGCTCCTCGTCGAGCACCTCGAGGGGCCCCAGGATCCGAAAGTCCATCTCCTCCGCGTCTCTCGAGGCCGAAGCTAGCACGGAAATCGGGCGGCCCGGTAGCGGCGCGTTTACCGACGTGCAACCGCTCCGCAGCGCGTTCGCAACCGCCCTGGCGCAGCGTCGAACCCATCGAGCGCATCCAGGCGCTCCGACATTGAAAGGAGCAGATCATGAAGATCGGCCGTCACCACCTGATCCGGCCCCTCGTCGTCGCCGCGGCCATCGTCGGCATCGCCGCTCCCGCGGCGCGAGCGGGACACCAGGATCTCGGCCTCCGCCCGGACGATCGCGCGGGGTTCCGCGGCACCGGCGTCGTGAGCGCACCGATCTCCACGCCGGTCATCGTCCGCGTGACACCCGGCGGCTTTGACTGGGGCGACGCAGGTGTCGGTGCGGCCGGCGTTTTCGGGCTGATGCTGCTCGCGGGCGGCGTCGCGATCGTGTCCCGGCACGGCTACCGCAGCACGGCGTAAGGAGGCGACATGGATGAGATGTACCGCATGTTGGGCAGGGAGCACGAGGCGGATCTCGAGCGTGAGGCCCTCAAGTGGCGGCGCGCGGCCGAGGTGGGTGAACGGCAGGGCGTCGACGCGGCCGCTCCGCAGAACGACCGAAGAAGCGTGTGCAGATCGTTCTCGCACGAGTCGCGGCATTCGTGGGCCGCGCAGCTCGCGCCGAGGCGTAGATGCGGGCGCAGCAATTGGTTACGACGAACCTCCGCCTCTGAGAGGTGGAGGGAGAGGAGACGTTGGCAATGCTCCGCACAGTTTTCGCGGCCTTCGGCCTCGTCGCGATAGTCGCGACGTTGGCAGTGACGGCGGCGCTCGGCGGCGACGGTTCGCTGCCGACCGAGTTGCAGAAAGTGCGAGCCGCGACCGCTCGCTACCACAGCTTCGAGCAAGCCGAACGGGACGGCTACACCATCAGAGCGGGTGAGCCGTGCGTCCGTTCGCCCCTTGGGACGATGGGCGTCCACGCTGCCAACCGAGCGCTTATGGACGATCCGGCGATCGACCCGCTCCGGCCTGAACTTCTCCTGTATCTGCCCGACGCCAGCGGCAACTTGAAGCTCGTCGGCGTCGAGTACTGGAAGGCGGATGCCGATGGCAGTCTGGCCACGGCGGATGACCGGCCGTCGCTCTTCGGCCAGCCGTTCGACGGCCCGATGCCGGGACACAACCCGACGATGCCGGTCCACTACGATCTGCATGCCCGGGTCGCCGAGGAGAACCCCAGCGGAGTCTTCGCGATGTTCAACCCCGCGGTGACGTGTCCTGAGTAGCACGACACTTCGCTCGCACCGCGCTCGCACCGCCCGCGAAAGACACCCCATCGAGATTCGTGGCTGAAATGGCGGCAGCCCGCAGCCCGCAGGTTGAAGCGTTGATCCGCCAGGTTCACCATGGGTGTGTGCAAAAGGTCGCGCCCGCCCACGCCTCGGGCGCCTCGAGTGAGCTGCTCGAGCGCGCCGGCGAACTCTCGACGCTCGGCGAATCCCTTGGGGCAGTGCATGGCAGCTCGCGGGGACACGTGGTGCTCGTCCGAGGCGAGGCCGGGGTGGGGAAGACTGCGCTCCTCCGGCGGTTCTGCGAGGAACGCCGCGAGTCGGCGCGGATCCTCTGGGGTTCCTGCGATCCGCTCTTCACTCCGCGTCCGCTCGGGCCGCTGCTTGCCGTAGCCGAGGGCGCCGGCGGCGAGCTCGAGAAGGTCGTAGCGAGCGGGGTGATGCCGCACGAGGTCGTGGCGGCGCTCGTGCGCGAGCTGCGGGCACGAGCTCCGACCGTCTTCGTGCTCGAGGACGTGCACTGGGCCGACGAGGCCACGCTCGACGTGCTGAGGCTGCTCGCCCGTAGAGTGGAGACCGTTCCGGCCCTGATCGTCGCCAGCTACCGTGACGACGGGCTCGACCGGGCCCACCCGCTCCGGATCGTGCTCGGCGAGCTGGTGACGAGCCAGACGGTTACGCGGCTCAAGCTTGCTGCTCTCTCGCCGGCGGCGGTCGCGCAGCTCGCCGAACCGCAGGGCGTCGACGCGGACGAGCTCTACCGCAAAACCTCCGGCAACCCGTTCTTCGTCGTCGAGGCGCTCGCTGCGCAAGCCGCGGAGATACCGGACACGGTTAGGGACGCGATCTTCGCCCGCGCTGCGCGTCTCAGCCCTCCCGCAAAGCGGCTCCTCGAGGCGGTCGCGGTCGTCCCGCCGCAGGCGGAGCTCTGGCTGCTCGAAGCACTTGCCGGGGAGGCGATCGACGGTCTCGACGAGTGCCTGACGTCGGGCATGCTCACGTTCGAGCCGGCAGGCGTCGCGTTCCGGCACGAGCTCGCCCGCCTCGCCGTCGAGGAATCGATCGCACCCAACCGGAGGATCGACCTGCACCGTCAAGCCCTCGCGGCGCTCGCCGATCCAGCGGGCGGCGCCCGCGATCTGGCCCGGCTCGCGCACCACGCCGAGGCGGCCGGCGACATCGACGCGGTGCTTCGCTTCGCACCCGCAGCGGCCGCCCGCGCAGCGTCGCTCGGCGCGCACCGCGAGTCGGCTGCGCAGTACGCGCGCGCCCTCCGATTCGGCGATCGGCTGCCGGCGGCCGAGCGCGCAGAGCTGCTCGAGCGTCGCTCGCGAGAGTGTTACATCACCGATCAGTACGACGAGGGAATCGCGGCCCTCGAGGAGGCGCTCCAGTGCCGCCGGACGGTGGGCGACACGCTCAAAGAGGGCGAGGCGCTCCATCGGCTTTCAGAGTTCCTCTGGTGTCCCGGCCGGACCGCAGAAGCGGAGCGATCGGCTCGAGACGCGGTCGGCCTGCTCGAACGGCTGTCCCCTGGCCGGGAACTCGGCAGCGCGTACGCGAATCTCGCGGCGATCTGTGCGGCCGCAGCGCGCTCGGAGGAGGCGATCGCTTGGGCCGGCCGCGCGCTCGACCTCGCGGAGCGCCTCGACGACACCGAGATCGCCGTCCGCGCGCTTACGACGATCGGCGCGTGTCAGGGCGACTACGAGAAGCTCGCGCAGAGCCTCGAGCGCGCCCGGCGTGCGGGGCTCGCCGTGCAGGTCGGACGCACTTTCATCGTGGCCGGCGCCGGCGCCGTCGAAAGTCGCCGCCATTCCCTTGCCCACATGTATCTGGAGCCGGGCATCGCTTACTGCAGCGAGCGAGGCCTCGAGCTGTTCCGTCTCTACCTACTCGCGTTTCGCGCACGCTCGGAGCTCAATCAGGGGCGCTGGTCGGAAGCGGCCGATTCCGCCGCGTCCGTCCTGCGCGTTCCCCGCACGTCAACAACACCTCGCATCGTCTCGCTGGTGGTGCTTGCGCTCGTACGCGCGCGGCGCGGTGATCCCGAGCTGTGGCCGCTGCTGGACGAGGCCTGGACCTTGGCAGAGCCGACCGGCGAGCTGCCGCGGCTGGGACCGGTAGCTGCAGCCAGAGCCGAGGCGGCCTGGCTCGAAGGCGACCGCGATGCTGTCGCGGCGGCGACGGAGGCAGCCCTCCCGCTCGCCTTGGAGCGGAAGGCTGGATTCCTAATCGGCGAACTGGCCGACTGGCGCCGGCGTGCCGAGCTCGACGGGGACATCCCCGCGGGTGCTGCGGAACCGTATGAGCTTCAGCTCGCCGGGGAGTGGGGGCGCGCGGCCGAGTTGTGGCAAGCGCTCGGCTGTCCCTACGAGGCCGCGCTCGCACTGGCGGACGCGGACGAGGAGGAGCCGCTGCGGCAGGCGCTGAAGGAGCTGCAGCGGTTGGAGGCGCGCCCGGCGGCGGCGTTCGTCGCACGCCGCCTGCGCGAACGCGGGGCGCGCGGGCTGCCGCGGGGGCCGCGTCCTGCGACTCGTGAGAATCCGGGCAGTCTGACGCCGCGCCAACAAGAGGTGCTCGGACTCGTCGCCGAAGGCTTGCGGAATGCCGAGATCGCCGAGCGGCTCGTGCTCTCCGAACGGACGGTCGACCACCACGTCGCAGCCGTCCTCCGCAAGCTTGGCGTTCGCACGCGCGTTGAGGCGAGCGCAGAGGCTGTCCGCCTCGGGCTCGCCGGCCAAGAGAGATAGCGCCGCCGGAGTGTCGTGCGACAGGACGTGCCTGTGACGACCTCTTACCCGTCGAGCGAGCTACTCGAGCGCGCCCGCGAGCTCTCGATGCTCGGCGAATGCGTGGAGGCCGTGCAGCGCAACTCCTGCGGGCGCGTCCTGCTCATTGGCGGGGAGGCCGGCGTCGGCAAGACCGCGCTTCTGCGACGCTTCTGCGACGACCGCCCCGCCGCGGCGCGACTTCTGTGGGGCGCTTGTGATGCACTATTCACTCCACGTCCGCTCGGGCCCTTCGTCGACATCGCCGAGAGCACCGGCGGAGAGCTGGAGGAGCTCGTGGAGACCGGCGCGAGACC
>WNFZ01006307.1_pt1 | contig 14684 bp, 13 predicted proteins | sample 5400081 | NCBI WGS metagenome assembly WNFZ01 (sample SAMN13153365, study PRJNA577476) | soil metagenome | isolation source: 80 cm soil or saprolite under grassland replicate 1 | place: USA:California | collected 2016-06-15
GCCGAGCGCGCCGCTGGCGCCGATCGACTGCCCGGCGTTGAACTCGTTCGCGTAGCTCGCGGCGTATACGCCGGAGGCGGTGGTGGTGTTGAAGCTGAGCACCATCCAGGTGTTCTCGCTGGAGATCAGCTGGACCGAGACGCCCAGTCCGCTGACCTCGCTGGCGAACTTGGTGGCGTCGGGCAGCGTGAACGTGGTCTCGACGCCGACGCTCCTTCTTCCTTCCGCCTCCTCACCCCTCTATGATCGTGAACGCACGCTTACGGATTGAGAGCCGTGCAGGCACGGGGTATTGCGATGGAAGAGAGACCAGCGACGCTCGGTGTCCACGTCGGCATCGGGCCCGACGCCGACGCTGAGGAGGTCGCCGAGGCCACGGCGCAGCTTCGCCGCGAACTCCTTGACCTCGACGTCGACGCGGTCGAGCTGCCACCGGCGGGTGAGCCACCACCCGGGACCAGGGCGGTGGAGCTGGCGGCGCTTGGCGCGCTGCTGGTGACCGTTGCCCAGTCGCAGCTGCTCACCCCGGTGCTGGCCGCGGTCCGGTCCTGGCTGGCCGGCTCGCCGCGGCGCAGCATCAAACTGGAGCTCGGCGGTGACGTCTTAGAGCTGACCGGGGTGTCGTCTAACGAGCAGCGGCGGCTGACCGACGAGTGGCTGCGCCGCCACGAAAGCCGGTGACGCCGCGGTGGACGGCACGCGCAGCGCCCTGATCGTCGCCAGCTACGACTACGCCGACCCGGGGCTGCGGCGGCTGCGCGCCCCCGCCAGCGACGCCCAGGCGCTCGCGGGGGTGCTGCGCGATCCGGGGATCGGCGGCTTCGAGGTGCGCACGCTGCTCAACGCGCCTGCGCACGAGGTCAGCCTGGCGGTGGAGGAGTTCTTCGCCGACCGCCGGCCCGACGATCTGCTGCTGGTGCATTTTTCCTGCCACGGGGTCAAGGACGAGGCCGGCGAGCTGTACTTCGCGGCCTCGAACACCCTGCTGGGCCGGCTGGGCGCGACCGCGGTGGCGGCCGAGTTCGTGAACCGGCGGATGAGCCGCAGCCGGTCCCGGCGGGTGGTGCTGCTGCTGGACTGCTGTTATGCGGGCGCGTTCGAGCGCGGCATGACGGCCAGGGCCGGCGCGGAGATCGGGATCGAGTCGCAGTTCGGCGGCCGCGGCCGGGCGGTGATCACCGCGTCCAGCTCGATGGAGTACGCCTTCGAGGGCGACGAGCTGGCCGACACCCGCGAGCTGGCGCCGTCGGTGTTCACCAGCGCCCTGGTGCAGGGCCTAGAGACGGGGGAGGCCGACCGGGACCAGGACGGCCAGGTCGCCCTCGATGAGCTGTATGACTACATCTACGACAAGGTGCGGGCGGTCACGCCCAATCAGACGCCCGGCAAGTGGACGTTCGGCATTCAGGGGGAGCTGGTCATCGCCCGCCGCGCCCGGCCGGTCACCACGCCCGCGCCGCTGCCGCGTGAGCTGCAGGAGGCGATCGACAGCCCGTTCGCCCGGCTGGCCCTCGAACGGCTCACCGGGGACGACAGCCGCACGGCGGCCACCGCAGCCGCCGCAGCGCTCAGCGCCCAGGCGCAGCAGCAGCCCGAACAGGGACCGCCCGAACCGGCGCCGCCAGAGCTTTCGCTGTCGGTCAAGGTCGTCGCAGAGGCCCCGGAGCCCGACCCGCAAGCCGAAGCCGCCGAACGGGAGACCCGCGCCGAGTCGCAGGCCCGGGCGGCGGCCCAGCAGCCAGAAGCCGCTGTCCTAGCACTTTGGACCGAAGGCGACACCAGAACCCGCCGCAGGAACCCCTCCAGGGATCTCATACGTCAATTGGTCTTGGAGTTGTCGTTGCCGGGAGAGGGAAATAGTTTCCTGGTCATCGAACGTGAGGACCGGCGTGAGTCGTATGCGCAAGTTGCGCGTACCGCGGAGAACGAGTACGTCGTCGAATACCGGGACGGCGACGCGGCCAGGCACTTTGCCGCGCCGCACCTCACCATGCCCGAGGCGCAGGCTGCCCTCGGCGGATGGGCATTCAGTCTCCCGGGATGGCGAGACCGATTCACGTGGACTCGGGTACCACTTGGCGACCCGGCTGCGGGGGAAGCAGGAACCACAGCAGACCTCCAGCCCGCGCGCAGCCGGGGGGGAATGTGGGCGGCGTCGACGGGGCCAGCTCAGGACGATACCGCCCCGACAGCGAAAGCTCTGGCGGTGCCGGTGAAAGCGCCGGACCCCAGCCCGACACAGGCACACAAGGCGCCTGAACGGCGCGAGCGGGCGACACCTAGTGACGGGCCAAGCATCCCGGCAGCAGATCCGGCGTCGCCGGATGGAACTCAGCCGCCCCGGGACCTGGGCGAGTCGCCGGGCAAACGGCGCAGGCGGCTGTCCGGCCGGGCCCTAATCCTCGCAGGATCCGCAGGCACGCTCATCCTGCTGATCGTCGTCATCGTTATCGTCGTGGCCAACTCAGGCTCGACCCCCCCATCACCTACTTCGCTACCTACTTCGCTGCTGCCTGCTACAGCCACCATCTTCCAGGACGACTTCTCTAGCCCGGCGAATGGGTGGCTGCATACCGCCGGGTGGCTGCATACCGCCACCAAAGGCGGGAGTGCCCGCTACCACAATGGCACATATCGTGTCTACGGCGACCCCAGCCAGGCTGGTGGGCAGGTCTTTGGTTTACCAAAGAAGGTAAGCAGTGTGTACCCGTCCGCCCCTCCAGGTATCCGCGTCGAGGCAGATGCGCGCTTTGTTCCAGGATCAGCTCAGGCGGAAGGTAACGGATATTTCGTGGCCTGCCGAGCAGATCAAAATAACCTGTACGTATTCACGATAAGACCGACCTCCGTCTCGATCGAAAAGTACTTCAACTATCCCCCAGGGTATAGGCAGTTGACAGTTACTGACAATTCCGCGGTTCACCGGAATGACTACAACCTGCTGCAAGCCCAGTGCACCAGCGCCGAAGGAGGACAGGGCGTGCAGCTGGTCTTCTCCGTGAACGGCCGGATCGTCGCCGCGGCGATCGACACCGACAATCCGCTACGGACCGGCAGCGTCAGCCTAGGGGTGTCGGACCACGACCCAACGACGCCGGTCAAGGCGGAGTTCGACAACCTCGTCGTCAAGCAGGTCCAAAGAACCCAGAGCTGACCGAAAGGAGACGGACGGCACGGCGCGAGGACGGACAGGGACCGGCTCGGCCCATCGAGGCCGCGCCGCTGCTAGCCGCCGGGGACGCGGCCTGGCACCGGCTTACGGCTCAACCGCGAGGTGGAGAGAACCTGACCGCCGGACGCGATGTTCTGCCGCCGAGAATGCAGACCAGGTGCGGCACTGGACCGCGTGCGAGGCCGGCACCATGAAGTACGTGCTGTTCTACGATTCCGCCGACAATGTCGCCGCGAACGCGCCTGCGCAGTTCCCGGCGCACAAGGCCCGCGCGACGGCTCGATGGCGATCTTCACAATCCGGGAAGCCGCCGAGGAGTTCGCCAAGGGGGACCTTTCGTGGTGAACGGCGTGGTCCGGAACTGGCAGGTGCGCGAGCGGGACGAGGTCCTGGTCCCGGCTTGAAACCCCAGGTTCGTTCCTTGGTTTAGCGGCCTATGCCGTGCTGCGGCCGCGCGCTGCGGGCAGGGTAATCCAACTCGCCGCCGATCGGGCCTTCACCGGGACGTCGGGCACCCTGGCCCGCGGTTGCCAGGCCTGGCGCTGTGCACCACGGGCTAGATCCGTGCAGTGGGAGCATCGGGGATAGCCTTCACGGTTCTGGTCGCCGTTGCCTGGCTCCGGCGTCAGCCTGCCGTATGCTTCCGGTCTCCCTCACGGAGCGGTGGTGCCGAGCGCCGCCGCGATCTGCTGGATGGCCGCCGTCTCGGCGGGGCTCACGCCTTGCCCTTCCTCCCGGTGCGCGGCCGCGACCTTGCCCGCCAGGGCCAGCACGAAGCGCCGGTAGCCATCGAGTTCCCCGGTCGTGGCCTTGGCCTCGACCAGCGCGACCGCGTCCCGCAGATGCCCGAATCGAGAAGCTCGCTTTCGCCGTGCTGGGCGCGCGCCTCGGCGTACGCCTTCGACATCGCGATCGACTCGCGGAACATCCCGCCGCGGGCCGCCGTGATCACGATCATCCCAGCGGTCGGCGGGCCTTCGAGCACCGCCTTCCATTCCTCCGCCGAAAAGGCGGCCTTCGTTGTCATCCCATGCTCCTGTCCTCATGCGCGGGAAAGACGAACTGCTGACCAGCGGGAACCGAACACACGACAGCGATGTCCCCGGCCAGGGCCCGCCCGACACCCGCTCACAGCAACGGATCCGCAGTCCCGGGGTCCGTCGGCCTCGCCGGGCCGGGCGCAGCAGCACGCTGCGGGCACCAGCCCGTGTCGTCGTCTCGCCGGACACCCGCAGCTACCAGGAGCCTCCTGGTCTACTGCACACCGTCTTCTCACCGCCGTCGACCGAATTTCGTTTGTGCCATCGGCGTGGGCCGTGGGCTGGTCAGCGTCCGGTGAGGGCTGGCCGCAGGCCCAGGTGGGCCAGTGCCCGGTGGCCGCGGGATCAGGCCAGCCGCAGGCGGGCGCCCTCCAGCTCCTGCTCGATGACCCACAGTGCCTGGGCGAAGTACTCCCAGCAGCCCTGGGAGGTCCAGCCGAGGACCCCCAGGCAATGTTCAAGCTGGTAGAAGGCGAACCGTGCGGGCGCGCCGGGGTCCAGCTGGCCGTGTTCGAGGTAGCCGGCCAGGAACGACCGGAAGATCGGCGAGTGCAGGCCGTGGTCGGCGGTCCACAGGAAGTCTTCCACCGGGTCGCCGGGGGCGGCCGACTCGAAGTCGAACACGGCCACCACCTCAATGTGGCCGTCGGTGCCCGGGCCGGCCGCGACGTTGCTGGTGCCGTAGTCGCCGTGCAGCAGCCTGGGCCGCAGCCAGCCAGCTTCCCGGATGGCAGGTTCGAGCCGGTCCAGCTCCTGACCGACGCGGCGCAGCAGCGCTGGCGGGACGCCGTCGAGCCCGGCCGCCTGGGCGCGGATGGCGCTGGCCCTGGGGACCACGTGCGCGGCCAGCGTTGCGGGGCCGCCGGCTTGCCAGGTGCCAAAGCTGGGAAACCCGCCGAAGGCGTGCAGCTGCGGCAGCCATCGGCCAAGCGCGCGGTGCAGTTCCCAGCCCTGCGGGGTGTCGAGCTCGGCGCGGGCAGGCCGGACGTGGCCGGCGCTGACCCTGGTCTCCAGCGTCCATGGCACGCTGGCCTCGCCCTTGGGAAGAACGCCGTAGCCGAGCAGCCGCGGCACCGGCAGGCCACGGCCGGCCAGGAACTCAAGCGCGGCGATCTTGCGTGCCTGCTTGGCGCTGCCTTCGGACAGGTAGGCCTTGAAGATCGCCTGCTCGCCGACGGCGAAGACCTGGTTGCGGCCCTTTTCCTCCAGCAGCCGGGCCGGGCCCGCGCCCCCGGGCAGGCCGCGGGTGGCGGCCTCGACCTCGCAGGTGGTCAGCCGTTGATGCGCCATCGCCCCTCACCGCCTGACGGTACGCCCTGCCACCTCACCACCGTGGTCCTGCTGTCCGAGTGCGCCGACCTCGGCGCAGGAGCCGATGGCGGTGGGGTCGCTGATCCCAAACAGGAGGGTCAGCTGCAGCGGGTCGCCCCCGCTGGCGTGGGCTTCGTCGAGCAGTCGGTCGGCGCGCAGGTCCCGGCGAGCCCTACCGCAAGCCGATCAGCCCGACATAGACATCGCAGGCGCGGACCTTGTCCTGGCAATAATCGGCTGGCTTGTCATCACGTGCGGCGAAGTACGCCATGTCCGTAACCGCGTCACCCGCCCGGCTGACCGCCGCCTCCGCCGCGGCCACGAACGAACGCCCGCCCGGAAACAGCCTCAGCTCAGAGGTATGACTTAAAACACCCGCCGCGGAGCCGCCATGACCAACGCTACGCCGCCACCACCGCCATGCCGCCCGCCGCCCGCAGCCGTCCCGATGCCCGGCAACGCTGACGGGCATCTTGGGGGAGTATGGGGAGCGGAAGGCGTCAGAATGCGGCATTTCCTGTCGCATCGTGGCGGCGGATGGCAACCCGCGGGCTTGGCCGTTCTGGCTGGTCAGGCCGCTGTTTTGGCTGGTCGTCGGATGGCGCCCCCAGCAGGATTCGAAACCTGCGCACACGGGCTCCGGAGGGCAATCCTGTTTAAGGCTGCCACCTGGCAAAACAGGCAACGGCCCGTCTGGCTGGGGAGCGTATGGGGAAGTACTTCCCCAGGCCCATCCGAGCCAGCCGGGTGCGGCGAGTGTCCTGGCAGCGGACACATGGAACCGGTGCGTCACCCGGACACGCCGGTACCGATCATCCGGACAGGTGCCGTGACGGTGTGGTCCAACGCGGTGCCGCAGGCATATCACCGCTGACGCCCAATCCCTCGCGTTGAGGGTGGACACCGATCCCCGAGTTGCGGAATCCTGAATCTGAACCCTTCACGCTGGTCCCTTGCTGATCCCCTTGGCGAGTGACAAACCGTCAGCGACGGGCCGACCCGGTGATGCCGTGGTGGCCCGGGCGCAGGCACCCGGCGCCTCGATGATGGTCCAGGCGGCTAATCGCTGGATTAGTCCTGGTCTTCCACGAAATGAACGAAGAACGGGTCGATGGACACCTGCACGGGCCTTACGTTGTCGACGGAAAGCAGTGTATGAGTCGTAAAGTCTGCGTTGCGCTGGTAGGTGACTCCGGACGGGAAGTTGGCCATATCTGGCAGGTTCGAGCCAGCGAACACACCGAAGAACTCCGCGCCGTTGGCGAGCATGCGGATGTAGTCACCGAGGTAAGGCAGGCCGATGCGAGGGGGGTCGTCGGCCAGTGCGGTGTGCAGGATGTGACCGGTGGCCTCGGTGGCAAAGGCGTCGTCGGTCAGTTCCAGCCGGGTGACCCAGCGGGCGGCAGGTGGTGTGCCGACGAGCTGTTGAAACATGAACCCGAGCACCCCCTGGACGTTGACGGCGAGCGCGGGATTTTTGGCGTCGGTGATTGTGCGGACATCGTCTGACCAGGTCTGGCCGCGGTCGGTGGAGCGACGTACATGCATGGTCCAGTCGGTGCCGTCCTCCGGGGGGATGCCGTCCGCCGGGCGCCCGACCCGGTCGCAGTAAGCGAGCCAGACATTGGCCGAGTCCGTCGGGTCGACGGCGACTGCGACGTCACCGCCGATGCGGTCCTGGCCCAGTGGTCCGCTGCGCATGGTGAACCGGATGAAGCGGTCGGTGGCGGCCCGAACGCCGACCGTTCCGTCAGCGGCGTCGACGAGGTCGGAGAATGAGCTCGCACCAGCCGCCCATGCGTCGTCGCGTACGACAACGATGTCCGCACGGACGTTGAAGATGTCATTCGGCACGACCGCCGTGACGTTGGTCCAGCGCTGGAAGGCCGCATAGACGGTACCGTCCGGATGCACAGCCAGCCGCACGGCGGGACCGTCCTGGCCGCCGGTGGTATGTCGCTCCACCGCGCGGGTGGAGAACCCGGCGGGCGCCACGCCGGTGCGGGCGTCCTGGGAGAGCTCGACCGACGCGGTCTGCGGTGCGGCGCCGAAGTCGTTGTGGCCGATGAAGACGCGGTCTTGGTCAGCATCGGCGGTGCGTGCGGTAGCAGCGGTGACCCAAGGCTGGTCTTCGTGCGCTCGGTCCACCAGGAGCGTCATGAGTGTGGTCGAGAAGGGGTCGAGGGTTCGCAGCACGTTGAAGTCGTGACTGGACGCGTTGAGGGTGCCCGCGTAAAGCGCGCCACCCCGGTCTCCGTACCCGACGCTGATATCGGCGGTGATCGGACCGCCCGGAACGATCGATCGCAGCGACCAGGTGTCGCCACCGTCGTTGGACGTAAATATCGGCGCCCGCGACCCGTTGAGCGGATCCCGGGTGAAAGCGGTGGCGATGATCTGGCGCGGGTTCTCGGGGTTGACGGCGATATTTGGCTCGGCGTCATGCCGAGCCTCTCCGCTCACGTTCTGCGGAATCATATTTACTATCTTCAGCACCACAGCCTCCTAGATGCCACGCTCGCGGAGCAGGTTAAGCTGAATGCTGGGCTGCAGGTCAATGCGATGAAGAAGCTGGAATGGCGCCAGCTCGGCATCCGGCCCCGCGGTGGCGTGCAGCAGCCACAGGCCGGCCTGTCCGGCCTTGGGCTTTGGCGACTCGCGCCAGCGCACGTCGATGCTGTTGGCGTACAGCACCGGCACGGCCTGGCCCGTATCGGCAGGCCGGGGAAGCTCGCCCTTCACGACGAGATCGACGGCCAGCGTGGCGATCCAATACTGGGGGTCGTGCTCCCGGGGCGCACCCGAGCCCGGCGCCGCGCTGAGCGCGGTTACCTGGCCCCGAACGATACCCTCCGCTTCCCGAGCGTGTTCAACCACCTCATCCACCGCAAGCTCGGCCAACGCCGCCTGCACCGGCGTCACCGGCATCTCAACGCCGGCGAGCTGCGCCACCGGCCCGGCCGTTTGCTCGATCCCGGTACGGCCCACCTCGGTCACCGCCAGGCTCTCGCCGTAGACCAGACCGTTGGCGAAGAAGGCAGCCTGGTCGCCCACGTCCAGTGGCGGAAGGTCCGCGGACAGCTGCACCGTGACCCGAGATGCCGACGGCAGCTGCATCTCCTCCGGTGCGTGCAACGTCTCTGCTACCCCGACAATAACCGTGCGGTCATTCACTGGTATATCGGGCACGGTGGTTGCCCGGACGGCCTCCACCGTGCCGGTGAACGCCATGCCAGCGGAGGCCAACAGCTCTTTGACGGATGGTTCTGGCATGCCTAGCGTCCCCTCATCTCGACGCGATCAGGATTCCGAAGCCTCGCCGCCAGAACGGAGTCGGAGCGGTGCCAGTGCCCCACATGCGCCAACGTCGCGAGGCCCGGGACCTCGGGACATGGCCTGGTGTACGAAGACGGGCGGGAATCGTGGTGCGGATCACAGCATCGGCGGCGACGGCTGCTCCGGCAACGAGCGGGACGTCGAGGAGAAGATATTCCCAGCCGATGCGGAACTCTCCGCTCAGGACGGTCGCCGCCCGTCCAAGGACCACGGAGAGCAGCACGGTGAACCCAAGCCGCAGAAATGGGCGGAGTAGTGATGCCAGGAACCCCACCACTACACCACCGAGAACAGGAAACAGTTCGTGCATCGTCACCCACCTCCGCAAGCGAACCGCTGGCGTCCAGCGTAAGGGCGGTCCGCCAGCCTGTCGAGGCAGTTGGACACCATTGCGGCGGACCGTCGCAGCTGATGACTGAACAGTAACGTTGCGCTATGGCGGAAGACGATGAGCAGCACATCGATGCACTCCCAGGCGGGCGACCAACCCCGAAAACATCTCGATAACCTCGATCCAACTGACTTCGAGGAATTTTGCCACGACCTATTGATCGAGTTTGGGTTGGTGAACGTCGACTGGCGCAAAGGCACGCCGAAACGCGCCAGCCCTTCGGACCGGGGTCGGGACCTCGTGGCGCAGCGGGAACTCGTCGACGTTGATGGCCACACCCGGTTGGAGACTTGATTCGTCGACTGCAAGCACTACAAGACCGGCGTTTCGCTGGAGCCTCTGCAGAACCTGTTGGCATGGGCTGAGGCTGAACGGCCCGACGTTGCCCTGGTGATCGCCTCGGCTACTTGTCCAACGGCGCCAAGGACGGGCTCACCGACTATGAGCGCAACCGTCGGCCGCCCTTCCGGGTCTGCCACTGGGAACGGCCGACGCTGGCCCGGATGTTGGGTGATCATCCCGCGCTGCTGAACAGCCACGAGATCTTCATCCAAGGCATGCGGACCTCGGCCGAGATCATGGAAGCAGAGCAGGAGATCTCGGCGCACTGTCATGCCGCATAGGAAGCACACGCCAGGTCAGGCGGGATCTACCCAGCGGCCGGGCCGTTCGTTCGCAGCATCGACGGGCTCCCCGCCCGACGGCGACCTCCAGACCAGTCACACCGCACCGAGTCGACGGTCGGCATCGAGCTGCGTCGATAGACTGCATGCTGAGTGATGGAGAAGGTCAGAAAGAACGCACGCCGAGCCACCGATATGTACTTTCAGCGAATGCGATGATTGACGGCTCTGCCCGCCCGGATCATGTGACTCTGGCGCAGTCGGCCGCCCTTCCTGCCGATGAGGCGGCGGGTACTACACAGCCCTGGCTTCCAGCACGCACTTCGTCGGAGGTCGCGCTGGTCTTCACGTTCCGGCAAGCCGGGCTCGCCGCCATTCAATGCGGGCAACGGCGGCAAGCGTCAGAGTGATCATCAAGAGAATGAGGACGACAAGCCACTCTGCAGTTCCGTTGCCCCTATCGGGATCTACACCGAAGACGGTTTCGATCCAGTCATGCCAGAAGATCGTTACAATAGCGAGGGCACCAGTGAACGAACCAAACACGGACTCAAGCCAGAATCGACGACGTAGGCCTTGCAGCATTGCCCCACCCTCATCGGTAACTCGTATACTCGCGCGCGAGGCGCACTTCCATCGTTCTCCCCGTTTCCTGGCATGTCCAGCCCTCGGAGGGTGTTAGGCCGTACGTGACTCCCGTGACCGCGATGACTGACGGGTGGCAACCCGCTGGCGGTGCTGGAGAACCTGGCGGGAGCCGCCAACGGGATGGGCGCCTTCGAGCCTGGTCGGCTGGCGCTCGGCGTGGCTCTGGAGAGCGCGTGGGGCATGCGCTGTTCGTCGTGATCGGCCTGGTCTCCGGGAGGTGAGGCTCGGCTGCCAGGAGCAGGGGGGCCAGCCTTAAGCGCCAGGCATTCGGTCGCGGATGCTCGCGGTGCCGACGCTCCTGCAGATCCGCGTCTGACGCTGATCGCAGAGCGTGGTCGACTCGCCGGGTGACAGCCGCACCCCGAGCCGTTATGTACGTTCGCAGTTGCTCGGTGCCGGCCGAGGGATGCCGATGCAGATCAGGCTATTCTGTGGGACTCCCGGCTTGGCGCGTGTCCCCAGGACCGCTGCCTGTCTAACGGCTTGCTGGGGTGCGGTGGGCGTGCGCGGCTGATGGCCTTCGCTGTTGGGAGCCGCTGACTCGGGCTCCGGGGTGGTGGATGTCAGCCTGTGGTCATCGAGGGCTTGCTGGACTCGCCGGGCGGCGGGGGCGCCAATGCGCTGGTAGATCGTGAGTGCCTGCAGCAGGTGCGCGGTGGCCTGGCCGGGGTTGCCGTCCTGCAGGTGGCTTTGGCCGAGTCCTTCCAGGGCGCGTGCTTCCTCCAGGGGCGCGCTGAGGTCGCGGGCGATGGCCAGCGCCTGGGCGTGGTGCCCGCGGGCCTGCGGGGTCTCAGCGGTCCGGGTCGCTAGCTGGCCGAGGTTGTTATGTGCCTCGGCCTGGCCGAGCAGGTTGCCGAGGTCACCGAACAGCGCCAGGGCCTGTTGGTAGCTGGCGGCGGCGGCCGGGTAGTCCCCGGTCACCACGCGAAGCAAGCCCATCTGGTTGAGCGCATGGGCCTCGCCGGGCAGGTCACCGAGGTCGCCGAACAGCGCCAGTGCCCGGGCCATGCTGGCGGCAGCGGCCGGGTAGTCCCCGGTATACACCTGAAAGGTGCCCAGGTCGGCGAGCATGCCGGCCTCGCCGAGCCGGTCTTCAGCCCGGCGCGCTGCGGTGAGGGCGATCTGGTGAAGGGCGGCGAACTGATCCCAGTGACCGCGGGTGGCCAGGAGCCGCTCATCGCGGCGGGTCGTTACATTCCTCGTAAAGAACGTCAGGTAGCCCTTGTCTTCGACAAGGGCAAGGTCGAGATCCTGATGCACCGCGCCACCTACCAGAGCGCTCTGCGCTACTTCCACGCCTTCGTCGCCGAGAAGGACAAGAACGGCGGGGTGACCGCCGCGATCGGGCAGGTGAACGGGCGGCCCGCGTTGGTCATCTGGCCGGGCACTAACACCAGGCATTCGAACCCCGCGGTTGTCAACTTCTGGCGGAACGGTGTCGATATCGGCATACAGCAGCACTTACGGGACGGACACTCTGCTGGTCATTGCCGGGAGCATGCACTAACGTGTGCGGGCCGTTGGGTGTCTGTGAGTGACGGTCAGTGGTCGAATCCGATCGGCCGGTCCAGTACGCAGCGGGCACGAGCCCGCGGGCTTCGTCTGGCCGGTGAGCTGCCGTTTACAAGTTTGCAGAGGGCCGCAGGCCGGAGGCCGTCCGTACTGCTTGGGCTGGTCGTCACCGTGCGCCGAGGCTCGCTGTCATCCAACGGCTTGGCTGCGCTGTTGGCTGCGCAGGCTGGCGAGGTGAACCTCTTCCGTGTCAGTTCCGGGACGGCCCGAGTTCTGAGGCCTCGACCTCGCCATCGTGGTAGTGGAGGTGAGTCCGGTGAGCTGGCTGTGCGGTGCCGTTGTTGTCACCGCTGCCGTCAGTGGCCCCTTGCTCCTTTATCCAGGGTTATTTCCGTGTAAGCGGGTGGACCTTGAGGTAGGTCACTGGCCCGAAGCTGGCCGGGGCGACCGGCGGCGGCTTGGGGCCCAGGCCAAAGTCGGTTCCTACAAACGTCTTAGCGTTGATCACTATCGACATGTATGTGGCTGTGCGCGCACGTTTTCCCGGCGGCCGTAGACCAGCTGGCCGTGGACCAGATACTGCCGCGAAGTGGCCCTTGATCGTCACAAGGTAGACGACGGTCTTTTCATCGTTCGGGACGAAGTCACCTGGAGTAGCCGAGGTCAGCGCTTTGGCGTGCGTCGTGACCACTGCTGACGCCCATGCCACGTCGTGCCCGCTGTTCAACCTCACGGCGCGGTCGGCTATGGCCGTCAGCCGATGGACCGCGGCCGCCGGTACCGGTTTGCCGGGTATAGGCGTGGCTGGCCTGTGCTGGCTGCCGGTCAGAGCGATCCCGCTGACCGAGCCGCAGGCAGCAGCTGCCAGCACGGGAATCAACCCGATCAGCCAAGAAGCACGCCCCATGATCCTTTGACGCCTATCGTTGGACGCTGGTTCCCCGCCGCCCACCGAAACCTCAGCCGGACCACTAGATTTCTAGTCTGCTCCGGTTTTTTCTCGCAGGTGCCAGGACCCGCGAACCAGGGCCGTGGGATCGGCCGCGATCACACTCGCAGGTGTGTCATCCCCTCGGTCGGGCACCCTCGCGGCTACCCCGGGTTCCCGGGGCGGCAGGGGCCTGCCCGCAGGGCCGAGCGCAGCGAGCCCTTGCCGTCTCGGGGGTTTCGGGGCAGGGCTCTGCCTGCCCGGGCGAGGGGATGACTGCTCGCCCTTTGCACCCCCCATCCCCGAGGGAGGGCCGGGGATGCGGGGGCAGCGCCCCCGCATGACGAATGCCCGCCTGAGATCGAAAGTCCACTAACCCGTGCTCGCAACCTGCCCTTCCAATGTGCAGTCTTTACTCGTAGACGTTGCCCATCGCGAGCGATATGGGGTGAGTGCGATGAGGCGAGTACTCGTCATCGGCGTCGTAGCAGCGGTCTTCCTCACCGGGGCCGTGGTCAGCATGCTGGCGTTCATGCCGCGGGCCTCGCAGGCCACGGCACCGTCGAGGTCTAGCGCGTCCGTGCTCGTCGGCCGGTCTACTGGTGTCCCTTCCGTCGGGTGTTGCCGCTGCCCGAAGAGCCAGCCCCTTCCGTTGCCCGCGGATGCCGTAGACCGGGCGGCGGATCAGGCGCTCATCCAGGCGCCGTTCCTCTACCCGAAGTTCGGCCCAGCCGAGGTGGAACTGGCCTGGCGGGCGATCTTCCGGCTGCAGGTCTGGGCGTCTACCCCCTTCCAGTGCAGCAATCTGGTGCGCAGGCGGACCGTCGTGGTGGACCTGCTGTTCCCGAAGATGCTGCCGAGCGCGTCGCTGTCGGAGGGCGTGGTCCTGGTGTCACTCTTCAAGACCGGTTACCGGGTCTGGGAGGTCGGTCATTAGCCGCCGCTGCCCTGCGCCGCCTTCCGGCCGCTGATCGCCCGCGAGCTGGACACTGATCCCGGCGAGGAACACGGAGTGTCCAGCACAGGCTGCGTGCCGGGTGAGCCTGGCTGATCGACGGCGACCTGCTCCGGGCGGCCCGGCGCGCGCCGGCCGGGGCCTCCCCAAGGCCGGAGGCCGGCGCTGGCGCCGGGCCAGCGGCGGAGCGCAGCGGAGCCGCTCTTGACGGGTCGGCGGCAGCCGCGCAGTACTACCGGCGTCGGCGGCGGGTGTTCTATGCCGCGTTGAAGTACGCGGTGCGGGAGGGCCGTCTTTCGGCAAATCCGCTCGACCGTCTCGCGGACCGGGAATGGCGGGCGCCCGAGGTGGATCACGCGGTGGACCGGCGCTGGGTCCCCAATCCGGCCCAGATGCGGGCATTGCTGGAGGCGATCCGCTCGACCGGGCTGAGCCAGGGGCCGCGGCTGGTCGCGCTGTACGGCTGCATGTACTACGGGATGCTGCGGCCCTCGGAGGCGGTGTCGCTGCTGCTGGATGAGTGCCATCTGCCCGCCGAGGGCTGGGGTCGGCTGGAGTTCCGCGAGGTGCGTTCGGCGGCCGGGCGGGAATGGACCGATGACGGCGAGGTGCATGAGACCCGCACACCGAAGGGCGGCCCGAGGAACGCGGTGCGCCGGGTGCCGATCCCGCCCGGTGCACCGCGCCGAGCGCGGACGGGCTGGCCGTCAAGGGAGCTGTATGCGCGGATGCACGGCGATCAGTGAGACCACTGGCGCCATGAGCAGC
>WNFZ01003495.1_pt1 | contig 14682 bp, 12 predicted proteins | sample 5400081 | NCBI WGS metagenome assembly WNFZ01 (sample SAMN13153365, study PRJNA577476) | soil metagenome | isolation source: 80 cm soil or saprolite under grassland replicate 1 | place: USA:California | collected 2016-06-15
TAGTCGCAAAAGCTCATGTTACAAACGCCCAAGACGCGTCTGCACTCGCCACTTTCGAGGTGAAGCCAACATGGTTGAGTGCTCAAGCTCCAGCACTGGCGACGACCGCAGTCGCCTTGACAGGAGCAGTCGCGGTTGCGGGCGTCCTCTGGAGAAAGGGCATCTTCAGAGGCAAGATTGACTGAGGGATTCTGTCTCCGAACGACGTTCTGGCGAGCCTATCCCAAGCCGAAACCAGATTCTCGATACTTGAGTTCTGCCCTTGCAGCTACAATGAAGTCATTTTCACTGAGCCCTTTGACAGAATGAGTGGATAAGGTTAGCTTCACCCGCTTCCATTTGACCAGAATGTCGGGATGATGATCTTGTTCTTCTGCAATTTTCCCAACTAAGTAGGCGAAATCCAGCCCGTCTAAGTAGGACCTGAAACGAAACTCTTTCTCGATCGAGCCATCCGCCAGAGTCCATCCCTTGAGGATCTGCAGAAGTTGTTCAGCTTCCCGCCGAGTCATCGGAGGTACTCCCTTCCGCTCAAAAGAATTCTTGGATGCAAGCTCCTCGAGACTCAAATTACTCCCCGTGGGACCTAGTGCTAGCCACGAGCTAATAATCCTACCAGCACTCATACAACGCTCTTAGACCCGTTTGCATCCATGTCTAGTGGGGCGTTGTCGTTTCCGTGAGCGCAAAAATCCTCCGAGAGGCGATGCTTCCAACAATGACAGAACATGAAGAAACATAGCATTTGAGTCAAGTAGTTATAGACGCCGTGAAACATGAATGTGAATTCATTACCTAGCTAATTTCATGATGAGACAAGAGGAACCTTGGGCCCGATCGCGACAACGATCAAAGAATGTAGACTATGCCGCTCAGGAAACCTTGTGGGAGTTTTGTCGCTTGGCGACCAGCGTGTTTCCGACTTTGTAACTGCGAGAGGGAACAGCCCTCGATCCCCGCTAGAATTAGTTCGATGCACCAAATGCAATCTCGTCCAACTAAAGCATACGTTCCCCAGAGAGTCGCTATATCGCCACTATTGGTATCGTTCGGGAATCAGCTCGACAATGAGAAAAGCGCTGGAGGACATTACAGTCAGAGCTTGCGAAATCGCGAAGCCCAAAGCGGGAGATATCGTCATAGACATCGGTTGCAACGACGGAACCCTTCTACACACTTACAATATTCCGGAGCTACGCTTGGTGGGGTTCGAACCAGCTAAGAATCTCATTGAAGAAGCGAGAAGAGGAACAGAATATGTCTTCAACGACTTTTTCAGGTCCGAACTGTTCCTACAGAAGTTCCTAAGGTCAAGAGCCAAGATCATAACTAGCATAGCAATGCTCTACGATCTCGACGACCCTGGCACCTTCGTCGCAGATATCGTTAAAGTTCTTGACCCTCATGGGATCTGGGTCGTACAACAGAATTACTTGTGTTCCATGCTAGAACAGAACGGATTTGACAATGTCGGACACGAGCACCTTACCTATTATTCCCTAGATACAATGAGTCGGTTGCTACAAGACCACGATCTTGAGATCTTTGACGTGGAGAAGAACGATGTCAATGGAGGAAGCTTCCGCACATACATAGCACGAAAAGGGCGATTCCAGGTTCAGGATTCTGTTCAGAAAATGAGAGACTTTGAAGCAGAGTTGTTCTCCAGGAACCCCTCGATATATACAACATTCGTCAGCAACGTCCAAGGGATAAAATCGCAACTGAAGAAGTTCATCAACGATCAAACAGGGGCTGGCAAGGTCGTCTATGTTTACGGCGCCTCAACCAGAGGCAACACCATTCTCCAATACTGTGGACTGGATAACCGATTCATCAAGAAAGCGACGGACGCAAACCCGGAAAAATGGGGGCTGAGAATCCCAGGAACGGGGATTCCCGTCGTTTCCAAGACCGAGGCTCGTCACGACAAACCTGACTACTTCCTTATTCTTCCCCACCACTTTTTGGAGGAGATTTGCAAAGAAGAGGGCAGATACTTGAATTCGGGAGGCAAATTCATTGTTCCGCTTCCACGATTTCGAATTGTTAGCGCCTAGAAACGATGTTGAGACAGGCTGCACGTCCAGGCATCGATTACGACCAAGGAACTAGACAATTAATGAAGCGGGTGACTGAAGGAGATGTCCTACAAATCCTCACTTCTAGCCGTCCCGTTCTAGATGTTGGCAGCGGAGGCGGATTATTTCCAAGTGTGCCAAGAGGCGACGTTTGTGTGGACATAGATATTCCCGCCATGGCGGTTCCAGACGACTTCATCCGGTCAGACGCTTCGCATCTTCCTTTCAGATCAGGAACCTTCAATCTTGTAATCGCTTTTAATGTCCTTGAGCACGTCGAAAGTCCTAGAATGTGCATTGAAGAATTCCTCCGAGTGGGATCAAAAGTAATCTGCCGTCAGGACAAATTACTGCACATTCCGATGTGGGCGACTCCTGAGCATCTCTGGCTCCAACTTCCAGGATTCCGCTTTCTTCCGTTTCCGAGGACTCGCCTCGGAATCAGACTATCCGTCTGGTTGAGGTCTCTTGTGCTTGGCAAGTCAAAGCTCGCAGGCCTGGCTAGAAGGTTACCGCTTTGGCGAAACTGGGACTACTACCAAATTTCGCCTAATATTTTAGCTCGACCTCATTTTGTTGACGGAGAGACCCCATCGTGAGACAAACCTAACTGGTTTAGTAGCAAGGATTCGTTATCCGACGGGAGCAAGGAGTCGAAAGAGTTCGCACTCAGTCGCATTCTCGGCTCCATCAATTATAACCACACAAAGACAATTGAGGAGGATCGATTCTCGATGGCCAATGAGTTGGTTCGAATGAGAAGGATAGCACGGACTGCTGGAAATAATAGCATCCAAGTTGATTGGGTTGAGAAAACCAAACGGAATATCAATTGAATGAGGGGTGATAGATTGATGCCACTACTTGTGGTTCAACGACTCGTGGAGGTCGCCTTGAATTTCATTCGTGCGATTCGGAAAGAATTTCGGAAAGTCTCTTCTCGAACCTCTCAAACCTAAAGTCATCTGCCCTAAGACGGCAAGCGGGAGAAGGAGATTTCTCCATTGCTTCCTTTATCATACCGGGAACCTCCTCAATTGACTTCCATCTAAACCCCGTTTCTTCATTTACGATCTCCTTCGGACCACCGGAGTCGTGAACCACGGGCACGCAGCTCGCTGACATGGCTTCAACGATCGTGATTCCAAAGTGTTCTCCGTTCATAAAGTGAAGGTAGACCTTAGCCTCTCCTAGAAACTTGTGATATGTTTGCTTTGGCGGGTTGAAAAGCGTGTTTCCATTGGTTGGTGATCCTTTCGACAAACGCTTGGAGTATTCCAGGAATCCGGGGTCTTGAGTGAGAAGCATTACGAACTCGTATTCTGGACAAAGTGATGCGACTTTCCAAAACAGCTCAAGTCTCTTTGCTGGAATTGCTCGGCCAACGGTCACAACTAGATCTCGTTTGCCTCTCGCTTTGACCATATTGCATGCAGGATAGATTAGAGTGCTCGGTCGGCTCCATTTCAAATCCAAGCTGGATTTTGAATACTGAGAGATTGCTAGTACTAGTCCTATTCTCGAAATTTTCCTTCTGTAGTATTCACGCAAAGGCAGACTGAAAAGCGAGCCGGGAAGGGAATCTGGAAAGTAACGAGGGAAGTATCCCCATTGCAGAACTGGGACGCTGAGGTCCGGAATATACCCGGGGTCTTGAGTGGAAAAAACCAGCTCAAATGGCCGGCCGTCTGAGTGTTTGAGCTGGTTCAGCGCGCGCTTTTGACCTCTAATGTGGTGAATTAAATGCGACGAGGTCCCAAAGGGCGAATCGCGATTGCTAGGAGCATAGTTTGATAGATCAACTCTCTCAAATAGTCCGCCATAGCCAAAGAAAACCTCTGTCCTCTCCATATTGAAAGCTTCTGAGAGCAAGGTTACCTCATGCCCCATGGATACCAAAGCACGGATTGTATCACAACAAAGTCGTTCCCCGCCACCAAGGAATTTCATGTCAGGGTGAACCACAAGAACTCTCATCGTTAGTCACCTCAAGTCGTCACTGCTCATTCATTATTGACAATGATCTGAGATTTGTGGCGAAACCTGGCCAGTCGGAAGGGGCTTGACGACCCTTGGGTGTGACGCCTCGAATCAATGGTCGCGATGTTCTCAGCATTAGAGTTGTAATCGCACCAACACCTAGGTCGACAGCGGGCATTTGACGAAACTGTTGACCTCGCCGACAGTCCACAGCCCAGTGACCGAACTCATACTCTCAATTTCCTCCTGAATCTGAACCATGATCGTTCCACCCATGCAGGAATATAGACTGTCGGATTCGCCGAGAGCACTCCTCTCCTGACGTTACGAGATTCTTTGAAGAAAAACCTGTCAGAATAGGCGTTGGAAACCCGGTCTCGCGGTTCCACCGATCTGAAAGAGAGTCTTTCGTCGATGAAGAATGCAGCACGAGATTCAGCGAGTCTCATGAAAAGCAACCAGTCGGAGAGAATGCTCCATGAGAAGTCAATCTCGCGTGCAAAATCGGTCCGAGTAAACCCCGAAGATGCGTGAATGAAATTTCCAAGATACAGTTTCCGAGCCACTCTGGGAGCTTCAATAAGTCCTCCAGGGAAGGGTTGTTTTGCGAGCGTGGGAGGCCCACGCATCTCGGTGCACACGTCCCAACTTAGTCCGACCTTGTTATTCTTCCAAACATCTATGTGGCGTTCGAGTCTTCGATTAGCCCAATAGTCATCGCTGTCCAGAAAAGTGAGGAATAGCCCCCGGGCCCTATGGACTCCTTGTGATCGAGCTTCCGAAACGCCAACGCCCTTGCGATCCACGAATTCAATTCGCGAATCTGAATTTGCTAGATCAATTATCTCTCTCGCCTCCTCTTTCAAGCTGTCGTCTAAGACCACGAGCTCGAACTCTCCATAAGTTTGTGCAAGCACGCTTTCAACCGCCTGCCGTACAAGTTCTACGCGACCCTTGGTCGGCATCACAATGGAAACTGTTTGGTTCATTTTTTCAATCTAGACCATGAGGATAGGAGTGCCTCAAGACTCTTCTTTTGTTGAAGAACCGAAAGTCGGCATGAGCTGCACTGCAGGCAAAACCGGCTGTTGGAGGAGGTTGGTCGACGATTACTTTTATCCATCTCTGCTCATTTTATACGTTCATCAGTATAGTTTGAGAGCTTTCAGGTGTAAGTATTCGTCATGATCGAGAAAACCAGCCTCTCCGCCCCCTCCGAGATAGTACGGGACGCCCTCTCCAAACCCACTATATTCAAAGACGAAGGCCCCTTAAGCCTTGAATGGCTCCCACCCCGTCTACCCCACCGGGAAAACCAGCTACGATTCCTCGCTGAACTCTTCCGATCAGTCATAGACAAACCCGGAACAACTAGCCCCAAGGTCCTCATAACCGGCGACATTGGAACCGGTAAGACCGTTCTGACCCAACGGTTTGGCACCGACATTCAGCGCACCGCCAAGACCATGAAGCTCAACCTCGCCTACATCCACGTCAACTGCCGCGAGTACCGGGGAAGCCTCTTCATGATCCTCAAACGAGTCATCCAGACATTCACGCCCCAATTCCCCCAGCGAGGGTTCTCTAGCGAAGAACTACTACACATCCTCCTAGACCAGCTGGAGGACAAGAAACTCCACGTCATCCTCACCCTCGACGAGGCGGACTCGCTCATCAAAGCAGAAGGCTCCACAAGCCTCTACAATCTCACACGCATCCAAGAGGAGCGCCCTGGCCGGCCAGTAAGGTTGTCCCTCATAATCATCCTGCGGGAGATCAAGAATCTCGAAGATCTCGACAGAAGCACTCAGAGCACTCTCCAGCGAAACGTCATTCGCCTCGACCACTACACCACCCCACAGTTGGAAAATATTCTGAGAGAAAGAGCAGAACTCGCGTTCAAAGAAGCAACTGTCCCCGAAGAGGTCTTGAACTTCATCGCTGACATGGCCACGCCTGGGGGCGATGCTCGCTATGCTATCGAACTACTTTGGAGGGGTGGAAAGTACGCTGACACGGAAGGTGCGAGAGAGGTGAAGCCTGATCATATCAGAGCTGCCGCGAACAGCGTATACCCTGTTCTCCGTACAGAGTATTCTCAGCATCTCAACCTTCACGAGAAACTCATACTGCTGGCGCTGGCTCGGGTCTTGGAGAGAAACAATGCAACATACGCCACTATGGGTGATGTCGAGATAGCCTACCGTATGGCTTGCGAGGAACACAAAGAAACATACCGGGCCCACACGCAAGTATGGAAGTACGTCCAGAACCTGAACGCTACAGGCATCCTCTCCACCCAGCTCTCCACCACTGGTTTCAGAGGAAAAACTACCCTACTCGGAATATCATCGGCCCCTGCCTCCGCCATACGCCGATGGCTCGAATCAACCCTCTCAATCCGAGCCTAGCCTTGGCCGAAGAAAAACGTCCACCCTTAGAGAGGATCCTCTCAAGCAGCGGCAGAATACGAATACTGACAGTTCTCTCCGAAGTCGAGGAGCTGCACTTGACAGAGATAGCAAAGAGAACCGACCAAAGCTACAGCGCTACCGAGAGACATCTAAGCGACCTATTACAGGCGGGAATAGTGGAGGAAAGAGACTACGGACGCGTGAGAGTTTTCAAGCTGAACCTCACCAACGATCGCGCGAAACTTTTGCGGGAGCTGATCTTGAAGTGGAATCGCAACCAAGAAGTAAGCCCCATCCAAGCTCAAGCTTAAACCTCCCACGATTATCGTCAGTATTGTCTCCGTTCGAAGTTGATTTGATTTGGAAAAATGTGACGAATGTGGACGTGTAACGCCACAGAACAAGAAGTGTGAGTATTGCGGCAAGACTTTCTGCGAAGATCATATGCCCAAACATCAGGCTTGGGAGCATCGTCATGAGGGACTAGCCGATGACGCGTCTAGCCTCTGGAAAAGAACCAAAAGACCCTAGGTAAAGGAAGCAGGTTTTCCTCTCAGTTCTGATCCGAATTCTCGGGACTGGAAGGTCTTTATTGGGGGCTGCTCGACCTTCTGTTAGAACAATAGTTGGCTCAACAGTTCGAAGCCTTAGGTTTCCAACCCCGGCTTCTTCAGGGAATCAAGGATATGGGCTTCGACGAGATGTTCCCAATTCAAGCAGAAGCTATCGCCCCTATTCTCCAAGGAAGAGACATCATTGGGCAGGCACATACGGGATCAGGAAAGACCCTTGCCTATGCACTTCCGATACTCCAGAGGATCGACAACCACGTTCATGGGCTCCAAGCACTCGTCCTAGTCCCGACACGCGAACTCGCAGTCCAGGTTGCGGGAGAATTCGAACGCCTCGCACGACACCTTCCGATAAGAACAGTCCCAGTCTACGGTGGCCAAAGCATTGGAGTCCAGCTCAACAAGCTAGAAAGACCTACGACGAAAGTCATCGTCGCCACTCCCGGCAGACTCCTCGATCATCTCGAGAGAAGAACCGTGGACCTCGACAGGGTCCGATTTGTGGTCCTCGACGAAGCGGATAGGATGCTGGACATGGGATTCATCGATGACGTGAGGCTGATACTTGAAAGAGTCCCGGGTCCACGTCAAACAACCTTGTTCTCAGCGACTATGCCTGACGAGATCATCAGGCTCGCCCATCACTACATGAAGAATCCCCTGAGAATTTTTGTCGATAGCGACGAGATTTCTGTTGAATCTGTTTCGCAGAAATATACTTGGGCTGAAGAGAATGAAAAATTCCCGGCTCTCTGCTCCCTTCTTGAAGCCGAGAAGGTAACCAGAGGGCTCGTATTCTGTTCGACCAAGATCAGAGCTGGTCGGCTCGCTCAAGCCCTAAGAGTCGAAGGCTACAATGCGTTAGCGATTCATGGAGATCTTTCCCAGGGTCAAAGAGATAGGGCAATGCAGGCTTTTCGCGGCGGATCAGTCGCGGTTCTAGTCGCTACGGACGTGGCGGCAAGAGGCCTCGACATTACGAACGTAAGCCACGTGATTAACTTCGACCTACCGGAAGAACCCCTCACATACTTCCATAGAATCGGCAGAACAGCCCGAGCTGGAGTTGCTGGAATCGCGGTCTCCCTTGTAAGCCGAAGCGATGACTCCATCTTTGAGAGAATAAGACGGACAACTTCCTCAAATATTCAAGAAATGATTAGATTGACGTCGCCTGGTCGAAGATCGTACCCGACCCTTTTCTTGCCACCGCGTCCTTACGGTCCGAGAAGAGGTGGAGAGAGACACCAGCGAGGTCGTGGAAGGCGTCCTGCGCGTCGTCCGCCGAGATTCCAACGACACAGACGTCGATATTAGGCATGGATGATCGGGGATTTCCCGACGGACCATGCTCAAAATCCAAAACCTGCAGCACTTCACGAGAATTGCTAAGAAATTTTTTCAATCGTCCGAGAGACTTGCGCCGCTAGTTGTGGAACATTTTAATAGAAACGGAAAGCCCGTAGAACTGTTAAGTTAGAAGGATAAAATGAAATCCAACAAGAATTCTAACTCTCACGAAAAAATATCTGCGTCAGCTTCGTCATCTCGTATTCAATTCTCGCCACGCGGAGATGCGTTCAAACATCCTGTGCAGCATTTTGACGTAGCGAAGGTTCACACCGTGAGCGAAGCTCTGGAAGCGTTCAACACTACTTCATTCCAGAGCAGAATGCTTGGCAGGTGTTACAAGATCTGGCTTCACATGTTGAGCGATCCCGATCGCCCAATAATCTTCTTTGGTCTTTCAGGGGCGATGATTGCAGGGGGAATGAGGCGACTCCTTCGTGACCTCATCGCCTTCCATGCGATAGACGTTCTTGTATCCACGGGTGCTAACCTCAGTCATGACCTCTATGAGTCGCTTGGGGGTCGCCACTACATGGCCCATCATCACATTGACGACCCGACTCTGCGGAGTATGAGAATTGACAGAGTGTATGACACCTATGCGGATGATGTAATGTTCACGAAGGCTGACGAGTTTGTAGAGAAGTTCTCGGAAGGCCTTGAGCCCCGAGGGTACTCTAGCAGGGAGTTTTTCCAACTGATGGGACAACGAATCAACGACGAATATGGCATTCTTGCCACTGCCGCGAGGGAGCACCTTCCCATCTTCTGCCCAGCACTAGCCGATAGCTCAGTTGGAATGGCATTAACAGTGTACAGAAATGAACAGCTTGACCAAGGCCGGCCTCCCATGGTCTACGATCCTATGCTGGACAATCTTGAGATAATGAGCCTCAAGAGACGATGGCAAAAGTCCGGCGTCATTTTCATCGGTGGCGGGACCCCGAAGAACTACATCCAGCAGGTCATCCCGATGGCAGAGATAGCTGGGATGCCTGTTCCACCGCACAGCTATGCGATCCAAGTAACGACCGATGACCCTAAGTTCGGGGGTCTGTCCGGTTGCGAACTCCCCGAAAGCCAGTCGTGGGGAAAGCTTGACCCTAAGGCTGAACAGTGCACTGTGCATGTCGACGCCACAATCGGTCTCCCATTACTCTTCACCGGGCTAATGGAGCATTACGAAGAATGGAAAGGAAGAGGTCGATTGAATCATAACTGGGGAGCAGCTCTAGAGGCTCCCGCAGTACGGAAAACACGAAAAGTCTCCGCCTAGTGCTCTCTTTTTCCCTGGATGTACTCTTCGACCCACTGAGATGCCTGACCGTCAGGAATCTTCACCGGAGGATACTTGAAGCAATAGGATGAGATGCTGGTGAGTGCGCCTCCGACTCCACGGTCCAGACCGATCTTGACCGCGCGAATTACGTCTGCAACGACTCCGGCGCTGTTGGGCGAATCCTCTACGGAGAGTTTGAGATCGATTTGGAGCGGAATATTTCCCCACTTTCTTCCTTTCAGGTAGATGTAACAGATTTTCTTGTTCTTGAGATGGGGAACGTAATCCGATGGACCGATTCTCGTCGGAACGTCATACGGGATGAGACTTGCAACCGCCGTCGTCTTGCTGATCCGTTTTGAATGAAGTCTCTCCTCTACCGTCATGTTGAGAAAGTCAGTATCGCCACCGAGGTTTAGTTGATAGCTCTCATCCACTCTTACGCCCCTCTTTAGGAAAAGGTCCACGAGCGCCCTGTGAACAATTGTGGCTCCGACCTGGCTCTTGATATCGTCCCCGGCGATAGGTAGTTTTCTGTCTTCGAATTTTTTCGCCCAACCATCGTTTGACGCAATGAATTCTGGGATGCAGTTTACGAACCCACAGCCTGCGTCCAAAGCTTGTTGCGCATAGAATCTTGCGCCTTTTTCGCTTCCGACCGGTAGGTAGTTGACGAGAATCTCTGCTCCAGAGTCCTTCAATTCGGCTGCCACGTCCACAGGCTTTGTCCTGTTCTTGTTGTAGACGTGAAACGGCTCCCTCATGTGAGGGGCGACACCGTCTAAAATGGGGCCAGCTTTGACCGTGACGCCCATGTCGGGGACATCGCTGATTTTCGGTGCGCAGTTTGGTTCTGTAAATATTGACTTGCTAAGATCGCTCCCGATCTTCTTCTGGTTAACCTCGAAAGCGGCGACGAACGTGATATCTTCTACTTTGTAGTCACCAAACTTTGGATGCATCAAACCCGTGGTGAGGTTGTCTTCTTTGGGCGGGTTCTTCCGGTAGTATTGAATCCCTTGTATCAACGCACTCGCGCAGTTCCCAACGCCTGCAAGTGCTGCTTTGATCTTTCCCATCTGCGAGGTTTCCTTAGGCTTTGGGGAGCATAGTAAAGTCCGCATTATAAGCCTAGGAACACCGAGCGCTCCGATTCGTTATTCGGCGTCTTCGTACTCGGTAAGAACTACTTGCTGTTCGACGTCAGATGGTTTCGCCTTTTTCGCCTTTTCCCATTCGTCTGCTTTGATAAAACCGCCCGCTTGTTCTTTGATCTTCTTTGCAAGCGAGGGACCGATGGTTCGTATGCTCATCAATTGTTCGAGGCTTCTCTCTTTGATGTCGTCAATTGATTTCAATCCGGCATCATACAACATCCGGGCTCTGACCCGTCCGACGCCCTCAAGCGTGGTCAATTTGACCAGTTCTGGCCGAACACCCTTTGCAAGCCTCACTTTGAGCATTTCTAGGGGAGCAAGCAGATCTTTGTGTCCGAATAGACGACCTAGTTCTTGAGTGGCAAGAATCAGCCATTCGGATCCCTGCACAAGTCTGAGTAGGTCGCCTGGCTCGACTTTCCTCGTCTCGAGTATTTGATCCTCAGTCCGCTCATCAATCCAGTCGGATAGAACTTGGGCGGCTTTCAGTTCGCCTAGGAATTCCTCGTAGGCGACAGGATCCTCGAACTGAGTTGGAATGGGATAGGTGAACTCATCGCTTCTTTGCTCTGCTAGTAAGCCAAGTTTGTCGACTTCGCCTCCTCGTGGACGGGGCCGAGGGGCTAAGTCAGGAGTCTTGGAGATTAGGTGCATGATGCTAAGGTCAGTCATCTTCTTTGCGCGGTTGTACAAGCCGTCCCGCAGTATCACTGCAGACATTGGGTCGATGTACAACTCGGAAACCCTCTTGCCAAACCTAGTGGCCGACAGGTTCTTGCCCTCCATTAGCACCATCTCTTCCTTGAAGAGAAACCGGAGAATATCGCCGATCTTGGTTTTGATCAGCCGAGGCCCGTATTGGTGCGCGTAGAATGTTCTCGCGAAAAAGTTGTACAATCCTTCCTCTGAATGAGCGTAGCCAGCAGCTATCGTGGATAGCACATGGGGACGCAGAACTCGTTCTGCCGCCAGCTTGGACCAGAGCTTCTCGGGTTGGGCGAGGACATAGTTCTCCATCAACCATTCGGCTTCGTCCGGGTTGCGCGCGATCAGTAGTGCTTCGCCGAACTTGTCGTATTTCGGCCTTCCTGCTCGCCCACAAAATTGTTTGTATTCTAGCACGCTTATCGGATATCTACCGTAGCCAGCTTCGTAGCGTTCGTAGCTACTGATGACCACAGCCCTTGCTGGGAGGTTAACACCAGCTGCGAGGGTTGGGGTGGCTGCCAGGACCTTGATCCTCCCCTCCCGAAAAGCGTCCTCAACAATTCCCCGATGAATTCCAGCCAAACCTGCATGATGAAAACCAGCGCCCCCCTTTACTTGCATCGCGAGAGCCTCGCTTAGCCGAGTCTTCTCGCCTGTAGACAGTATTCGCTCGGCAATTGTGCTCAGTGCTCTCTCCTCAGGTTTTGACAAGCGACTTTTCACTGCTACCGAGGCTTTGCGGCCCATCTCGACGGCAGATCGGCGTGTCTCGGTGAAGATCAGTGCTTGTCCGCCGGTGCTCAGTACGTCGAGGGCAATGTCGAGGCTTGGCGTCTTGGTTCCACTTACGATCGCTCGGCTTGCCCCATCGCGGAACTGCACTTGAGTATCGTGATAGATTCCCTCTCTCAGGGGGACGGGACGCCAGTCCGTTGTCACAGACCCGGCTTTCAGCCACGACCCTACTTCTTCCGCATTCCTTACAGTTGCACTTAGCGCTAAGACCTGGATATTGGGATTGATCTCTGTCAGTCGAGTTAGAACCACTTCCAGGGTCGGACCCCTTTCTTGTTCAGTTAGGAGATGAACCTCGTCCGCAACGACGAGGGTGAGTTCGCTCATCCAGGGTGCCTTGTGTCTCAGAAGAGAGTCTGCTTTTTCGTTAGTGCAGAGGATGATGTCGTATCTTCCTAGCAATGGGTCTGAACTGTCATAGTCGCCAGTCGATATTCCAGCCCTGACATGATCCCCGTTAGGTTTCTTGATTGCAGAGTAACGTTGGAACTCCTTGAACTTCTCACTCGCCAAGGCCCGGAGTGGGGCCAAGTAGATCGCTTTCCCGCGGTGCTCGAGAACGTGTTGAAGTATACAGAGTTCCGCGACTAGAGTCTTTCCGCTGGCAGTGGGACTGGCGAGAACCAAGTTTTTCCCATCTAGGACCCCTGCTTCGATGGCGTGTTGTTGGGGTGGATAGAGCTCGTCGAGATCTTCTTTTGCCAAGAGCTCGATTACTTGCTTGTCTATGGGGAGATTGCTAATCTTCACCTGTTATGATAGCTCCGTGGAATAGGTTCTAGCCTGAGGTCCGCTTTAGTTTTCCTTCCTTGGGTGAGTAGATCATTCCTTCCTTAATCAACTGTCCGACGAACCGGCGAGCCTCGCCGTCGGTTATCTTTTCTCGCTCGACTATCGCGGCGGTGAGTACTCTCTCATCTACGGTCCCCGTTTCCCGTTCGAGTTCAGCCACGATCGCCATCACCCTTCCCAAGGAATCTCGAACGGTCGCGGGCTTACCGGTCATTATCGTGTCGATATCGATCTTGCCCGTCTTCACATCCACTCCGACGTCGTAGAGGGCGTAGCTCATGATCTTGACCGCGCTCTTCGCATCTTCGACAGTCACCTCTTCCCGGAGAAACGCGCGGGCCCTGGCCTCAGAGATTCGAACCAACCCTTCGAGTTGTCGGGGGGTTATTGCGACCGCCGCCTCTTTGCCGGTAGTGCTGCGCATCTTCAAGTAGAAATCCTGAAGTTCCTTCACGGCCTCTGGGGTTAGAACTGGAGCTATTCTCTTCGCGTAGCTGATGTATTTTCGCAGAAAATCAGGTGGAAAGGGCGCCTCCTCCGGGGTGTGTCTCGTCTTGTGAAGGGACAGAATGTGCTCTGACATCCGGGAGTCATTCTCTGGCTCTGGTAGATCCTTCACAAGAAAGATCAGGTCGAATCGGGAGAGTATTGTTACGGGAAGATTGATGTTTTCATTGATGTTCTTGTGAGGCTCGTACCTTCCCAACGCCGGGTTGGCCGCTGCTAGAACAGCAGCCCTTGCGTTCAACGTAGCAACGATGCCCCCCTTTGCGACACTCACGGTCTGTTGTTCGAGAGCCTCGTGAATCGCAACGCGGTCATCAGGTCGCATCTTGTCCAGTTCATCTATACAGGCAATCCCCTTGTCCGCAAGCACTAATGCGCCCGCTTCCAAGACCATTCCCCCTGTTTTCTCGCGAAGAACAGCGGCAGTAAGCCCGGCAGCAGTAGTTCCCCTGCCTGAAGTGTAAAGGCCTCGAGGAGCGATTCTTGACACATATTGGAGAAGCTGACTCTTGGCTGTATTGTGAGATACTATTCCGTTCGCGATGAACTTGTGGCTCTTGGGAATTTCTATATCATATACATCAGCGGATTCTCGGTGATACACGGCCACAACGCGTTCACTATGTTGCCTTCCGAGGCGCTTCAGCTTCGCAGCTCGAACTTTCAGGTGAGCTAGACGAACTTGTTTCTTGTTCGAGGCGAAACCAATCTTGTCAGCAAATTTTACAATGCTTTCGCCCCTTCTAATTAGAAGTGCGTTCGAGGTTATTCGAGAGTGTATCCCGAATCGTAGGAGAAGAATCTGGACATCTCTCAGGAACTCGATATCTTTCGCTTTGAGGCCAATTGCACCGCACCCTCTCTTGCTTGAAAAGACAGTTCCATCGGCTTCGTACAACCATTTTAGGAATGGCGAGACAACGCTGTCTCCCGACCTCAGGATGAGAGCAGGGACGCGCTTGTCCTTTAGGGTGGAGAGATTGAATGCAACGTCCTGACTATGAATTACTCCTTCGGAGAGCTGGACATTGCGGTTCGGACCCTTTC
>WNFZ01004985.1_pt1 | contig 14681 bp, 19 predicted proteins | sample 5400081 | NCBI WGS metagenome assembly WNFZ01 (sample SAMN13153365, study PRJNA577476) | soil metagenome | isolation source: 80 cm soil or saprolite under grassland replicate 1 | place: USA:California | collected 2016-06-15
CAACATCAACCACGCCGTGCCGATTCCATCCGAGCCCGAAGCGCAGGCCGAGGCGACAGAGAAACAGGGTCCCTTGATCTGAAAATCGATCGCGATCATTCCCGCCGCGCCATTCGGCATCAGCATGGGAATTAAGAATGGACTGACGCGTCGGGGTCCCTCCGTATAATTTGTGATGACAGCATCCTGCAAAGATTTGATCCCGCCAATCGCAGATGATACCAACACGCCAACTCGTCCCGCGTTGGATTCCGTGATTTCCAGCCCGGAGCTCGTCAACGCGTCTTTGGCAGCAGCCACGCCTAATTGCTCAAAGCGGTCGCGGCGCCGCGCTTCCTTTGCATCCATATATTTTTCGGCCTCGAAATTCTTCACCTCCGCGGCAAAATGCACATTCAGCGGAGATGAATCAAACAATGTAATCGGACCGACGCCCGAAACGCCGTTGATTGCATTCTTCCAACTTTCCTTCACGGTCAACCCCAGTGGGTTTACTGTCCCCATTCCGGTAATTACAACTCTTTCCATTCATTCCTCACAGGTCGGAAATATGACTTTCGAGATACTAAACCCCAAACTTGTTGATGCGTCACGCGCAGGATACAGGATCCCAGCCCCCTTGACGCTTGATTCCATCTAAATGTGTCTATTCCATTTGAGTGTTTTCTATTCGCCCGCCCTTGGGATATATTCTCCCTCTATCCAAAACTCTCCATTCGGGCTCACTTCCTTTTTCCAAATGGGAACGATTTCCTTCAAACGATCAATACCATAGCGGGCGGCATTAAAGACGCCCGTATCGCGGTGTGCCGCCGTACAGGCAATCAAAACGGTCGGTGTCTTAGGATAGAGTTTGCCGATGCGTTGAACGATGGCAATCCCTTCCACAATGGGCCACTGTGCACGGATCTCCTCCGCGACCTGTTTCATCTTTGCTTCCGCCATCGGGATATATGCTTCGTATTCGAGATATTCTGTCTCATGAGTATCACCACGCGTGGTTTCGCCGCGCACCATGCCAGTAAAAATCGCCGCTGCGCCCGTGCTGCTCAAAGTGATTTTTGCCAGCAAATCATTCAAATCAATTTCATCTTCGGTGATTGAAAAAATCGTTGGGAAATCCATATTATCCGCCACTCACCGGCGGGAACATCGCCAATTCCGCGTTTTGTGGAATGACAGCTTCATCAAAGGCGTATTCGCGGTTGATCGTGATCAACACACTTGACATAGACTCCTTCAAGTTCGGAAAATCTTTCGAAATTTTGTCTTTCAATCCCTGTATGGTTAAGTCAGCAGGAATATCCAGTTCCATTGATTTTGTACCGGCGCGATCGCGCAGCGTTGCGAAAAATAGAAGTTTTACGTGGTTCATACGGTTCTAGATCCAGACATCATTGGGAGCTGTTCTGCTATTGACGACATCACCTGTGTTAACCGTACTAGCAGGTTCAATTAACAAAATATGACATTCCTCTTCAGCAACAGGTTTATGCTCTATACCCTTTGGCACAACAAACATCTCGCCTTCATGGAGAATAACGCTTCCATCCCTAAATTGAACCATCAATTGACCCTTAATCACAATAAAGACTTCATCTGTTTCGGGGTGATCATGCCAGACGAACTCTCCCTGCACTTTCGCGACCTTAAAATGATAATCGTTCATCCGGGCAATATTCTTTGGCAGCCAATGCTCGGAAAATTTAGCTAATTTTTCTTGAAGGTTAATAGGTTGATAATTCATAGATTAACTCGCCTTCGCTTCAGCTTCGGATTTGGATAAAACAGCTCAGTTCTCCGCACAGCGCAAGATGTTTTTATTCATTCAGCACATCACCGCTCTGACCACCATGTTTTTCGATCAATCGAATATTCTGAATGCGCATGGTTTTTTCAGCAGCTTTTGCCATGTCATAAACAGTCAATGCCGCGACCGAAACCGCAGTCAACGCTTCCATTTCTACGCCGGTTTTGCCAATCGTTTTCGCCGTCGCTGTAATCACTACGCCTGGGAGGGACTCGTCCATTTCTAGGTCCACGTCCACTTTGGTGAGAGGCAGCGGATGACATAACGGGATCAGTTCCGAGGTCCGTTTCGAACCGGCGATGCCAGCGATTTGTGCGACCGTCAACACATCGCCCTTTTTGATTTGTCCAGCGCGGATCAAATCCAGCGTCTCTTTTTTCATGTGGATTTCACCACGCGCGACCGCGATCCGCTCGGTATCCGGCTTCTGTCCGATGTCCACCATGTGGGCGCGACCCTGCTCGTCGAGATGAGTGAGTTTATTTGCCATGACGAAATTATATCGTAAGCGAGTATAATTTTCTGCCTATGGAAAGCCTGCTAGGACGTCAGGTCAACTACACGTTTCATACGACTGTTTATGATGGACCGCTCGATTTGTTGCTCAACCTGATCGAGAGCGCTGAATTGGATATTACGGCTGTCGCACTGGCTACCGTCACTGACCAATATCTCGCCTATATCAGGAGTCTCGAGCAGGTAAATGCCGATGAAATTTGGCGAAGAGAATTTGGGACAAGCGCTCGTTGACCAGTTGAAGCTGTACAAGCGTTACAAGGAGATTGGCGTTTGGTTGAGCCAGCGGCAGGAGTCAAATCTGCGCACCTTCCTGCGCATTGCTCCCCCGCCAAAGGTCGAACCAAAACTGGATTTATCGAATCTTACACTTGAAAAGCTTGTTGCGGTGGCAGGAGAGGCTTTTGCGAAAGAGCGAAATCTGAAACCACTCGGCGTAATCATTGCGGCTCCGCGCGTCACGATCCGTGAAAAGATCGATTTAATTGCCAAAACCATGAAGGAAGCGGAACGCGCAACCTTCCGCGCCTTGCTCGATCAGGGCGCGTCACGTTTGGAGATCGTGGTCACGTTCTTGGCGATGCTTGAACTGGTCAAACGTTATCGTATCAACGCCCATCAGGACGGTCTCTTTGGCGAAATTGAAATTGAACGCATGGAAGATTGGAACGATGATGAAGAGATCGAGGTCGAGTTTGAGTAGCTAGCTAATAGATGTTAGCGATTCGCTGTTAGGGTTCAGCAACCAGACTCTCCGAAGTTGGTTGCTTTTGTTTTGCAAATCTGCTTGCCAGCCATAACGACGAGAATGCGCCGATATTGTCGTAGACCAGCACGTCGAACGCGGTGGAATGTCTGCCTGGCACAAATGACTGATGATATTCATCGGTGACTGCATAGAGCACTGCCAGAAGCCATACTCCCCAGCGTCGTTTATCCTTGAAATCAAAAGCTCTCCAATAAGACATTGTCAATATGGCATAGCCGATCACATGCCCGGCTTTATAGACAATCTTTTGAAATAGACTCATCGGCACTACATCCCCGGGGCGCGCTGAAAACAGAAAGATCGCCAACATCATCAATAGAGCCGGTAGAAATTTGAGGATCGGTTTTTTAGAAAATTGGATACCCAGAATATTTGTAGTCATTCCACAAATATAAAACAAAAAGCCATTGCTGGGGAAACAATGGCTCAATAAGCTTTAAATAAACTACGTTTTCTCAAGCCGGATTGCAATGGTTCGGCTTCCATCCCCTAAATCCACACTTTGGACTACGACTGCTTTACCACTTGGATCACCATCAAAGACCATGCTAAACGTTCCTTCTGAAACCACAGTGAGAATTTTCCGTTCGGTATATCCCTTCGCTGTATATGCATCACGATAAAACTTCATCGCATCTTCTGCCGAGAGCTTTGTGTAGTAAACGATGCTACCATCGCCAACTTCCGTAATATTGTATGCGTCGTCAGTTAATGGAAAATCAGTTTTTACAGATGAATTAGAACTACCATTGATGTCACCGGATGGTTCTGTTGGTTGAACCGCTCCGGGCTGTGTGGCATTATTGTTCGAAGAAGGGACATTGTTTGAGTCGTTCCTTCCGCCACCCGTTAAAGCCTGGCAGGCAAGCGAAGCAAGCACAAGTGCGCCGATTGCAAGATGGATTCGGGAATGTTTCATAGTTGTTCTCCTTTGGCAAATTTTTCGAATTATAGTCGCCCGCAAGAAAACTATCATCACCCGTTGGGCTGACAAACAAGTACAATCAAATCAATTTATGGTTAAGATCAAGAAAAATGATGTGCTTCTGAGAGATCAAGATCAGTGGCTCTACTTTAGCGATCCGCACAAAATCATCATTGCAGAAACATTGGATGAAGTGATTCCTGCGTTGCACGAGACGGAACGACTGATTGCGAAGAACGACTGGCACGCCGCGGGATTTCTCAGCTACGAATCTGCGTCCGCCTTTGACCCGGCCTTCCTCACTACGCCAATAACCGGATTCCCTTATCTCTGGTTTGGACTGTACTCCGAACCGCATACTGTCAATTTGCCAAAGCCTAAACGACCAACGAAAGTTTTGAATTGGCAAGCGACAGTTGATCGTGATTCCTATAACTCCGCGATTGCACAAATCAAGGAATATATCGCCAACGGACGAACCTACCAAGTCAATTTCACTATGCACTTGCAAGCGGACTTCAACCTCAATCCATGGGATTTCTTCTTGCATCTTGTGCAGAGTCAAAACAATCATGCCGCGTATGTGGACACAGGTCGCCATGTTATATGCTCTGCTTCTCCCGAATTATTCTTCCAGCTCGACGGCGAAAGCATCACTTGCCGCCCTATGAAGGGAACAGTCAAACGTGGGCGAACAACAATACAAGATCAGAAGCAATCGAATTGGCTGAGAACCTCCGAAAAGAACTGCGCTGAAAACGTGATGATTGTAGACATGATCCGCAACGACTTGGGACGGATCGCAAAGATCGGTAGTATTCGCGTTCCTGAATTATTCTGCATTGAGCGTTACCCCACTCTATGGCAGATGACATCCATCGTTACCGCTCAGACAAACGCATCGCTGACAGGCATCTTCCGTGCCTTGTTCCCATGCGCGTCGATCACAGGTGCTCCCAAAGTTAGTGCAACGAGAATTATAAACCAGCTTGAAACCATGCCGCGTAAAATTTATACAGGAACCATTGGGTATATTACTCCTAGACGGAAAGCGAAGTTCAACGTGGCTATCCGCACATTATTAATCGATCGGGACCTGCAAAAGGCTGAGTACGGAATCGGTGGTGGAATCGTTTGGGATTCAACAAGTGCAGATGAATATGCGGAAGCATTGCTTAAAGGTCGTGTCTTAACTGAGTCACACCCGGAATTCTCCCTGTTCGAAACCATTCTCTGGACTCCAGACGAAGGTTTTTTTCTCCGTGAGAGACATGTGGATCGTTTATTAGACTCTGCAGATTATTTTGATTTCTCGGTTTCAAGAGATATAGTAGAAAGACAGCTAAGTGAGATCGCCGCTTCTTTTGTTTCGCCGCAACGAGTAAGATTGTTACTGGATAAAACCGGAAGGATAATAATTGAATCGACCACATTTCAGTCAACCGAAAAGAGTATTCGCGTACATCTAGCCAAGAACCCAATCGATTCAAACGATGTCTTCCTGTTCCATAAAACGACACAACGTAAGGTGTATAAAAATGCATGTGCTGATTTTCCAGATTATGATGATGTTTTGCTTTATAACGAACGCGGTGAACTAACAGAATTTACGATTGGAAATCTTGTTGTCGAATTGGATGGTCAATTCATCACGCCGCCGATTGCGTGCGGATTGCTGGCAGGCACATTCCGTGCTCATTTGGTGGAAACAGGTCAGGTCGTAGAAAGAGTTGTTTCTGTCCAGCAAGTAAAAGAATGCTCGCAAATATTTCGCATCAACTCAGTTCGCAAATGGGAACGAGTTCATGTCAGTATATAATCTTTAAAAGATTTAATTAGAGGTATGTATGCCTAATCAATTGATTCACGAAAATTCTCCCTATCTTCTACAACATGCAAATAACCCAGTAGATTGGCACCCATGGGGTGAAGAAGCACTTGCCAAAGCGAAAGCAGAAAATAAGCCAATCTTTTTGAGCATCGGCTATGCGGCTTGTCACTGGTGCCATGTGATGGAGCACGAATCGTTTGAAGATCCCGAAACGGCGGCCATCATGAACGAGAATTTCGTCTCAATCAAAGTGGATCGCGAAGAACGTCCCGACCTCGACAGTATTTACATGCAAGCCACTACGGCGATGACAGGTTCGGGTGGTTGGCCTATGTCTGTTTTTCTCACGCCTGATTTGCGTCCATTTTATGCGGGCACCTATTTCCCGCCTGTGCCCCGCTACAACATGCCGTCTTTCAAGGAAATACTGCTAAACCTGGCAAAAGCATGGAATGAGGAACGGCAGGAAGTGGATCGAGTTGGAGATCAGGTGCTTCAATATATCCAGCCGCAAACACAGTTTAGCGAAATCAAAGATTTATTCACGGAGCAATCGCTGGAGGCAGCAACAAAATCCCTGCTTGATTCTTATGATTGGGGGTATGGAGGTTGGGGAGGCGCGCCGAAATTTCCACAGCCCATGACGATTGAATTTTTGCTTCGACGCGCCTTAAGCGATTCGTCTCAGCGCGACCAAGCCTTGAAGGCAGCTCTGCACATTCTAAATGCTATGTCGCGTGGTGGCATGTATGATCTTGTCGGGGGTGGATTTGCCCGCTACAGTGTTGACAACTTTTGGCGAGTCCCACACTTTGAGAAGATGTTATATGACAATGCCCAACTCGCCCTTGTCTATCTGCATAGCTATCTGGTCACCCGGGAGGAAAGATTCCGTCAGATTTGTGAGGAGACACTGGATTTTATTGTGCGCGAGATGACTCATATCGACGGTGGATTTTATAGTAGCCTCGATGCAGATTCCGAAGGCGAAGAAGGCAAGTTCTATGTTTGGACGCACGACGAGATTCAAAATGCGCTCGGCCCGGATTTTGATTTTTTCAAAGCGGCCTATGGAATTACGCCTCAAGGAAATTGGGAGGGCAAAACGATTTTGCAGCGCGTCTTGGATGATGCGGCCCTCGCTGCCCGCTTCAAACTGGACCTAGCGTCGGTGCGCGAAAGATTGAATGAGTCTCACCGACGACTTTTACGAGTCCGCGAGAATCGCGTTTACCCTGGCACCGACGATAAAATCCTAGTGATGTGGAATGCACTTGCACTATCCGCGTTTGCCGAAGCGGGACGCTATTTGGGAAGGAAAGATTATCTCGAGGCCGCGATCCGCAACGCGCGCTTTCTGCTCGAGAACCTATATGTCCACCAGCGCTTGCTACGATCATGGCGTGAAGGCCAAGCAAAACATAATGCCTATCTCGAAGATTATGCCAGCTTGATTCTCGCGCTGCTATCACTATATCAGTCTGATCCAAACGCTCAGTGGTATACAAGTGCGCTAAAACTAGCAGACGAAATGGTCGCGCACTTCGCAGATCCCGATGGCGGATTCTTTGATACGCGTGACGACCACGAAGCGTTGCTTCTGCGCCCGAAAGATATTCAAGATAATGCCACGCCATCCGGCAATGCCTTGGCCGCAACTGCCCTGCTGGAATTATCTTCCTATGGAGATCGCATGGCATGGCGTGACCTAGCGGAGAATATGCTCAGCTTCATACAGAATGCTACTCTGCGTTATCCAACTGCCTTCGCCAAATGGCTTTGCGCCGCCGATTTCGCCAGAGGACCCTTGCACGAAGTGGCTATCGTTGGCAATCTTGACGATGATCAGGCGCAAGAATTGGTGAAGACTCTTTGGAAAAACTATCGTCCCCGACAAGTCACTGCAATATCAGCGTATCCGCCACCACGAGAATCACCTGCTTTACTGAGCGACCGTCCGCTTTTGAACAATCAACCTACCGCCTATGTCTGCCAGGGATTTGTTTGTTTGCAACCTACAAATTCGCCCGCTGAAATGGAAGTTCAGTTAACCAGTGATATAAAGTGATTTCTTCAATAATACAAAATAAACAGGCTCCTCAACGGAGCCTGTTTATTTTCATTTCGGTTCAATATTGCCATTCGCGTCCTTGGATTCCTTATCATCATCCTGACCAGAAATCCCTTCACGAAAAGCTTTGATGCCTTTGCCAAGTTCACCGGCCACCTTTCCTAACCGCCCGGGACCAAAAAGCAAGAGCACAATAATTAAGATGACAATCCATTCCGCGCCGCGAGGTAATCCAAGCATAAGATACTCCTTTACTAATTTCGTACGTATCGTACCACAATCGAGTTGCGTTGACGATTAGAGTTCGCGACGATACAGTAAACCTTCGATGAAGCGAAGAGCGCGGCGGACCACAGAGCGTAATCGTGCGAATCTGCGATACTGTTCAGGATGGACATGGCCTTTGCTTGGGATTGGACCAGTCCATTGGGCGGCGAGCGCGCCCCAGGTGAGACCTGCGCCGAAGCCCACCATCACAAGTTTATCGCCTGGCTGGATCTGCCCTTTTTCAATAGCTTCGACCATCGCGATCGGAATTGATGCCGTAGATGTGTTTCCATAGTTTTCCAGGTTGATGATGAAACGATCCATTGGCAGGTTTAGCCCGCGTGCCGCGGCCTTGATAATCCGAATATTCGCCTGGTGAGGCACGATCCAGCGAATATCATCCATTTTTAATCCAGCACAATCAAGAACCTCTTGCGTGGCCGAAGCCATGACACGTGTGGCAAAGCGAAACACTTCATTGCCGTCCATTTTGATGTAATGCTTCCCGTCATGGATAGTCGTTTCTGTCGCAGGGTGATGACTCCCGCCGCCTTCCAAGGTGAGTAGATTACCTCCAGAACCATCCGAATGCATGACCGCAGAAAGTACACCCCCTGGCTCGTCACTCGCCTGTAACACAAACGCGCCAGCACCATCACCAAATAAAATACACGTGCCGCGGTCCTGCCAATTGACAAAGCGCGAAAGTGTCTCTGTTCCAATAATTAAAGCAGTTTTGATGGAGCCACTCCGGATTGCCTGGGCTCCCATATTCAGTGCATAAATAAATCCAGAACAGGCCGCGGATAAATCGAACGCTCCAGCTTTGGTTGCTCCTAATTGATCTTGAATTAAACATGCCGTTGCAGGAAAAATGTATTCAGGGGAAGAGGTTGAGCAAATGATCAAATCCAAATCTGTCGGCCGGAGATTGGCAACGGTCAATGCCTTGACGGACGCTTCCACCGCAAGCGTGGATGGAAATTGGTTTTCATTGGCGATATGGCGTTGGCGAATCCCCGTTCGATCACGAATCCATTGATCGTTCGTATCTACCATCTTAGAAAGGTCATCATTGGTTAAGACTGTCTCAGGCGCTGACATCCCCCAGCCGGTGATATGTGCATATTGCATGGCGTGCTCCTATAATACTCAGCGCGTCAAAAGTTCTGACGCGCTGGAGCAATGTTTATTTTTCAAAACGAGTAAACACTAAGGTGGCGTTGTGACCGCCAAAGCCAAACGAGTTGGACATCACATGCTTCGGTGAGGCTTTGCGCGCCTGGTTCGGCACATAATCAAGATCGCATTCGGGATCTGGCGTGTGATAATTAATAGTCGGTGGCAAGATCTCGTCGCGGATCGCCATCACGCAAAACGCAGCTTCCACTGCGCCCGATGCGCCGAGCAAATGTCCGGTCATAGACTTGGTGGAGGAAATGGGAATTTGATAGGCCTGCTCACCAAAAACAGTTTTGATGGCCGCCGTTTCACTCTTATCGTTCAATTGTGTGGATGTACCATGCGCGTTGATGTAATCGATATCGTTGATTGTTAATCCAGCATCTTCTAAGGCGAGCTGCATCGATATCGCCGCACCTGCGCCATTTTCAGCAGGCGCCGAAATATGATGCGCATCATCGCTTGTGCCATAGCCCGTGAGTTCCGCCAAGATTTGTGCGCCACGTTGCTGTGCGTGCTCGAGTGTTTCGATGATCAAAATGCCAGCGCCCTCTCCCATAAGAAACCCATCGCGATCCTTGTCGAAGGGACGTGAAGCAGATTGTGGATCTTCATTGCGTGTGGAAAGCGCGGTCATCACGTTCATTCCAGCCATCGCGACGGGCACCAGCGCGGCTTCAGAGGCACCTGCGATCATCACATCGGCAGAACCGCGGCGGATGATGTCCACAGCCTCGCCAATCGCGTTGTTGCCAGACGCACAAGCTGTGGCGATCGCCATATTCGGTCCGCGCGCACCGACACGGATGGCTAACATTCCTGCCGCGCTATCCGAAATCATCATCGGGACAAGAAACGGGCTGATGCGGTCAGGTCCGCGTTCTCGCATCACATCTGCCTGTTCCAGCAATGTGCCGATCCCACCGATTCCGGTGCCAATCAATACCCCAACACGGTCACGGTTAGACTCATCTATTTTCAAACCTGATTGATCAAGTGCCTCAAGCGTAGCGGCGGTGGCGAACTGGGCGAAACGATCCATTTTGCGGGCATCGCGTGGACCGAATAATGCTGCACCGTCAAATCCTTTTACTTCCGCGGCAAAACGTGTCTTATGCTTGCTGGCGTCAAAATGCGTGATCCACCCGGCACCAGATTTTCCTTCTAATAGGGAATGCCAGGTCTCCTGGACGTTGTTTCCAACAGGGCTGAGGCATCCCATCCCTGTCACGACGACTCTTCTCATAAAGCAATCTCCTTGGATGAGGAAGGGACAGTTGCCTGCCCCGTAGTTTCTAGGCGTTATAACACGCCTCCTCCAAATTAGACACGCTAGTCAACCGCGTATCTTATGAATAAGCAAACTTTGATGAATTTGCAGGCAAAAAATCCAATTTCAAGTTTAGCTAAATATGCGGCACCCTGTACGTACTGCGGAGGGTTTTCCACGCCTGCTGGACGTGAAGCCGGTCATGATCCGCGATAAAACTTACCACTTCCAAGAAATTGGTAGGACCAAAAATAGCATGGCGCGCCTTGCGTGACCAAATCTCATCACTCTGTTCCTTTAGGGTCTTCAGCATTTCGACTCTTGCCGAGGCAAATTCCGCCAGTGCAGACAGTCCGTGGATGTTCAAATATTCGCGTTCATTTGCCCAAATCCCTGTATCAGGGCGTGGGATGAATGCACCCTTGCGTTCCAACAGTAACTTAAGTTGTAACTGATGGATCTCGCGCTCGGTATCACGCAAATGGCATACAATCTCATTCATTGCCCAATCATGTCCAGTTGGCTCATACCGCCACTGGTCATCGGTGAGTGATGAGGTAAGACTGTGTAGTACCGCAGGTGTGGATGTCATAATCGCCAGGATTGCGTCTTTGGATTTGAACGATGGCTCGAGCGTGGAAAAGTTCACGGATTGCAGCCACGGTCGCAGATTCGCTAATTTGCCGCGCCCCGCTTCAAATCCGGGACTGGAGTCCGACTCTTCATCTATAAAATAAGTTGCCAGCCCGAGCCGATGTGCGGGTATCAAATCCCGCGTGACATCATTGCCCACCATCAGAACAGGACCCTCGGGCCAGCCAAGCCTTCCCAACACTTCCGCATAATAGGCAGGATGTGTTTTCGTAAAATGGAAATGTTCAAACGTGGAGATCAACTCCACTTCATCAGGATCAATGCCAGCCCATCTTATACGATGGTATGTAGCCTTACGCGGGAAAAGGGGATCAGTTGCAATAGCAATTCGAAAGCCGCATGAAGCTGCCCATTCGATTAACGAGGCTGCTTCGTCCCTTTGTTTTGTATGTGCAGCGAGCGTTGGAAAAACATTATCGTAGAACTCATTGATGATTTCCGCAAGTTCTTCTTTTGGAATTCCCAATTTCTCGTAAAATCTGGAATCGAAAATCTCCTCCAGAGTGTGAGTTGGGTCCTCACTGTCGTTCATCAAATTTGTTCCACTGATAAGTGCACGCAACATAAGTTCAGGTGCGACGCGTGTGCCCATATGTTGTCCAAGCGCTTGGAAATATGCGGGAACAAACGTTTCAAGATTTGTATCGATCAGGGTATCATCAAGGTCGAGCAGCAGAGTAAGGGACATAATTTTCTCAATCGATCCCCATGAGAGGATGATTAGGGTTTAAGGTCAATTTTGAATGGCAATGTATGACACTCTCCGCAACCAATATGCGGTTCGGTCACATTGCGCTTGGTCTTTTCACAATAGGCTGAAATTTCTACACGGCGTTGGAAGAGTGCATAGAGGGGTCGGCTTACAATGGGTGTAAGCCGGAGGAATTCGCAAGCGTTGGCGCGGCTAATTTCAGGGACTGGACAAGTCTTACACAGGTCAGGCGTCCAGTGCTGACCATTTGCCTTGAGCAGACGACACTCTTGTGTGTTGCGTCCGCGATAATAATCACCATAGAAGTAAGGGCATTCGATGCCCGCAGGAGTTTTCATGGATTGGATTATAGACCTGTCTGCTATCGCTTTTATCATTCATAAGCAAACTATTAATATAGACCTGGGGGCAAAAATATTAATATCAGCCTGAGAAAATTTTCGGTAGTTTGTGAATAAAAGATGAGCGAGTGACCTGTTTAATTACCCAATGTCACTCGCTGAAGTATTTGAATTTTGTTAAAACGGGATTACACGCGAGTGACGTATTCGCCGGTTTCGGTGTTGACGCGGATCGTGTCGCCTACTTTCACGAACTGCGGACAACTGACTTCCAACCCGGTATCCGTCTTTACTTTCTTAGTGACACCTGTAGCGGTATCACCGCGGATCGCTGTTTCTGCCTCTACCACTTTCAGATCGACTGAACTGGGAATTTCAACGTCGAGCGGTGCCCCCCTGTAAAAAGTCAATTTGACTTCCATGCCTTCCTTGAGAAAAGGAGCCTTATCACCGAGCACGTCGCGTTTAATGGCGGGTTGTTCAAATGTTTCATTATCCATAAAGTGATAGAACTCACCGTCGGTATAAAGATACGAAACATTATGGAAATCGAGGCTCACATCTTGAACGGATTGCCCTGAGCTGAAGGTGCGCTCAATGTTTGCACCGGTTTGAAGGTTGCGAGCCTTCACTCGGATGTTGGCGTTGCCGCGTCCGGTTTTATTGTGGCTGTAATCCAGCACTTTGTAGAGGTTCCCATCCAATTCAAAGGTGACACCCTTGCGAAGTTCATTTACGTCTATCATACGTGCACTTTCCTTGTTTGTAGTGAGATGATGACTGCGTTGCAGTCAGAAGCGGCGGGATTATACCAGAGAGGCAATCAGTGTGTCGACTCAGAAGCGGGGTCTTCGCTGAGCAGTTGAATAGCGTGAGGCAGGACGGGAATTACAACCTGCAAATTTTCTACCGCCCCCTTGGGGCTGCCCGGCAAATTGATAATGAGCGTCTTCTTGCGGATGCCTGTGACGATTCGAGACAGCATCGCGTGGGGTGTGGCTTTGAGACTCGCGGCGCGCATTGCTTCTGAAAGGCCGGGCGCTTCCCGCTCAATCACGGTACGTGTGGCCTCAGGGGTCACATCGCGCGGGGCGAAACCTGTGCCACCTGTAGTGAGAATCACATCCAGTTCGGCGCTATCGGCCCAAGCGATAAGAATGTCACGGATGGCAGATTCTTCATCAGGAAGAAGTGATTGTTTGATCACAGACCAACCCTCGGCTTCGATAACACGCGCCAATGCAGGTCCAGAGGTATCTTCTCTTTCGCCGCGTGAGGAGCGATCAGAAACCGTCAGGATGCCAACCCGTAACATCATTGCAGTTCTTTCCCAAATAGATGGATATCTTGCATATGTTGCCAGCCATGATTCTGATAATACGTTTCTGCTTCATGGTTATCTTCGATCACTAGCAAATAGCATTTAAGGCAACCCTTGGCGCGCAACCTCGCTTCTACTTCATCCATCAGGCGGGAACCAATCCCTTGCCCTCTAAATGAAGTACTGACTGCCAAGTGATAAACCAACCCGCGGCGACCATCATAACCGCCAATCACGGAACCAATGATTTTATTTTGACACTCGGCAACGAGGAAGAGATCGGGATCGCGTGAGATTTTCTTCTCGATCTCGGTCGGTGAATCAGAGCGCCCCACATGAACACCCTTTTCAATGGACAACCACAATTCATAAACAGACTGATAATCGGCGGGAAATTTGAATTGACGGATCTTCACTTCTGACATAACGGAAGGTCTTTATTTTAGCGCGCTGATAAGATCGTCTGGCATGAACGGTTTTAGGAGAAACGCATTTGCACCGCGAGCGATACATTCATCTTTCATATTCAATCCCGAGGTCATAATAACGCGAACATTAGCAGTATCGTGATTATCGCGAATCTTTTCAAGGATGTTCATTCCACTTTGTCCGCCGAGATGCACATCCATGAAGAGGGCGTGAGGCTTCTCGCGCTGAACCGCAGCGGCAACATCGGAATCGGCATCCACAGCAACCACATCATACCCTTCCATTTTGAGAAGGGTTTTCAAAAGCGAAACCATTGTTTGATCATCTTCCGCGAGCAGTATTTTTGCCATTTGCCTTTGTTTTCCTTGGCACCGCTTTTTTCTTTGATCTTCCATTCGCCTTGGTGCGGGAAGATTTTTCGGGTTCTTCAAGAGCCGACTGGATTACATCATCCACGCTTTCGACGAAGATAAACTTCATGGACTTCTTGATCTCTTCCGGAATATCATCAAGATCTTGTTCATTGCGCTTCGGTAAGATAATGGTACGCAAGCCGTTTCGATGTCCTGCCAACACCTTCTCC
>WNFZ01003497.1_pt1 | contig 14678 bp, 15 predicted proteins | sample 5400081 | NCBI WGS metagenome assembly WNFZ01 (sample SAMN13153365, study PRJNA577476) | soil metagenome | isolation source: 80 cm soil or saprolite under grassland replicate 1 | place: USA:California | collected 2016-06-15
GACGCGGGCGTGCAGCAGGCCGTGGCGCACCTGTTCGCCACGTTCACCGCCACCGGTTCGGCGTTGGCCACCGTGAAAGCCATCCGCCAGCAGGGCTTGACCTTCCCCCGCCGCATCAGCTCCGGCGAACGCAAAGGCGAGCTGATCTGGGGCCCACTGGAACACTCCGGGGTGCTGCGGGTGCTGCACAACCCCCGCTACGCCGGGGCGTTCTTCTACGGCCGGCACACCCACCGGCCCGCACCCGGCGGCAAGACCAGCATCGTCACGCTGCCCCGCGACCAGTGGACCGTGCTGATCACCGACGCGCACCCCGGATACATCACCTGGGCGCAGTTCGAGGCCAACCAGAACCGCCTCGCCGAACTCGCCGTCGCGCACGGCCCCGACCGCCGCCACGGACCACCCCGCGAAGGACCCGCCCTGCTGCAAGGCATCGCCGTCTGCGGCGTGTGCGGGCGGCGGATGACCGTGCGCTACCACACCCGCCGCGGCACCCACCTACCCGACTACATCTGCCAGAACGACGGCATCCGCACCGCCACCGCCATCTGCCAGGCCATCCCCGGCGCCGGCATCGACACCGCCGTAGGGCAGTTCCTCATCGACACCCTCACCCCACTCGCCCTGGAAACCGCCCTCGCCGTCGCCGACGAACTCACCACCCGCGCCCAGGACGCCGACCGGCTGCGCGCCACCACCGTGCACCGCGCCCAACACCACGCCGAACAGGCCCGCCGCCGCTACCTCGCCGTCGACCCCACCAACCGGCTCGTCGCCGACACCCTCGAAGCCGACTGGAACACCGCCCTGCGCGAGCTCGCCGAGGCCACCGACGCCTACGAACACGCCAAAGCCACCGCAGCCACGCTCACCGAGACGCAGCGACAACGCATCACCGCCCTGGCCACCGATTTCCCGACCCTGTGGAACGACTCCGCCACCCCACTCCGCGAACGCAAACGCATGGTCCGCCTCCTCATCGAAGACGCCACCATCCGCCGAACCGACACCATCACCGTCCACATCAGACTCAAAGGCGGCCAGCACCACACCCTGACCCTGCCCCTACCACTGGCCGCCTGGCAGCTACGCCAGACCCCACCCCTCATCGTGGCCGCCATCGACGAACTCACCAAAGAGCACACCGACTCCCAGATCGCCACCATCCTCAACGGCCGCAACCTCATCAGCGGCACCGGCCAACCACTACACGCCCGCCTCATCCGCCAGACCCGCAAGGCACACCAACTGCGCAGCCACACCCAACGACTCCGCGACACCGGTGCGGGTGCCGACAATCCCATCTGCCCTGGTGGTCGCCGGCTTGACGCCACAGCAAATCTTGTTCCCATCGACGTGCGACGGGCTGGCCGAAATCGCTGAAGCTGGTTGGGTGACGATGGCTCGTCGTGCTGCTACGACTCGCGTACCTGGGTATGACAAACGCCCTCGCGATGCTGCGAATGCTGCCGATGAGCGACCAGGCCAAGGATGCGGAAATTCTCGCCCTCCGTCACCAGATCATGGTGCTGCAGCGCCAACTGCATGGGGAGAAGGTGCGGTTCGACCCCTCCGACCGGGCCTTCCTCGCGGCGCTGCTGCACCGACTCCCCGCCACGTGTTGCGGCGGGTACGACTGCTGGTCCGCCCCGAGACCGTCCTGCGGTGGCATCGCGACCTGGTGGCTCATCGCCATGCGGTCGCCTCCCGTCCCAAACGGGCCGGCCGTCCGCCCACGGTGCGGTCCATCCGCAGGCTGGTGCTACGCCTGGCACGCGAGAACAGCTCCTGGGGATACCGGCGCATCCACGGCGAACTGCTCGTGCTGGGTGTCAAAGTCGCCGCGTCCACCGTCTGGGAGATCCTCCAAGAGGCGGGCATCGACCCGGCCCCGCAGCGGACGTCGGAAAACTGGGCTACGTTCCTACGCACCCAGGCCCGGGCCGTCCTCGCCGCCGACTTCTTCGAAGTGGTCACGCTCACCGGTACCCGCATTTACGTCCTCACTGTGATCGAGCACGCCAGCCGCCGCATCCGCATCCTGGGCGCCACCGCGCATCCCACCGCCACCTGGGTCACCCAGGCCGTACGCAACCTCGCCATGGACCTGGAGGACGCCGGCCACACGGCGCGCTACCTTATCCGCGACCGGGACGGCAAATTCCCCGCGCTGTTCGACACGATCCTCGCCGACGCCGGTGTCAAAACCGTGCTCAGCGGCGTTCAGATGCCCCGCATGAACTCAATCATGGAACGGTGGATCCAAAGCTGCCGCCACGAGCTGCTGGACCGAACTCTGATCTGGAACCAGCGCCACCTGCTGCACGCCCTGCACGAGTACGAGCGGCACCACAATGTCCACCGACCCCACCGGGGAATCTCGAACGCCCGGCCGCTACATCCACTGCCGAACCCGATTACCGACCCAGACACGATCACACGCCTCGACATCCGTCGGCGCGATCGCCTGGGCGGCGTCCTTCATGAGTACGAACGTGCCGCGTAACCAGGGCGGACGAGATTTTCGGCACCCGCAGCGTACACAATCGCCTAGACACACGCCCCAACAGCGGGCGATCAGCCATATCCCCAGGTCAACCCCGCCAACGCTTGTCCAGATTCAACACTCAACTGCGGAACGCAAGTTACGCTGCGGCCGAGAAATGCTCGATGAGCCGATCCGCGTAGTACGCCTCCCATGGTTGCTCCGGGTGCTGGGTCGCGTACTGCTTGTCCAGTAGGACGAGCAGGTAGACCAGCTCGCTGCGCACCGGCATGAAACCAAGGAGGCCAGGCAAGGGGGAGAGTCGGATCAGCCAGTCCGCGTACCACGACGCCCAGTCCGGGTCGGTTCCATCAACGATCCGATACACCTGGTGATGGGTCTCTGCGGCATCCCGCAGAGTTGCGGCAACCTGTTCAGCATCAGCACCCATGGCCATTCCTCCGTCAATGCCGCCTCAATGAGAAAGAAGCATGGGGCTGCTGGGCCAGTCCCGGACGGCCGGCGAGTAGTCTATCCGAGCGTCGGCGCCGTGACCGTCGACGGCAGGCAAGCGAGCTCGCTGATCGTTTCGCTGCGCGCAGGCTCAGGCGCGCCAACGGACAGGACACCAGCGACTGACCCGACCCCTTGGCCAGGTCGGCCGGCGCCCGCCACGTCGGCGACGCGCGCACCCGCGGCAGCAACCCCACACCGTTCGGCGGTGGCGCCCGACCGGCCAGCCCGCCGGCCCACCCCAACAGACGACCCGACATGATGAGGCATCGGCCGCCTCTGCGCGCGATTCAGGTCTCGGGCTCTCGAAGCGCTTCTTCGGCGTCCCGGCGGGTCAGCAGTCCGACGAAGCGGCCGTCGGAAGTCGTGACGGGGAGGTTCGTCAGATTCTGCTGCCGCATCCGCTCGACCATGTCGATCAGTCGGGCGCTCGGCCTGATCGTGCTCGGCCCAAGCGTCATCGCTTCCTCGGCCGAGACATTCTCCCGGCCGCGGATCGCGCGCCGCCCAATGCGGCCGAGGACGACACCGCGCTCGTCGATGACGAAACAGGTGTCCCAGCCGCTGTCTTCGAGCCGATCGCACACGTCGTGAAGCGGGTCGTCCAGACGGCACACCGGGACGCCGGTGTGGACGTGCGCGCCCGCGCGCGTCGGGCTTCCGTTCGCGCCCTCGAGCGGCAGCCCCGCGGCGGCCCAGTCGACCTTGCCCGCGACGTAGTCGTAGACCTGTGTGAACCCGAGGCTTTCGAGCCGCGCCGCGGCTCGGGGGCTCATGTCTCAAGGATCGTCGTGGCAGTAGACGACGACCGGGCGATCGGGGTCCAGCTCGCGGACCCGATCGCGATCGAGCTCTTTCAGCGGGATGCTGATCGAGCCGGGAAGATGCTCGTCGGCGTACTCCGCCGGTGGCAGCACCTCGACGAGCTGTGCGCCTTCGTTGATCAGTTGCTGGACCCGTTGACGATCGATGGGAGTGGCCATCACGCCTCCTTGAACACCGAGCCGAAGCCGGACCCGCCGGCGGCGGCGTCAGGCATCATCGTGACATTCGCGGCGTGGGGCGGCAGGTCAACGCACCGGGCGAGGTGGGGCTGCGGCGGCGTACCGCACTGACCCATCGGCGCCGCGCGACGAGCAGTTCGGCGTCTTCGCCGAGCGGCAGCGCGGGCAAGATCGGTCACATCGGCCTCTCGGAAGTCCCGGAGCGGTCCGTGGGTCCAGGGGATCGCGACCGTCCAAAACGGGTACAACCCTCGCCGACCGCGCCTCCGAGGACGTGCATGTTTGGGGAAGCCCTGGGGCAGCCGAGAGACGACAGCACCGACGGCACGTGATCGGGCCCGGCAACGAGCCGGGCGGGACCACGGTGCGGCGCGGTCACCACGCCGCACCGTGGCGCGAGGTGAGCGGGTGGTTGCGGTGGCCATCCCGCCCGCCATCGACCCGGGGCAAGCCGCTCCCGGGAGGGCTGGTCGACGGCGGCGGGATAGTGGACAGACACGCCATGGCGAGACGGTCGAAGCCAGTCTGAAAAGTCGCCCTGTGATCGTCGGCAAATTCGTTGCAGGAGGAGCGTTACCAGACGTCCCATCTGGGTAGGCGGCGTGCCGAGTTGGTGGAGTTGAGGGGGCATGATGACGACCGAGACGATGGCGATGCTGGACGTGTACCCGGGTGGTCTCCTCCTGGGCAAGCAACTCCTGACGCGCAGCATCGAGACGTGCCTGGAATGCACGCAGGCAGGTACGGCGTGCTCGGACGCGGATCTGGGCGAGCAGATGGTCGCCGACCTGGCCAAGTGCGCACGGTTGAATCTCGACTGCGCCGATATGTGCGAGACCACGGCCCGGGTGCTCACGCGGCAGACCGGGTACGACCGGGACATGACCCGAGCAGTCGTACAGGCGTGCGCGCAGGCATGCAGGGTGTCCGGTGACGAATGTGATCGACATGCGCGAATGCATGAGCACTGCCGGGTCTGCGCCGAGGTATGCCGTCGTTGCCAGCGGGTTTGCGAGGAAGTGCTGGCCGCCATCGGATGACTGGTGACTCGAGCGCGGCGGCGCGGCTAACGCCGCCAGCCCGTCGAAGCTGGCCGGTGCTGGCCCAACGAGGACCGAGCACGGCGATGGCCGCGGGCTGACGGTGGGCAAACGAGCCAAGCGACTCAGGATCGACCGGCCGGGCTGATCTGTAGCGGATGGTCACATGCAGCCGGGCATGGTGCCCGGGGCCACGGCTGGCACGATAAGCCAGGGGGGTAGACGGTGTCGCTGTACGAGCGGCTCGGCGGTCTCGATGCGATCACGGCGGTAGTGGACTCCTTCGTGGCCCGCTGTGCAGGCGATGACAGGATCAACAGGAAGTTCGTGCGGACCGACATCCCGCGACTCAAGAAGATGCTCGCTGATCAATTGTGTGAGGCGACAGGCGGTCCCTGCTCCTACGCCGGTCGGGACATGCGGGAGACGCACGGCGGGATGGCGGTCACGGCCGGCGAGTTCGACACGCTCATCCAGGATCTGGTGGTGACGCTCGAGGCGTTCGACGTTCCCAAGATGGAGCAGGAAGAGCTGCTCGGGCTGCTTTTGCCGGCGCGCGATGACATTGTCGAGGTCGAGTCGCCGGCGACGGGGACGCCGCTTCCTGACGGCTACCAGGCTGCGCCGCCTCTGAGCTGATCGGCGTGGTCCGCGAGGAGGCGTACGACGTAGCCGCGGTTGGCGGGGCTGCCGTCACCTGAACCCCGCCACCCCGGCCCGACCAGTTGCCCTGGAGGAACCCGGCCACGCGTCGGGCCATCAGCATGCCCACACGGATGAGCCACCACAGAAAAATCAACTAGCGGGCAACGGGCCCTTGATCAACAGTTAGCGAAAGACCGGGTTAGGGCTCGCCGTGCTCCGCGTGACCACAGTCGATGCCCGGGCGGGGCGCGACGGCGTCACCCCAACAAAGCGCAGCGTGGGACGACCGGGTACCCGAGGTGTGCGCGGGCTATGCCCCTCGGCGGCGGGGGGCCGGTCACCGACCCCGACCCGCGAGGCGGTCCGAGCCGGTTGAGAGTCTTCTGCCGAGATGTCTTCTTCTCCAGCCCGTTCCCCGGGCCCGCAGGATGCGTTCGAGCGGGCGTGCCGCAGGTCACCGCGTTGCCCAATTGTTCGAACCCGACAGCAGGCGGCGCGGGCGTCCGCGACCGCGGGTGACGCGCATGGTGGAGTTCGTCGAGGGCAGCGCTGCGCTGCTGGAGCCGGCGTCGATCATCCCGGTCGTCGTTGCGGGCCAGCCGGCTCAGGTCTCGTCCGGTGCGGGAAGTTGCAGGTAGGTCAGGCCGCGAAGGTCGATCCAGGCGCGGCGGGGGCCGCGCACCGTGCGCAGGACGATCTGGTCGCAGCTGGGACAGCGGGCGACCACGCCGGGCGCGTGGTCGAAGACCCGCACTCCGGCCATGGGCCCCGCCCACCCGCAGGTGGCGCATTGGCCTACGGCGGCGGTGATGTCGGTGCCGAAGATGTCGTGGAGGGGGCCGGCGAGGGCGTTCCCGTCGGTCCACATGGTCGATCCGGTCATGGCGTTCCTCCGTCAGCTACCGCTGGGTCCGAACCGTTCGGTCTTGATCCGCTGTGGATCGTGGCCCTGCTCGATGAGCAGGTTGGCGACGGCCTCGACGAAGCCGGTCGGCCCACACACGAAGCTGGCCGGCCGGTGGGCGGGTGGCCAGCCCAGGGCGGCGAGCTGGGCAGCGTCCAGGCGCCCGACCGGACCTTTCCAGCCCGCCGGGGCGTGGCGGGTGTAGACGAGCTCCACCCGCAGGGTCGGGTCCTGCCCGCTGAGGCGACGCAGCTCCTCGCGGTAGAGCAGGGTGTCGGGCGTTCGGGTCGAGTAGAGCAGCCGCATCGGCGTGCTGCTGCCGTGGGCGATGCGGGTGCGGACCATGGCCATGAGCGGGACCATTCCGCTGCCACCGGCTAGCAGCAGCACCGGATCGGTTTCCCCGGGAGGCCAGACGAACCAGCCGCCGACCGGGCCGCGCAGCTCCAGCGGGTCACCGGGGCGCAGCACCTGGGTCAGGTACGGGGACACTTCGCCATCGTCCAGCCGCTGCACGGTCAATTCCACCCTGGTGCCGTCGGGGGCGGAGGCGATCGAGTAGCTGCGCTGGGTGGAGTAGCCGTCCTCGGCGGTCAGGCGCACGTCGACGTGCTGGCCGGGCACATGGCCGGGCCAGCTCGGCACCTCCAGGACCAGGGTCCGCGCGGTCGGCGACTCGTCCCGAACGGCCAGCACCCGGGCGGTCCGCCAGGTCAGTCGCCCCAGTACCGCTGCTCGCGCCACGGGTCACCGTAGTTGTGGTAGCCGAGGCTCTCCCAAAAGCCCGGCTCGTCGCGGTCCAGCAGCCGGATCCCCCGCACCCACTTGGCGCTCTTCCAAAAGTACAGGTGCGGCACCAGCAGCCGCGCCGGCCCGCCGTGTTCGGGCTGCAGGTCCTCGCCGCCGTAGCGGAACGCGATCCAGGCCTTGCCGTCGCGCAGGTCCGCCAGCGGAAGGTTGGTGGTGTAGCCACCGTAGGACTCGGCCAGGACGAAGCTGGCGCTGGTCTCCACGTCGGCAAGCAACGTGTCCAGCGACACGCCCTCCCAGGCCGTGCCCAGCTTGGACCACTTGGTCACACAGTGGATGTCGGTGGTGACCGGCTCAGTCGGCAAGGCCCGGAAGGCGGCCCAGTCCCACCACCGCCGCTGGCCGGTCTCGTTGGTGATGACGAACTCCCAACCCTCCGGGTCGATTCGCGGCGTCGGCCCGGCTGACAGGACCGGGAAGTCCTCGACCAGATACTGGCCCGGAGGCAACTCGAGTCCCGGACGACTCCGCCGGCCCCTGAACCCTGGAGAGACTCTGCCCACCGTCTCACACCTTCCGCCGTGATGATGCGTGTTGACCAGACCCGGCGCGGCGGGCAACCGGCGCCGTCCTCCGGCCGGGATGCTCGCGCGGGCGGGATGCTCGCGCACCCCTCCAGTCGCAACATCCACCACATCGCGCGTACCCGGCTACCCCAGCCCACGAGAACCAAACATCCCGGCTAACCCGGGGGACTCGATGCTGGCGACGACCGTGCCTGGCCGGCGGCGCGGCGGTGGTCGCAGTCACGAACAGTCCTTCGTCCTTCGAACTGTCCACTGTGGCCGGTTGGGCCCGATAGTGGCCCTTACCCGGCTGCTCGAGCGAGAGCTCGACCGCGTCGGCCCCGTCTACAACACCGCCCGCTCGCTCGTCGGCAGCAGCCGGAGCATCGCGAGCACGTTCGTCACCCCGAGGTAGGCCAGTCGCAGCAGCACGGCCCACCATCCTCGCTCAGCGATCTGCGGCTACCGTCGCCCCGCCATCGAGGCCAGGATCAACAACTCCCGATCCTCCGTGGCAAGGCCACTACCAGGGCGGATGGATTTCTCGGCAAGCGCAGGATCACCGTGTTGGCGGTACGGCCTGGGTCAGCGGGCCGCCGATGAGTACCGTGGCGGTGAGGTAGCCGAGGGCGTTGGTGGCCCAGTGCAGGCCGGCGGGAGCGAGCAGGCTGCCGGTGCGGCGGCGCAGTTCACACAGGGCGAGGCCGGCGAGCGCGGCCCCGACGAGGGCCACCGTCACGGCAGCGGCCGTGGGGGCGCCAAGGGTGAGCGTGCGGTTGGCGTTCGCGACGTGCAGCGCGGGTGGGACGTGCCACAGCGCGAACAGCGTGCAGGAGATGATGGTCGCCCAGGCGACGCCACGGGTGCGCTGGACGAGGCCGAAGAGTACGCCCCGGAAAGCGATCTCTTCGAGCAGGACAGTGCCCAGCGGGATTCGGACGAGGACCTGGTAGGCGATGGTCGCGGTCCCGGCATGCTCGACCCGGGGGTCAAGGAACAAGGTTCGGGTGGCGGGCAGCAGCGCGGCGGCGAGGTAGCAGACCGCCACGGCGGCGGCGAGGCGTAGCGCCCACCGTGCCCCGCGGGGGAGGGCGCCGGGGCCGAGGCCGGCCTGGTCCCAGGTGCCGCCGGCGAACCGATGCGCCAGGAGTACGAGAGCGGCGGCGACCAGCGAGGTGGCCACGTAGGCCGGCACCGCGAGGTGGTTGTTGAGGAGGTTGGCCGCGGCAAGAACGCTCAGGATCGTCGCCACGGCCACTGGCTGGCTCAACACGCAACGTCTCGCCGTCGGAGCTGGGGGCGCGGGGAGGGTGGCTGTCATGGCTGGGCTCGTCCCGACGGGATACCCCGAGCCTACCCGTGTCGCTGCCCCGTTTCGGCGTCGAGCACGCCTTACGTGATGACCTGGATCTGCGGGAGACCGGCTTGGGATCGGTGCATGCCGATGCAACCGTGTCAGGATTGTGGTAGCGCATCTCCGATGCTCCGTTCTGGAGGTGGACCATGAGTTCACGCCTCGTCCAGCGCCTTTCCGCTGAGGCACTCGGCACCCTGATCCTGGTGTACTTCGGGGTCGCCGCGACCCTCGCGGCGACCGGGGGATCCCTCGGCGTGGCGGCCGCTTATGCGGTGGCGCTCGCCCTGGCCGTATGGATCCTCGGTGCCGTCTCCGGCGCCCATGTCAACCCCGCCGTGACCATCGCGCTGGCCGTACGTGGCCGGTTTGCCTGGCGTGACGTCCCCGGCTACCTCATCGCCCAGGTGGCCGGCGGCGTCCTGGCGGGCCTGCTGGCCTGGGCGACCTACGGCGCGGCTGGCGCTCGCGGCGGCCTGGGCACAACCGTCCTGAACCCAGGCGCCACCACCGTCACCGGCCTGCTTGTCGAGGCCCTCGTCGCCTTCCTGTGGGTCCTTGCCTACTACGCACTGGTCGTCGAGGAAAGCGTCAACCGGGGCGTGGCCGGCCTCGGCGTCGGGCTGGCCTACGGCACGGCGATCCTCGCCCTGGCCCCGATCACCGGCGCCTCAGCCAACTTCGCCCGTACCTTCGGCGCCGAGCTGTCGGCCAAGCTCGGGGGCGGCCCGGCCCACTGGGGCGACCTGTGGATCTACGCGGTCGGCCCGCTGGTGGGCGGCATCGTCGCGGTGTTCGTCTACGACGTGCTCGTTGCCGGGCGACCGCTGATGGCACCATCCGCCCGCCCCGTGAGGCCCGGCACGGCCGGTACGGCGACCGCCACCCCGGCCTGAGGGCCCACCCGTCACCCGGTAGTCGTGTGTGGTCCCGCTCTTCACGGCGGGACCACACATCTGTTCCTGCCGGCCGCGGGACGGCTGACATCGGCCGGGCACAAGGCGATGCAGCCGCGACCGATGGGCACCACGGTCGCGGGACGCGCGTCTGTACCAAACGTGCTGCGCTGTCATAGCGTTAGCACTGAGAACCCCTATGCGGTCACTGGGGAGAGGAGGAGTCATGACGATCCTCGACAAGGCACGGGTGTACGCCGAGCGCGCGCGGGGCCAGGCCAAGCACGGGCTAGACGTGGGCCGCGCGCAGGTTGACCAGATGCGGGCGCGGCGGCAGCACAGCAAGCTGCTGCGGCAGCTGGGCGAGGCCTGCTACGCCGAGCACTCCGGGAAGGGAACACACGAGGCCGTGATACGTGGGCTCGCCGCCCTGGACGCCCACGTGCAGGCGCTCTCCGAGAAGCAAGTGTCGGGCCGCTCGCAGACGGCTCGGCGGGCGCGGGACATCATGCATCCGGGAGCCGAGTGCATCGGCGAGGATGACAGCGTCGCGACGGCCGCGCAGAAGATGCGCGATCTCGGCGTCGGCTCGCTGCCGATCTGCGGTGCGGACGACCGGCTGCACGGCATCCTCACCGACCGGGACATCGCGGTGAAGTGCATCGCCGAAGGCCGCGACCCGGCCCACGTGCGGGCCGGCGAGCTGGCCCAAGACAGGGTGTTCTGGGTCGACGCCGCCGCCGACCTCGGCGAGGTGCTGCACCAGATGGAAGACCACCAGGTCAAGCGGCTGCCGGTGATCGAAAACCATCGCCTCGTCGGCATCATCACCGAGGCCGACCTGGCCCGCAACCTCGACGAGCACCGGCTGGCCGAGTTCGTCGAGAAGGTCTACGCGACCTCCTAACCAGGAACGAGACCACCCCGAAGCCATCCGGCAGCGGCAGCTCGACCGGGTCGGCGCCGTGTACGCCCGCCCGGCCTTTGGGGTGCCATTCCTGAAGGTGCGGGGCCGGGTCAAGTCCCCGTGGCCGGGAAGTTGTGGCCGTTTTTCCTGTTTCCCGGGCAAGTGTGGACAGGCGTCAGCGAGGGGTCGGGGTCAAGACGTCGACCGCAGGTCGACCCCCGCAGGGGCTTGGTCTTGACGCCGGCGCCGGGTGGTGCAGACTCGATGTGCCCCGGGAGCCGGGGGTTGTGAAGCCGTGTTCTCCAGTGTCCGATATGGACTGTCGGCGCAGCCGGGGGTTGCCCGGTCGCCGTGCATTCCTTCGCCACCGACGCAACGGGTGGCATGGAGTACTACGGCGGCAGCCAGCCGGGGTCAATCAATAGTTCTCGACCGCGCCCGTACCCGGGGGGTCACACCCCACTCGACCTCGCGGTTGGCTGCGCCGGGTGTGGTCCTCACGCCGGGCGGGACAGGCAACGGAGGTGTCCGTCGCGCAGCCCGTAGTAGACCAGCGTGAGCAGCTTTCGGCCGGCGGCGACCTTGGCGATGTTCGCACCACGGCGCTCCCCGATACGGGCTCGGGCAGCGCCGATCCCGCCACGGTGCACGCGTTGCACGGCCTCGACCGCGGCCCAACGCACCAGCCGGTTGCCCTGCTTGGTGATGCGCCCGCGGTGGACCTTGGTGTCCGACTCGCGATGCCGCGGCGTCATCCCCGCCCACGCGCCCAGCTGCGCCGGGCCGCTGAAGCGGGTCACGTCGCCGATTTCGGCCACGAACACCGCGGCCAGCACCGGGCCGACCCCATCCAGTGCCTGCACCGCCCGGTAACCAGGATCGGCGGCCAGCTGCGCGGTGACCCGCCGACCCACGGTGTCGATCTCGAAGGTGAACGCGTCGATGAGCCGGCGCAGCGACACCACCCGCGCCGCGTAGGCCGCACCCAGCCGCACCTCGTTCAGCAGACTCTGCCCGGCCGCGCCGAACAGATCACTCATCGGCTCCCGCAGCCCTTCCTTGGCCAGCACCGCGTGGATCTGCGCCTTGAGCCCCGACCGCAACGCCACCAGCTTGGCCCGATGCCGCACCAACTCCCGCAACTCACGCGTGGCCGGCGGCGCGATCCACGCCTCCGGCAGCCGACCCATCCGCAGCAGGTCAGCCAAATCGGCGGCGTCTCGTTCGTCGTTCTTCACGCGTCGATACGCGAAGCCCTTGACTCCCAACGGGTGCGCCAAGTGCACCTGGGCACCCTCCCCGCGCAGCACGTCGACCGCCCAGTACCAGCCGTACGTCGCTTCGAGGACCACCTCGGGATGCTCACCCGCCTTGGCGATCTCCGCTACCAGCGCCATCGAGTCGTTGTCGATGCGCACCGTGCCCAGGCGCTCGCCGGTGTCGGCGGCCATCCGCACGATCACACTGCGCCGGCGGTGCAGGTCGATACCCACGATCTGCCGCCCGTCATATCCTGCGTCCACAGGGGCCTCCTTCGTCGAAATGGACGTTGAACACCACGAGCGTCGCTCGCGGGTCCCGTCGGAGCGAGGCCCCGCTCCTTCATCGCATCAATACTCGGCCGAGCCTGTGACCTGGCACGCCGTCTCGCGCCTCGATCGACCTGCATGATCGCCGCCACATCAGGTGAAACAGCGCGGGCAACACCGCCAGCCGATCTCCGACCTCCTCGGCTCCCGCCAACAGCGGAGCCGACGCCGCGAACACCTCCCGCAACCGGTGCACGATCTCAACCTGGCCAGCGCACCGCGGATGCCGGTAACGGGCCAGCCAGCGCACATTCCAGCGCAGGACCGGTTCGATCTCTCCCATCCGCCGAGACTCCCAGCCCAGCCGGGCACACACCTGCGCGGTCACCGCGAACGCCTCGGCGTCCACCGCCGAGATCCGATCGTCAGCGCGCACATCGATGACCACGCCGGTCCCATCCACCCGCCGGGCGAAATAGTCCGGAGAATGCCGCCGCCCACCCCTGTCGCCCTCCCAGCGCAGCCAAAACGGCTGCGACGCGATACCCACGATCTCCCGATCGAAGTCCAACGCCCGAACATGGTCGCGTTCCAGCCAGGACTCATACCCGACGTGGCGCCGGGTTGTTGCCGCCCACCACCAGCCCGGGAAGTGTCCCACCCCCGCGACCATCGGAACGTCCGCACCGGCCGCACGTCTTCGAACCGCACGCCCGCACACGACGAAAGCCCCACACGCCGTTCGACACCTACCGCGTCGACAAAGCCCAGCTCAACCGTCCAAGCAGGACACTCCGCCCCGCTCGACAGCAGTACCGGCCACACGCCACCGTCCAGCCCGACATGATCAGAAACCGAGCAAACCGTAATGGCAGAACGGCAGCACGAGCAAGATTCACTGGCAAAGAGGAAGATCTACTGTCACGGGACAACCCGGACGCCGCCATCTAACCGTGGACAGGACAACGACCGTTCTGTCTAGGTGAAGGTGGCGGACGTCGAGCGCGCTGACCTGCCGCTCGCCAGGTAGGTTCGGACGATCAGGCGAACAAGGCGTTCGGAGTAAGTTTGCGGATTCCACGGGATGGCCACGGGGAGGATCCTGAGCAGGACGATCTGATCGTCACGCGACGCCGACGGTGTGGGCCAGGAGGCACGGATGCCTGAGTTCCGGTTCACAGCAATCATCCCGTTCCCGCGCGAGGAAGTGTCCGACTACATCAGCGACCCGCGCCATTGGCCCGAGTTCTTCGCCGAGGTGGAGTCCGTCGATCAGGTTGACGGGTGGGACGCGCCAGGGGGCCGCTGCCGGGTCCGGGTCAAAGCGCTCGGCCGCCGCCAGTACGTCGCCGAGCTCACGGAGTTCGACCGCCCCCAGCTGATGCGCGACCTCGCCAAGCAGGCTGGTCTACCCGACATCGAGCACGAGCGAGTGCTCGATGTCGTCCCGGAGGGCACGCGGTTGGACAACATCGCCCGCTTCCAGCCACGGCCGGGCCTCGCCGGACTGCGCGACCGTACGGTCCTGCGGTGGGCCGCCCAGCGCATGTACCAACGCATGTACGACCGAGCTGTGGCCTCACTCGTGACCCGACTGACAGACCGGCAGCGTCCGGGTTTCGGCTCCGCGTAGCTGCGCCCTCGCAAACCCGTCTGGACGTCCGCCACCGGCTCCGCTGCCCCCCGCAGCGAACCTCTCGGCGGCGACGAGGCCGTCGTGGTCATCCGCGGCGAGTTGCCCTGCGCCACCTCCGGTGACCTGCGCGCGGCGATCACCGCCCTGCTCAACCGTGGCGGCATCGACGCCATCGGCCTCGACCTGCGGGGGGTGGACTTCCTCGACTCGATCGGGATCGGCACCCTCGTGGTGGCCCAGCGTATCTGCCAACAGGTCGGCGTGCGCCTGCGGGTGACCGCGGCCAGCGAGTTCGCCTCCCGCCCGTTGCAGGTCATCCCTGAAGGAGCGGGCCGTGTCAACCCTCGGGTTATGACCCGGTTTTACCCCATTCCCGGCTCGGTGCAGACAAGCGCCGGGGAGGGGTCGGGGTCCAGGCTCGACCGAAGGTCGACCCGCGCAGCGGG
>WNFZ01007181.1_pt1 | contig 14675 bp, 13 predicted proteins | sample 5400081 | NCBI WGS metagenome assembly WNFZ01 (sample SAMN13153365, study PRJNA577476) | soil metagenome | isolation source: 80 cm soil or saprolite under grassland replicate 1 | place: USA:California | collected 2016-06-15
CTGCTGTCTCCAATGGAGAGACATTGCGTGAAACAATGGTTTGCAGTGCAGTTACAATATGCGCAGTGGCAACAATGGGATCAATGGTTACAGCAGGGATTGCACCATGCCCGCCTTTGCCAATCACTCTAACGCTGAACTTTTCTCCGCCTGCCATCATCGGTCCGCCGCCGATGCCCAGCCAGCCCAGCGGCTGTTCGTTCCACAAATGGAGTGCAAGAGCCATATCTACTTTGGGGTTTTCCAGTAATCCATCGCGCATCATCATCTCCGCGCCGCCGACCTCTTCTCCGTTGTTACCCTCTTCGGAGGGTTGGAAACAAAACTTGATCATACCTGCCAATTGATCGCGATGGGCGTTTAGGATTTTGGCAACAGTGAGCCCGATGGCGGTGTGACCATCATGTCCACAGGCATGCATGACACCTTGATTTTGCGAGGCATATTCTGCGCCTGTTGCTTCCGTGATGGGCAGAGCATCCATGTCAAAGCGGAGCATAAGTGTGGGTCCTGGCCGTGTCCCTTCAAGTAGAGCTACTACACCTGTTTTGCCAACTCCTTTTGTGACCTCAAGACCAAGCGATTCGAGTTCTTGCGCGACAATCCCACCTGTGCGAATTTCACAGAACCCGAGTTCGGGGTGCATATGAAAGTCGCGGCGCAGGGATTGAGTATAGGGAAAAAGTTCTTTTGCTTGCTGGAGGAAATCGAGCATGGAATTCTCCTTTTAATTTTCTGTGGCAAATTTTACCGCGTGTTCAATATCCATTTTTTCGCCTATGTCCCATGCAGATTGGAAGTCCTTTTCAGATAATGTCTTCTGTGCCTCAGAAAGCGTTTTGTCATATGGCTCCTGAATTTCAGGTTCGATCTTCAAGCCAATCAATTTGGCAATCTCGGTAGCGGCGGCTAGCAAGGTTACAGAGTTAGGAGGCTTACCCTCTCTGATGAAGAGATTTGCCAACCCGATCAGGTTATAAGCAATATAAGAAGTAATAGCGCTTTGATGCGCGATGGTTAGACCCTCAACAAATGATCTACGGGCGGCACTAAGCTGATCCTGAGCCAAAGCCAATAGCCCCAAATAGCAATGGATCAAAGATAAGCCCACCTTATCACCCATCTCCGAGTTCAGTCCCAGACTTTCCTGGTAGCACAAATTGGCTTTCGTAAGTTTCCCCTGCCTGAATAAGGTGATCCCAAGTGAGGCAAGTGCGATCGACCTGACATATTTATCGTCGGATTCGCGCCCTAGCTTTAGGGCTTCCTCATAATAATTTTGCGCAATAGTGAGATCGTTCTTTAGATAAAATATATTCCCCAGATTATTCAGTGCTAGTGCCGCCCCGCGTTTATCGCCAATCTCGCGGACGGCTGCCAGGCACTCTTCCAGAAGTTTCTGTGCAACCTCATAATTTCCCTCATAATAATAGGTATTCGCGTAATTATTAAGTATTCCTGCTATTCGACGTTTGTCATTCATTTCCCTGGCAAGGACAAGCCCTGCTTCAAAGATTTCATGGCCTTCAGCAAGCTTACCGACTTGTACTTTTAGCTGTCCCATCACAGTAAGAGCGTATGCTTCTTTCTTTTTATCTTCTATTTGGCGTGCAAGATCTATTCCTTTTTGCAAATATTGTATGGCAGTTTCAAAATTCGCCAGGCGCCAATGAATGATGCCAAGCTCGCATAAGGCGTCGCAAGTGCCCGCCAAATCATTGATTTGAACTGCATGGTTGTACGCCTTCTCCTGCCACTCTTTTGCTTGTGAATAATCCGAGTGCAACGTCCATGCATTTCCCATTTTGATCTCACACTCGATGATTTTCGGCATGATTTGGTTGGTTGTAGCAATCTGCAATGCCTGCTGAAAATGATTTCTCGCTTCGTCTCGCTCGCCAATCAACTGAAAAATTGCACCCAGGTTTATGTGCAGATCGATTGCTTCCACTTCCTCCGGTGATGACTCCAGAGCCTGTCTGTAATATTCCAATGCGGCTGTGTTTGAATACGCCGCCTGCGCTGCATCACCTGACCTGCCCAAATATTCCCGTTTCTTACCCAGGTTATTACTCCGGCTGTAGTGATATGCCAGGGCATCTATCGGGAGATCGTCCGGATACGTTGATTCCAAGTAGCGCGCCAACAGTTCGTGCAATTGGGCCCGGATCACGTAGGACATACTCTCGTATGCCACTTCCTGAGTGACGATATGTTTGAAGAGGTAAGCCAGCTCAGGGTCAGGTGTATCCAGAGGCGTTAGATCCAGCCTGGATAATTGAGCAAGATTATCTTTGACGATACTTTCTTCGCCGAGTGACGGATAATATCCGTATAACCATGAAAACGGGAAGACCCGTCCGATAATGCTTGCCACTTTCAACGTGACTTTTAGCGGATTGGTCAACTGGTCAATACGGCTCAAGATCAATGTCTGTAAACTGGCAGGTAGTTCAAGCTCTTTGAGAGCACGCACTTCATACGGATTCAATCCGCGGTCATGCAAATAGTTAAGCAGTTCCTCAATGAAAAATGGATTACCCTGTGATTTCAAATTGAGTTCATCGACCAGTACTTTGGGAAGAGTGCCGGTTCGTTCCGGAAAGAGTTGGGCAAGTTTTGCGCGAATCAACTGCTCTGCGTCAAAAGCGGTAAGATCCTTCAATTCAATCTTTGTAAAGTATGATATTGTTTCCACACGTGGTGTTTGAAGGCGCACGCTATCCGGTGGGCGATATGCCAGCACAAAACATATCGGTAGATTCTCGCTGACACGCGCCAGGGTTTCCAGCAGATCATTTGAAAGAGGATCCATCCAATGCAGATCTTCCAGCACGATCAGCAGAGGAGTTTCACGGAGTGCTGACTTGAGACAGTCTTCCAGTAGTGTTTCGAGCGCACTTTTGCGGTCTTTGGGATCAAGCGCGCTTGTGAATTCGTTGTCCGGCAAGGGCAGATCCAGCACAATTCCTAGTAGTGGAAGAGTGTCCACTCGCTCTGGGACGCGGTCTTCCAATTCACCTTCCAATAGGCGGATTTGTTTTCGTTGCGGCATCTCCGGGTCAAGATCAAAGAACGCCTGCCAGATTGGTTGCCAGACGAGGTAGGGTGTATTTGTCCCTGAAGATTGGCAAGCGCCGCCGTACCCGATAAAGCCGCGCTTCCGTGCCAGACGGATAATCTCTGCGATCAAGCGAGACTTGCCCATACCGGCTTCGGCTGTGATACCAATGATTTGACCTTTCCCTTGCAGCACTAACGATAACTTTTCATTTACGAGCGTTAGTTCTTGTTGCCGTCCGATCATGGGCAGGCGGTAGGCAGGTTCCGGTAAACGCGTGGCACGGTGACGACTGATGCCTGTTACGGCAAAAACGGGCTGGGGTTCGCCTTTGCCTTTCATGGCGATCGGTTCGCGGGGTTCCAACGTGAATGCATCTGCAATATCAACTTGAACCCGGCCTGTGATGAGAATCTCATCTGTCCTTGCAGTGGTCATCAGGCGTGCTGCCAGGTTGACATCGTCGCCGAGCGCCGCAAACGTGTGACGCGTGTTATTGCCATATGCCCCCACGCGTAATGTGCCAAGGCTAATACCCGTTTGCAGGGATTGAATGTAGGTCAACTGCTTCGGAGTTTGTCTAAGCTCCAGTGCTGCATATACAGCTCTTTGTGCATCATCTTCGTAAGCGGTGAACGCTCCAAATACTGCATATACATAACTACCTTTATCCCCGATCACCAGTTGCAGTAACGTTCCATCGTATCTTGTGATCACACGCTGGGCATAGGTGACAAACGCATTGAGTTTTTCTTCTGCATCGGCGTCATTATCATAATCAATGCCGGAAAAATTCATAAACAACGGAACCGCCGGTCTTAATTCGGTAAGCAAAGAGATCATATCGGTTTGTTCACGTTGATAGACAGCCGCTAACAACCACGGACGCAGACTTTCTGCCGACACTGCATTCATATTCAATGGCGGTAATGTCATCTGCTCAGATGGATTCGCAAGCGAATTCAGAACTGAAAAATATTCAGATGTGCCTGCGTCGATTCTTTTTTCGAGGATGGTGGCGTTCTTTCCAACGATTTCGAGGGTTGGCTCATCCAGCAATATCTCGCCTTTGCGTGCCAGTCGTTCTGCCGTTGAGAGACGTGCAATTGTTCTGCCTGCCAGCGCGTCGATCAACTGGATGTTTGGATCTCCAACAATTAGCCGCCGCGCCAGGCCACTGGTGATGATCACCTTGAGTGACAACTCTTTGAATTCACGCATAGCGACTTGCATACTTTGCGCGCAGGTGATGGCTCTCAAAGCTGCGCTTGGAGAGCTGAACTCCTCAAACCAGCCGATAATGGAATCGCCTGCAAAACTGATTACGCTGCCTCCGTAGCTTTCGACCTGGTCGATCAGCGCGCCGTAGACGGCGTTCAACTGGTGTGACAGGGCTTCCACGCCTTTGCGCGGACCGAGTGTGTGGGTCAGTTTTTCGGTGAGAGGCGTAAAGCCGGAGATATCTGCAAAGATGGCAGAGCCGCACGGACGGTCAGGCAGTGAATCTCCTGTGATCAAGGCCCGCAAACGGTCTTGAGGCAAATACGTCCCTAGTCTATGCTCCATATTATGTTCGATTGTAATGTTAATTTCGGGAAATCCCAGTGTTATTTCGTTACAGGCGAGTGTTCATTTTTGGGGAAGGACCCTTTTTATTGTTGCGAAGGCGATACTTTGAAATTGGTGCTCTCGCGTTATCTTGTGCCACCATGCGCGGGGAAAATTCTGGTAACTTTATGTTGATAGATTTTATCCCAGCTTGCCTGTGTGAGCTGTCTTCGAATTTCAAAACGAGATTATCGTTTTGGGTGATCTCAACATAAGGAAAGTTCTTGCCTTTGAAGAATTCGGCAAAGGGAGCGATGAAACTGATCTGGCTTTCTAAGAGTACTAGCTTTATTCCAAGCTTTTTCAATTCCTGTGTGAGACCGGCGTGGTCGGGGTGAAAATGCGTGACTAGAAGATATTTGATCTCGTTGATTGAAATCCCTTTGCGTTTGAGTTCAGCTATGAATTTGGGAAGCGTCCCGGGCCAGCCACAATCAATCAACAGCTTAACTGTATTGGCATCAAGGATGTAATAGTTTGTGGAGTCGTAGCCAACGTTGACAATGTTCATTTTGGTTTATAACGTTTTCTCTTCATCAGCGCTTCGTCTACGTGTCTCGGCTTTCACTCGACACTCCGCGCACATCGTCCCGATGTTCTTCGGGAGCACGAGGCTATCTCACTTCAATCTCTGTCAACCATTTGACCCATTGCCAGCCACGTCGCGAGGGGACAACCGCCCGTAAAGGGTATCCATGCCAGTGATCTAAGACCTGATTCCCAACATGGGTTGCCAGCAAAATCTCTGAAGCCTCGGAAGGTGTGAAGTTGGCGGTATACCCGGAAACATCTTTCAATATAATAATCGGCTTCTTCCCTTGAACTTCTGCCTGTGCCAGCAAATCGGTCAGTCGAATCCCTCGCCAGATTTGAGTCGAGTACCAACCGCCTGTGCAGTCAATGGTGGCAATCACTTCCAAAGTGGATAAAGCAAGCGCATCTTCGTAATTGAGAGTTAATGATTTATTGACTGCGCCTTTCACGGTTAGTTTCCAGGTTGAGGGGTCAAGTCTGATTTTGCCCTGGTCTGCTGCGCTGGTTACTGGATAAGCCAGTCCGGCGAAAGATCCCTCCTCACGTGAACCTGTGAAGTGACGTTGTGCTCCGTGGCTTTCCATGGATTTCGCGAGAGTCTCGGCAACGCCCCAGCTAACAATGGCGGCTGCACCAAATCCCATGAGCTTGAGCGCTTGACGCCGCCCAGTGAAATCCACCTTTTTCGGTCGGGGCCATCGTCTCCACACATGGATAATAAAAAACGGTGCTAAACCGAGCGCGATTCCCCAATGCCATCCGATGCCAGAGTATGCAAAGGGCCCGATCCAAACATAATAGGCACCGATTTGCCAAGCCCACATCAGAGCAAGGACCAAGATCGTAAGTGTCGCAATGGATAATAAGACAGAAACTAGGATCAGTACATTGCGATCAAAGCGAGGACTTAATCCGCGACTCAGTGAGCGCAGAGCGATGATGCTCTTCCATGGCAGCAGAACGATGAGTCCCCAACCGGCGATCCGATGAATTGCAAACAAAGAAGCGGGGAATGGCCACATCAAGCCATAAAGACCTGTAAGGCCAAGAACACAGAACAAAATGAGAATGAGAGCGTTGATGAAACGAAGATTCGTACCGTTCATCAAGGACTCCTTTTAGATACCACTAATTATTAAAATGTCGTTGTGAGGGCATGGTTTTTGTGCTTGAAGCAATATCAAATGACAAGGAGATTGCTTCCCGCAGGCTCGCAATGACATATATCAACTATATTTCACCACACGGAATTTTTCTTCGTATCTTGGGTTTTCATCCGTGCTATCTTCAGTGCGGCGAGATTTCATTCTTTCAAGAAATTTATCTGCATCCGCGATCTGCGATTTATGTTGCAGGATCGCGTCCAATTTGATTTGCCAGGTCCCAGTAATGTCGAGGGATATGTTGGGTTGCATTGTCAACGAGCACCAGACTTCCTTTGGCATGTGAGGCTGATAACCTTCTGTCAGCAACTCTGGAAAAAAGACGGGGCTTCCCGCGGCCGGAAAGACAGCATCCATGACGGCTTGTCCTGCGGCACGATGATCAGGATGGTTGATCCCATAAGTGGCGAACAAGGTCTGGGGATCGCAGGAAACGAGGATATCCGGTTTGAATTTGCGAATGACACGGACGACATCGCGTCGCAAGTTAAGGTCTGGAACGAGGTACCCATCCGGGCAATCCATGAAGTGGACCGCTTCCACGCCGATGACTTTTGCAGCAGCGATCTGTTCTTCATGGCGGATGGCGCATAGCGCGTCGATGGTCATGTCTGCCAATGTCGATTCGTTGAAACCTTTATCACCGCATGTCAATAATTGATAGGTGATACGATGCCCTGCGAGTGCCCAACGGGCTAATGTCGCGCCACAGAAGAATTCGGGGTCATCGGGGTGGGCAAGGATGACGAGGATATTTTGAGGGGAGTCCCAATTATCCATAATGGAGAGGAGATTCGGCTTGGTAAGAAACGTTACGGTTTACGATTTGCGATTGCTGCTTTTTCCGCAGGTACATCCACCGCTGTTGTGACGGTCGCAGGGGGCCTCAGATTTGCGCCGGAGGGCTTCGAGTTCATCCCAGGGTTGAAGTTCCTTATGGTCGAAGGTCCCAGTGATGTGTTCCTCACCATCGAGAAGCACCATGACTTTGTTGCTCATGGGAAAAACATCTATGACTTTGCCTTCCCCTTTGGGAGTTACGACTCGTTTATTGCGTTTGGGCAATTGCTTGCGCGCTTCAACGTATTGCTCATATTCGTAAATGAGACAGCAGCGCAGGCGTCCGCACATGCCTGTGATCTCGTTAGGGGTGAGCGAAATACCCTGTTCTTTCGCCATCTTGATGGAGATGGGGGAGAAGTCTGTCAGGAACTGGGAGCAACAACGCGTTTCGAGCCCGCAGGCACCCATACCGCCGATGATTTTCGCGACGTCGCGCGGACCGATCTGCCGCACCTCGATGTGAGTGGTTGGGTAGAGATCGTGCATGTCCTTTTTGAGGGACTTGAGATCGACCTTTTCCTCGCCCTCGGTGCTGAATAGGAACGTGAGGCGCGAGCCATCATAGTTATATTCTGCGGCAACAATCTTGACTTCACTTAACCCGATCTCAGCCGCGCGGGCGCGGCAATTAATCATGGCTTCGGTCTGCTTGGACTGCCAGGACTGGAGCAACAACAGATCGCGCGGCGTTGCGCGTCTTTCCACGGACCTCCAGCCACCCTCGGGCTTCTGAGGCAGCTCCTTTACAAGTTGAACGACTTCGCCTAGATGCCTGCCGCGGGAAGTGTCTACAATGACATGCTCGCCGACTCCCAGATTAGGGACGGCGGTAGAGTCGAAATGGTAAATCTTACCAACTTTGGTGAAACGGACACCGATAATGTTTGGATCCATACAGTCAATTATACCGTATCGGAAACTGAAGAATCGGTATTGAAATGGAAAGCCTGGCTACAGGATAGAGCCGAGTGCAGCACTCATTGGAATGCCAGCGTATTCATATGGGTTTGACTCAATCTTTCAATTATCTTTTGACAGGATTTCCTATACACTTGACTTCAAAATATCCAAAAGACTTTCTTAGACCAAGCTTGGTTCGCAAAATAAATGAGAGGAGTTTCATGAGCGACCGCAGAAAAGAAATACGTCGAAGATTCACGGCATTCACGCCGGTATTTGATCTCCGTCCAAGGATGCTCTTAGGCTATCTTGGCGACCTGAATATGCGCGGTGCGTTGATCATTGGTACAAAATTAATTACGATCAATAAAGAAACAATCTTAGAAATTATCTTCCCCGGTGAACTAGCTGATATCACAGTTATCCCTATCACTATTCCGGCACGGATTGCCTGGTGTCGCCCAGATGAGCGTCCACAATCTTACAACATCGGAGTCGAGTTCACTGAGATGACGTCTCTGCATAAAGAGCTATTCCAACAACTCTTGGACCGATATCACTTCAGCCATTCGCTTTCTGATGCCGACTTCGATAGATGAGCATGAACACAGCCAGAACCTAAATGGGACAGCACTTCGGGTGCTCAATGGATGTACCTATCACGTCACCAAGTGATCGGGTAAATAATCTGTGCGGTTGATGTAGGCGATGTTGATCTCTTCCTTGTGAACTTCAAATCGACTGAGGGAACAATTGTTCACTATGACCCAGGACTTCAATCCAAATGCAGCCTGGCGCCAGGGAAGTTTGAGGATCGCACACATCAGTCGCATGAAAAAACCACCATGACTAACAAACGCGATGCGATGCTCCGGTTGCCCTTCCTGATCTTTGTGGCGGGCGAGTAAATCGGCGAACACCTGATCCGCGCGGATCTGGCTTTCATCTTCTGCCTCGAAGGGACGGTTCCACCAACCGGTTTCATCCAACTCATCTGGAAGAGTCAGCGTGGGAAAGTTTTGCGCGAAAAAAGAACGCGGTCTACCTGGCAAGCCAAGAACGTTGGATTTGTCTACATTGCCGCTCTGCGGCGTGCTTCGCTTGTCGCCGCGGCTGAAGATCCCACCTTCCTCATGGATTTCTTTCCACGCGATCAGAGGGATATCCAAAGCCTGTGCAATCGGAACGGCCGTAGATACTCCACGCTCCATCAAACTGGTGTAGATGTGAGTCAGACCAAAGCCGTACCGATTCTGAATATTCCAAACTTTGTCATCAGTGATAGTCTGATTTTTCTTTAAAAACTCTGCCAAATAATGGGCTTGTTCCAGTCCGAGTTCTGTTAGGGGTGGATCGGGATTTTCCTTATAGTCAGGGTTATTCCAATTTGCGTTGTTTTGTGATTGTCCGTGCCGAATGAAATAGAACTCCATATGATCTGTATTTTCCTTGTCTTTTAGTTTATCCCTTAATTATAGTCTGAAGACTAAGAGTGACTCCCTGACCGTTTCTCATACTATATCCAAAGTGAATGGATGAACTGTTGAGGGTCTTTCCATTTTTGCAGCATCGGACCGAAGAGCGGGATCCCAAACACCCAGGGGACGGTAATCACCGTCATAACCAGCCAAAAATTCCAATAGGCTTTTAGTGGACCATTCAGGCCCCAATCCCAGGAGTCCAATACCCATCGCCATCCGATTAAGTATACGAAGATACTTAGTTCTGCGGTGAGGCTGAATAGAAAGGTACGCCAATAGGTGTGTGAAGTCAGGCTCAACGCGGCGAATGGAATCAACCACATGGGATACCAAATGCGGAAAGTTGTTCCGAGCAGAAGCTGACTGAAGTAAGCCATGAATCCCGCTTGCGCCAGCGTTATGTCGCCTCGAGCTAGCCTGATTAACAGGTAGGCAAAATATAGAATAAATATGCCGCGAGTCACCTCGGCGAGACCCAATCCTGTGACATTTCCATGGGGAGAGACTGTTTGTGCAATCAATAGAATGACATGCGTCGGTGCATAACCCCAACGACCAAACATTGCATGTTGCGCTCCTGCAAAGACATCTGGAAAGGGTCCAGTGAGACGATATGCGATTCCGGCAACAACGAGGAAGATCGCCGCGAGGCTTAAGCCTCGCGTGATGCGAGTATGCCAGTTTGGCGCTGCGGTCAACACTGCTACCCCGACCAATGGTATGAGGATCAACCCAGTGATTTTGATAAGTGTTGCAAGAGTGAGAGCAATAGCTGCCCATGCCCATCGACCGCGTTGCCATAGTACGAGGCCGAGGGTCATCAACGCCAGCATGACCATATCGTTATGTCCATTCCCGATTGCCTCCATCAAGACCATCGGGTTGAGGGCAAAGAAGGTGATCGCAGTTAGATTGCTTACTCCAGGCTGTGAAGTATCCTGGCGCGCATACCAGCCAATGAGTACTGCTATGCTGATATAGGAAATCAAAGAGATCATCTTCATAGCGATGACGCCACCACCAATATCCAAAATACCAAGTCGGATCGGAATTTGAGCGAGCAGTTCCCAGCCAGGGCCATAGGGGGAGACCTGTTTTGTATATTCTCCCGCAAAACGAATATACGGATCTTGTGGAAAATTTGCGGGTAAGGCAAGCATTGGACTGCCCCCATAAAGTGCCCACAAACGTGCTCGCACGGCATACAGGACAACATCAAGGGCAGTGATCGGGTAAAGTCCAATCAGGATCGTGCCACATAAAACACCAATACCGAGGATCCAGATACGCAGCGACTTTGCTGCTTCAGGATCTTCTTTGGAGAGTTTGTGGACAATATGCAATTCACGCCAGAATGCATAGAACAACGCACCAAGCCCCAGAACATACAGTGGAGCAAACCACTTCCTTCCAACGCGCAACATTTGCTCGATTTCAAGTACATGGTCAGAATGATAAATCGTTGGAACAAGTGGAAAAAAGATCAGGTAGACCAGGTAAATAGATACCATTAGGGCTCCCCAACGAAGCACCTTGATTCGCGCAACTTCATATGGAGTTGCCTGTGTGTGAGAGCAAGTAGCGGTTGTTGTTGCCATAAAAACCTTTAACACATGAGTATTCCCATGACATCTGCGTTGTAATTCAGGATTTGCTCGGCTGGATTCTGAGCTGCAATGACATTAACGATTCAACCTTGAAAAAATAACGATTGCTTTGAAGTTGAACCATGACCGCGTTTTGTAGCCAAATTCGTTAATTAGCTCATCTACCAAGAGACGGCCAGGTGTGTTCTGATTCAACCCTATAAACAGATTTGCTTGAATGAGACTATGTTAATCTTGTTTTCAAAAATTCCAGAATCCCCTCAGGTCTTTGAGAAATGTCAATTGCAATGATCTTGTGTCCCAATGTGATTTTGTCTGCCATGCGTCCTGTGCCGCGCATGACAAACGCGGGACGATTCTCCAACAGGCTGTATTCGACATCTTGCCTTGAGGTATCTCCTCCATTGACCAGGATGGTTATCGATTTCTTATCTCCAGAGATTGCAGTTGCAATCTTTGAAATCCAGGCCGATTCATCTCCCCAATCCTCACCTGGGATCAAGAAGAAATGTGTGTGATTAGGGTCCAAGATCGATCGTGGTTCTTTCTTCATCAACAAACGATTAAACACGACTCCTACCAATGGGAAGGAAAGTTTATTTCGTTTTCGCTGTCTGCCCATTTCCAGCATAACGCCTGCTTGCGTGCCTCCATCAATCACAACCGATCGAGTCTCTTCTGCCAATCTTGCCACAATCCCGATTGCCTTGGGCATGCGGAGTTTATCCCACCATGGCATTCTGCCTGCGCCACCAACCAGTACGATCACTGTGTCTGGATGCGGAATTTGCAGTTCTTCGATTGCTTTTTCAATATCTTGATTCTCAGAAATGTGAGCAGCTTTCGTTGTGTTATCCCCTTTAAAAGAAATCTGGCGAATATTCATATTCTCTCCTACGAATAAAATAATCCCCACTACTAATATATGCAGATAATAAGGATTCCTATACTATTTGAGTGCCTCAATACGATGTAAAGCTTCGTTCTTAGACGCTAATTCCCAAAGTTCTTTCAATTCATCTTAATGTTGTGATGCCCACTCAACAACCATCCCCAAAGCACGGGGCGGCAAATCTCCTGCAATAATGACTAACAATTGAATATCAACTTGTGCTTTGAACTCTCCATACTCGGCATGGAAATGCGGTGGAAGGTGATCACCAAAGAACATTTTGATGCTAATGTCGAAGAAGCGGCTGATTTCAGGCATTCGTCAATTCACGCAGCTTGGGTAAAATATCTTCTGGCTTCTTACTGGTGAGTCTGAGGTAAATCCCTAATCCATCCATATCAACTTCGTCGTTCCAAACCAGTTCACCCCCCAAGCCAATGCTTACTTTTTCGAATTGACTGTAGTCCTTCCATAAAGCAAACACACCCTTGCCAGCAAATTCAGATAAATCAACTTTGCCTTCTACACCATCTGAAAATTTCACCTCGAGGTGGTAATCTTTCAACGGTTTAACTTCCTTTAAAGTTGGCAGGTTTTCTTTCATGTTTTGATTTTACCATTTGTTCATAAGCAAAAAGCCCTGACGGGTATACATCCGTCAGGGCTTACTATTCACTAATTTCTATTCCACAATATTGATCGGCAACTCGTTCTTCGTGCTCAATGCCGCGACGCTTATCTGCGCGGCAATTTTCTGTGAGATCTCACGCAAGGCATTTGCCACCGGTGAATCGGGGTGAGAAACCAAGATTGGTTTGCCGCTATCGCCGCCGATGCGGACGTTCTGATCAATTGGAACCTTGCCAAGGAAGTTGGCTTGCGTTGCCTGCGCTAATTGCTCCCCACCGCCGGAGCCGAAGATATCCATGCGTGTGCCGTCGGGCAAATCAAGATACGACATATTCTCAATGATCCCAAGGATTGGTACTTCCAAAGTGCGGAACATGTTGAGTCCGCGGCTGGCATCTTCGAGAGAGACCAGTTGTGGCAAGGTCACGATCACCGCGCCGCTTAGAGGCAATGCCTGTGCTAGTGACAGAGACGCGTCGCCTGTGCCAGGGGGTAGATCAACGATCAAATAATCAAGCTCACCCCATTCCACATCGCCCAGAAATTGACGTATCGCAGAGTTGAGCATCGGTCCGCGCCAGATGAGTGGTTGCCCGGGCTTGACAAGCAGACCCATTGAGATCATCTTAATCCCATAGGCTTGTGCGGGAATGAGCCTTTGTCCTTGTGGTGGTGGGAGTTTTTCCACGCCAAGCATAGTAGGCACGTTGGGACCATAAATATCCGCGTCCATCAATCCCACACGCGCGCCACTCTGCGCGAGCGCGACAGCAATATTCACAGAGACAGTCGATTTGCCGACCCCGCCTTTGCCTGAACCCACCGCGATCGCATTGCGGATTGGCATTTTAAGCAAGCCACGCATGCGGCCATCATTCGGCACATCCGAGTCCCATTTGATGGAAACAGACTTCACGCCTTCTACAGACATCACGGCTTGTCTTGCTTCCTTTTCGATCTGTCCACGCAATGGACAGGCTGGAGTCGTTAGCATGATCGTGAAGGAGACGACATTATCATCTTTGATCTCCAATTCACGGATCATGTTGAGCGTGACAAGATCCTTGTTTAATTCAGGTTCCTGAACTTTGCTTAATGTAGCTAAGATTGCTTCTTTTGTGATTTTCTCTGCCATTATGTTTTACCTGTTAAGATTCTTCACCACGAAGGACACAAAGGACACTAAGGTTTTTTAATACCTTTGTGCTCTTCGTGCCCTTTGTAGTTAATGGGTTTGGGAAGCTGCGGCGGCGGCCTTCGCAGCTTTGGCTGCTTCCTTTGCCTTGCGCTCCGCTTCATTGCGCGCATAATTCTCTGGGCGGATACTCTTATAGTAAGAAGCAGGTTTGAGCAACTTCTCCATGTTATAGACACTTCGCCCATAAGATGCCAACTCGAAGTCGTGATCCATGATGATCGCGTCAAACGGACAATATTCTGCGCAGAAGCCACAGTTCATGCAAATATCCACGTCGATGTAGAACTCGGTTGGCTCTGGGATAGGGCGTCCCGTATTTGGGTCGTTTGATCGCACAATCCAGATACACTGCGGCGGGCAGACCTTCGCGCAAATCCCGCATGAGGTGCATCGTTGTTCCTTCGTGCCATCCGGCTTTTCATCATAAACCAGGAACGGGACATAACGCGCCTCTTCAGGAGGAATCAATCTTTCTTCTGGATACTGAATCGTGAAGATCCCTTTAGTATCTTTGCTGGAGCGGTGCTTGATCCCTTCTTCAGAGTAATAGCGTTTCTTGCCGCGTAGCAGCCACGAAATATCATCAATATAGGTGTCCCAGAATCGCTTCCAGGTGACACTTAATCCTTTTAATATACCTTTTCCATACATAGTTTATTCTCACTTTCTCGAGGAGATTGCTTCGGGCTTCGCCCTTGCAACGACATGATGATTATCTATCCAACTCGCCCATCACAACATCAAGGACACCAAACAAA
>WNFZ01005002.1_pt1 | contig 14673 bp, 14 predicted proteins | sample 5400081 | NCBI WGS metagenome assembly WNFZ01 (sample SAMN13153365, study PRJNA577476) | soil metagenome | isolation source: 80 cm soil or saprolite under grassland replicate 1 | place: USA:California | collected 2016-06-15
CACCAACCAGCCCGAGAAACTTTCCATCAAGAGACCAAAGCGGCATAACCGCTGTCGCAACAGCTTGATTTGTTGTTGGTGAAATACGTCCCTGCGAAACAAATGGTTGGGTGGTATGAAGAGCACGTTGGAAGTAATCTCGAAATGAAAAGTCATCCCCGACCGTTGATCCGGGACCTCTTGGAGAGTGATAGAGCATGGTCCCTTTCGCATCAAGCCGATAAACCAGATTCACATCAGGCCGCGTGTTCAAGACAACCTGAAACAGTGACTCCATTTCCGTTGGATCTGCTTCAATCACACTTGGATACGGGGCGAGCCCAGCTACCATAGTAAGAGCGTTGCCAATAGAAAGATCAGTTTCCTGTGCGATGGCCTGTGCTAGCGAAAGATCACTGGTTTGAACATCTTCTCGAATGCGCCGACCGACCAACCCATCAAATATGAGAAGCGCCAATAGAAACGGAACAATAAGCAGCAGGTAAAGTGCAAGTAATTGGATGCCCAAATCATGGTGAAAGAGAAACAAGCGCCGCATGGTTTTTTGAGATTAACCGTTTCTCGTAATGATGTCAAGCAGGTAATGCATTCAATGAAACAGCGTCAGAATACAATAAAAAAGAGGGCACGGGCACACTCCATCAGTTAGCGCAAAATAGGAGAATGCCCGCAACCTTCTAAAGTTGACTAGACCCAATTTTACTGTAGAACAATGAGGCAAAACAAGGTGCGCTGAGAATAGCTTTCAAAAGTGAAAAATTGAGGGATGATTGTTAATATCCTGAAGGGATGATTGTTAATATCCTGAGCATTGTGGTTTTGTCATCCGTGAATAAGAGCGCAACCTTCAGGTTCAGCTGGAGTAGAATCGAGAGACGACCAGCACGATTGAGGCACCTAAGCAACAAAAAGAGATTGATTAAGAGGTTTGATTATGGCAGTATTTATTGGACTGGACATCGGTGGGACAAAGATCATGGTCGCTTCCGCCGATGGCGAAGGGGACATCCTGCAGCGTGTCCGAACGGCCACATCCACCAGCCTCGAAGCAGATTTAGAAAACATCAATAGCATGATCAAAGAAGTGACGGCGGAAGAGGAGATTCTGGGCATGGGGGCAGCCATTGGCGGGCCGCTCGATTGGGAACAAGGAATCGTCTCCCCTCTTCACCAGCCCGCCTGGCGGAATGTACCACTCAAATCGATCATGGAAGAAAGGTGGCACTGCCCTTTCCATGTGGATGTGGATACCAACGTAGCCGCGCTCGGCGAGTATCGCTGGGGCGGTCTTTCTGCGGAGCGCTTTCTGTATCTAACGCTCAGCACAGGTATGGGAGGCGGTTTCCTCATCGATGGAAAGATCTATCGTGGACAAAGTGGTGCCCATCCCGAAGTGGGCCATCAGTCGATCCATTTCCGTTGTTCCAACCCATCGGCAATTCAATGTGAATGTGGCGTCCCCGATTGTTTGGAGGCGCTGGTTTCAGGTAATGGTATCCGCCGCATCTATGGCAAACCAGCGGAGGCATTGAATCCTGAGGAATGGGCAGAGGTTGCTTATAACCTGGGACAAGGACTGCGAAACATGGCCGCTCTCTATGCACCGGATATTATTCGCATCGGCGGAGGAGTGGCAGTCGGAGGAGGACAACACTTTATCAGTAAAGCTCGAGAGGTGATAGAGGAGTATCTGAAATTGGTTCCGGCTCCTCGTGTAGAGTTGAGTCAATTGGGATATGACACCGCCTTGCGAGGTGCTATTGCAATGGCACTATCCAAGTAAATCCAACGCATACAGCGCCTGAGTGATTACGCGTCGCGACCGCAAACTGACACAACTTGATATCAATTCCATGAAGTTGGCTTTTTTCTTTCAAATTCTTTTCCAGAATTATTCGGCTGCACTTTGAGATATGATTGCAGGAAAATAATTGGAGTCGAAATTTATGATGATGCCATCTCTGGGAGATTCGCTAAACACTTCTTTTGAGCAGGCTTATTGGTATGAAATTACCAAGCACGAGCCAGATACATCCCCGATTGTCAAAATTGAACGATTTGCCTTTTATGAAAGGGCCCGGAAAGCATTTGTCGTGCTCATGACAGGTGAAACAAGAACCTACGCCAATATCATCCTCAAAAAGGGTGTAACGCCTATTCATGATTGAAGATATCATTATAAGGAGAATAATAATGTCAACTTATCAAGTTCCTCAAACAAAGACCCCGCTTAAGGCTTCCCAAAACGAAATCTACCTTGTAGCAAGTGGCGATTTACGCCTTTCCGCCAATCAGATCTGCTGGCCGGCCCAGGCAGACATGGAGCAGAAAATTTGCGATGCTTTTGCTGAAGAAGGGTTAACCATTAAACGGGCACATCCTTATGATGAATCGTTGAAGCATGGTTTTATTTGGAATCAGCGAATGGGGATGGATATTTTCAAAACCATTCCAACAGATGCTCCGTTGGTTGTAGCCGTTGCCGTATGGCAATACAGTTACCATGTTCTCGCCGGTCTGCGGGATCATCGCGGTCCGATTTTGACAATTGCAAATTGGAGCGGAGAGTGGCCAGGCCTAGTCGGCATGCTTAACTTAAATGGAGCCCTTGCTATGGATCTCAAACACAATAAAGCCATTCTTGGAATATTTGATGAAGGCTGCATGGGGATGTATAACGCGATTATTGATGACGAACTCTTGAATCCATCTGGTATTTACAAAGAACGGCTTAGCCAATCCGCCCTACTCGCAGCTATGCAAACTGTCACAGATGAAGAAGCCAATCAGGCACGAACGTGGCTTGACCAAAAGGGAATGACCTTCCACACTGGTACCGATGAAGCCAGCGAGTTAACGGATAGACAGATCAAAGAACAACTAAAAATGTACATTGCGGCAATACGTATAGCACATTTTTTCGGATGTGATGCCATTGGCATCCAGTATCAGCAAGGGTTGAAAGACATGGCTCCCGCCTCGGATCTGGCAGAAGGACTGTTAAATAATGTTGTGCGTCCACCGGTATTTCTTCCGGATACTGGTGAGGAACTTTTTGCGGGGAAGGCATTGCCACATTTCAATGAAGTAGATGAATGCGCAGCTGTGGATGCTCTGGTGACGAACAGAGTATGGACGGCGATGTCCCTGGATCCTGCTACCACTTTGCATGATATTCGTTGGGGAAAGCAATACTCAGATAGTGGAATTGATGATTTTATCTGGGTATTTGAAATTTCTGGAGCTGTTCCCCCATCCCATCTGGTTAACGGTTTTGCGGGTGCGATGAGTGAACGGCAACCTGCGATGTACTTTCCTAAAGGCGGAGGCACCATTAAAGGAGAGAGTAAGCCTGGTGAAATTGTTTGGAGTCGAATATATGTCATGGGTGGGAAACTGCATTGTGATCTGGGCCGAGGCACAGTTGTGGGTTTGCCGGCCGAGGAAATGAAGTTTCGCTGGGAATCCACAACTCCCCAGTGGCCGATTATGAGTGCTGTTTTGCATGGCGTAACCCGTGACCAATTAATGGGTCGACATAAGGCAAATCACATCCAGGTTGCTTATGTCACATCAGCAGACCTCGCCGATAAGGCGTTAGCGGTAAAAGCTGCTATGCTCTCTGAAATGGGCATCGCAGTTCATATTTGTGGCAATGTAAATGTAGGATAATTTCTATAGAACACTAACTCCTACAGTAAGCAGTACTCCGGCACACACAGCCCACGGTGACGAATGCTTTATCGGATTCGATCATCTGCGAGATGAAGATTGAAGATCAAAATTCTAATTATCTTCTCCGCGCTAACTAAAGTTCTTCGAATTCATTGAGGGCCAGTTTTCTTTTAAATAAGAGTAAAAAATTACTAGCCACCCGACAGTTTGTTTCAAGAGCAATCCGTTGGTCGAGTAGGCGGCGTTCTCCCGCCGTATCGAGATCAAAAGGCGACAAGGAAATGAAAAAATACCCTGAGACTTGTGGTCTCGATACGCCCCTCTAAGAGCATTCGGGGCTACTCGACCAGCGAAGTCTGGCTGGAATTTGAAAGTGTCAGGTGGTTAGAAAAATTATGGTCACTCCAAAACTGGAAAATGGCAAGCTATATCAATATAGCTTGTATTGCAAGACTGCCTCTTGCACAGGGAAAACACAAGACAGTCAGCGTTCACTTGGAACATCGACTGTCTTGTGTTTTATGGGAAAGCTTTTTTTGAAATCCTGACCGTTTTTACTGAAACAAAGTTAGGAAGCAAGTGTATTAATGTGACTTGTAAATGTTCTCTCTCCTATGAATATTATCAGGAGAGTAATCTGCTTCTCTGTTAAAAGCTCACGATTTCTCAATCTCTCCCGGCTCGGTTGTCAGCAAGCGATGCAATTCAAACTCGGCTTGGGCGTGGGTGATCGATAAAACAAATCCCCACTCTCCGAGGAGAGTGCTCCGAGACTGTCTCAAGACCATTTGATCATTATCGTTCATCGGCCGGCCCTTTTGCTTTTGGTAGGCAGAAAGGTCGCGGATTAGCTGGCAAAGCGATTCGGGACGGCCATCCTTCAGTAGCTCCAGCAGGCGAGTTTTACGCTCTAATCGATCCTCCGGCAGAGGTTCGCTGGGACCAGATAGGATCGCGAGCAGTCGCGTGAATCGAGGCTTTGGGGTTGGAGATCGCAGTCTGCTTCCCACGTTGCCGTCTGCGGGAACCCAAACAGTCATATCTCGCACCTGAACAGCATAGTAAAGGGCTTTTGAACCGAATATGTCTCGCTCCTCCAGATTAACGATCTGTCCGAGCCCATAATTCCAGTGCATAACTGTATCACCAGTGTTGAAATTCATGAGGATCTCCTATCATTATTGGGTGGAAAACAAAAGAAACGACGATTAAAACAAATGGTTGAATCATGCTTTAATTTGAACCATGTTCTTCGCAAATATTGATTGTATCGCTATCAGTCACAAGACTGGCTTATGACCACAAAGGTTCGATTGCTAGAATGCGTCCATATATTCCCATGGTTCAATAGGGAATTATGGAGTCTTTTCGTAATCTACAGAATCTGCGTAGCTTCGAGCAGATCCTTGAGGAGCACCAGATTTTCCTTAAGCTGTTTCTTCATCTTTTTTTCTAGAAGGCGCTCATTCATCTGAAAAAAGTTGACCACATGAGCTTGTGTTGAGATGCTGATCCTTGTGCTACCATTGTCGGCTTCGAAGGTGTAGGACGTTTGTGAATGTAGCGGACCAGAAATTGATTTGAACCCGTATTTCCTGTTCGGTTCATATTCAGTCACCTCAAAGGTGCCCTGCACTCGGTGTCCGAGCAAGTGGCCAACGCTTCGAAAAAAGGATCCCAGGTTACTGATGCCGTCAGTGAGCTTGGCACTTGCCAGTGTTCCATACTGCCATTGAAAATCGTTTTCGGGAATACTTACGAAATCAAAAACCTGCTTGATCGGCTGGTAAATCATCGTGCTAACATTCAAATTGATCATGCATTTCTTTCTTTTCTATGTATGGAACTCTTACGGCTCCATAATTGGGCGTGTTGCGATGTGCTGTTCTTTTGCTTTAGCCATACTGACCTTCAATTCATGACCGCTTAATGAATAGGCATTGAACATGCTGATTGCCTTATCGGCTTCACTTTGCGTGCTCATGTTGACGAACGCAAAGCCCTTGGACTCGCCGCTGCGTCGATCCTTGATTACTTCTGTCGCAGTGACTGCTCCGGCTTGTGTGAACAGCGTGTTAAGCTCCTCCTGTGTCGTTGACTTGGAAAGATTCCCTATATATAACCTTGCATCCATGGTTGTCTACTTTCTCCGGCAAAAGTCGGATAAGAAATTCCGCCAGCCCTGTTATGGGGATGGCGGCTGAAAAATCACGCTGATCCAGTTCTTCAATTTTCAACTGTTTTATTCAATGCGATACAAACCTGCCTGGGATGCCGATCACACGACGGGAATCGGTTTGACACCAAGTTGACCAAGGATCGCCTTCAGGCCGGCGCCTTCGGTGGGCTCAATGATCCATGAAGTGATCTTGTTCTCTTTGACAGTAATCTTTGTCTTTTCGACCCTCGATGAAAAGAATCGATTCGTGGCTGGGATCACACCCATTTCCATGTTCGTCAGGTCGAAGGAGCCGCTATGGGTTCCACTCAATTGGCGTGTGGATCGGACAACATCGCCATCCGCACCGATCACTTTAAAATGGTAGTTCAAATCTGGGAACGCTGTCTTCAAGCTGACACTCATATCGAGCCAGGCATCTGCATCGATAGGTCCGGGAACGGGCCCGCTGAACTGAAAATCCTCTGCAAACATGGATTTGGCACGTTCAAGATCACCCCTTTGGACGGTATGCATCAGGGCCTGAACTGTTTCTCTTTTATTCACAATGCTTTCCTTTACTACTAATCCAGCTAATTCTAAGCAAATGGGCTTGGGTATTAATGGATGTTCCCTATGGAAGATCCGCCATTTCCCCCGATCGATAAACATATTGTTTATGAAATGCCTTTATTAGTGTACCACACTATTCCGGCAAAATACGCGGCAAGATAAAACTGGAGACCTTATAGTATCCAAGTCGAAGAAAGCTTGTCCCCGAGCAGAGCCTAATGGAAGAGCATCGTTTCTCTCACCGCTGAAGATAGGTCACCTTTATCAACAAAAGCTTGAATAAACTACCCCGCCGCAAGCGGACGGGGTATCGCCTCGCTAAAATACCGCGAATAATGAATAAACCAAAACCACCGTCATGTCACCCTGAGGGAGCGGTCTTGCGCGACCGAAGGGTCTCGAACACGGCTAGGTAGAGATGCTTCGGGGCAATGAAAGCCCCTCAGCATGACATATGGTTGTTATCCGTTATTGACGTTAAAATAAGTTAAGTTGCTGCCCATGCAGCTTTTTGTAGTCTTTTTCTTGCCCTTGGTTTTTGACATATTGCCGGATCACAGCCTCAGTCGCATGCGGACCAACGGTGCTTACATAGTAACCATCTGTCCAAAATTCACCATCCCACAATTGCTTCTTGACGGAGGGCACTCTAGCAAATACTTCTCGTGCAATCAGACTTTTGATCATCGTGATGATTTTGGTTGGACTGTAGGTCGGTACGGATTGCACAAGAAAATGCCCATGATCCTTAGCCAGACCAATTTCGAGAAACTCTACGTGATATCGAGTTGCTATTTCTAGACACACTTCTTTAAACACCTGATCTACCCGTTCATCGATTACAGCTCGTCGGTACTTCGCCGGACTTACAAAATGATAGATTAAGATCGATACGTTGTGACTGTTTCGGATTAAGTGACTCATGCACTTATCCTAGCACGCCGCAGAGCGGCCGGGTATTAGACCCCGGACGCAACAAAAACCACTGAACCTCCCAGGAAATCCTGGGAGGTTCAGTGGTTGGCTTGCTTTTATCCGAATGATTATCCGTCTGTTTCCGTCAAGTTCAACTTGCTTTTTTCGAGAAGGAGATTGATCTCCATAGAAGCCTCAGCGAGACTAATTCCTTCGACAATTGACCATTCCTGGCAAAGCACACGCTGAATTGCTTCCAAGAAAGCGGCAATCGTCCCATATGTTGGCTTGTGTGCAAAAAAGGCAGATAAATCGCGTACAACTTCACACTGGGCGGCGATCGTTCCTTGTTTAAGATGTGCCACCAGCTGGGTCTGACGAATGCGCCCGTCTTCCATCAAAGGTGATGGAGGGGATGTCAGGATTTTGCGACAATGAACAATCTCGCTGCTATTGGCTAATTTACGGAGTCCCGAGTTGGACAGGTCCACTGGCACCCATACAGTACTACCACCCGGAATAGAAATCTCATAATATGTTTGAATATCCCCATGCTGAAATTCCTTGTCTTCTAATTTGACAATGTGTCCTACTCCATGTTGTGGATGAACAACTGTGTCACCAATCTCAAACATCAAATGCGCCACTATATTAATAGCGGCGTTTATTGGTATTGTTACGATTATTATGTTGTTGCGAACGGAAACCACCGCCGCCACCGCCACTACGTTCTTCGCGCGGGCGAGCAACACTGACCGCCATCTGACGTTCATCGAGGGTGTACCCATTAAACATACTGATAGCCTTTTGCACTTCGCTCTGTGAGCTCATTTCGACAAATGCAAATCCTTTGGAACGTTGGGTTCCAGGTTCTTTAATCAGCGCAACGGATGTTACATTTCCAGCTTGCATGAAAAGCTCACGCAGGTTTTCTTCTGTGGTCCCATAGGACAGGTTCCCAACATACAACTTTGCTTCCATACTCAACTCCTGTATATGTTTAGCCGCGAGCGATTAAGAATATAGCCGCCACCCCAAATAGAGGGTTGACGGCATCCAAAGCGCACTCGACCTTTTATAAGATAACTCGATTGTATCACACTTGCCAAATGGTCCAAACCAGCGGACTTGGTTGGATCAGGGCTTTCTCAAAGTCGCGATTTTATCGTGCTTACAGGTATTTCTATCCATTCGATGTTGGAATTCAGAGTCTCATGTTATAGCTTCAGGCTGCATTGTAGTGTGAAATCCCCAAGCTGCGTTTTTCACGCAGTCAAGATCTTTAACATGGCAAACGAAAACCGTGTTGTCTGACATTACTTTGAGAAAGCCCTGTTGGTTGGATACGAGGGTTAGTTGGTTCTAATCTATGATACACTCAATTTACAGTTGGCAAGTAATAACTGGATTTGTGTGGTGTATTGGCCGCCGACCCTGTTATGGGTTGGCGGTTTATTGTTTGCCAACGAAACCAGAGAAAGCAGTAGTGATGGAAGCCAATCTATATATAGGAAATCTGTCTAAATTAACTACGCAGGAAGATTTATTTAGCTTGTTTACGAGGGCGGGTGAAGTTCTTCGTGTCAATCTCATCTCGGATCCAAAAAGTGGCTTGTCTAGAGGCTTTGCCTATATCACGATGAGCGCACAAAGTGAAGCCGACAAGGCGGTTAGCATGTTTAATTCCTATGCTCTGGATGAGCACCCATTAAGTGTATTTCTAGCCAAACCTAGAGCGCAACGCGGATTCGACAGACTACATTGAAATGAACAGAGCAGACAGCATTCCTAGTTGAGATTTAATTAGATACATGATCTCTTTGCAAGAGTTGCTCATTCAGAAGGTTGCTGTTATCTGGGTACCTGTTCTCTAGTGTAAGGTTATCCGCAAAAGAAAAGAAGATGATCAGCTTCGAATTAAATATACAAATCTACCGACCTGCTAAGCAGGTATTCGATTTTGTTGCTAGGCCCGAAAACGATTTTCAATGGCAGTATGGAACCTTAGCATCCGCACAGGTATCCAAGGGTGAAATCGGTTTGGGAACTCTTATTCATACCATAGGGTATTTTATGGGCCGGCGGATTGAATTCATGAATGAAGTCACAGATTTTGAGCCTACGAACAGATATGGATTCGATTCTCTCACCGGCCCTGTGGATACACATACCTTATATGTTTTTGAAACGCATGAGGGTGGAACAAAGATAAATCTCGCTATTAAGACAAACACAAGAGATCTGTTTAAACCCAATGATGCTGGTATAGAAAAGAAGTTCAAGAAACAATATAAGGAAAATCTTGCCATGCTCAAGAACGTTCTGGAGACTCACCCAATTGCTGTTCCATAAACGGGAGAGTTATTTTATCTGGATATAGATTCGTCAGGGATCAGGAGGGTTTCACTCGTTTGGAGCACACAATATCTGGTACTCAATGAATATTCATTGAGTACCAGAATTTTAATATGAGCAAGCATGATTAGCCCGCTTATCTCATCCAAGCTCACTTATCTTTGCAAAACTGGATTTCAATGTGGGATACAACTCTTGATAGAGTGAATACGCCTTTCGATACATTTCTACTTGCATCACATCAGGCAGCGTAGTTCCTGTTATCTTGATACAGGCTTTACAAGCAGAAGCGACATCCATCCATGCGCCCGCGCCAACACCCGCCAGCAACGCTGCACCATATGCGGCGCCTTCCGTTGTGTTGATTGTGACAAGTTCAGCATCCAATACCGAGGCCATGATCTGTCTCCACAACGCGCCTTTTGTCCCACCGCCAGATGCACGCACTTGCATAATCGCGCCCAAGCCTGCATTTTGAATCAGTGTAAAGCTATCTTTCAATCCAAACGCTACCCCCTCAAGCAAAGCCCGGGTCATGTGCGCGCGGCTATGACGAAGAGTCAAGCCGATGAACGCGCCACGCGCCAACGGGTCAGGATGAGGCGTGCGCTCCCCGCTCAAGTATGGAAGAAACTGTAATCCTTCGCTTCCCGCTGGAATCGATTCCGCGTCCGTTAGAAGATCATCGAAACTTATATTTGGCGCGAGCGTATCGCGATACCATTGCAAACTGCCTGCGGCCGAAAGCATCACGCCCATGAAGTGCCACATATTGGGAACCGCGTGGCAAAACGCGTGCAGACGACCTTCAGGTTCAATCAACGCAGAGGGAGTCGTTGCGAATACAACACCGCTTGTTCCCACAGTGAGCCCAATAATTTCAGGTTCAACCGCGCCCACGCCTACAGCCTGTGCAGCCTGATCGCCACCGCCGGCAACGACAGGTGTACCCGCCTTCAGTCCAGTGAGCGCAGCAGCTTCATCCGTAACATATCCGGTGCAGGCAGGTCCCTCAAAGGTTTCGGGCATCCATCTACGCGGAATATTGAGTGCAGATAAAACTTCGTCCGACCAATCTCGTGACCGCAAATCAAATAACACGGTTCCCGCACCATCCGCTTTATCCATTGCGTATTCGCCCGTCAACTGGAGGCGGATGTAATCTTTCGGCAATAAAATATGCCGGGCCTTGGCATAATGATCCGGTTCATTTTCTTTGACCCATAAAATCTTTGGTGCCGTGAATCCCGTCAAGGCGACATTGCCCGTGATTTGTATAAATTTTTCTTTTCCAATGATTTGATGAATTTCTTCGCATTGACTTTGTGTGCGTTGATCGTTCCAGAGGATGGCTGGACGTAAAACATTCCCTGATTCATCGAGCAGCACGAGCCCATGCATTTGACCCGTCAAACCGACCGCTCTGATGCTTTCCCCGCCGATGGCTGCTTTTTCCAAAACTGACCGAATACTCGCCGCCGCCGCCTTCCACCACTCGCGTGGATCCTGCTCGGACCAAAGTGGTTTCGGGGTTTGAAGTGTGTGCGGCAACGAAGCAACCGCGATGACTGTTCCACTGTCGTCAATCAATAATGCTTTGCTTGATGTGGTGGATGTATCGATACCGAGAAAATATTGTGATGACATAGGCCTATTTTACCGAAACTGGGCAAATAAATACGCGATCTTTCACCACCATTTTTTTCTCACCTGTAATCTCAAATTCAGCGCATAAATGAATATCTTGCGATGAACTCCCCACCATTACGTTTATTTTTCCCGCCTCAATAATTAAGTTCAAATCTACATCGTAGAATGCGAGTTGATTTACAGGCAGGTGAAAAGTTACGTTTCTCGTTTCGCCAGGCTTCAACATCAAGTGTTGATATGCCTTCAGTTCCTTGATCGGACGCGGCGAGGATGCGAACTCGTCATGAATATAAAGCTGAATCACATCTGCACCAGCAACTGTTCCTATATTGCTGACCTGGAGCGAAATATCCACAACCTCGCCAGCCATAGCTTGCTTCTGTCGAATAGTTAGATCCTTATACTCAAACGATGTATAACTTAATCCAAACCCAAATGGATAGAGCGGTGTCACTTTCTCAGAGACATAATCTATATGCCAATGAGACTTCGTTCCCGTTGGTTTTGCATTATAGAAAACTGGAATCTGTCCCGCGGAGCGCGGAAACGTGATTGGCAACTTCCCGCTCGGATTCGCATCGCCAAACAAAATATCCGCAACCGCAGAGCCACCTTCCTCACCGGGCAACCAGGCTTCGAGAATCGCATTCGCACCCTCGGCAAGCGTGGACAAAACATAGGGGCGGCCCGTGATCAGAATCACCGCCACAGGCTTCCCCGTCGCGAGAAGCGCTTTGGCTAAATCTTCCTGCACACCCGGTAGTTTCAAATCAGAACTATCGCGCGTCTCTCCGGTTGTACAATCCGGAGTCAATCCTGAGCGATCACCGAGAACCAAAACAACTGCATCTGCCTGCTTAGCAATATCCACGGCTTCTTTGATTGCAGATGTATCGCCCGCGAGATTATCGCAACCTCTTGCATAAAATACTTTTGTATCCGCAGATAGAGCTGCCTGAATGCCTTGGAGCACAGTTGTAATCCTGATGTCCTGGGCAGGTATTTCAAGGAGATCCATCTCAGCGTAGGTGGAATGTTCTGGTATTGTCGAACGCATCAATTGACTCATCGCGCTATAGGAATAGTCACCAAGCTGGTTGCGCCCATCATCCGCGTTGGGTCCGATGACCGCCAGGGTCTTGATCGTTTTCGACAAAGGGAGCAAACCGTCATTCTTTAGCAAGACCATGCTTTTGCGCGCAAGCTCACGCGCAAGCTCGCGCTGTTCGGATGTTTCAAAGACTTCCAATACTTTGCCTTCATCCACATACGGATTCTCAAATAGGCCAAGTTCGATTTTTTTGACAAGATGTCGCCGAACGGCAGTATCAAGTACTTCGATCTTGATGTCGCCATGCTCCAACACAGACTTGAGAGGATCCCCATAACAAACGACGGATGGCAATTCCACATCAATACCTGCATTCAAAGCCATACTTGCTGCACAGGCTTTATCAGCAGCGACAGCGTGAAAATTATGAAGCATGACAACCGCTTCATAATCGGAGACAACGACACCGTCGAAACCCAAGTGACCGCGCAATAAATCAGTCAGAATGCGACGCGAGGCAGCGACCACTTCTCCATCCAATTCGGGATAGGCATTCATGATGGAGGCAAGCTTCGCATCGCGTATCGCCGCCTGAAACGGAGCGAGATACACATCATAAACTTCTCGCATTCCCATGTGGACGGGCGCGCAATTGAGTCCGCCTTGCGAAAGGCTGTGACCGATAAAGTGCTTTCCAGTTGCGATCACGCCATTCGAAAGATCGTCACTTTGAAGGCCTCTGATATATGCCATTCCAAAGTGACTCACGAGCGTGGGGTCTTCGCCGAAGGTTTCCTCCACCCGTCCCCAGCGCGGATCGCGCGCAACATCCAGAACAGGAGCGAGTCCTTGCCGCGCGCCGATGGCAAGTAATTGCTTGCGAATCTCCTTTGTCATTGCTTCCGCGAGTTCAGGTTGGAAAGTACTCGCAAGCCCGAGCATCTGTGGATACATCGTCCCACCCAATTGCATCGCGCCTAAGCAACATTCCTCATGGATAATGGCAGGAATGCCTAGCCGTGTTTTTTCCACGAGGAACTTTTGTAGTTGGTTGGATGCCTTTGCCGCGTTGACTGGGATTAGCGTGGATGCGCCCGCAACTCGTGTGATCTGTCCAATTCCATGTTTGAGTTTGACAGATATGATCTCATTATCCAATTCTCCATTGCTCTGGAGATCAAACATCCAACAGGAACCAATCTGGGCAAGTTTTTCGTCCAGGGTCATTTGAGAAATTAATTTGTTTGCGCGTTGTTCGATGGAGTCCATTTAAGTTTCTTATTCCTTTGAAGAATACATCGCGGGTCGAGTAGCCCCGCATGCTTCTGACGGGGCATATCGAGACCGACAAATTACAAAAGTACTTTTGAAACTGGTGGTCTCGATATGCCCTTCGTCTCCACGATGCTCCGCTCAGGGCTACTCTACCACCGGTTAGATTTATAAAATTATCGTACACCCAGCAAGACTTCGACAGTCAATTGATCGAGACGTTCATAGCTCAAGCCGCGTGCGCTAATGGCAGAACGATCAAAAGCTTGTCCTTTCAATGCATTGGCTTTATCCGCAGAGTATTTGCCAAAGTATTGATTCATGGAGCCATCTTCTGCATTGATTTCGGAAAGCAAAGCCTGGACTTCCGGGTCTGCGTTGAACTGTGCGACTTTCTCCTTCAAAATGAGATAGGTGCGCATACAACCACGGGCGAAATCTTTCACGCCCTCATAATCTTCCGTGCGATAGGCATGGGCATCAAAATGACGACTGCCAGCATAGCCATGGTCTTCCAATAACTTCACAAGGAAAAACGCACTCTTCAAATTTACTGCGCCGAAGCGGAAATCCTGGTCGTAGCGACCAAAGGCTTGATCGTTCAAGTCAATGTGGAACAGTTTGCCCGAATCGATTGCCTGGGCGACGCCATGCGTGAAATTCAATCCCGCCATGTGCTCATGCGCCACTTCCGGATTCACGCCCACCATTTCAGGATGATCCAGTGTTCCGATGAATGCCAGCATGTGTCCTGTAGTCGAGTTGTACATGTCACCGCGCGGTTCGTTTGGCTTGGCTTCGAGGGCGAATTTCAGATCGTATTTTTTATCCAAAGCATATTCGCACAGGAAGTTCATCGCCTCGCGCGAACGCTTGATGGAGGTGATCGGGTCTTTTGCCGCGTCGGTCTCGGTCCCTTCGCGCCCACCCCAGAAGACATAGATCTTTGCGCCCAGCTCAACGCCGAGATCCATGGCATTCATTGTCTTCTGCAGAGCATAGGCGCGGACTTTTGAATCATTGG
>WNFZ01004918.1_pt1 | contig 14672 bp, 14 predicted proteins | sample 5400081 | NCBI WGS metagenome assembly WNFZ01 (sample SAMN13153365, study PRJNA577476) | soil metagenome | isolation source: 80 cm soil or saprolite under grassland replicate 1 | place: USA:California | collected 2016-06-15
TCAAATAATAGTCACTGATGTAGAGGACTATCCATAGAATCACTCCGGGCCATGGACTTGTTGAAAGCCAATATTCCATGTGTGGATTATAACCTTGCGAAGGCCTGGACCCTTCGCTATGCTCAGAGCAGGCTCAAACTCTTCACAAGTTTGCTTCCAAACCCTTGACATTAACGTTACGTTAGGGTTTATAGTCACGCTATGTTCACTGTAAAGCAACTCTCGAAACTGGCGGGTGTGACGCCGCGTACCCTGCATCATTATGATGCGATCGGGCTTCTCAAGCCGTCCCGTGTGGGCGATAACGGCTATCGTTACTACGGGGAGGAGTCTGTGCTGCGGCTACAGCAAATCTTGTTCTACCGTGAACTGGATATTCCGCTGGAAGATATCAAGAAAATCATGGGACGCCGTGACTTCGATGTGCTGGGTGCGTTGCAAAGTCATAAGGATGCGCTCAAGAAACAGGTGACGCGCTTGAACCGCCTCATCAACACAGTGGACAATACAATCAATCATTTGAAAGGAACTACGATTATGAGCGACAAAGCATATTTTGAAGGCTTTAGCGAAGAAGAGCAGGAAAAATACGCGGCGGAAGCGGAGCAGATGTATGACCCCGAAACGGTACGTGAATCCAACCGCAAGTGGAAGGCATACTCCGCGGCGAAGAAGGAATCCATCATGGCGGAAGGCAAAGCCATCTACATTGACATGATCGCTTCCATGCCTAAGGGCGCAGCAAGCAAGGACGTGCAGGCAATCATCGAACGCTGGCGCAAGCACATGGACTACTTCTGGACCCCGAAGCTTGATCAACTCCTTGCCCTCGCTAACGGCTACAACGATGACCCGCGCTTCAAAGCCAACTTCGATAAGATGCACCCGCAGCTTGCTGAGTTCATGCGCGACGCGGTGAACATCTATGTGGCAAATCACAAGAAATAAGAAATAGGAGCGGTCGAATAGACCGCTCTTACTGAAAGATGAAAGAGAGTAGAAATGACTGAAGAAATTTATCCGATGCCATCTTTCCCAACGCTGATCGTGAAGGATGTGCAAGCATCTTCCAACTTTTATCAAAATGTATTGGATTTCAGGAACATCTTCACCATGCCCGGTCCAGATGGACAACCCAGCCTTGTCCACTTGCGCTGGGTGAAATATGCCGATCTGTTGATCACAAAACCACGCGATGGCAAAGAGCTAACCGAGCCAAAAGGAGTCGGTATATCGTTGAACTTTAATATGCTTGAGCACTTTGATGGTGATATGGATGCCTTTGCGAAACACGCTCGTGAGCATGGCACAAATGTGATTGGACCAGTCGATCAGCCTTGGAATGTACGTGAAGTCACTGTCTTTGATCCTGACGGATATAGGCTACTATTTACGATGCCACTCAATATCAATTTGGGATTTGATGAAGTGATCAAACGCGTGCAGAATCAAGAAAGCAAATAGAATAAGTTTAGCAAGAGATTTGAAAAACAAACGGCATCCATAATATAGAATGCCGTTTGTTTTTGTTTCTTCTTTACCGCTTGTCTCACGCATGTTCCTCATGCGTAAGTAAACTTTTTGAATGGATTTGTAGGCTAAAATTCAAGCTGAAAGTTTACCTAATTCTGCGGCACTCTGTAGATAACAAAAATTGCCTCAGATATTTTCGCAACTCTAGTAATTGGAGAAAAATAGTCATATAATAAATTATTGTCGATGGGAAGATTTCGTGAGGACTTTGATGCAGTGAAGAATTGAGAGGAGGATTATAAAATGAATGATAAGCCAAAGTTTGAGGACTTGACCCGTGATATTGATTGGCAGAGAGCCAGTTTCCTTAAATATTGCCTAGACGTTACAGAGAGCGAGGTTACCAGCCAGAGTCTGGAAGAAACTATCGTGCGGAAAATCCTGGAGGGCTATCTCGTGCTTGCCCTCCTGTTTTACAAACAATTCCGGGAAGATTTAAAAAAGAATTATGAGAAACCATCAGGCGTCAATGAGTCTGACGTGAAGTTGTTGATACAGGAAGCCATGGATAAGTTAGTGGAGGAGTGGTATCGGGTTTACGCTATTATTGCGGCACTGCGTGCCCGAGGGGCAAATAAAGAATCCAGAAGACTGTTGCTACAAATGGATCCGTTTGTCGATGAAGCCATGAGAGATGTGACGCTCTCTCGAGAAACCTTCCCTGTCATCCTGCAGTTTGGGCAATCCTACTCGTTGAGATTTTCGAACTACAGTGACAATTTTGCTGCACTCAGTATTCCACTTTGGGTTTTGGAGTCACCCTGGGAGTGGACGATTCTCTGGCATGAGTTAGCTGGAGAAAAAGTTCGAAAACTCAAAAATGATGATCCTCGTTTTTTTGATTCCCTACTTGCAGACATTATGAATCAACTGAACGAAGATCAAAAAGCGGCAGCGCAGGAAGCATGTTGGTCCACCGACTGGTTGGAGGAACTCTTTGAAGATTCCTTTTCCGTCATCCACTTTCCTATCCACTTTTTGATCGTGTTCAATAATCTGCTCAAGCGTTATCCAGATGGAGGGAAGGGGAACAGGTATCCAACTCAGTCGATGAGTCTTCGAATTGGTTCGGCTGACAGCGGAGAAAATCTTCCAATGGCATCAAACGAATGAGATAAATAAGAATGATGCAAATCTATTCTTCAAAAATACCATTGGTAACGCGATTATCAACTATTCCAGAGGTGTCAACTACCAACAAATAATAGATGAGACAATTGCTGCTCTACTAAATATTCCACCCACCTTTGAGACATCGCAGCAAGGATCAAATGATCCTGCCTTTTCTAGCCTGTGCGATAGAGTCAGGAATAAAAAGGGATTGTTGGATAACTTGCCTGCAGAATTGTTGGCAGAACACCCGCAGGTGCAAAAGCTATTACAAGGGCTTGGCTACGGAGAACTTTTGGGACTCTCCTTCTCTCAAGTGGATTTCCATAATATCAATGACGTCCATTTCCTCCAGGATAGTATCGATTACTGGGTGAATCCAACAACATGGCATAATGCCTGTTTTGATTCGCTCGGCAATCCCAAAGGCAAATTTATAGAACATGACCCGCAAAAACCTTTGAAGTTGGGCTTTATTGAAATTCTAGAAATGAGTTTTGATAATACGATTAGGAAACACTGGCAAGCAAACCCGGTTGATTGGGCAGATCCTGCACTGCAAAAGACGAAGTAGAAATCAATCTGTCGCACAGCGCATGCCTGTATTTGAATCTGTGCCCAAGCCGCTTTCTGTCACCTCCTGGGTAAGGTGATAAACTCGAAATTGCCAACCTCCGCCCAATCGGACGAAGGCGATGCTGCCGTCGAAGGTAGTGTCGTCTCCATGCCAGAACTTGGTGGAGTCATACTTACTATTGTTTACATAGTACTCCTGCTGGTAGTAAGTCGACGTCCATTCGAGGGCGTTTCCTATCAGGTTTTGCACACCTTCGGGACTCGCGCCTTTCAGCGAAATGGAATCGCTTACAGGTTGAGGTCCGGCAGTTTCTAAATTGAGATCGAGCGGCATGTCTGTTAATTCTCCTTTGGGTGGAGTATCCCCCCATGGCCATAATCGACGGTCATTCGATCCCCGCGCAGCACGGACCCACTCCAGCTCGGTGGGTAATCGGCGTCTCAGCCAATGGCAGTAGGCATTCGCCTGATACACAGTAATGTTCAATACAGGATACTCTTGTTTATCCTGAGCCTGAAAATACGTAGGATTGCCAGGCGGTGTGCAATTTCCATGTTTGACACATAGACCATATTGTCGATTAGTAACTTCAAACTTCTCAATAGAAAAGGCTGGCAAATGAGCAAGCCATTCTGCTCTTTCTCCGGTTTCGACTACCACTGGATCGGTGGCACCCATATAGAAATTACCCGCCGGTATCGGAACTAACGCGCCTCGCGCTTCTCTTTTGGCAAACCATTCCGCTATGGATGGATATAGCAACGCCGCAATAATGCCGATCAAGACGACGACTGCGGAGATCAAACTGCCGGTTGTGATTCTTCTCTGCTTATCGGCAGCTTGTTTGCTTTTCAATATGTATTCACGTTGTAGGTCGGTGGGGAAGGGTTCTTTCGTTGCATGAACTAAGAGCTGCTGTTCCGCCTCATCCAAATCCGTGCCATGCAGCAGGAAGCCGTTCTCTGTGTTGGCACGTTCCCATTCTAAGGCTTTCACTTGTAAACGGCGATGGATTTTCAGCCAGTCATAGTCTGTATTCAGAGCTGTAAAGAGTTTATCTAACTGCTGGTTGAAATCGAATGCTTCGGTAAAGAAAATGAAATTCAGTTTAGCAAGCGTGGACGGTACATCATTCCAGACAATGTCATAAGGCACAACGGGGATCAGCCGCTTGCCATTCTTCACAGCAATATTTAGTTCATCGATGCAAATTGGCGATAAGATCCACTCCGTGCTGACGATTGCAATAAAGGTGTCGGCTTCCTCGATGCCTTTCTCAATTTCGTTCATCCAGTCCACGGTCGGTGGGATGCCTTCCCAGTCCACCCAGAAATCCAGGTCGCGTTTTTGCAATTCCTCCGTGAGGCGTCTGCAAAAATCTTTATTCTTGCGAGAGTATGAGACAAAGATCCTGGCCATGAAGTTCTCCAATACCCTAATGATTGACTGTTCGTTAAATGATAATTCTTAATAGAGCAGGTTTTTTAATTTTACGATAAATCCCTTTCTAGCCTATTTCTGAGAAATGAAGCTACAAGTTATCTCAAAAATGTCATCCTCCCGAAGGGACACCGCTTCGGGACGGTGTGAGCGGAGCGAAGGATCTCTAAACGGCAAAGTAGAGACTCTTCGGTCGCAACAAACGCTTCCTCAGAGTGACATGCCGTTTTTGAGACAGGTTCTAGTGTCCTTTTAGCTACTTGCTCCGCTGTATTGTTTTAAACCCCGTTTCCATACTTGCGAGGCGATCAGAAAACTCACAACACTAATTGCAAGGAACATTGCAACGCGGCTGATAGTCAAATCTCCACGCAAGCCCTGGATTGGAACAGTTGTTGCCACAGCGATGGGAACAATAAAGGTCACGATGATTCGCAACCAAACAGGATAGACGGTCACAGGGTAACGACCCGAGTCGAGCAAAGCTTGCAGGATGGTAACGTTGTTGTCAAACTTGGTGAACCAAAACGTCAGCGCGATGAGCACGATCCAAAGACTATAGATGATGATCGCTCCCGAAACGGTAAGCAGGAGGAAGGTCAGGAACTGAGGCGGCGTCACTGTTGTACCAGACATCCTAATGCCGATGAAAATCAAAATGAAGGAGAGAATCAAATCCCAGAATCGCCAGACGGTGATGCGCGAAAAGGTGACGAGGAACATGCTGTTGACAGGTTGCAACAGAGTGTAGTCCATGGAGCCATCACGGATACTTTGGTTGAACTTCTCGGTATTGGGCCAAAGCAGAGCGATCATCAAGGTATGAACGAGACGGAACACGCCCAGCAGCGCGATCAACTCGCCAAATCCCCAACCCGCGATCGTTTGTGTATTACTAAAGATGATACTGAGACTCAATAACTCCCAGCCGAGCCACATCACATTGAGCAGGATGTTGACGATCGTATCGGCGCGATACGCCAACGACATTTGAACATTGACTTTAAAAAATGCAGAGAGCAGTTTCCAGGTTTTCATTTCTATGCTCCCACAGCCGAGTAGCGCTTTACACCATTCCGCCACATTGCGTTAAAGATGACAATGGAAACAATGAGCCAGACGACTCCTGTTACATATCCTTGAATGATCTGCGCGCTGGATAGTTTTCCGAGAATAAGTTGGATTGGATAATAGATCGAAAGTTGAAATGGCAGATATTGTGCAATATCCTGAACCAGTTTAGGCATCAAGGTCAGCGGCACAAACTGACCCGAGAATAGCAAAATCAGCGCGTAATAAAACTCATGGATGGAATAGACGCGCGTTGTCCAGAAGGCGAGCGAGGTGATTGACGCGGTGAGCAGGAAGCCAACAAGGAATCCGATGGTCACGGCGGGAATAGCTAACAAGACGCCAGCCAATGTTATGCTGCTGTAAACGGGCTTATAGAGGAAAAATAAAACGATCCAAATAGGGATGAATCCCATAATGGTCAGAGCTTTGAATGCGATATTGTTGACCAGCGCATTGGTCAGCATGGGATGGATCGGGCGGACTAACTCATTTGAGAGAGACCCATCCTGGACTTTGTAGGCAAAAGTGTGGATTACGATGTTGCTTGTGATCTGGTCAACAATCAGGAGCGTCATATAGTAGGTCACAAAGTCATTAGCGGTAAGTCCGTTGACACTCCCTTTGCTATTGGCGATGCTTGTCCACACCGCGAGATAGATGATGGGAGAGACCAGCCAGTAAAGCAGGTACATCAAAAGATTGGCTCGATACTGCCATTGTTCCGCCCAGTTCACTTGCCAGAGTCGTTGGAAGATTTTGAACATAATAACTCCTATGTCATTGCGAAGGCGTAGCCCGAAGCAATCTCCTGTTTAATGGGAAAAACTTATCGATGAGCTTACTCCGTTTAGACGGAGATTGCTTCGTTGGGACCCCGAAAGAGCATCGGGGCAGGCGAGCGCCCTCCTCGCAATGACATTTACTGGTTAAACGCCTGCTCAATGACATCTTCGATAGGCGGGTCGGTGATGGTGATGTCATGGATGGGCAGGTCCGCTAAAAGTCCGGACGTGATACGGGTGACATCCTCCGCTTTGACCTGGATATATTGCTTTTCCGAGTCTTCTTCATTTTGGACTGGCGTACCATATTTTCTCAAGTCATGCGAGTTGGTTTCTGCCAGTCTCACGCCGATCAATTTGAACGGAGCGATCTTGCGCGACAGATCGGTGATGCCACCATCATATTTGAGTTGACCATGATGGATGATCAGGATCCGTTCACACAATGCGGTCACATCCGCCATGTAGTGGCTGGTGAGCAGAATCGTTGCGCCTGTGCGCCGGTTGTATTCACGCAAAAACTCACGGATGCTTGCCTGTCCTGTGATGTCGAGACCGATCGTAGGTTCATCCAGGAACAAAACCTTGGGGCGATGAAGCAATCCCGCGGCGATCTCACATTTCATTCGTTCACCGAGCGACAAGTTGCGCACAGGTTTTTTCATCAACGGTTCCAGCTCGAGCAAATCATCGAGCTCCTTGTAGGTTGCTTTGTATTCATCATCGGGAAGACGATAGATCGCCTGGTTGAGTAGAAACGAATCCGCCGCAGGAATATCCCAGGAGAGGCGATTACGTTGTCCCATCACAAGAGTCATCGAACGCAGATAATCTGGTTTGAGTTCCCAGGGTGTGAAGTCAAGAACAGTGGCTTTACCGCCTGTCGGATGAAGCAGCCCCGAAAGCATTTTGAGTGTTGTGGTTTTGCCTGCGCCGTTCGGTCCGAGAAAGCCGACGATTTCTCCCTGCGAGATCTTGAAATTCACCGTCTGTACCGCTTTCACATCCTTGTATTTGCGTATAAAAAAACTACGTACTGCCGCGCCGAATCCGCCTTCGCGCTCGGGCACCTGATAGGTTTTGCTTAAATTCTCTACAATGATGGTTTGTGGGGACATGAAAAATCGCTCCTCCGAATGAGAAACGATTTTATCATTAGTAGAACAGAAGTGCTAGCGATTGTTTTCGCCTTACAAAGATTTCAAAGAATCCAAGGATTGCTCAGAGTAATCTTCACAAGACCCGTTCCTAGATTTGGAGACCAACAGCATACTGTGTTAGACTTCCCCATAATAATTTGTGATGACTAACTAAGCGAGGTAAAGCCATGTTATCAAAAGTAATGGCTGGGTTTGTTTGCCTTTTCGTGGTTCTTTCCTCATCCTGCACATCTCAGAAGCAACATCTTCCTGTAGTCACTCCACAGTTTACACCTACGACTTCGACAGCAGCTACCCCAGCAACAGTAATACCATCAGTAGTTGCAACCTTGCAGCCAACGCAGATCCCAACAGGCATCATTAGCCCGGAAAACCTCAAGCAGGTAAGACCCTTACACCAATATTGGCTCCCCGTAGCAACCGCGGCTGGTGTGGATCCCTATGAAATGGACATATCCGCTGTTGCCTCCAGCCCGGATGGGCGTTTCATCGCGGTAGGGGGCTGTTCGAAACTGCTCGAGGCAGATCTGCGCAGCGGAAATATTTATTGCAATGGCAAAGATCTTGAACACGCGGGTGGTGTACCCTTTCTCTTGATCCTGGATGCGAACACAGAAAGCGTGATAGGAACTGTCCCTGAAAATACGGCGGATACCACAATTGCCGATTTGGCTTTCACGCCCGATGGGAAGAAGTTGATCTACACGGTCTATCCCAGCAAATTTGCTATATGGGATATTGCCTCCAACCAGGTCGAATCCACACTTTTGGAAGGAGAAAATTCCGCGCCGAGAATCGCTATCAGCCCTGATGGAAGGTGGATTGCGCTCAAGACAACGGATCGAGTCAATATCTGGGATGTCCTAAATGGGAAGTTTGTCGCAGAAATACCGGCATTTTTTCGCCCTCAATTCAGCGCCGATAGCAAAAGAATTTTGACTTACAGTGACCGGGAATTTATCATATACGAAACGGGCACATGGACAGAGTTGCTGCGTTTCGGCATGCCATGTGATTGTGTCTATGCGGTATCACCCAACCTTTCCCTGCTTGCCACTTCCGAGCGTGCACCGGCGGAAGGCGCTCCCATCGTAATCTGGGATACTTCGACGGGTGTGCAAATACAATCTTTGCAAGCAGACAAGGGTTTCACAGCATTTTTAGCATTCACTCCAGATGGGCAAATGTTGTGGGGCGCCGGTGACCGTGGAGATCTGGCGGCATGGGATACTGAGGAGTGGAATTTCGTCGCGGAAAATATAGGTGGTATTACACCCATATTCAACCTGCACGGTTTCCAGTTTGTGGGCGATGGACGGCACTACCTGCTTTTTAGTGACTTGCTTCTTGCCCTTTACGGTCTGCCATAGCAGATCTAAAGCGATGACACTCTATACCAAATATCTACGGTGACCTGAATCGTTTTGCTGTGTTGGATGTCCATGTTCAAATTGGGTTCCTCTGTCGCCGCGGCGCGTGACCTCATCATGATTGCCTGCGCCTGAAACGGGACAGGTGTTTCCTCGTCAAATGCATTCTCAATAAAATCATAAACGCCCAGAAGTTGGACGCCCAAGGATGCTGCAACTTTATTAGCTTTCCCCTTCCCTTTTTTGATTGCCGATTCCAATCCACGCTCACGGGCAGCCTCTTCGGGATATTTCCATTCGATCCGTTCCAGCGTCGCGTTCTTTTGCTCCGCGATGATGTCCAGTACGTCAGCAAGTTGATCGAGTTTTTCAGCCTTTACTTTGAGACGATACACCGCACTGGATGACTTGAGCAGCGCGCCACTCGCCGCCTCAATGCGGACTCCCTGCAACTGGATCGAATCAGGGCTCAGCCCGAACCTGGTCAGCGCTTCCACAAGTTGGCTCACCTCTTTGGCTTTCTTCATTGCCTCATTCCCGCTGACAATGGATGAGCCTTTAACAGTCACATATAAATTCGCGTGCGATGCAAAAATTTCCTCGCGGTGAGATGCTGAGACTTTGATGGTATCGGGTTTGGTGTCCATAATTGATCTCTCCTGGTCCTTCATTAACTTTCTTCCATCTTGCGCAGGCGCCGAAACCCTAAAAGCAGAAGTAGTCCCAGTAATAAACTATCAAGGGTTACACCTGGTAAAAACCACTCATATGTAGTTGACTGTTGGCTAAAGCAATTTTCCTTTGCAATGGTAACAAATGGCATTGGAAAACCATAACTCACAAATCGATATACAAAATGACCCAACTCGGTTGGCGCATCGAGATATGGGGTGCACCATGCGCCACCTGATTCTATCCGTTGAAAACCAAATTGAGCCAATAAAAATACAGCAGCAAATATCATCAAGTTCATGGAAATCATTTTGGAAGTTCGTAACTTATTCATGTCACCGTCAATCTTTGCTTTGGATATTTCTCGTAGCGTTTTTCGACCACCACCTTGCGAATACGGTCGAAGCATTCCCAGATGGCAATAAGTCCAATAGGTTCTGTAATACTGAAGTTTTGATTTAATTCGTTTATAACTTATGAGTCATTTCTTTATTTTTAGTTCCTAGCCAACGAAGTGCAAGCCAGTGATGTGAGTCGGGTCGTGCCCAGGGATGATGTTCACGAACTCGTTCGAGTGCTGCTTCTGCGCTCAATCCTTCAAGCAGAATCAATACTGCGCAACAAATCGTTGTTGAACGATTCATCCCTGCAACACAATGTACCAGGATACTCTGATTGCGTTTCAAACGCTCAATAACCCATTCTGCTTCTTCACGTATTTCTGTTACTGTCATGCCATCCGATCCCTCTCCTTTATTGGTGGCGCGGTCATTGGGATGAAGCGTTTTTTCTTTTACCCAGCGGCTAGATTCTTCGCCGAGATTAAGAACTGCATGCACTTGCGGACGATGTTTTGATTGAATATCAAGTCCGCCGATGAAGAGTTTTTGATGATGAACTTTACCATTTACATTTATTGTAACGGCGTCGCCGCCAAATTGCTTATGCAGATGTTTCGGTCGCGGAACCAGTCGCTCTGGCATAGGTGGCGCAGGCGACCAATCGCGCTCAAGGCTTATAAATGTCTCAGCACCATCTCGCGCTTCGCAAGTTGCTTGCTGAGCAAAGAAATACACCACTGCTCTGGGTAATCCAATTCTGTAATAGATATCTGGCTCTTTTGGTTGACGCCATGAAAGTAGATGCACAATCGTGCGACAAGGATCATCTTGTTCATAATTTTCAAGAGAGGTGAAAAAATCATCTCGATAAAGTCTTGATATATTTGAAAATTTCAACCTTAATGGAATATAGTTGCCAGCTATTCGTTCAACTATTTTTTCATTTTGTTCAAATAGATCAGAATTAGTGAGTTGGAATCCTTGAACATCTAAAATTAAATCGTGTCTAGTTTCACAGTACGAATCTAAACGAGCCCCATGTATAAGATGTGCAAAAGAGTGTTGAAGGATACGTGTGTAGATTCGTGTGAAACGCATTTTCTAGGTCACCGTCAACTTTTGTTTCGGATATTTCTCATAGCGCTTTTCTTCCACTACTTTGCGAATTCTGTCGAAACCTTCCCAAATATCGGTGAAAGAAAGGTAAAGTGGTGCGAAGCCAAGACGAATATTATCAGGTTCGCGGAAGTCGGGGATTACGTTCATCTTTTCGATCATGGCGCGGTTGATGCGATAGCCTTCCTCGTGGCGGATGCTTATGTGGGAGCCGCGCTTGGCGGAGTCACGCGGGGAGCCGAGGGAGAAGCCCAATGGCGCCAGTAGTTCATCGGTTAGGTAGGAGGCGTAGTCTGTCATCAAAATGGATTTCGCCCGAAGCGAGTCCATTCCCGCCTCGAGAAGCGGAGTCAGTGCTGCCTCCATCGCAAGCGTGGAGAGCATTGGCGCCGTGCCTGCCAAAAAACGTTGGATGCCAGGTGCAGGTTGGTAATCGAGATCGAATGTGAATGGATCCTTTTGTCCCCACCATCCCCAAATTGGAGAGGTGACATCGTTTTGAATTTTCCTGTTTACATAAAGGAACGCGGGTGCGCCTGGGCCACCGTTGAGATACTTGTACGTGCAACCGATGGCAAAATCGACTTCGCATTGATCAAGCTCAATGGGAACTGCGCCCACGGAGTGACTCAGATCCCAGAGGACGAGCGCGCCTTTGCGATGAGCAAGCTCGGTGATATGAGCCATATCATAGAGATAGCCGCTCTTGAAAGTGACGTGTGACAGCGTAACGAGCGCCGTATCTTCATTGATGGCATCCTCGAGCGCGGGGAGATCAGGTGTGATGTCATTGTCTTGCGCACCGATTCGAATGATTTCATGATCGCCCTCACCCCTAGCCCCTTTGCGAAGCACCCCTGTGGGGCTCCCTAAGGGAGAGGGGGATAGGAGTTTGATAATGCCTTGCAAGATGTAAAGATCAGAGGGAAAGTTGAATGTATCTGTGATAATACGTTTCTTTTGCGATTGCAAGGTCAATGCGGCACTGGCGAGTTTGAACAAATTGACGGAGGTTTGATCTCCGACCACAACTTGTCCCTTCGTTGCGCCAATGAGTGAACCTATTTTGTCGCCGATACGTGAGGGTGATTCCCACCAGCCATTATTCCAGCCGCGGATCAAGTCTGTGCCCCATTCTTCTTCGACAGCTTTCTTCATCCGCTCGATCACGGATTTTGGTAACCGTCCTAATGAATTTCCATCGAGGTAGATAAGCTCAGGATCATTGATAACAAATTGCTCGCGATAAGAGGCGAGCGAATCTTGTTGATCGAGTTGTTTTGCAAAGTCGAGAGAGGAGGAGAAGTTTGTCATAGTCTCTAGCCACAGATTTCACGGATTGTCACTGATTTTCTTTTTTGATTTACTTGATAACGCGCTGGTGTCCAAGGGATCCGGCGCCAAAGTTGATTAACAGCGCAAGACGCAGACCTGTTGCTACGTGATAATGCATTGCTTGTGCCTGATGACTAGAATTGAGTCTTGGAACTGACTTGAGTTCCACGACAAACTTTTTATCTATCACTAGATCAGCCTCATACTCACCACTGATAGTATGTTCATATATTACGGGCAGTTTTACTTTCCGTTCGAATGGAATCCCACGTAAAGTTAATTCTTTTTCTAGTGCTCCCTGATACACAATCTCCAAGAATCCAGGACCAAGGATTCTGTGTACTTCCATCGCTGCGCCAATGATGGCGAAGGTTAACTCTTTGTAAATCAACTCAACCATCACACCTCACAAAATTAATCAATCCGTATTCATCCGTGTAATCAGTGGCTAAATCTTTTTCTGTATTTTACTCATCGCATATTCCGCCAGCGCGGTGATCGTCAATGACGGATTGACTCCCGGATTTGCAGGTACGATTGAGCCGTCAATGATATACATCCCTGGATAGTTATGCACTTCAAAACTTTTATTCACAACACCTTCGGATGAATCTTTCCCGATGGGCGCGCCACCCAGAATGTGCGCGGTTGTAGGCAATCCCAATAAATTTTCACCAAGTGACCCCAGCGCAACGCCATCCGTTCGCGCTGCAAAATCACGCGTCAACTCGTGTGAACCTTTGACTTGCGCGTGAATTTCATAACCGGGCTCCTCGTCCGCGACCATGCCGCGGCGGAACAACGTGAACAAGCTGCGTCCCATGCGGAAGCGCATACGATTGTCCGCGTGCTGCATGACGAGCAGAATCGTCACATTGTGCGCCCAACCTGGCAGGATCAATGCCTTCGCAAAGTCCATCGGATGCGTCAATGCCCAGCCAAGAAATTTCAGGAGGCGCACAGGCACGCTGACATCGGTATCGATCAAGGGCGCGGCAAGGAAGCGCATTAGTGATGAGCCGTCAGGGTAACGGACCGGCTCGACACGCGTGATCTCATCCTGATTGTAAATGGACGAAATGGATATGCCTTCCGAATAATTGATATCGGACTTGCGAGCCACGCTTCCCAACAACGCCTCCGAGTTGGTCCTGACCATGTGCCCGAGTCTCGGCGACAGCTTGGGTAGTGACTTCTTCACGTCCCGCAGATGGAGAAGCAGTTTTATTGTGCCCATCACGCCCGCTGAAAAGATGACATTGTTTGCGTAGACGGTTTGAGTTTGTTTATAGAGTTTCGTAGAAGATTCGTAAGTAACCGCGTATCGAGCCTCGGACGATGGACCATCGACCGTAGGCCGTCTGCTGTCTACCGTCCACGGTCTCACATCAGTGACTTCCACTTCGCACTTAACAACCGCTCCATTCTTCTCTGCAAAATACAAATAATTTTTGGGCAACGTATTTTTGGCGTTGTAACGACATCCCACCATGCACCCGCCACAGTGATTGCATCCTGCCCGCATGGGACCTTCTCCGTTGAAATAGGGATCAGCGACGGTGACTCCTGCTTCACCAAAATACGCGCCGACATCCGTCGCGCGAAAAGTCTGTCCCGTGCAATTTTCATCTGCCATTCGTTTGAGAATGTGATCGGCAGTCCATAATTTGGGATTGCGCGCTGCACCAAGCATTTTCTTTGCCGTCTCATAATGTGGATGCAGCACCTCGCCCCATTTCACATTTTGATTCCAGGCAGGTGTCGCAAACGTTTCGTCGGTTGGAATTTCGAGCACGTTGGCATATCCCAAGCTTCCGCCGCCGACCCCGGCTCCGTGCAGAACCATCACTCCTTTAAGAATGCTGATCTGCAAGATGCCATGCGCGCGCAGCGCGGGGAGCCACAGATATTTCCAGAACTGCCAGTTGGACTTGGCGAAATCCTCATCCTCAAATCGCTTCCCCTTTTCAAGAATAAGAACGGAATAGCCCTTTTCGGTCAGTCTCATCGCGGAGACACTTCCCCCGAAACCGCTTCCAATGATTACAAAATCAAAGCTGTTAGCCATCAGCGGTCAGCTCTCAGCGTTTTTAGGAGTGATGCGAGCATACGCTTGACCTCCGTGACGTCCGTATTGAGTGTGTCGTATCGTTCTTTGTTTA
>WNFZ01003503.1_pt1 | contig 14669 bp, 12 predicted proteins | sample 5400081 | NCBI WGS metagenome assembly WNFZ01 (sample SAMN13153365, study PRJNA577476) | soil metagenome | isolation source: 80 cm soil or saprolite under grassland replicate 1 | place: USA:California | collected 2016-06-15
TGGGAAAATGATGATCGTTTCAGCCTTGGCTGCACTTACCCTGTTCATCAGCGGGGCCTTTTATTTCCGCCGGATGGAACAGAGTTTTGCCGATGTGCTTTAGGTATATCTGATGAGTGATATTGCTATCAACGTTGAAGGTCTGAGCAAAAAATATCAGATTGGGGGTTTGCAGAAGAGTTACTACAGACTGACAGATCAGCTGGCGGATACGATCATGGCACCCTTTCGCCGGGCAGGAAACCTGATACGCGGCCAGGCTACTGGAGCAGCTGAGCTAAACGAAACTCTCTGGGCTCTCAAGGATGTTTCCTTCCAGATCAAATCGGGGGAGGTGATCGGCATCATCGGCCGCAATGGGGCTGGCAAGAGTACCTTGCTCAAGATCCTGTCGGGCATTACCGATCCGACTGCAGGTTATGCTGATATTTATGGCCGGGTAGGCTCGCTGTTGGAAGTGGGCACCGGTTTCCATCCGGAACTGACCGGGCGCGAGAACATTTACCTGAATGGGGCAATTCTCGGTATGAAAAAGGCCGAAATAGCGAGCAAATTAGATGAGATCGTGGCTTTTGCGGAGATTGACAAATTTCTAGATACACCGGTCAAGCATTACTCCAGCGGTATGTATGTACGCCTGGCATTTTCCGTGGCCGCTCACTTGGAGCCTGAGATTTTGATGGTAGATGAGGTATTGGCCGTCGGAGATATAGCCTTTCAAAGGAAGTGCCTGGGCAAAATGGATGATGTGGCACAGACGGGGCGTACGGTGATATTCGTCAGCCATAACATGGGCTTGCTACAAACGCTGTGCCAGCGTGGCATCTTTCTACACCAGGGTGGGATTGACACGGATGGCACCATTACCGAAGCGGTGGATGCTTATCTGCAAACGCTTGAGCAGGCCCGGGTGCAAGACCTTTCCAAGCGGACCGATCGGAAAGGACGGGGCAACGTTCGGCTCGTGGGCGCGGAGGTGTTCAATGGTAGCCGCGAGTCGTCCTCCATTTTAAAAACGGGATATCCGGCCCGTTTTGTCTTCAGTGTGAACGGCTTTGTCCCCGGCCTGGCTTGCAATTTCTTCATCTACGATACCATCGGTCAACCCATCACGAGCTTCCAGAGCAAGATACGCGGACCAGAAGACGCGTCTGATTCTAAGGGCGGCTTAAAGTTCGTCTGCGAACTTGATGAGCTGTTGCTTCTGCCCGGTCGTTATCGAATTGATGTGGCAATCACCGGCGACAATTGGCTTCAAGATTTTATAGAGGCCGCTACAGTGTTTGAGGTCGGGGAGGGTCAGGTGCGAGGCCGGCCAGCCCCACACGACGGAAAATTTAGCATTATCATGGATCATCGCTGGACAGTTCCAACAAAAAATTAGAACTATGTGGACCAGGTTTTAATGATGAGTAGATTCAAGGTACAACGCAAAGAACCAGTCTATCTGGGAATCATTCTGATTGTCGCAGGTATTTTTCTAAAGCGATTTGTGGAACTGACACTTGTCCCCGACAGGCAGATCCAGCATCCGATCTATCTTGCTTTGATATATGCAATTCAGCTCGTTGCTATCGTTTCCGGAATTTTGCTGCTGATCAAACAACCGTCTATCAGGAGTGTAAAAAAAACTGAGCTCATCCTGCCAGTTGTCAGCATTCTTTTCACATTCTTCTTGCTTGAGATCGGGGCAAGATTGTGGCTCAACTACGTGGCTACGCCCGAACAATACGATCGCTTTGTTTTGTTTACAAGCATAAAACCTGCCGATTTTGCCTTTACACCCCATCCTTACCTGAGTTATTACCCAACCCCGAATTATCGCAACGGGCAGATGATTCACAATTCATTGGGCTACCGAGGAGACGAATTTCCCTTAAAAAAACCAAACGGAGTGTATCGGATCGTGGTGTTGGGCGGCTCCTCTACCTATGATGTACGTATCGAGAACAATGCCAACATCTTCACCGCCCAGCTTGAGAAACAGCTGAAAGAACAAGACGGTTATAAGAACGTACAGGTTATTAACGCAGGGGTTCCAGGATACAATTCCTGGGAAATCCTAGTTAATCTCGAATTTCGTGTGCTTGACCTTGACCCAGACCTAGTGATTATTTATGAAGGGGTCAACGATGTACACGCCAGGATGGTTGAGCCGTCCGTTTATCGAGGAGACGATTCGGGCCGACGCCAGGCATGGCGGGCCCCCCATGTCGCCCTCTGGGAGCATAGTGCTTTGCTCAGGATCTTGAGCCGGACAATGAATGCTAGCCGCCAGGTGGGCATTGACGATTTCGTGAGTTCGCCCACTTATTTGAGTTGGCCATTTGATTATCGCGTACAGGAAGACAATTTAGATCCGGTGGACATTTTAAAGGAGAATCCACCCGTCTATTTCCAACGAAATTTGGAAAACATAGTCGCGGTCGCAAAAGAACACAACGTGAAAATTATGTTTTCAACGTGGGCTTATTCGCCATACCTTAAAGATTACGCCTCTGAAGGCTATTACCAGCAAGGATTCAAGGAAAATAATGATGTAGTGAAAGAGGTAGCGGCTGCCCAACACATACCGCTATTTGATTTTGCAGCAGTCATGCCACCGGATGCGAAATATTGGGCAGATGGTCGTCATTCCAATGAGGCAGGTGCTTTGTTGAAGGCTAAGCTTTTTGCTGAGTTTATTCACACACAAAGGTTGATTGAGCAACAATCCACCCTTACTCTAGCCGTGCAACGCTCGGAGAAAACGCCATGAAAGCAGGTACCCCCGTTCTAGTTATGTTCGTTCTTTTACTGCTGGCACAGGCCTGTGCACCGGCCCCTGAACCTAATCAGGTGTCGACGGCCGTAGCCGGGACGCTGACGGCATTGCCTTCGCCTATATCACCCTTGCCTACCTCGTCTAAAGCAAAAGCAACTCAACCTCCTGCGCCTGCCGCGGCGCTTAATGTTCAGCCGGGGGGGATTGCCCCATACCCAGACGCGCCACTCTGCCCAGATACTGGGGAGGCGCATGATAACAGTCTCTTCCACACGCTTTGGGATAGCACACGCAGCTGCCACTACGATCACGAGCACGGCCAGAATCCGTTTACGTCTGAGGTAGTTGCTACCTTCCCGGGCTTCGATTTGCGGGCACTATTAGGAGGTGTTGGTGTTGGGCACACTAATCCATCCTCGCCAATGGAGAATACAATGAAACATGGGGGGTTCAAATGGAATGTGCAACTTGTTCATCCCGAAGGTTGTAAAGGTTTTGAGGGTGCTGATACAGGGGTTAACGGCTCAGTAATTGAATATCATGGCTTTGGCAACTATGCTATCGAGGCTGAGGCACCTATTCATTCAACCGCCGCGCTAATGCGGCAATGTCGTACGGATAATCCAACTGATTACGGCTATATCTATGTAGTTCAGCTTCAAGATTACGGCCAAAGGATTACTCCGTACCAAGGTAAAGTGTTATCCTATATCAATCAGCCTAACCCTGGTTTTCCATCTCCAAATGGCCCTTATCTGTCATTCAATTGCATTGACGCTGTTGCGCATGTTCCACAGTGCCGCACGAGCCTTGAGCAGGCACAAAACTCCGAGGCTTCCACCAACTGGACCAGCAAACCTACTGGAAGCGGATATAGCACAACGCCAGCAACTTTCAGATTGCTCTGGCGATCACGCGATACATATCAAAACATAGATTGGAACGACCAAGAATATCCGTACTCGTTCATTTGGCTTTGTACCAGTGATGGCGGCGCGACCTACAATCCGGTGGGGTGTAAATACAACAACACCACAACACAGGTTCAAGAGATTGCAGGCACGATTCCGACTTCCTGGGACAACCTAACAGGCTGGGACAGCGATCCTCGTAGTGGTCGTGTTACAGCCGAGGGTTTTCTGGATGCTGCTGGTAACATCAACCAGTCGTGTACTGCCCCATCAAATGAGTGCTATCCAATCAAATTAGAACAAGCCTTCACGGGTACATATGGGTCCGTTCTTGTGTTCACAAAAGGGAAGGGCAGAAACATCGTACCGATTAACCCTGAGCGCGATATTTACTTCTGCGGCGGGCAGGTGTGCTCGGAGAACGATCCAGGCGCGACACCTTCGGGTTGGATCGGGCAGAATAACTAGGACCGGGCCATTTCCCTTGAATATTGCCCACTTTTATCAAGAAAGCACCATCCGGTTTAGTGAACCACAGGCCGCGCAGCTTCATATATATCACACGATGCAGGGTTTACAGCGAGCCGGTCACCAGGTCACACTCGTGGCGCTGCAGGGACGACAGGTTCTGTGTACGCAGGATCTTTTGATCTTCAAAAGTGAGCCACAGCTTGCCAGCGATTACGCCCGGCTTGGGTTGAGTGGAACTCCCTTATTTAAGGGGTTCGAGAGCGGTGTGCGCCGCCTTCAATCAGAGTTGCGATTACCTTATCTGGCCTTATTTGACAGCTACCGCATGGGGGAGGCTGGCTCTAGAAATGTAAAAGGCTTTGACCTGATTCACGAGCGTTTTAACCTGCTGTCACTCGGCGGCGTCTGGGCAAGTAGAAAGCTTGGTATTCCACTGATCCTGGAAGTCAACGCCGACTTGTTGGAACAGCGCAAGTTTAAAGGCAAACCCGAGCGCGGCTTGCGTCGCCTTTACGCCGAGTGGGCAACGCGCGTATGTTTTAACACCGCGACCAAGATCGTCTGCATCTCGGCGGATCTCAAAGACCATTTGAACAGAAAGTGGAACATAGAAGCTAGCAAGCTAACTGTCGTTCCATGTGCAGCCGATGTGGATACCTTTAGTCCCAATCATAATCCGGAGGTTGTCAGACGAGGTTTGGGTTTGACCACTGAGCCGGTTGTGATGTGGGTGGGAGGATATTATCCCTGGCACGACCTTGAATTATTGCTTGAGAGTTTTGTCCAAGTTCTGCAAAGACACCCCAGCGCTAAGTTAGTCTTGGTGGGCGATGGCCAAACCCGGCAATCAATTACACAAAAGGTACAGCAAAACAGCCTGCAGCAGTCAGTGATCATGACCGGTGCAATTGCTCATGCCGATGTACCAAAAATGCTGTCTATTGCTGATATTGCGGTCGTACCCTCTGCCCCTGTCTCGGCTGGCCATGGTGGAACCGGTACGCCACTCAAATTGTTTGAATATATGGCAGCGGGGAAGCCGATCGTTGCCACAGCCCTAAATCAGGCTTCAGAAGTGATTCAGAATGGGCATAATGGCATACTGGTTGAAGCAGGGGATGTCAACAGATTTGCTGAGGCCATTCTGACATTGTTAAACGATCCAGCAGAGCGTGTGCGCCAGGGACAAAACGCCCGGCAGAAAGCTATCGAGTCATACTCATGGGAGGATTACACGAGGAGGCTTGAAGAAATATATCTCAATGTACTAGCAAATTCTCCCTTGGGATCCCCAGTAACTCAGATCTCCTAAACAGTTAGGATTTGAAACGTGAGTAAACAAAGAATCGGTATTGCATTATTGATCATATCCCTCCTCTTAATATTTTGCACCTCACCGGCACAGGCTCAAGTGCAGGGCGGCGGATGGTCCGAACCCTATCAACTATCAAGTGGAGCCGGAAAAGCTAGCGAAGCCTCCATGGTGGCTGACCAATACGGTTATGTGCATTGCTTCTGGACAGAGACACTTTTCGACAACCAAGACGTAGTTATCAAATATGCGCGCTTTGATGGCACAACATGGACCAAACCAAATGACATATATATTACAAATCGAGGAATTAGGAACATATCGCCTTTTGTAGACCGGCAAGGAATATTGCATGTCGCCTGGGCCGAGGGACTCGTTGGTCCTGCTTATTACACATATGCGTCCGCAAATAATGCCTTGTCAGCCCAAGATTGGGCGAAGCCCGTTCAAATCAACATACCAGCCAGATTTGTCTATTTGCGAGTTGATTCGAAAGGTGTATTCCATTTGCTCTACATCGATCAAACACTGGACACAGCCGGCGTATACTATATACGCTCTGAGGACAGGGGCGCCTCCTGGTCACAGCCGTTATGGTTAGATCCGGATATACCTCTCGGTTATTTTCCTGATAGCCTGAATTTTGCGCTTGATGAGAATGATGGTCTGCATGCGGTCTGGTTTTATGCCGCACGTCAAGAGGGTCTAGATCCTGATTGGGTTCGCTATACCCATTCTCTGGACGGGGGCCAGACCTGGTCAACACCCTTTACAATTGATAAGCACATAGAGGGTAGTGATCACAATTTGACGAATGCAAGTCCCATTATGATTGTTCGGGGCCGAACTGTACATGTGGTCTGGGCTGGTGGCAGTCAGCCTTATCGCAATCATCGCTTTTCAACTGATGCCGGGCTTACTTGGAGTGCGCCAAAAGAGATTTTTGGCGAGTTACAGGGGCAAGCATTTGATGGTTTAGCCGTAGATCGAGCTGGCCGGGTGCATTTTTTCGGCCAGATTCGTTACCCAATGGGGATCTATCATGCTTATTGGGATCAAAACCAGTGGAGCAAACCGGAGCTAATCTACTTGGTCGCTGCAGAGGGGGAAGAGATGGGAGATCGAGTTCACGCTCACTACACCCTTCCTGTGGTACGAGACGGCAACCAACTGGTCCTCACCTTCAGCGACCCACCAGCGGATGCGAACCGCCGGCTATTTGTCATGTACCGGACTTTGGACGATATACAACCCATACCAACTATGCCAACACCCATCTCAACCGCAACGTTGATCTCACCCGGTCCAACACCTAGCCAACTACAGCTAACACCAATGCCGGTGCCAACAACGGCATCGATTAACACAGCAGGAATCCAGCCAGTAAGGCGTGCTCCTGCAACGGATTTCGCCATTCGAGTGGCAATAGTTCCGACTCTACTCATACTTGTTGGTACGATGATTTTCCAGTGGTATAAACGCAAGCCTTGAGAGTCGCTACACTTTTTTGGGGATCAATACGGGAAACTTTCTCTTGAGTCAAAGCATTTCATTCAGGCAAGCTGCCGTTGTCATCATGGGTTTAGCGGTAGTGCAATTCATCTTACAAGTGAGCCTCCTCGCCAGAGGAGTGGAATATGTTGCATCTTCGCTAAGCATTGATGATACATACTACTATTTACAGACTGCATGGAACACCAAGCAATTAGGTTTTGTCACATTTGATGGGCTTCATCCCACCAACGGCGTCCAATTTCTGTGGTTTGTTTTCATCCTTTTGCTTGCGATACTGGCAAAATCAAAAGTTGTTCTTTTATTTACAACCTTGACTGTGAGCTTTCTGCTAAATGGGCTTTGCTATTTAGTCATCCTAAAAATAGGTGCAATTCTGAAACAACCCATTCTAGCATTGTTCATGGCCAGCTTATGGGCGTTGCAAAGTCTTCCTTTTAGAATTTATTCAATGGGCATGGAAAATTCATTACATGCTGTGGTGTTCTGGTGCGCGATCTGGCAGAGCGTTGAATTTCTTATTCGGATCCAAAATAAAGATAAACCTAATTTCTGGGGTTTGACGGTCGTCCTCATTCTTAACGCATGGACACGTCTCGATTCGGCCCTTCTCTCGTTCATATTGTATTCATTCTGTATAGGCACACTGGTATATGCCTATCGACACAACTTAGGATTATTTTGGCAGAGATACAGTAAATTCATAGCTGGCACAAGTCTATTGGCCGGTTTCGGTCTTATTATTCAATTGTTTGCCTTTCAGCTGATGGGGGATTCGTTTCTGCCTGTATCTGCACTGGTAAAAACAAGCAGCGCAGCTCGTGGATTGAGTGCCGAAGCGGTAGATAAGTTTGTAGAGATATGGACCTTAGGCATGCCTTCTATTGTACAAGAGCGCTTTCCATCCATCGTCCTAGTACTGTTAGGAATTTTCGGCATATTGTTTGTAATACGAGCAAGAACGATCTCACTTGAGCACACCATAGAACTACGGGCTTTTCTAAATTTGTGGTATTGTTTGTTGGTTGCTGAACTAATTTACTACGTTTATATTGCTGTATCTGGAGTCGAGTACAGGCTATATTTTGCCTGGTATCGCTCTCCTTCATTTATTTTTTGGATTATGAGTGCATCACTCATAGCAGTCATTACTTTTGAGTATGTCAAGCGTGTTATTCATTCCATTAATTTCCATAAATGGGCACCAGTTGTTAGCAGCTTAATTATCTTCGCTGTTTCGATATATATGTTCGTGAGGAGTATCGACTTTACCTCAAAATTGTACGCTGCAAGATATAACGTCGCTCTGTGGATCGCAGAGAATTCTCCGCCAGGTACCGTCTTTGCTTCGTGGAATGCCGGACAGCTTGGTTTTTTCTCCAATCGAACTTTTATTAACCTGGACGGAGTGATCAACAGTGTTGATTACTATGAGCGTGTCCTACATGGTACCACCCCACTAACAGATTACCTCATTGAAAATAATGTCGACTTTATTGTTGATTATGCTACGTATGGCTCAATACCAGATTTCCCAGTTGTGCACACGTTTCCTCTCAACGATGGAACTGGGAGATCGATTCATATCTGGCAGATATCCCCACAAATATCTTCAGGATCATGATCTGGTGTTAGTTCCCTCATGCGAATCCTTTTTCTTTCGAACTTTTTCCCTCCAGCTCGCTCAGGTGGCTACACCCAGTGGTGCCATGAGGTAGCCGAAGGTTTAGCGAAGCGGGGTCATACAATTGGTGTCCTGACCAGTCGTTATGAATTGGCGAAGGCACCTGCTAACGAGCAGAACATATATCGTCTTCTCCATCTCGAAGGAGATCTCGCTTATTACAAGCCGCTTCATTTTTTCACCAGATGGAAAAAAGAGCATCAAGAAAACCTGGTGTTACTTGAACAAACCATAAAGAAATTCGTCCCAGATCTAGTCTTTATCTGGGGAATGTGGGCGCTTTCTAAGGACCTGCCAGCTTTGGCAGAGCAACTGATGCCTGGTCGCGTGGTCTACTATGTTTCCGATTACTGGCTCTCAGCTTTAGATATGCACACAATGTACTGGCAATCGTCGACGCGACGCTCGCTTATGCAGGTACCAAAACGTGTACTAAGCAAGTTTGCAATGTCAATGCTCGCCGAAGGGGCCCAACCCGACTTAAAACTCGAGCAGGTGATATGTGTTAGCGCGAGGGTACGTGACCTTCTTGTTGAGGCAGGTTTGCCTATCCAGCATGCCCGTATCATTCATGGGGGTACAGATATGGAACGCTTCCAAAGCGTTCGCAAACGAGATTATCAGTCTGGACAGTTGAAATTACTTTATGCTGGTCAGCTAGTCCATCACAAAGGTGTACACACGGCGATTGAGGCGATGGCGAGGATGGTTAATGAGCGGAGGATGGATCAGATCACCTTGACCCTGGTTGGCTCAGGCCATCCTGACTATGAAGGCTTCCTGCACGACCTGGTTGAGAGAGCGCGCTTAAATGATTATGTAACCTTTCACACACCAGTTTCAAAGGACCAGATGCCTGCTGTCTTTCAGGAATATGATGTTCTCGTTTTTCCTTCCATCTACGAAGAGCCTCTAGCTCGGGTAACACAGGAGGCTCTGGCTTCGGGTTTAGTTGTGGTTGGAACGACCACAGGCGGCACGGGAGAGATATTGAGGGATGGCGAAACTGGACTGACATTTGCGCCTGAGGATGCAGATGGCTTAGCCGATCAGGTCTGCCGGCTCATCGCCGATCCTGACTTGTGTTGTCATTTGTCCCAGGCCAGCCGCCAATACGTGATGGAGAATTTTACGCTAGACAGGATGGCGCAACAAATTGAAGATTACCTTCTCGGTTGTTTCACTAGAGGGTCAAACGTGTAGATTATCAAGTTCAGAAGACGACGAATGCGGGTCTTATTTCTCATCAGCTTTTATCCGGTTTCCGTAAGACAATCTGTGTGGTTTACAATGTATAGCACGATAAAGAAGAGATTGAGACAAAATGGCAAAAAATACATCCGATAATCAAAATCTTAGTGCGAAAATTGCAGAATTCAAACAGATTCCTTATAGGGGAAGCTTACTCAAAGACCAGAATCTTATTTCCATACATCGCGGACGTGCCAATGCAATGCTAACCGAGTTGCAGGAGCTAAGAGAGAAGGTTTCACTAAATCCGTTTCTTGAAATTGGAGCAGGATGTATTCAACGTAGTGCAGCTCTAATAAATAACTACCCGATCGATGGTGTTGCTACCGATATTGCTCAACAAATGTTGCAGGATGCTCCTTATACTCTTTCTTTACTTAACTATAAACGGATGCCAATGCTGATTTGCTGTGATGCTCATTACCTACCATTTTTGTCGAACACATTCATGTTTATTAGTGCTTTTCAAATGTTACATCGTTTTACAGACCCTGCTCAAGTGATAGCCGAGTGTTACCGTGTATTGGGCAAAGGAGGTTATTTCTACTTTAACGAAGAACCTGTGGATAGTTCTCTGAGGCGGTTCTTACGCGGGAAACGGGTACTTTCTCGCCCTCCCACAAAGCTACAACGGCTGGCTCATTCATTGGGGCTGGAGAAGATTTTTTGGGATGATGGAGCTTCAGAACGTTCTTCAGGTATAATTGTAGAAAGATTCAATATGGATTTGTGGCGCAGAGCATTAAAACCTTTTACAGATGTCGATATAGAAGTCAACAGAAAGTTGAAAATTCGTACAGACCTTAAAGAATCTGGCTTGAGTTCTTTATTAGCTAACCTTATTGGAGGTAACATTAAGGGATTGTGCCTAAAATCCGAAGGGGAGGCTGTAAGCATGGATTTTCGTGAACGTCTGATGTGTCTTGACTGCGGCTCAACCCACCTATCCGAGTCAGAAGATAAACAACTAAATTGCGAAAATTGTCACAGGATGTATCCCATCACTGATGGTGTTATTCGTATGTTACCAAAGGATTTAGAAATTCAACTTTCTCAATCTGTGCAAGCAAGCTATTGAAAAATCAGGGCAAATCTTCATCAAGATGGCTTTCGCAGGTGGTCGCTGGACTTACGCCGAAGCCAATTTTCGATGGTGCCCTGCCCTTGATGCGCTATTACCAGAAAGTTAATCATTTTGCTTTTGTGCATCATCGGAAGTCCAAGATTTCCCGGCTAGGTATCTCAGTTACTGCAATGTTCTGCACTAATACGAACCACTCACTATGATGCTTTCCATCATCATAGTGAGTTGGAACACAGCTTTTTTACTAGAAAATTGTCTTACCTCCATCTTTGCAAATCCTCCCACTTCGCCATTTGAGATCTGGGTAGTCGACAACTCATCCACTGATGAGAGTCCCCGGATGGTGCGCGAGAAGTTCACTCAAGTGCACCTCATCGAAAATCATGAAAACCTGGGGTTCGCGCGCGCGAACAATCAAGCCATTCAACGATGCACGGGGAAATACATTCTGTTGCTTAATCCAGACACCCTTGTAAAACCCGGCGCGTTGCAAGCCTTGGTTGATTTCCTTAATCAACATTCCGAAGCGGGAGCTGCCGGCTCTAAACTTATCAGAGGCGATGGTTCTCTGCAAATTTCTAGTCATCCCCGGCCAACTCTTTCTCGCGAGTTCTGGCGCCTGTTTCATTTGGACATTCTAGCACCCTACGCGATGTATCCACTGACAAGATGGAAAACAAACCAGCCTCAGGAAGTAGACATATTAGCCGGTGCCTGCTTGTTGCTGAGAAGAGAAGTCTTGGAGCAGGTTGGATCGCTTGACGAGAGCTATTTTATGTACGCTGAAGAAATCGACCTATGCCATCGGGTGCAACGCGCAGGCTGGCGCCTTTATTGGGTTCCTCAAGCGGAGGTCGTGCATTTTGGCGGTCAAAGCACCCAGCAGGTGCCCACTGAAATGTTCCTCAATCTCTATCATAGCAATGTTAAGTATTTTCGTAAATATTATGGATGGCTGGCAGCTCAGTTTTATAAATTGATCCTCAGGATCGTTGCACTCTCGCGACTTCTCTTGGCATTAGCGGTGATCTTCGAAGACTCCTCTCACCGTCAGAAGCATCTTTCAATCGTGTATCGTTATTGGCATTTGATCTTGGCACTTCCTAGAATGTAAGACGTACACCATCGCTCCTCGTCAACCCGTTTCATGATCGCAATTCCGGCTCACAATGAGGCTGGCGTAATTAAGACCACAGTATGTCGCTTGCTCGTCATAGATTATCCAGCTCATCTCTTTTCCATCCATATCATCGCTTGGTTTGATCGATCAGGTTTGCCGGCCCATCGCCGATCCTGACTTGTGTTGTCGTCTGGCACAAGCCGGCCGCCAGAGTGTGTTGGAAAATTTCACCCTAGACAGGATGGCGCAACAAATCCAAGATTATCTTTTGGATTGTTGTGCTAGAAATTCGAAAGTGTAGATTATTGATCTCGTGACACAACGAATACTGATTCTATTTCTCACCAACTTTTATCTGGTTCGAGAATGGGACAGAGAAAACAATCGTTTCGCTAGATAGTCCACGGTACAATAAAACAAGGCTAATCCTGTAAACATTGTTTCAGAAACTCACTCAACAAGAAAGTCTTCAATCATCATGATGCTTTCGATCATTATTGTCAACTGGAACACTCGCCGGGATCTGTTGGAATGTCTCGAGTCAATCTTCGCCAACCCGACTCCGTCCGAGTTTGAGATCGTGGTTGTGGATAATGCCTCCAACGACGGCAGCGCCGAGGCTGTTGCCGGCGCATATCCCCAGGTAAAACTGATCCGTTGCAATGAGAACGTGGGATTTGCTAGAGCCAACAATCGGGCAGCCGTTAACACGACCGGTCAATATTGGTTGCTGCTCAACCCCGATACGCTGGTACATTCAGATGCCATAGTTCAGCTCCTGCACTATATTGAGGAGCACCAACATGTTGCGGGGGTTGGCCCGCGGCTCGTCAACTCAGACGGATCAGAACAGTTATCCATCTGGCGTCGGCCAACCTTGTTCCGTGAATGGTGGCGACTCTTCCACCTTGACCAGCTTTATCCGCTCAGTGAGTATCCACCTTCAACGCTGACCTCAAGGCGGGCTCGGCGTGTCGATGTTCTCCACGGCGCTTGTCTGCTCTTGCGTGCCGAAGTGGTGCGAGACATGGGGCTGTTCGATGAAGACTATTTTGTCTTTTCGGAAGAGATCGACTTATGCGATCGCTTGGGGCGTGCTGGCTGGGAACTGCACTGGGTGCCTGAAGCGGTGGTCACCCACAAAGGTGGTCAGAGCACCCAGCAGGTGGCCGATACAATGTTTATCGAACTTTATCGCAACAAGACTAAGTTTTTTCGCAAGCGGCGAGGACGGCTGGCGGCTTTGCTCTATAAGTTGATCCTACTTCAGGCAGCCGTAGCCCGCTACATAACGGGACAGACGCTTGGGTTGCTGCGCCTCCGCGGACATAATCAATGGATTGACACCGCCCGTCAATATCGATTGTTGATGGCCGTTCTTCCCAGTTTCTAAACCTAAACAACCTGTGCGTACAACGCGAGGATTTTTAGCTTGAACTTTTTTCTGCCGAAGGAAATACCGCTGGCGCAGAACGCGATCCAGCGGCGGCTACAAGCCGCGCTGGAGTGGATCGAGCGTGCGCAGCGCGCGTCTGGGAATGGAGGTATTTCTAAGGGCTATCACGCGATGCGGCGGCGCTGGTCGCCGTCGTATCCCGAAACGACCGGCTACACGATTCCTACGCTGCTCAACGCCGCGATAGCGCTGGACCGCCCTGACTTGAGAATACTGGCTTTGAGACTTGCGGATTACTTGTTAAAAGCGGCAACGCCTGAGGGTGCTGTGGCACACTGGGGCGACCTTTCTTCGCAGCCCGTTGTGTTTGACACTGGCCAAGTACTTTTTGGGTGGCTTGCCGCTTATGAGGCCAATCAAGACTCACGCTATCTCGAAGCGGCCACTCGTGCCGGGAACTGGTTAGGGGCAATTCAAGATAGCTCTGGGGCTTGGATGACGTATCAGCACATGGGTGTCGTCAAAACCATTGACACGAGGGTGGCATGGTAATTGCTAGCACTCTATCGTCACACTCATGTAGAGGCCCACCGTCAGGCCGCTGTACGTAACCTAGACTGGGCGGTAGGTCAACAGGATGTTGATGGCTGGTTTCGACACTGCGCTTTTCGAAACGGCGAGGATCCGTTTACACATACGCTAGTCTACACTGCAGAAGGGCTACTTGAATCAGGCTGTGTGTTGAACGACGAGCGTTACACTGTAGCTGCTGTGCGAACCGCAGATGCGTTGCTGGCGCGGTTGCACGCCAACGGTTGGTTGGCCAGCACCTATCGCTCTGGCTGGCAGGCGACCAGCTATTCAAGTTGCCTGACTGGCGACTGCCAAGCGAGTCGGCTGTGGCTGCGTCTCTTCACGCTGCTGGGAAAATCCGCCTACGCTGAGGGTGCCAAACGGGCTATTATGTTTGTTGGTCGTACTCAGAATCTGAAGGCAGGTAACCCAGGCATCCGAGGTGGTATCGCTGGGTCGGCGCCAATTTATGGCCGTTACGAGCGTTTTAGCTACCCGAATTGGGCTACTAAATTTTACGTAGATGCGCTCCTGACCTTACATGTCATACAAAATGGCGGATACCTGAGGTATGTGGGCTGATACGAAGAG